>Ga0210057_1005793_pt1 | contig 15720 bp, 20 predicted proteins | sample CryGeyCG2114_010_2_FD_183968 | JGI IMG/M metagenome (GOLD analysis project Ga0210057, IMG submission 183968) | Groundwater microbial communities from aquifer - Crystal Geyser CG10_big_fil_rev_8/21/14_0.10 (SPAdes) (version 2) | ecosystem: Environmental > Aquatic > Deep subsurface > Groundwater ...
AGAAAACCTCCTATAGCCTTTTATTTTACTCCAAAGAAAAAAACACTTTGAAGAAACTCCCACTTTGCCGTATTTTAATCCACTCATTTGGACTTTGAAGAGTCCAATATGTATCGTAACTTATTCAACAATTTTTTCCTAAAATTTAGGGTTTTTCCAAATAACATAATCTTGACAATTTCTTCCTCTAATGTATAATTAATTTGACATTTAGTAAAATATATATTACAATTGGAGATAAAGATATGAAAGTCAAAACCTACAAAAACACCAATAAAATCTTGTTCGCTTTAATGGTCGCTGCCATCAGCTATTCATTTTATGCTGATAATGCTTTTGTCTCTTTTCTGGCGGTTGGATTTTATCTTTCATTAACTAGTTTGCTTAAAACTCGAGTTACTGGTGTTTTGGCCGATGAACGCCAAAAAAAAGTCTCTGAAAAAGCAGCTCAAACCTCATTTAAAGTTTCTCTCACCATCTTTTTGCTAACCACTGGTTTACTTATAGGTGGAGGCAACCAACAATTCCTCTATATTAAAGCGCTCGGAATTGTTTTGGCCTATATTACTTGTTTGTGTTTGCTAATCTATCTTGCCACCTACTGGTATTTTGATAAAAAAACAGGGGGGCGTTAAGATGATCAAAAACAATATTAAAGTTCTTAGAGCCAAGAATAATATGACTCAAGAAACCCTGGCGGAAAAAGTGGCTGCTACTCGGCAAACAATTTTAGCCATTGAAAAAGGAAAATACTCTCCCTCACTTAAACTAGCTTTTAAAATTGCCAAGACCTTTAAAGTAGGGATTGAAAAAGTCTTTTATTTAAAATAAGGAGGTTTTTATGAAAATTAAAAATAAAACCATATTTGGATTTCACAAAAAAAAGTTAAACCAGTGGTTTTTATTTTGGGGAGTGGTTGGTTTTGGGTTTTTGGCTCTTACATTTTTTATCACCTCTACCCTGATTGGGATTGATGTCCGTGAACGCTGCCTTATATCTCAAGCACAATATAAAGGAGATTGTGTTGAAGCTTTAATTCAAGTAATTGATGATGAAACTAACTCTTTTGATGAGAGAAATAGAGCCATTTGGGCATTAGGTCAAATGGGAGATATTAGAGGAAAGCAGGTTTTGGAAAAATATTATACTGGCATCATTCCCAGTAAAGAACCATATAATAAAACCTTAAGTCAATATGAGATGAAAAAGGCTTTAAAACTCGTTAACGGAGGGCTTAATATCACTCATTATGTTTGGGGTAAAAAGGATATAGAATAACGCCTAAATCTACCTTATAATATTAGTTCTTTATCGTAGATAAAAATACCAGCCTAGCTAAACTTATCTATCCAATACCCAGCCAGCGCCAAATCCATCAGTCGTACTATTTAACCGGCTGTCAAATGAATGATGTTGTCTTGTGAACCAGGCTGGAATATCGGCTTGAAATTCAACCAAAACATCAATCCCCTCAATCTCAACACTTTGCCTTAAAATATGACAAAAACCACCATTTTGTGTTAAAAAAGATTCAATCTCCGCAATTCTTTGTTCCAGTTCAGGATCATTAGTATTTCCATACAAACCGACTGATATTTTTCTCATGGAAACAGCTTGATCTTCTTGATTAGTCATCTGGGTATTTTACCAAAAACGGGGGAAATAATATAATTTAACACTTAAGGAAGTCAATGGGTTTTGGCTTTTAATCTATAAACTCAGCCAAAGTAACCAGCCGCCCAATAAAAGCAGTATTATCGCTTCAATTGTTTGATGGCTTTTAAATCTTTGGGCTTGTTTCTGAATCACCTCAGGAAAGCCAATTTTTAAAATTCCTTTAATTAAAGTAGACCAGCCCAGAAGAGTAATTACAATTCTCCAGTCCAAAACCCAAACATTGTGTAAAACAACTGTCGCCAATCCCATCAGAAGCGAGATATAACCAGTAGAAATAACAAAAGACTTATCGTCTGTTATCTCTATAATTCTGCCTAAAAGCTTGGCTGCCAAAAACAGCAGTCCAAAAATTACATAAAAACCACCTAAAAACCGGGCTAAAAAAATTGAAATTTCTATTGTCATATTCATTTTAATTATATCTAAATAAGACTAATTAAAAAAGGCTTTCAGTCTTCAAAAAATATCCTTAATCTTTCTCAGCTGCTTTTAAAAACTCCTCATATTTTAAACTCCGGCGGCCTTCATAAACAATAAAATCGGCTAGGTTTTTTTTAAGCATAACCCAGTTAATCATCCTTTTTCCTTCCTAACAACCTAATTGATTGGCACAATCTTCCCAAACATAAGCTAAAATCCGGCCGTATTTATCATCTTGATAATAATCATATTCTAAGCTGACTGTTTCTCCGCCTATTAGGTCAGCTAAGTATTCCTTGGCTTTTTCAAAGCCCTCTTCTCCTCTATTGGGAGCATCAATCCCAATCATTCTTATTGTCAGCGTTTTTTCAGTTTCAAAAGTATCACCATCTAAAACTTTAGTGACTTTAACTTTTGGGGGGAAAATTTGGGCTGATTGTTTAAATTGGCCGCCTGGCTTTAATCGGGCTAAGCCATTTTGCCAATTCCAACCAAGAACCGAAGCTAAAAATAAACCAGGAATAAAAACAGAAGGAATTCCTAAAGCTAATAATAAAGAACGGGAAGGAACTAGTTGTTTTTTCTTTTTTCCCATCTTAATTTAAATTAACATAAAAAAATGAGTTGTTCTAATAGGAGTTAAAGTAAGACAAAATTGGCTCCCCTAAAGGACTTATTCTACAACCACAAGATAGAGCTTGACTTTACTCTACAAAACATCAAAACAGTCTTTGAAGCATTCGGGTTACACCCTAGTCTTGCTTAACTTTAAGTTTGTAACTATTGTTTTTTGCCCAAATGTTTCTTAAATTGTTGAACCACTTCTTTGGCATCTTCCTCAAGGGCTTTTCCGAAAGCCAAACCAAGGGCAATTGCTATCATAAGGGTTAAACTACTGGCGACCGCCCCAATTATCGTTCTTCCTATCCCTAAAAAGTCAAGAACTACCAAAAATAAAAGAAATTTACCGATCACTAAAACAACCTTGGAAAAGATTCCTATCAAATAGTCGTCAATTTTGGTTCCCTTTATGTCAACTTTTCTAACGAGAGCAACTCCGAGATTAATGAGATATTTTCCAATAACCCAAATAATTAAGGCAACAATTATTTTAGGAATAAATATCAACATTTGAACCCACACTTGGTTAAGCGATCCTAAGACAACATTAAAAGATTCTGACATTTGACTCACCCCCTTTCTTTTCTAATTCTAAAAAGAGTTTATCATTTCAATCAAAGTTGTTTCAAGTGGGCCGAGGCTTTGTTTTTTGTTCCTTCTTTCAAGCTCGGCTCCGTAATCCTAGTTTCGCACTGACCACCGCTTTATCCCATGTTCTCAAGGCTTTTCAGAATCCAATCTGGTCTGAACAAGCTAGGAATAGATTGAACGAAATTAGGAAATTAATGGTTTAACCTTCAAATTCCTGATATATATACCCGCATGATTCCAATGAGACCTTAACCCAACTAGCCCATACCCTAACCTGAATGGAATTCTCTGGACATGACCAGTAAAAGCACTAGCTAAAATAACCTTTTCTTCTTTTTTCTCTACGCCCGATTCTGCATGATTAACATCTACATATGTTGGCAATAACCACTTGAATATGGGTGTTCCTTGATAGAAAAAGCGGGCCATGTCTCCCTTTACTTCTAAAGATACTTCAACAAAATCGGAGAAATTAAAAGGCTCTCCTGTTTTAATTTCTATAGCACTCATTATTTCCCAAATACCCCCATATCTCACATGTGGTTTTATTGTTGAGGGTATTCTTTTTTTGGTTTCTTTTTCCTGTCCATTTTCTTCTGTAAGTTCTGTATATTTTTCTTCATTTTCACCAATTTCTATCATAAAATAATTATCCAAATCTTCAGCTCTAAAAATAAGTCCAAAACGCTTCTGGTCTCCAAATTTATCATCAGATTTAAACTTCGCTTCAAAACTCATTTTAAAATCTTTCCAATAATTATCTTTTAGTAGACATCCTGCTCGCGAAGATTTTACAAACAAGTATCCTTCATCTGAAATTTCAGTTTTCCCGTTAGATATCCACTTAGTAGACCAATCTTTATCATTAAATATATAGGCTCTGTTTCTATTCCAAAATACCCACCAATGCACTTTAATCCATAAGAATAAATCTTTAAACAGCATAAAAAGCAAAATTAAGAATAGAAAAAATACAGCAATCCGAATGGGCTCTGGGGAGTGAATGATATAGGGAATCTTTAGAGATAGATTACTCTCTAGCAAATTACCCGCTTTAAGTAACAACAGGCCGCATATCAACCAAAGAAAAGCATCCTTGACTAATTGCCACCTATTTCTAAAATCTAAAAACCTGCTTATATCCATATTAATTCTAACCCGGGCAGGTTAATTTTTGGTCAGATTAAGACAAGTTCAGCTCCCTAGTCCTGAGATTATTAGAACTGCTATTTCCAAGATTATAAAAGCTTTTGAAGATATTATTCAAACGGAGTTTATTAGGATGAGATGGGAGGAGATAAAGAGACTACAAGTTCAACCAGTCGTTGCCTAAAGCCCTATACCCATATCTGGTAAATTTGACATTTTCAATATCTATGATATACTTTACTGCACTAAAGCGCTTTAGCTTAGTAAAGCATTATGAAAAAGCAAAAATGGGTTAATCCCAAAACAGACAAACTGTTTAAGGCAATATTAAAACTTGAAAGCCTCGATGAAGCGAGGAGATTTTTTCGTGATTTGCTAACTGAACAAGAAATTGAGGAATTCGCTAGTCGTTGGAAAGTTGCACGAATGCTCGCACAAAACACCCCCTACTCTCAAATTGAGGAAGATACCGGCATGAGCTCAACCACTATTGCAAGAATAAGCAAATGGCTAAATGAAGGTATGGGTGGATATAGGTTGTTAATTAAAAAGTTACAAAATCAAGTAAATCATCATTCACCAGCTTAATTGGCTGGTGATTTGTTGTTTTTGTTTCTTATCACCAGCCATCAAGGCTGGTTTTTTATTGGAGAAAACTATGGAAAATGAAAGAAATAGCGAAATCGCCATGGCTTATAGCAGAACAGTAAGGCCCTGGACCTCTCTTGGGCTTGAACCACCCTCAATATCTGTCATAGAGGTTGCTAGAAGAGCGGGCATATCCAATCCAGCAACTGTAGCTGGTGAAGTTGCCCGTGGTGAAATTATATTTAGTTCAAATGGAAATTTCGGAAGTAGATTAATTCTAGAAGACATTAAGGGTAACCAAGTTGAAAATTTAGAAGAAGCTGCAATAAAAGCGGCACCTTACAAACGAGCTGTAAAAGAAGCTGATTATAGGTCCAGAGCACCAGGTGGCGGCCCCGTGGTGAAAAGGAGAGTGAATGAAAGGAGCCTAAAAAGAAAGTTGACTCAATTAGGAAAAGGACGATTAAGGGTAAATATTGAGGCATATGATGAAGATGCAGAAAGGCAGAGAGAACGAGATGAAACAAAACAAAGACTAGAACTGCGGTGGGCTGGAAGATCCCCTATTGATAGGAGTCCAATTATCATGCAAACAGAAGCTACGCTGTCCCTTATCAGAAGAATCAGTGAAAAACGCGGCATTACTGATGAAATAGAACTTACTGAACGAATAAAAACTAATATCGAACTGGGCCAACCTCAAACTGTATTAGCCATATGGGGTCCACCTTATGAAAAACAAGGATACGAAGATGTCTTCGGTGTCGAAAGCCCTGAAGAAAGAATGGCCACAGGTATTATTAGTGCAGTTAATCAGTTACAAGAAACCACAGAAATTAAGTTGGTAATACTCTACGCTGACTACTATGGAACAGATATTAACGGTTTATCAATAGGTGAAGTAGAAAATTATGGCCAACAAATAAAAGCTCGCTTCGAAGATGTTGGTAAATTTATAAGCTTGTCCCAATTAAAAGACAGCAACGTTGCTAGGTATAACACAGTAAGAAATAGCCTTCCAGCTGTAGTTGTGGAACCAGACGAAGAAGAAGTTAGAAAGGCTACTATTATGCAGTATAAATTAGGATTTACTGCAACAAGAGAACAGGGGGTCAAACTTGCAAGAGCATACAGAACCGAAAGGATTATCGAAGGAACAATTCTTCAAGAAGGCTTTTTGTGGGAAGGGTGTTCATACAGTAATATAATTAAGTTAGGAACAGCACCCAGTAGAACAAATGATGAGCCTTATGAGGCACAATTATCAAGATTTTATGTTTCAGGAATGCCTAGAGCTGCCTGGAACATGCCAAGATAGGAGTCTATATGAATAAACAAATTCAAAGGATTATCAGAAACTCAATCGACCTGCACGTCCACATTGGGCCGGAAATAATCCCAAGAAAATATACTGTGGAAAGCTTAGATAAGGCAGAGCGTGGCAGATTATATGGTGCTGTTTTAAAAAATCACTTCTACCCGACAAGCTATCTAATAAAATCTACTAACGTTAAAAACATTAAATTGTTTAGCTCGATTGTGTTGAACAACTCTGTCGGAGGTTTAAATAAAGAGGCTGTTTATAATGCCAGTTTAGTGTCAGATTCTCCGCTTGTAGTGTGGTTTCCCACAATAAATGCAGAGCAGTTTCTTAAACAATCTGAGTATGAAATTCCCCCAGAGTGGGTTGGAGGCTCTTTAAAAAATTTTAGAAAAGCAAATTCGATTAACAGCCTCAGGGTTTTAGATAAAAACAATAAATTAGGCCCAAAAGCGCTTGAGGTGCTAGAAATGATAAAAAGTACAAATTCAATTCTGGCCACAGGACACATTTCTTGGCAGGAAAGCGTTGCTTTAATTAAAAAAGCGGAAGGATTGGGTATTGAAAAAATTATTATTACCCACCCTATATATCAAAGAATAGACATGCCAGTTAAGGTCCAAAAACAGCTTGTATTATTAGGTGCGAAAATAGAACTATGCTATTCTATGTATTCCATTGATAAAATTCCTATGGAAAAAATTGCTGAACAGATTAAAGCTGTCGGTTCTAATAATTGTGTGCTTAGCTCTGATGTTGGGCAAAAATTTAGTCAGGCACCAAGCAAAGCTCTCTATGACTTTGCTAGTAAACTACTAAATCTCGACATAACTCTTAGAGATTTAGAAGTTATGCTAGTAAAAAATCCTAGAATGCTTTTAGACGTAAAAAGATAACCAAGGCTTTCAATTCCGAAGAAATCCGTAGAAATGCTCGAACGATGGTATGAATTCGGACGAATTGATTGGGTTAGCAAGCTGGAGTATCCGGAGTGGACGGTGAAGGAGGTGGGGAGGTTCTTAAACTTTTAATCTACTATCCGCCACGCTCTAGTAGTTTTTTCTGCCAATCTTCTAGCATGCTCTCTACAGGGTCATTCCAGTTAAAGAGCATAAAAACCTCTCTTACAAAATCTCTTGCGACACTTTCAAACGAAGCCATAAGATCAACTGTCTTTACGTCTCTTTTTATCGAAATTTTATCTTCGTTGCAAACATATCCCCAATGCAATAAACCAGGCTGTCCTTCTCCTAGCATTCGTCCTTTACAACCACTGAGAATAAGCTCTACGTGAATAGACTCAACCTCCAGTGTTTCTGCGTAAACTCTTTTCAAAAAGAGCATAATTTCAGTCAACGAATATATTGCACTAACAAAAAATAGCACCTTTTTCCCATCTTGTTCATAACCTCTTAAATCCTCTTTGAAAAGGTCTTTCCACACGAATAAACCACTCTTGTACATCCTCCATGCCTCTTGAGCTTGAACTCTATCTGAAACAGTAAAGGATTGTTTTCCTTTATTAAAATTCGATACGCCTCCATGTCTGTCAACATGTGGCAAATCCCATCCACGCAAGTGGACTACAGATTTCTCAATAATGCTCCCTGCTTCAACGGGATTTTGAATGAGATCAGAGTTATATGTAGTCGGATAAACAATTAGCTCCCAAAACCCTGCACTTGCGGTTAGACTGGAATCAAAAAAGCTTCTTGCTTCTGTTATTTCTTCCTCATAAAACTTTTGATCTTCTTTTGTCTCTTGGAGAGGTTTGCCTGTAATAAGCTTCTGTATCAGTCCAAGTAGTTCATCGCTTTTTCTTGTTAGACCTGTGGCCAAAATACTCCTCATTTCATCTGCGGTACTTATTGGTTCACTACTGCAACTCTTGGTCCTTATATAAATTGCCCCCTTTTTAAGAATTTCAGTATTGTTACTTGAATTAACGGATTGCTTACAAACAATCGGCACCTCAGAAAATTCTGGAATATCTATCACTACAGTTTTCTTCCCCTTTATTTCCCTTTTTATAACACTACAAGTGAACGCAGGATCTGCATAATTACGTAAGAGCTGATTAACAGGAGTTACGTCAAAAGACTCATATGCTTGTTCACTTAATCCAATGAATTCAAAATCACCATCTCTAACACCAAAAATAATCTTCCCGCCATCCTGAGTGTTTGACATTGCGAGAATATCCTTAATTACTTCGAGACAACCATCTTTATGACTCTTACCCCAAATGAGTGATTCTTTATAATCTAGGTTGGGAGTTTCAGTTTTTGTTTCAAGTAGTGTCTCAATATCTTTATCTGTCATAGTTATTTAGCTCTTCAACCAGCTGAAACACTGCAGTAGATGGGTTTTCCTCAACTTTACCCTCCTGAAATATCTGTTTGGCATTTTTGATGGCGCTTGCTTGTTTCCCCTTTAAACGAGTAAAAACGCTACAGTTTTTGACATAATTTTTCCCGTCTAAACTCTGGAAGTGTTTTTTGAGTTTTGTATCGTAGTCCTTGCGAGGAATACCCGTTTGAAGTTCTTGAAAATGAAGTAGGTACCATAACTCAAAACACTCGTTACTCCATGCCAATCGAACGCCATTTTGGCGAGCAACTTTGAGTACTTCAGCAAATTTCTTGGGATTATCTTTCCAATAATTGTCTACATCAAAGACACACCAACACTGATCGTTATCTTCCTCAGAGAATTTCCTTTTCCCCATCAGCTCTGTCTTTTTCGCTACGACCTTATCAATGAGTTCCCAAGGAGAAAGATGCTTGAACAGTTTATATACTGTAATTGCATGAGAGCGCAGGTCGTCTTTAAACTCTTGAAAATACTTTGTCTCAGCTAACTCGCCATTGGAAAAAATGTGAATCCTATGTTTGATGACGAGTTGGGCTGCTTTTGGCATATCATTCCATTCCCTCAAGCAGTTTTACATAAGGAAGTGCTCCATATCTGCCTTCTAAATATCGTTTGGCAAAGTTAAGGTTTGAACGCTCACCTAAGTCAGCAAGTGAAAATAACTCTGTCGCTCCGGCTCTATCTTTTTGAGTGAACCAGACTTGATCTCGACGTAGCAAATCTTCGTCTAAAAGACTAATGTCGTGTGTTGTAAAAACCAGTTGAGCGTCTTTTTGATTTCCTTCTTTGGAATTAAACATCTTTAAAAGATAGCGACAAATTAAAGGGTGTAAGCTGGAATCTAGTTCATCAATTACTAGAAGGTTTGCTTCCTCTAAGGAATTAATGATTGGAGCTGATAACGCAAAAACCTGCTGTGTCCCATCAGACTCTTTAAAGAAATCGAATGGTACATTCCCTACACTTTTCCCATTTCCATCATACTTCTGATGTACAGTAGCTAATTTTCGATGAAAGAAGTTCCCTATTTGTGCAGCAATTGAATCACGAAGTGGAGGTGGCGCAACTTTAGCAAACTCTTCAGCCGTCATTTGCTTCTCTTCAGAGAGAATATCATCGATACCGACATCAGCCTGAAGAAGAAAATCTTTCATTCTAGATCGATAAGATTCATCCTTGGCATATTTTTCAAAAGAATAGTTAAGTGTTTGACCTCTCTCAAGACCAAAAATAACTTGAATTTTCTTAATCACATCAACAACTTCTTTAGAAATTTCACCATTCAGACTAGCAAGAACCGTCAGGAAGAGAACATTCTCTCTGGTATTTTTGATAGCGCTAGTAGAACCCTCTTTAAAGTAACGAGCATTAATCTTGAAATCTTGATTAGTTCGTTCAAATAAAACTTTTTTGTTGGGAAATTGGTGTAGCCACTCTCTACTTATTCTCTGAGGAAGTACTTCAAAACCGTAAATAAAGGTGTTCTCTCCACTTAATATCTCTAGTTCAAAAAAACTAGGTTCCTTTTCAGTGGTTGTGCTTAAAACGAAGGGCTCAACAGGAATGGTGCCAGAAAGACTCTGTTGTAAACCATTCACAACCAAGTTTCGCACAAAAGCCAAAGCCTTAATCAGATTAGACTTGCCAGAAGCGTTAGATCCAAAAACCGCAATACTCTTAACCAGATTTTCTTCGTTACTCGTAAACATCGAGTCGGGAAGGCTTTGATCGGTTTTTTTAGCTCTAAAAGATAAGGAATACTTGTCTTTTAAAGAGAGAAAGTTGCCTACGGTGAATGTGATTATCATGGGCTAAATGTACCATAAAACCTGCAAATTGTCAATACTTTAGTAGCTTTACTGCACAAATTGACTATTTTTGCAGTAAATAATATACTTTTGACGTTCTTTAACAACCGGTGTTTTTAGGTCTGCAGTCTGCAGGGGTAGTTCGATTCCACAGACTGAACAAGCTTGGCAGGCTAGCTTTACAGCCTCCACAAAGATCCTCACCAACATTACCAAGAAAGGAGGAGCTATGGAAAAACTAAAGAAAGCCATATTACCAGCCCTGATAGTAGTTTCGTTGTTTGCCCAAGTTAGTTTAAATGTTCAGTATTGGAGTAGAACGCAGACCTAAGAACACAGTAGTTTCCATTTTGGAAATAACTCCCAAGCAAAATACGAGCCCTGACCCCGCGTGGCCAAGTTTACAAGGCATTTGCTGCCTGGTTGGGCTAGTTGTACCCTGAAGACAAAATCTGGAGAATTTGAAAGCGATTATTGTACCGTTGCCCTACTCACTGGTCCATTCAACTCATTAGAAAAGTTGATGAGTTGCCCACCGCTAGTAAAAGCAATACTGATACTTGGCGTTTCCGTAGACTCATACACCTTAATACAAGGGACACCATCGCCGTTGTAATACAAGCCATCAGTGTCTTTATCCAGGTCTTCACTGCAAGTTTCAAGCGGTGGGTTGTGTTGGATAGTTTGGGCTTCACCTCTCCAAATGAAGAAGTAATTTACCATATCATTCCCACTGTCTTTCTTGCCAGTTTCCAGTGTCAATTTACTCAGATCAATGTTGCCAATAGCAGAAGGATGTTTGGCGATAAAGCCCTTGGCGATTTGTTCGACTTCTTCCTGAGAGTAATTAGCAGAGTAGTCATACTCTTTTTGATCGCTAAACCAACGAGTCCCATCGGTCTTGTATCCCCAGGTGCCGGGGGTCTCATCAACTTGTAAAACATAGTTTGTTGCCGGATCCACGATAAAGTACGTCATACCCATGGTGTACGTCTCGCCTTTGGCAGGAATAAGCTTGTCTTCCTCCAGGCTATAAAACGCATTGTTGCATTCATACTCCACTTCGGCGGTTGGCATTTCCAGAAAGTCACGAATGACACTAACTGCTTTCTCCCTCTCATCAGTCGGACGAGCAGTCAGAGAACAAAGCTTTTCTCTTAGTTGTTTGGTGGATTGTGCTGTGTGGTCACGATATTTAGGATTCTCGCTGGAAGCGAGAGTGAGCTCTTTAATCTCTTGGGTCCTTTGGTCATCGGCCTGCTGCGTCTTAAAGGATTGATATTTTGACCGTATCAACTCAAAGCCCAAAACCGCCACTACCAGAAGCAAAACAACCAGAGGTAATCGTTTCATTGTCATATTCATAATTATGCTCCTTTCTGTAAGGTTTGCCGATGTTAACTTCGTTTGGCGCTGGTTGTCAAATTACGAACAATTTTCACTGGAAAGTGAAAATGTGTAGAAGCATTGAATAACCAGAAACTATCTAAAACTGTCGAAGCACTAAAAATTTACAGAGCCATTATCTTTAGCTCTCAAGCTCTTTCTGGTTTAAAAAATCTTGGAATAATCCTTTTTTGTTTTCAAGTTCTTTAAAGGAACCTTCTTGAACTATCGTCCCTTTATCAAAAACCAGTATCCTATCAGCGTTTTTCAAAGTCGTGAGCCGGTGGGCGATTGTAATCATAGTTTTATCTTTAAAGAGTTGTTCCACACTTCTCTGAACGAGAAGCTCATTTGTATTATCTAGTGCAGAAGTAGCTTCATCAAAGATAAATAACTCTGGCGATTGAAGAATTAATCTCGCGATTGCAAGCCTTTGCTTTTGCCCTCCACTCAAATTATTACCATTCTCCGTAACACGTCCGCCTAAACCACCCAAGGAATTGACGATTTCTTCATAAATGTGTGCTTTCTCTGCAGCAGAGATAACTTCCTCTTGAGAGATGCTCTTCCTTGAACTTCCATAAACAATATTCTCTCGAATTGTTCCAGAAAATATATATGTCTTTTGTGGTACATAAGCTATCTTCTTGGCTATTTCTTCTCTGCTAATTCCTTTAAGGTCCTTACCAAAGAGAGCAACTTCGCCTGAATAATTATGAATAAGCCGTAAGAAAATCTTTATTAAGGTAGATTTCCCACAACCTGAAGCGCCAGCAATGCCAATTTTTTCTCCATTTTTTATAGCAAAACTTATACCGTTTAAGGCTTTACGAGATCTCCCTTGGTAACTGAAGGATAAATTTTTAGCCTTAATAACATCTCCCTTATCTTCTATGTCATTGCCTACTGATTTAGTCATAAAAGACTCATCAATTGGTTGTTCTAAGAGCTCGTACAAGTCGTTCACTCGTATTGAGTTTTCATGAGCCTCATCAAGTATCCGGTGAATTTCTCTCAATGGTCCAGTTATACTCAAGAAAAGTATGGAGTAGACAAGAATATCTCCACGACTGATTAAACCTTGAGCTGAGAGTAATATAGATAAACTGATAACGAGAATATAAAAGAAGCTTTCGTTCAGATACTTTCCTGAATCAAAGAGAGCCATAAAAATATGGTGTTTTATTTCTTTTTTTCTTAATTCTTCTGCTATTTCTTCTATCCTGCCCACCTCTTGCGCAGTTGTATTCACAACTCTGATAGTTTCAAGTCCTCCAAGCATTTCTACGACAGCACCATCAATTCTTTCTTTACCTCGGAGGAGAGCTACTCGAATTCCTTTTTGAGAAGATAGTTGCTTGACTATGATGAAAAGACCAGTGGGAATAACGAGAATCATGACGGATGCCAAGAAAGGCTTTTGTGACAGTGCAATTACGACTGCTGCTAAGGCGCTGAAAAGAACAGGAAAAAAATCAAGGAAGCTGAGTTTAATAATGCGAACTAATCCCTGAATCGAACGAAATATCTTGCCATGCAGTGAGCCAATTTGCTGGTTGTTTACAACAGCAATGTCAGTTTTGAGTAAATGTTCAATGACATTGACTGTTTGCTTCTTTTCGGTTTGAGTTGCAATGTTTTCTACTAAATATTTTCTGATTACTGTTAATACTTCCCTAATCAAAATGACTACAACAATCAAACCTATAAACGGAATAACAAGATTAAACTGGATGCTCTCGCTTCCAACGAATTTGTCTACTAATCGACCTAAAATAACAGCAGGCAAGTTCGTTAAAATGCCTGTTATAAGCATTAAAAAAGAAGCCAGAGTTAACATGACTTTTTCTGGCCTCTGCATCAGTCTTAGGGTTTTTCTAAAACCCATGATAATTTCGGACAGTTCTTTGTTCATTGTTTGTAGATATTCCGCTCCCAAAACCTTTTAGCGAATTGAAGTAAAAATATCATCAAGAGATAACCTAATGCGGGTGCAAAGGCTTTAAGCCAAGACTGAGGATAACTAGCCACTTGAAGGACTAGACCTGCGACAAAATAAATGATTATTGCCAATAAGAAGTGCCGCACACCATTATTTTTCCAAGCAATCTCCTGATCCTCGAGCTTATTTTGCTGCTCAATCTTTTCAACTGCTTTTTCTAATTGGATTAATGATTTCATATTCGTTTAGCCTTAAAAATTCATGTTTTAATTAGCTGTAGTTTACCAAAAATACCCACTTCTTACCAGACAAATACTGATAGTCGTTTCCAAAAGTAAACACAAACAACCACTAAGTTTATTGAGATATACGAACGATCCCAGCTAGGCTGGTTATAGAAGGCAACCCCTTCCAATATAACTATGACCAAAGCATTAGACGTAGACTTCTATTTGACGAGCGATTTATCCCTCGCCGCCACCCTCTCCCTTTTCTTTCCCTTAGTTGAAATCGACAAGTCCAATGGTCGTAAGGCTGTTTTTTTATTCCGCAAATCTGCTGAGTTGGAGGAACTAGTTGAATCGTATTTCCAAAACGCAATCAAAGTTGTTCCGCGTGCTTATTACAACCAGTTACGAGACATCAAAGCACGTCTCTATAGCAATGAACACCTATGATCACCCCAAAATTACTGCTCGAGTTAAAACAAATTTTGGAAGAAGAATACAACCTTAAGTTAACTATGGCCGAAGTCACAGAGGTAGCGGTGACTTTGATCAACTTTGCCGAAACAGCGATGAAAATCGAAGCCAAGCGGTAGCTGCCAAGAAAAAAATAAGTATGAGTAGAAGAATGCTACATAGCAAAATATCAGTATCCTCGCAGGTGCACCGACTGAGTTTACCAGCCAAGGTATTGTTCACTTGGATGATTGCTCACGGTGATGATGAAGGCAGACTCAAAGGTGACATTGATACTGTCCGTGGTTTGGTTGTTCCTTTGATGGGATGGTCCGTCAAAAAGGTTCAGAGCTACGTTTTAGAGCTTAAAGAACAAAGACTCATTTATTACTGGAAAGAAAATAACGAGTGGTTCATTGAGTTTGTAAAATGGACGGACTATCAGTACATCCAAAAAGATCGATTTAAACGATCAACCCTCCCCAAGTACAACAAAGATTCTGTATCCAACTTGGATACAGACTGGATACAAGCTGACAACACTCCGTCTCCCCAAGCGAAGCTAAGCGAAATGAAGTTAAAGAAAATAAAAATAAGCGAAGCGAATACTGGAAACAATACAAGTCAAAACAACGAAAACAGTCTAGTAGATCCCAGAACCTTCCAACCATCCAACGGAGGCGAGGTAGCAGCCTGGGAAGCGTGGAACCAACTAGAACACACCAACTTAATGGCCTTCAAAGTCACTTACCTAACTGCTCTTCATAAAGGCTTGACAGCAGAGAAGTTTTACCAGTTCGTCAGTGAGATCAAACAGGACAACACTATTAATAATCCTGGAGCAGTCTTTAACAACAAAGTTCAGACATATTTGAAGGATAAGGAGGATCGATCATGAAAGACGACTTCTGTCATCTGGTCCCGAAACTCTCTGAGGAATCAAATATTCAGTATGCAGCTTTCCTCGTGTACTGCGAATCCAAAAGTCTTAAAGAGGTGTGGCGAAAGCTGTCGGTAAAAGTTAGTCAAAATGGAGACAAGATGGGGGCGGTTTTTGGGGTTTTCCAGGCTGTTCCTGCAAAAAGAACACTGGAGAGATGGAGTAGTCAATTTCACTGGAAAAAACGTAAAGATGAGCAGGTCAGCTACTTCATTGCAGAGAT
>Ga0210057_1005794_pt1 | contig 15720 bp, 13 predicted proteins | sample CryGeyCG2114_010_2_FD_183968 | JGI IMG/M metagenome (GOLD analysis project Ga0210057, IMG submission 183968) | Groundwater microbial communities from aquifer - Crystal Geyser CG10_big_fil_rev_8/21/14_0.10 (SPAdes) (version 2) | ecosystem: Environmental > Aquatic > Deep subsurface > Groundwater ...
CCATTCCTCCAAAACAATGACCTATCAAAATAAAATCTCTTATTTCTTCCTTTTTCAAAACTTCAAACAAATCCTTGGCAAAATTTTCTAAGTCATAGTCAAAAAATTTTTGTGGCCTAGCAGATTTGCCATGTCCCCGCATATCCAGAGCCAAAGTAGAAATCCCTTTTTTGTGAAAGTAATGAATTTCCTTATTCCAAGCTGTTAGATCCCCTCCTGCGCCATGCAAAAAAACCAAAAAACCAGTACTTTTTTTATGTACAATATCATAATTTATTTTAATTCCATCAAACGATTCTATTTGTTTTTGCATATTTTTATAGTGCTTTTGATATTATACTACATTTCTACAGTTTACACCAAGCAAAATTGACAAATACCAACCTCAACAACAGCACAAGCAATTACACACGAGAGACTATAGGTAAAATAAGCTAATTATATTCGTATTACTAACTATATATTGTATATTATACGAACTTATTGTATAATAATAGCAAGTTAAATATTATTAGTATTATGACTACAAAAAACATTCTGAAAAAGATAAAACAAAAAATGTTAGGCAAAAAATATAGTGAAAAAACGATTACTACTTACAGTTTTTATATCAAAAAATATTTAGACTTTTTGAAAACTAAAAAATTAACAGACGGAACAAAATCAGTAGAAAAATTTCTAAACTTACAAAAAGAAAAAAACATATCCAATCAAACCTACAATCTTATTTTAAATGCTTTAAATTTCTTCTATACAAATGTACACACTATTGTAGACAAACTAGAGATAAAGTATAGAAAAAAAACCAAACAAAGACTACAGACTCTAACCAATCAACAAATCAAAAAAATTCTGGACAATACCAAAAACACAAAGCACTATTTAATTTTTGCTTTGTCTTATGGTGCTGGTTTGCGTCTAAATGAAATCACGAAACTAAGAGCCAAGGATCTGGATTTCAAAAATAATGTTATCAAAATTTGTAACAAACAGAGCAGACAAGTACGCACAACAGTTTTGCCAGAGTCTATAAAAAATAAACTAGAGGAATATGTCTTTGACAAGAGGGTATCAAGCCTAGTGTTTATCAATAGTTATGAGAAAAAAATGTCAGAACGCTCTTTGCAACAGGCTTTTACACTGGCCAGGATGAGAGCCAAAATAAATAAAAAGAGCTCTTTCCAGTCTCTACGCCACAGCTTTGCGACACATTTGTTAGAAAGTGGTCTAAGTACCAAAAGCCTGCAACAAGTGCTTGGGCACAAGAATATCCGAAGTACTCAAATTTATCAAAAAAATATAAACACCAATATAGTCAACATAAAAAGTCCACTATAAATTGTTTCACGTGAAACAATTTATTTTAGTGATAATAATCAGTGGAAAAAAATATATAATGTTTCACGTGAAACAATTTATATAAATAACAAAAAATGCCTTATTAGGGCATTTTTGTATATATTTGTATACAATGGTGTGTACTTTTATCTTTTAACTTTATTACCTCGCCAACGCTTTATTTGTTCTTCTATAAAAACTAAACTATGCATAGCTGTAATAAATTTTTCCAAGTCTTCTTCTAAATCAAAATAATCAACATCACCCAATTCCAACTTCAAAGTATCAATTTTTTGCTGTTTCTCTAAAAGCACCTTTGATAAATGTTTATTTTTCGTAATAGATAAACCTTCAATAGCTTTTTCTGAGAGTTTGTATTCTTTGTACTTATCAAACTTTGTCTGATATTCATCCACCTTTTTTATTACAAATTTCAATATTTTGTCTACTTCTCCTTTATAAAAAGCCTCTAAAAAAAATCCTTCATTATTTCCTGTCTTTTTTTGTTCTTCTTGTATTTTTTCTAAGACGAATTCAGCATTAACAAAATTCATGGCCCAAAATTTTTCTTTATCAACAAATTTATTTTCTTCTTCTTCGCCCTTAGCAAGATGGACTTGATCACCAAGATAACCATTGAGTTGCCAATCCCTTTCAAACACCTTACCTTTCCTGTTATGTACATTAGCAACAATACAAAAATCTCCGACCTTCCTTGGTAGAACTTTAGTATTTATCTCTCTTTCTTGTTTTAATTCCAAATCTAAAAGTTTTTTTCTTTGATCACTACCCAAAACAAAACGTGGATCACCAGTGTTTCTTTCATCCATAAAAATGTAAACAAATTGTATAATATTTATATTATAGCACAAAAAACTACTTTTGTCAAGCTGAAATATATCTGTTTGTATATACTACTCTATACAAACACATCAATTTAACAGTTGTGCCCCTGACAAGAATCGAACTTATGTCTAGACGTTAGGAGTGTCTTGTTCTATCCACTGAACTACAGGGGCATGTAAAAATTTCAAAATCAAAATGACAGAATCCAAACTATACACCAATTGCTTATGTTTTTTATAAGCCAATTATGATATAATGTGCCTATAATTCGCTTATAGACTAATTATGAAATCTTTTATAGCCAATAATCTTGGTTGGTATGGTGCGATAGCCATTTTATTGGCTTTTGCACTAATCAATTTTGCTATTATTACTCCAAATTCCTCTATTTACCTGGTATTGAACCTGACAGGATCAATAGGTATCCTTATCAATGCTAAACGAAAAAAGGATTTTCCAACAGTTACACTCAATGCCTGTTGGATAATCATATCTTTTATAGCCTTAGTTAGAATTTTTTGATATGCTCTCTATACTTATTGGTATCTTTGGTATCATTGCGATAGCTATTGTAGCGTTTTTTTTTGGTAAAAGCAAGTAACGAACCATTGTTAAATGGCTAAACTGTTAAATTGTTATTTATTTTTAGATAGTAATTTAACAATTTGACAATATAACAATTAAATCATGTTTAAATTATAAACCATCCAAATAAACAAAAGTTATGCAAACATTTATATTAGTAATATTAGCAATCTTACTCCTCGCCACTCTTGCCGGCATTTTTTTTCTTTATCAAAAAGTACAAGATTTGAAAAAACCAAAAGAAGGAGAAGATAATATGTTTATGCTTTTGCAACAACAAATGCAGGAATTAAACAAAACCTTGGACCAAAAAATGTCTGAAACACACAAATCCATGAATGACACACAATTCAATATAAACAGAACTATCCAAGACCAATTTGGACAAAATGCTAAAATAATTCAAGGCATTTCTAGCCAAAGCAACAAAATGATAGCAGACATCACAGAAAAATTGACAAGCTTAGACAAAACAAATCAGCAGGTCATTGGTTTTTCGGAACAGCTTTCAAATCTTGAAAAAGTTTTGAAACACCAAAAACAAAGAGGAAATCTTGGTGAAGCGGGACTACAACTTGTCATGGAAAATATGTTGCCACCAGGAGCATACGAATTCCAACACAAATTTGACGATGGTGATATTGTTGATGCACTTATTATTACCAAAGAGGGAACTATCCCAGTTGACGCCAAATTCTCACTTGATAACTATCAAAGACTTTTGCACGAAGAGGATGAAAATATCAGAAAAAAATTGGAAGTAGATTTCAAAAATGATTTGAAAAAAAGAATTGATGAAACAAGTAAATACATCAAAACCAAAGAGGGAACTCTTGAATTTGCATTCATGTTTATACCATCTGAAGCAATCTATTATGATTTGCTCGTCAACGAAGTCGGAGCTGTCAAAGTAAACACTCGCAATCTTATTGACTATGCTTTCAATGAGAAAAAAGTGGTCATAGTCTCACCAACAACTTTTGCAGCCTACTTACAAACAGTACTTCAAGGACTTCGTGCCATGAAAATAGAAGATGGTGCCAAAGAAATCCGCAAAAATGTTGAGCAACTAGGCAAACACCTAAATGCTTACGAAGAATTCATGAAGAAACTTGGTATCAGTATGACAACTACCGTCAATCACTACAACACAGCTTACAAAGAGCTAGGTAAAATTGACAAAGATGTAGTCCGAATTACTGATGGCGAAAAACATATTGAACCGGAATTATTGGATAAACCAAGGATGGAGGTGGAGTAAGATAATAAATATATGACTTTAGAATATTTAAATGAACTTATAGAAAATGAAGTGTCAGAAAACAAAAAAATAGAATATAAAGAATTTTTTTCTATTGAAAAAGATAATGAAAAAGGAGAATTTTTAGCTGATATATCTTCATTTAGTAATGCTTCGGGTGGTGAATTAATTTTTGGTATAAGAGAAGAAGAAAGTATTGCCAAAGAAATAAAGCCTTTGTATATAGATAATATTGATTTAGTAAAACAAAAGATTGAAAACTTAACCAGAATGGGAATTGAACCAAGAATCAACTTGGATATAAATTTTGTAAAAGTAGAAGAAAATAAATATTCAATCATTATAAAAATACCAAAAAGTTGGACAAGCCCACATCGTGTTATATTCAAACCATATTCAAAAACAAAAGACCAGTTTTATTCAAGAAATTCATCAGGTAAATATCCCTTAGACTTAGGTGAATTAAGATCGGTTTTTAGTTTTTCAGACAAGTTAACCGAACAAATAGAAAACTTTAAAGCAAAAAGAGTTGCAAAAATAATTCAAGAAGATACACCATTAATTTTAAATAAAGGTGGAAAAATAATTTTACATATTATTCCAGCGGAAGCTTTCAAACCAGCTCAAAATTTTAATATAAAAAATATAATTGATCAGCCTACAAAAATGTCACCAATTTACAGCCGTGGATGGAGTCACAGAATTAACCTTGAAGGTTTTTTAACTTTTTCGGGTGAAAAACAAGAGGGTAGATTTGACTCATACACACAGTTATATAGAAATGGTATAATCGAAGCAGTAGAAGCCTGTATATTATCAAATAAAAATAGTGAAGGTGATAAAAAAATAATCCCAAGCATAACTTATGAAGAGGAGCTAATAAAATCTCTAAAAGAATATTTATTACTTTTAAAAGAAATTGGTGTACTACCTCCTTTTTTTATTTTCCTAACACTCATAGGTGTACAAAATTTTGAAATGGGTGTAGATAGTTTACCTTTCTGGCGAGATTATTATAAAATTGATCGTGATATTCTAAATTTACCAGAAGCATTTATTGATAATCATGAAGAAACTGCGGAAAAAATTTTGAAACCCATGTTTGATTTAATATGGAATTCTTGTGGATATAAAGAATCTCAAAATTTTGATAAAGATGGTAATTGGAAAATAAATTAAAATAATTAATATGTCCTACATGTGGATCATTTACGCGCTTTTGTCTGCTATCATGGCAGCACTCGTCGCAATATTTGGTAAAATAGGTTTGCAAGGTATAGATACTAATACCTCCACTGCGATACGTTCGGTCGTCATGGCTTTGTTTTTATTAGCTCTTATCGCTTTTCAAGGAAAACTACATAATATCAAACCGATCCTCGATAACCACAAAGCTCTAACTTTTATTATCTTTAGTGGTTTGGCAGGTGCTTTGTCTTGGCTATTTTATTTCATTGCTCTTAAAAACGCCAAAGTATCTCAAATCGTACCAATAGATAGAATGAGTGTAGTCTTTGCTCTACTCTTCGCCTTCTTTATTTTGGGAGAAAAAATTACTATCAAAGCTGGTATTGGAGCAGTGTTGATGGTAATTGGTGGAATTCTCGTTGCACTAAGTTGAAAATTAGTGTAAAATAAGAGTAAATTTTAATATACTAAATAAAAAATATGGAAAACCCACAAATACTACCAGAAAAAAAGAAAAGTATTTTATTACCAGTTCTTTTGACAGTCCTCATCACAACAATCTTGGTTGGTGGCGGAATATATGGTTGGTTAGTTATGACAAAACCAGCACCAATAGAAAAAGTAGAGCTACCAATCACAGAAATGCCACCAGTCATTAACACTGAAACACAGAACACAGAGAACTTTCCAAACACAATACCTCAAAAAAATTCAGAGACTGTCAACCAAGATGGCGTAGGTTCTGGTAGTCCACTTTGGAGTTTGATCAAAACCAATTTAAAAGATAAAATTCCCAATGAAACTATCCAGAGTTTTGGTGCTCCTCAAGATCCAAACAACAATGACATTATCTACATTTCAACGAGTGGTGATATTGTCGGTGAATGGCCAGATGTAAAAAGTACCAACAAAATATATTCTTATAATATAATTACAGGTAAACTAACCAAAATTTATGAGGAGCAAGAAAGCAGAACATTACATACAGTAGCCATAGAGGGATCAAAAGTAATTATACTGTATGACCCTATTGATAACTCTCCAGGACCTTGTGGTAGTATCTGGGCAGGCGACAATTTTGGCTATATGGATATAAATAATCCTAGTCAACTACAACCCTTTACAGTACCAGATTATCTAATACAACAAGGTAAAGATGAACAAGTCAAATGCGAAGCTGAGATGGGTTTGGATAAATAATGCTATTTTGGAGCTTAGTCTTGACAAAAAACCTCAGATAACATATACTAAGCACGCTCTCAATAGTACAGAAAATATTTAGGAGGTTCTCCCTAAAAATGTACTACTTAAAAAAATATTAAATAAATTTATGCCAATTTTACAAAATGCCAAAAAAGCATTACGTCAAGCAAAAAAACGTGAAGCTACCAATAAAGTTGTTAAAAAGATTTACAAAGAAGCTCTAAAAACTGCCCGCAAAGCTATAGCATCTGGAGAAAAAGATTTGACTGAAAAAATCCGTATGGCTCAAAAAACACTAGATAAAGCTGTAAAAAAAGGTGTTTTGAAAGCCAATACTGCTTCTCGTTACTTGTCTAGATTATCTACCAAAGTAGCAACCCCAAAAACAGAGAAGAAAATAACTAAAAAGAAAGCCGTAAAGAAGGTAGCTAAGAAAGTTGCTAAAAAATAAAATAACGTATACAATAAATCCTGACTAATAAGTCAGGATTTTTATTTTATAAAATATATTTATATGGTAGAAAAATCATTACCACGTGAAATACTGTTTGGAGGAGAAACTATAACTAATAAAGAAATAAATCAAGCATTGGATAATTATTTTTCTACTATTGATGAAAAAGATCTTACACCAAAAAACCAAAAAGATTTACGCGACTGGTTTGTCAAAAATTATAAAAGATTGATTGCTGGTGAAAAAAAGAGAAGGGAAGTAAAAAGAGAGCCTATAGAAATTTCTACAGAATTCCAAGACAAAGCATTGACATCTGCACTAACTGAATTAAAGAAACTAACAGAAAGCACTGTCAAAGAGGGACAAGAAAATTTAACCCCAGAACTATTTAGTCGCTATGGTGCTCAACAGGAATTCAGAAAAAAAATGACTGAAATACAAGGTAGTGAAAACGTCGTAGTATTTGTTACTTTTGATTTGGACAACTTCAAAAAAATAAATGATTCTTTCACTCATGAAAAAGGCGACGAATTACTCAAAGAGGTCGCCAAAAATTTGGAAGCAACTCTTTCAATAGCCAAGGGTGACACAGGAATTAGATTTAGTGGCGACGAATACGGTATGTTTTTGACAATACCCCAAAACAAACTTGCAGATGTAAAAAATGTCTTAGCAAGAATGGTAACAAATATCGAACAAAGTAGTAAAAGACCTGATGGAGATAAACAAACATTGAGTGTTGGCTTTTCTATTGTTACACCAGAAAGAATAGGCGAAAAAGATTTATTCAAAAATAGTCGTGAAGCAGCTGATAAAGCTGGCGAAATATCAAAACTCATTAGAACAAAAAATCTCTTAGAAGAAAAAGCTGATACAAAATCATCTGACAGAATAATTTCATCAGATGAGACAGAAACTTATTTTGAAAAAACAGAAAAAGAAAAACTTTCTTATATCAGACAAGTCATGCGCCCAATGCAAGAAGTATTGAGAGATAAATCTGAACAAGAAATAGTGGCAATGGCTTTACAATGTTATGAAAAAATAGCAGAAAAAAAATAAGGAATTCTCGTTTTCCTTACTCAATTAGTTGAAAAAATTTAACTTAGGAAAGATCCCTCCCCACCGAATCGGCGGGTCAGGATTTTACAACGTTCCCACAAAAACATCCAACAAAAAAGACTGACCTCCCTGGCCGGTCTTTGTTTTGGTATCTATTTCTAATAATTTCAAATAAATATCTTTGATTTGATTCAAGGTATAGCGTTTTACAAAAGCCATTGATTTAGTAACAACAAAAGGATGAATTCCAAGTATCTTGGCCAAATCAGCACTGTGCATATTATCCTGCTTTTCATAAACCTCTCTCAACTCAAGCAAAATTCTAAACTGACGCAGAATCATGGCAAAAATAAATTGAGCGTCCTCACCATTTTCATATTGTTTACGAATCATTTTGAAAACTTTATTTTTTTGTTTACCAACTATAAAATCTATTAAGTTGAAAATATTATCATCGACTTTTTCACCAAGAAATTTTTGGACATCCTCCAAACTTATTTCTTGTGAAGTATAAGAAAGCAACTGATCAATAATAGTAGAGAGTGACCACATATCATTACCAAAGTTCTGTAACAAAAAGTTTAGAGCTTTTGGTTCAATTTTACCACCACGAGAAACAATTTCACTTTTTACCCAGTTGGAAAGTTCCAAACCTCTCATTTCAGGAAAGCTCTGTACAAATTTTTCTTTTTTCAATTTTTCAAAAAGTGTTTTGGCATTTTTTGTTTTGAAAGTATCATTTCCTTCCCAGAACAAAATAATGTTTTCTTCTGGAAGTCTTTTGCCATCAATTCTAGTCATCAACTCTGACAAAAAATCTTTGTGTTCGCTAGCACTCAACAAATTTTTAAGCACTATCATTTTTTTCTCAGCCAAAAAAGGTGCAGTCAAAAGCTGTTGCATGATATTAGCACCAGTTTCTTTGTCACAATCAAGTTCAACCACATTGAAACCTTGTGGATCACGGTCAACTTTGAATTTGTCAACCATTTTTTTTAGTTGTTGGCGACTGCGGTAGGTGTCTTTGCCGTAGAGGAAGATAATCATACACGTTTTTGTTTAATTGGATACGAAATACGAAAGATACGAAATTACGAAACTTTCGTATGTTCGTACTTTTCATATTTTGTATCCCTTGTGATTTACAGTGTTTTACTTGAGACGCCCCCAACAATACCCAATCGAAACTTCTACATCGAGAGGTACTTCTAGTTTCACGACTGTCTGCATTTCATTTTTTACAATTTCGGCTATTTCATCTTTGACACTCTCTTCTACTTCCAGCACAATTTCATCGTGAACTTGCAAAATCATTTTTGCTTTGTCAGACAAACCTTTTTCTATAATTTTTTTGTCGACGGCAATCATGGCAAGTTTCATAATATCAGCTTCAGTACCTTGGACTGGCATACTGATAGCCATACGTTCTCCAGAAGATCTAAGTTGGAAATTGTTTGAAATAAGTTCGGGAATATAGCGACGACGTCCAAACATAGTTTCGACATAGCCTTCTTTTTTTCCTTTTTCGATCACTCCTTCTATATATTTTTTGACACCAGAAAAAGTATTGAAATATTTGTCTATAAATTCTTGAGCTTCATAACGACTGATGCCTGTACGAGAAGACAAACCAAAAGCTCCCATCCCAAACAAAACTCCAAAATTAACTTCTTTGGCAGAGCGTCTCATTTCTTTGTCCACTTCCTCGAGCTTTACACCGTGAATAGCAGCTGCCGTAGCCGTATGAATATCTTGACCACTCTTGAAAATGTCTATCATTTTTTCATCTTTAGCCAAACAAGCGACAACACGAAGATCAATCTGAGAATAATCTGCAGCGACTAGCGTATGGCCTTTTTCAGCTACAAAAACTTCACGAACTTTTTTACCCAGCTCAGTACGAATAGGAATGTTTTGCAAATTTGGTTCAGAACTAGAGAGACGTCCAGTAGAAGCAATAGTCTGATTGTAAGTAGTGTGAATTCTACCAGTTGTTTTGTTTATAAGTGTTGGCAAGACATCTATATAAGTATTGCGCAATTTCTCAAGTTCACGAAAATTTTCAATATAGTCAATTATGGGATGGATGTCATGTAATTTTTCCAATTCAGAAGCAGCTGTAGAATAACCTGTTTTTCCTTTTTTGATTCCTTCAGTTGGCAAGCCCATTTTTTCAAACAAGACATCACGAAGCTGAGTAGAAGAAGCCACATTGAACTCTTCGCCAGATTCTTTCCAAATATTTTTTTCTAGTTTGGCAATTTCTTTGGTAACTTGTTTGGATAAGTCTGATAGTAAATCAACATCAACAAAAACACCATTTAGTTCCATCTGAGCCAGTACTGGCAAAAGTGCTATTTCAATATTGTTGTACAAATCTTCATATTTTTCTTTTATTATTTTGTCATTATATAAAGAGTAGATCTCGAGTATTGCCAAAACTCCTTCCAACAAATCTTGAGGATTGACGCCAAACAAACTCTTTTGGTTCTCGGCCAGATTTATCTCTCTACCAAGTTCACGCAAAGCCAACGACTTGAGATCGTGGGCTCTCGTACTGGTATTCAAAATATAAGAAGCAATCATGGTATCAAACAATCTATTTTTTACTTCAACATTATTTAGCTTCAAAAGTTTTACTAAATTTTTGATATCATGACCAACTAAAGTTTTTTTGCTATCAGTAAATATTTCAAAAATCTTGTCATCCAATTTATCAAAAAAATAATTACCAAAATAAGTAGATAAAAGCAAAGAAAAATCGTGATCAGCAAACATATCTGTGCCTTGCATTATTTCTTTGACAACAAAAATTCTTTCCTTTTTTATGTCTGCCAAAACTTCTTTCCAATTATCTTTATTAACATTGATAATTTTTTTGGAAAATTTTGTTTTTGTTTTTTTATTACCAGAATTTTCAGTCGTAACATTTTTGCCACCTTCTAATCTTTTTAGTAATGAATAAAACTCAAACTTCTGGAACAGCTTCACAACTTTGTCTCTATCAAAATCTTTGGTCTCGGCTTTGACTAAATCAAAATCTATATCTTCTATATCAGTCTTAATAGTTGCCAACTCTTTACTCATGAAAGCTTGTGTCTGGTCTGTTTCTAATTTACTAATAACACTCGCACTAAATTCTTGGTATAATTTTGATTTTTTATTTTTTAATTGTTTATAGATTTCATCAATATTACCAATTTTGCTAATCAAACTTACTGCCGTTTTGTCACCAATACCCTTGACACCAGGAATATTATCAGAAGCATCACCGCGCAAAGATTTGTAAGAGATGACCATATTTGGTGCAAAACCCATTTTTTCAAAAACAGTCTTTTCATCACAACTTTCGAATTCTGACATTCCTTTTTTCAACAAATAAATTTCAATATTTTCTTTGTCGTCCACTAGTTGCAACAAATCTTTATCACCTGTCACAATCAAAGTCTTGATCTTTGTTTTGCCATTTTTTACATGATGCGCGATTGTTCCCATGACGTCATCAGCCTCAAAACCTTTTTTGGTAAAAATAGGAATATTGAAAGCATCAACTAATTCATAAACCAGAGGAAATTGATCATACAAAGCTTGATCAGCTTCAACACGAGTAGCTTTGTAATCCACAAATATATCATCACGAAAAGTTCCACCAGCTACATCAAAACTTACAGCCAAATATTCTGGCTTTACATCATTGATAATTTTGAGAAGCATAGACGCAAAACCATAGACAGCATTAACAACCGTGCCATCTTTGACCCTCATTGGAGGAAGAGCGTGGTAAGCCCGGTGAACTATCGCGTTTCCGTCAATTATAACTAACTTTTTCATATTAAAATTATTTAACACTTGTCCCGTACTGAGGAACGAAATCGGAATTGCCGTCAATTATGACTAATTTTTTAAGATTTTCATATTTTTTTATAGTAGATATATTGTAACATATTGATTTTAGAAAGGATAGAGTATATCAACACTAAACAAAGTTGATCTATAAAATCCTTAAAATTGACAGAATGATAATGATGATGATGATAATATTCATTTAAACGGTGCTTTCCAGCACCAACAAAGGGAGATTCCGATGTCTCACGGCAATCAAGGTACAGGTAACTGGAAGAAGAACCGCGACACGCACGAGAAGAAGCGTGCTGGTGGCGAGAAGGCGAAGTCCCGGAGCAGCTGGGTCGACATGGGCAAGAAGACCAACTCTGACCGCAACAAGTCGAGGAATAGTGGCGAGGGCAAAGGCTTCATCGACACCATGATCGACGTCCTCACCGGTAAGAAGTAGTTCAAGCTGAACTACAACGCGTGCCAGCGTATTGAATTCATCGGGGTAGATCCCAGAAGAATTTGAAAAACAACAAAAAACTTCATCTGTAGTGACACCTACAGATGAACCGTTCCTATTTATATTCAAGTTTTAACGAAAAAATAACATTGTCATATAATAAAAGCATAATTAACTTATTAATTATGAAAAACATCAATCTACATATTCTCCAAGCCAATCCTTTACTAAAGCCCTATAATTCCAGATTAAAAAAAGAGTTTGATTTAGTATTGAAACAGATTTCCAAATATCTCGAAACTAAAGATGTTGATATTTTAGTTTTAGAGGACGGAACTCGTGTTGACAACATTGTGAAGACCAGAATAATAAACGACAACGTTCTAGCTATTACTTTTGATACCAAACACAAAAATTTCAAAAAATATTTCAGACAATATGTCAGACGTCCTGTTTCTTACGATCTGTATTTATTGAGTATTTATCAAAAATTTGGCCAAACAAAGACTCTATTAGAAGAAATGCTACTGCACGGCGTGGCCCTAAATTTTGAAAAAACAATTACAAAATTCGCTCTAGCAGAAAATTTTGAATTAAACAAAAATGAAGTTGATGACCTGATAAATAAAAATAAAAAAAATTTTAATCTAAAAAATTATACCCTCGATAAATGGTTTTATAATCCTAAAAGCAAGCCAGCATATATCGGTAGAGTAATAGGCTATTTCCTGGTAAAAAATTATTTGCAAAAAAATAAAAATAAAAAACTAGAAGATTTATTAAAATTAAGTCCAAAACAAATAGCAAAACTTTTCTAAAAAATAGTCTTATAAGAGACTATTTTTTGTTTTTCAAACGACTTTTAACTTTATAAACTTTATAAACTTTCGACTAACACCTTCTTGACTTTTCCCCTCTTTTTTCCTATAATCTACCTAGTTAATTAAATTTTATTCTTAATTTATAAAGTGGAGTATGCTCACACTACTACTTATCGGACCAGCCGTTTTGGCGATTGGTTACGGTATCTTTTTAATTCAATGGATAAACAAACAGCCAACAGGCTCCGAGAGAATGCAAAACATTGCTCGTGCTATCCAAGAGGGCGCCAAAGCGTATTTGGCTCGTCAATATAGGACTATTGCTTATGTAGCAATACTAGTTTTCTTAGTTCTAGGTTTTAGTCTAGGTTGGATGACCGGTCTTGGTTTCTTAGTTGGAGCTCTTTTCTCTGGAATTGCTGGTTTTGTTGGTATGAATATCTCAGTTCGAGCCAATGTCCGTACTACAGAAGCTGCCAAAAAAGGTCTAAAAGCTGCACTTGACGTCGCTGTCAAAGGTGGCACTGTTACTGGTCTATTAGTTGTTGGTCTTGGACTTTTGGGAGTTGCTGGTTTTTATTTATTGACCAAAGATTTAAACGCTCTCATCGGTCTAGCTTTCGGAGGAAGTCTTATCTCTATTTTTGCTCGTATTGGTGGTGGTATTTTTACCAAAGCTGCTGATGTCGGAGCTGACTTAGTTGGAAAAGTAGAAAAAGGTATTCCAGAAGATGATCCTCGCAACCCAGCTGTAATTGCTGACAATGTTGGTGACAACGTAGGTGATTGTGCTGGTATGGCTGCCGACTTATTTGAAACTTACGCGGTAACTGCGGTCGCTGCTATGGTACTTGGTGGACTTACTTTTGTAGGTACTACTGCTGGTATTATGTTTCCTCTTATGCTTGGTGCTGTTTCTATTATTGCTTCAATCTTGGGAAGTTTTTTCATCAGACTTGGCAAAAAGAAAAACATTATGGGAGCTCTCTACAAAGGTCTAATAATGTCTGGTCTATTTTCAATGGTTGGTTTCTTTTTCTTGAGTAAACATTATGCTACTGATTTGAACCATACTACTATGGAAGTCTTCTGGACCACAGTAGTTGGTATCGTACTCACTGGTGCTATGGTTTGGATTACTGAATATTATACTTCTACCAAATACGCTCCTGTAAAACAAATTGCCAAATCTAGTGAAACAGGTCATGGTACCAACGTTATCACAGGTCTAGCAGTATCTATGAAATCTACTGCTTTACCAGTACTTGCAATCGTACTTGGTATGCTAGTTGCTCACCACTTCATGGGACTTTATGGTGTAGCTGTAGCTGCTATGTCTATGCTTTCTCTTACTGGTATTATCGTAGCTATTGACGCTTACGGCCCAATTACAGACAATGCCGGTGGTATTGCTGAAATGGCTGAACTTGGTGATGATGTTCGCAAAGTAACAGATCCACTTGATGCTGTAGGAAATACAACCAAAGCTGTAACCAAAGGTTATGCTATTGCTTCAGCTGCTCTTGCTGCTCTAGTATTATTTGCAGATTTCACTCACAAACTTGATGCGGAAGGTATTAGTACTGTATTTAAAATTGATGATCCAAAAGTTCTAACAGGTTTATTTATTGGTGGACTTTTACCTTACTTATTTGGTTCACTACTTATGCAATCTGTTGGTAAAGTAGCTGGACATGTTGTTGAAGAAGTTCGCAGACAATTTCGTGAAATCAAAGGTATTATGGAAGGTCAAGCCAAACCTGATTATGCCAAAACAGTTGATATCGTAACTAAAGGTGCAATTGGTCAAATGATTTTGCCAGCACTTATCCCAGTTGTAGCTCCAATCTTAGTTGGTGTTTTCCTAGGACCTGCCGCTCTTGGAGGTCTGCTTGTCGGTACTATCGTCACTGGTTTATTCGTAGCAATATCTATGACTACTGGTGGTGGTGCTTGGGACAATGCCAAAAAATATATTGAAGAAGGTAATCATGGTGGTAAAGGTAGCTTTGCTCATCAAGCCGCTGTCACTGGTGACACTGTAGGTGACCCATACAAAGATACAGCAGGCCCTGCAATCAATCCTATGATCAAAGTGGCTAACATTGTTGCTTTGCTTATAATTGGACTTCTAAAATAAAACACTACAACATTTAGACACAAAAACACTCTCATAATTGAGAGTGTTTTTTAAAACTAAAATCCCGCCCCTCGCGAGGGGCGGGGTAAATTGTGAGTTTGGTCCGCGCGTGAGCTTGGACCACCCTCCTTCAAACCCTCGTGGCATCGTCGACCTCCCCTTGTAGGAAAGTCGCCACGGCCTCGGACTTGAACCCGAAGACCGAGAAAATTGCGCCCCAGAAAAGGAGCGCAAAAATGCCAAAAAGAGCTTCGAGAAATTCTTTCATTTCTCACCTCCACAACTAACAATACACTCAAAAAATATTCCCGTCAAAATAATCACATATCATAGCACATACCCCATAACAAATTGCTATTGGATATGCGTTAAGTAATACGTGTTATGGTAGTTACAAGTTATGTCCCGCCCATATGATAATGTCATAGGGCTAGCAAAATAGAAATGTCATAGTTAAGTAATTTTGTGTAATAATAGATCTAAATTAAAAACCATTAATTTAGATAACTATATGAAACAAAAACAACT
>Ga0210057_1005795_pt1 | contig 15718 bp, 16 predicted proteins | sample CryGeyCG2114_010_2_FD_183968 | JGI IMG/M metagenome (GOLD analysis project Ga0210057, IMG submission 183968) | Groundwater microbial communities from aquifer - Crystal Geyser CG10_big_fil_rev_8/21/14_0.10 (SPAdes) (version 2) | ecosystem: Environmental > Aquatic > Deep subsurface > Groundwater ...
TTGTCGTGGCACGCGAAATTACTAAAATGTTTGAAACAATTTATCGGGGAACAGCGAAGCAGATTTTAGAAATATTAAATAGCGACAAGAATAATTTAAAAGGGGAGTTTGTGGTTGTCGTCAATAAAATATGAATAAATTTTATATCACCACGCCAATCTATTATGTTAACGACCGGCCGCATATCGGCCATGCCTATACCACGGTGGCGGCTGATATTTTGGCGCGTTGGCATAAAAAGCAAGGTGAGTCAGTTTTTTTTCTGACCGGCACGGATGAACATGGGGCAAAAGTGGCGGAAGCGGCGCAGAAAGCCGGTCAGTCGCCGAAGGATTTTTGTGATGTTAAGGCGCAGGATTTTAAAAAGGCCTGGGAGCTGCTAAGTGTAAAATACGACAATTTTATTCGTACAACTGACCCAGCGCACGAGGTTGCAACGCAGCAAGCACTGCAAACAATGTTTGATAAAGGGTTTATTTATAAGGGGGACTACGAGGGACTTTATTGTCAGGGGTGCGAGCAGTATTTGACGCCCGATGATTTAGTTGACGGCAAATGCCCGGATCATCGAACCGAGCCGCAATTAATAAAAGAGGATAGTTATTTTTTTAAACTATCACATTTTGAGAAAGAGCTGGAAAAAAGAATTTTGGGCGACGAGTTAAAAATTGAACCCAAAGAGCGCAAAAACGAGGTTTTAAGTTTCATCCGCAGCGGACTGAAAGACATTTCTATTTCGCGTAAAAATGTAAAATGGGGCGTCCCCTTGCCTTTTGACAAAGACCACACGACTTATGTTTGGGTGGATGCCTTTTTAAACTATTTAACGGGCTTGGGTTGGCAAGGTAGCGGTGTTGGTGATTTAAAATATTGGCCGCCGGACATTCAGTTAATGGCTAAAGATATTTTACGGGTGCATTCAACAATTTGGACAGGAATGCTTTTAGCTCTAGACATTCCATTGCCCAAAAGAATGTTCGTTCATGGCTTTTTTACGTTTAACGGACAAAAAATGTCCAAGTCATTGGGAAATGTGATTTGGCCGGAACAATTAGTGGAGAAATACGGCGCGGACGCCAGCCGCTATTTGTTATTGTCATCCACCTCTCTTGGCCATGACGGCGATATTTCCTGGGATAAAATGACGGAAAAATATAACGCGGACTTAGCTAATGGCTTGGGCAATTTAGTCAGCCGGGTTTTTAATATTATTGAGAAAAACTTTGATGGTAAAGTTAAAGCGCAGGCGGCGAATATTGATATTGTTAAAGAAATGGAAGAGTTTAGATTATCTGATGCGTTGGAAAAAATCAAAGCAAAAATTGACTGGGCCAATAAAAAAATTGATGAAACGAAAATTTGGGACTTGGTAAAAAGCGACAAGGCGCAGGCGGCCGAAGTGCTGGGCGAATTATTGGGCGTTATCATCGCGGCGGGGGAGTGTTTGCAGAGCTTTATGCCCCAGACGGCGGCCAAGATTTTGGCGGCGGCTAAAGCGGAAAAAATTATCAAGGGCGAGGGAATATTCCCAAGAATAAAGTAATCTATGGATATTTTGGCTCATGGGCTTTGGGCCGGCGCGGCCGGCAGAGCCGTAAATTTAAAAAAGAAAAATCCGCTCAAAATCTGGCGGATGGTCTTTTGGGGCGTTTTGCCCGATTTTTTCTCTTTTACGCCGGTTTTTGTTTGGCTTTTTGGGAGCTTGCTTTTTGGCGGTAAAGGTCTTGCCGATTTTCCGCGCCCCGATGAAACCGAGCCCATGGCGCCAGATACCCTGCCGATTTTCCAGTTGACTAATATGCTCTACAATATCAGCCATAGCTTGGCGATTTTTTTGGCGGTGGCGGGGCTGATAGTGTTTTTTGTCAGGCGCGTTCCTTGGGAAGTCGGCGGGTGGCTGGTGCATATTTTGATTGATATTCCGTCTCATTCTTATAAATTTTATCCCACGCCATTTTTGTGGCCGTTTTCGGAATGGAAATTTGACGGCTGGTCTTGGGGAGCGCCGATTTTTATGATTATAAACTATTCCTTAATTATTGGAGTTTATGTTTTATTTTATTTTGTAAATAAAAAACGCAAGAAATATGTTAATTGACACCCACGCTCATGTAAATTTCGTCGCCTATAAGGAGGACGGCGATGAGGTGGTTAAACGCACGCTGGCCGAGGATGTTTGGCTGATTAATGTTGGCGCGCAAGAAGATACCAGTCGCCGAGCAGTTGAGTATGCCCAGCGGTATCCGGCAGGGGTTTTTGCGGCAGTCGGCCTGCACCCGATTCATTTGCGGGCGGAACATACAGAAGCGCACATTGATGAATACGAAACGGTTGAATTTTCCAGTCGGATCGAGAAATTTGATTACGATGAATATAAGAAATTAGCTCAAGAACCAAAAGTAGTGGCGATCGGAGAAGTGGGGCTTGATTATTATAGAATAAAGAATAATGAATCAGGAATTATGGAAAAGCAAAAGGAGGTTTTTAAAAAACAAATCGAGCTGGCGATTGATCTCCAGTTGCCATTAATAATTCATTGTCGTAACGCCCACGCCGATATTTTAGAAATTCTTAATTCATACTTCATGATTCATAATTCAAAAATCAAGGGCGTAATTCATTCTTTTTCCGGCCGCTGGTCGCAGGCGCAGGAATATTTAGAAATGGGATTTTATTTGGGTTTTAACGGCATTATCACTTTTGCGCGGGATTATGACCGAGTGGTGCGCGAGATGCCGCTCACACGGCTGTTGCTAGAAACCGATTGTCCTTACTTGACCCCTATTCCGTTTCGTGGTAAAAGGAATGAACCAAGCTACGTTAAATATGTGGCGCAGAGAGTGGCGGAATTAAGAAACATAACTTTTGAAGAAGTGGCGGAAGTGACGACGAGGAACGCGAGAGAACTTTTCAAAATATGATGCGAGTTACCCCTCCTTTAGGAGGGGTTAGGGGAGATTTAAATGGGACATCTTCTATATAATAAAAATTTGAAAATCTTAAGTCGTCAATTACGTACAAGTTCTACGGATGCCGAAAAATTACTTTGGTCAAAGATTAGAAAAAAACAAATAAAAGGTTATCAGTTTTTTCGGCAAAAACCAATAGGCAATTTTATCGTTGATTTTTATTGTAAAGAGGCGGGACTGGTGATTGAAATTGACGGCGGACAACATTACGAAAATGAGAATATAAAAAACGATAAAATCAGAGAGGATTTTTTGAAAAAGCAAGGATTAAAAATAATGAGGTTCACGAATCTGGATATTTTGAAAAATATTGAGAGTGTGGTAGGCAAAATTTATGACGAGATAGATGAATAAATCCTCCCCAGCCCTCCCTAAAGGGAGGGGGTAAAAGTTCGCATAATACCTATGATTTTAGATATCAAAATCTATCCGGCTAGAGTATTAATTAAAAAAACCAAGCGAGTTGGCGAGATTGATGCTGACACAAAAAAATTGATTGACGATATGGTGGAGACGCTTTACGTCAACAAGGGCGCGGGGTTGGCGGCCAATCAGGTCGGGGCGAGTAAGCAAGTTATAGTGGCGGATGACGGCAGCGGACTGCTGGTTTTGATAAACCCTAAAATTACCCAAAAGAAAGGCGCGGCTATTTTAGTGGAGGGGTGTTTGAGCTTTCCGGGCCTGGAAATTGAGGTTAAGCGGCCGACCAAGATTGAGGTTGAGTATAAAGATAAAAACGGCCAGCATAGAAAAACAAAAGCCCAGCATCTTCTGGCTCGGATAATTTGTCATGAGATAGACCACTTAAACGGCAAAACGCTGCTGGATAAGTTGTCGCTGTTTGAGCGGTTGAAGGTTAAACGTCAATTAAGAAAAGCGGCTAAATAATTTTATATCCAGCCGCCCAAAATTACTATCCCCAGAGCAACCAATATAACTCCGGCAATCAGGTGCAGCAGCCGGAGTTTTTGTTTGCGCCAGTTCTCGGCTTTTTCCGGCGAGAGGCCAAAATACATTAGCAAGACAATCGTCAGCATCGGCGCCACAAAAATTATATTATAGGCCACCAAATAGAGCAGTGATTTGACCAGAGTGGTTTTGGAGGCCAACATGCCGAGGATTACCACGTATGGTCCGGAAGTGCAGGGAAGCAAAAACAAACTGACGACTAGGCTCGTTAAGAATCCACCTATGGGATTGGACACGCCTACAACCAGCCGTTTCATTTTTGGCCGCCAGCGCCGTGGCACTTCCATTAAAAAGCCACCCCCGCCATACCAGAAATAATCTTTGATATTGAGCAGGCCTAAAAGAACCGCCAGTCCGCCGATGGTGTAGTAAAAATATTGAGAATAGGTCAGCGTGTAGGCGCGTAAAAATTCAAGCAATCCGACACCCATTAAAAAATAGGCGACAAAAACAGCCAACGTGAAACCCAAGCCCGCCCAGAGCGCTTTTTTGCGGTTGGTGTCGTTAACCAGCATAGAGGCCATCAGCAAAATCAGAATGGCAAATTCGCAGGGGTTGATGGCGTCCAGCGCCGCGCCGCAAACAACAGCCACGGGCGTTAAATTAAGCGATGCCAAGCCCGTCTGGCAGGCGGTTTCGCTGGCTAAAGCCGGCGTGACGCAAAAAAACAAGGCAACCACAAAGATTAGGAAAAAGCATTTTTTCATAGGTAGATTTATAATAGCATGAGTTTGATTTGAAAAAAAGACAAAAAAGAGTTAAAGTAGAAACAATATGCCCAAATACGACCATAAAAAGATTGAGAATAAATGGCAGCGTTTTTGGAAAAAGCACCCCGAGCTTTTTGCGGCTGACGATAAGGGCAAGGGAGAGAAAAAATATATTTTGGATATGTTTCCGTATCCGTCCGGCGACGGGTTGCATATGGGCCACGTTGAAAGTTATACCGCTACTGACATCATCTCTCGCTACTGGCGTATGCGCGGTAAAAATGTGCTGCACCCGCAGGGTTGGGACGCTTTTGGTTTGCCGGCGGAAAACTACGCCGTTAAGACCAAAATCCATCCGGCTGAGACCACTAAAAAATCTATAGAGACCTTTAAGGCGCAAATGAATATGTTGGGGCTGTCTTATGACTGGTCGCGAGAAATCAATTCTTCTGACCCGGAATATTATAAATGGACGCAGTGGTTTTTCTTATTGTTTTACAAAAACGGCTTGGCTTATAAATCAAAAGGAAAAGTTAATTGGTGTGAGTCGTGTCAGACGGTGCTGGCTAACGAACAGGCCGAAGGGGGAGTGTGCGAGCGTTGCGGCAAAGAGGTGGCGCAAAAGGATTTGGAGCAGTGGTATTTTAAAATTACCGATTTTATAGAGGATAGCGGTGAAACCAGTGGTTTACTTTATGGTTTGGATAAAATTGACTGGCCTGAATCAACCAAGGCCGGTCAGCGCAATTGGATTGGCAAATCAGAAGGCGCGCAGTTTAAGATGAAAATCATCACCGCCCCGGCCTTCGGCCACCCCTCCTCATCTGAGGAGGGGACGGGGGAGGTGTTGGACAAACTTTTAGAAGTTTTCACGACCCGCTTGGATACGATATTCGGTATGACTTTTGCTTTGATTGCGCCGGAGCATAAATTAGTTCAAGAATTAAAATCAAAGATAACTAATTGGAGCGAAGTAGAAAAATATATAGCTGAAACTAAAAAGAAATCCGAATTGCAACGCATGGCCGAAGTTAAAGATAAAACCGGCGTTGAACTTAAAGGAATTAAAGTTTTAAATCCTTTTACCAAAAAATCGATTTCACTTTTTGCCAGCGATTTTGTGCTGGCGTACTACGGCACAGGCGCTGTTATGGCGGTTCCAGCGCATGATGAGCGCGATTTTGCTTTTGCTAAAAAGTTTGGCTTGCCGATAGATGAAGTGATAAAAAGTGCAGACGGCCAATCGTCTGTTGTCAAAGAAGCTTATACGGAAGACGGCGTTTTAATTAATTCCGGCGAGTATGATGGTTTAACTTCGGGTGAAGCGCGTAAGAAAATGACTCAATGGTTGGCCAAAGAGAAAATTGGCCGAGGAACTATCAATTATAAAATGCGCGATTGGCTGGTTTCTCGCCAGCGCTACTGGGGCGCGCCAATACCGATTATTTATTGTGATAAATGCGGCGAAGTTCCTGTGCCAGAAAAGGATTTGCCGGTTTTGTTGCCGACGGATGTTGATTTTATGCCAACAGGCGAGTCGCCATTGGCTAAGTCAAAGAAATTTCATGATGTTAAATGTCCTAAATGCGGCGGCGTGGCGCGGAGAGAGTCCGACACTATGGATACCTTCGTTTGTTCTTCTTGGTACTATTTTCGCTATGCGGACGCGAAGAATGACAAGGAATTTATCTCAAAGGCAATGTTCAAAAAATGGCTGCCTGTGGATTTGTATGTTGGCGGAGCGGAGCATGTTGTTTTGCATTTGCTTTACTCGCGTTTTTTCACTAAGGTCTTACATAAACTCGGCTATATTGGTTTTGACGAGCCGTTTGCCAAGCTGCGCCATCAGGGCATAATTTTGGCCGAGGACGGGCGGAAAATGTCTAAGTCCCTGGGCAATGTTATCGCGCCAGACAGCGTGGTTGAACAATACGGCGCGGACGCCCTGCGGATGTTTGAAATGTTTATGGGGCCGCTGGAAGATGTAAAACCATGGAATACAAAAGGGATAATCGGGATTTCTAGATTTCTTGAAAGGATTTGGAAATTAAACAAAGGCGTCATTGCGAGCGGAGCGAAGCAATCCCGTGGCGGTGCAGCAAAGAACGAGATTGCCACGTCGCCTACGGCTCCTCGCAAAGACAAAATTGAGACGTTACTGCATAAAACAATAAAGAAAGTCAGTGAAGACATTGAAAACTTAAAATTTAACACGGCTATCAGCGCGATGATGATTTTGGTGAATGAGTCCGGCGGGGGAGCGAACTTGACCAAAGAGCAATACGAAATATTTTTGAAATTATTGTCTCCTTTTGCACCCTATATAGTAGAGGAATTGTGGTCGCAGCTTGGGCATAAGAAAAGTATCTTTACCGAAAAATGGCCGGAATATAATGCGGCCTTAGTTAAAGACGAAACTATTCAAATGCCGGTGCAAATTAACGGAAAAGTCCGGGCTGTTTTAACCGCGCCGTCAGATATTTCGGAAGAGGAGGCCAAAAAAATCGCGATATCAGATACCACGATTATTAAATGGCTGGGAGGCCAAGAACCGAAGAAAGTGATTTTTGTGAAAGGGAGGTTGGTGAATATTGTAGTGTAAATTTTTGTAGCGGGCTGTAGTGTAACGGTAGCACGAGTCCTTCGGGAGGATTTAGTCGGGGTTCAAATCCCCGCAGCCCGACCAAGCAAAAGCATGAAAACAGACAACATAATTTATTTATTTCATCATATCCACCACAAGGCCGGGGAGCACAAAGTGCATCATTGCGGCGGTCGGCACCAAGCCGCCAATCCCAAACTGGATTATGAGATTTGGCATTGTCGTTGCGGCCAGCACCGGATAGATAAAAAAGTAGCCATTGGCCATGGGACAAATCAGGAAGAGATAGAAGTAAAATTTATGGAGCGGTGCCCCGAAGGCGGCTGGCACATTGAAAGCGGGCAGGTTGCCGCATAAGGAGTACTAGTTTAAAAACGCTTATGGAATATTCAAAAGAACAAATTTCTGTTGAAAAACCGGAAAAACACAAGGAGCAAAAAGACGCGGTCGTTTTAACAGAAAATCAGCAGGAGTTTTTTGAAAGATTGGAGCGAACCAATATTCTGCCGGCGGAAAAGAGAGAGTGGTCATTGGATGAATTAAAGCAAAACCTAGACAGGACTTTTTGCGATTGCGGCCAAATCGCGCTGGCCAAAAATAAGGGGAAGATTTTTTTAACTTTATCTGGCGGGCTGGATTCAACGCTTGCCCTGGCTTTTTTGAGGAAAAATTTCCCGGAAAACGAAATTGTTACTTTTGCCATGGGTGGTAGCGTTAACCACCCGGATGTTCTGCATGCCCGCTTGGCGGCGGAAAAATTCGGTTCAAATCACCATGAATTTATTCCGGAGCCAGGTGAAATACAAGAGGCGCTGGCAGAACATAAATCAAAATTTCAAGAAGATGATCTGGAAAAAGTCACAAAAACGGGAAGCGTTGATGTTACTTTGCTCTATAAATATCTTTCAAAATTTCACCCCAATGTTTTGCTGGCTTGTGATGGTATTGACGAGCTGATGGGCGGTTATTGGGACCACCGGAAAAGAGTATCGGAAGATGGAAAAACAGTATCAGAAGATGAAAGGAAACAATTATTTTTACGTTATTGGCAAGAGCTGGTGCCGCATCATCTTAGCCCACTGATAAAGATAGGCGATAATTTCGGCATTGGTTTTTTGTTTCCATACCTGGACCAAAAAATCATTGAATCGGTATCGGGCATCCCCCTAAAAGACAGAACTTCTAAAGAAGTTAGCAAAAAACCGCTAAGAGAAATTGCTCAAGAATTGGGCGTGCCAAAAGAAATTATAGACAGGCCCAAGAGAGGCCAGGTGGGTATGTTGGATATAAAATAAATATAAAAATAGCTCAAAACTAATGCTTAGGATCTTTTGGAAAATTAAAAAGTCATCCAAGTTCTGGTGGCTTTTGACCGGTTTTTGGACCTTGCTGGTCTACGCGGTTATTATTTTTGATTACGTGAAAGATAATGCCTGACAGGGTTATCTAAACCTGATGTTGGTGGTTTATGTTGGTATTTTAGCCATTTACGCCGGCGTTCGCGTGCGGTTTATGAACGGCGTCATCGGCGGCGATAATTTCGGCGTGATAAAAAACTAAAATCAATGAAATTAGCTTTTGATAAAATAAGCGATTCCCCCTTGAACATTCTGCGCCGGTTGGGTTATAGTTTTATTAGAAAAGAGGCCAGCTCTGGTGAGCTGTCTTTTGTTAGGCGGGTGGGTAGCGCTGATTATCCGCGATTCCATATTTTTGTTAGAGAGCGGGACGGGGGAGCGGAGCTGACTTTGCACCTGGACCAGAAGAAAGCGTCTTATCAGGGCAGCGCCGCGCATAGCGGTGAATACGGCGCGGAAGAGAATCAGTGGCTGGAACATGAGGCGGAGATGATAAAAAATGGTTTTGGCTCGTCCTCCTAACTTTTTTGACATTTTATTAGAAGGATAAAGGGCCCATAGTAAAACGGCATTGCGCGACATTCGTCCCGATTTTTGAAATTTTAAAATGTTTTACGTCTATATTTTAAAATCAGTTAAGAATGGCGCTTACTACGTTGGAAGTTGTGGAAATATCGATGTCAGGATAGATCAGCACAATAAAGGGTTGGTGCCATCAACAAAAAGATATTTGCCTTGGGATTTAGTTCATCGGGATAAATTTGATACCTTAAAAGGAGCGAGAAGAAGAGAATTACAGATTAAATCGTGGAAAAATCGCAAGGCGATTGAAAATTTAATAAAACATTTCAAAATTTAGTAAAAATCGAGGATCCGCGATAGCTTTGGTGGGCCCATGGTCCAGTGGTAAGACGCCACATTCGCATTGTGGAGATGAGAGTTCGATTCTCTCTGGGTCCACCAAAGCTATCGGGACATTGTCGAGGCCTGGGTTTCACCCTTCGGGTGACCACCCGCAGGGTGGCAATTCCCAGTGGGTCCACATTATTTTTAAATAACAAAAAATGCAGGCAGTAATTTTAGCCGCCGGACGCGGCACTAGAATGGGGGATTTGACCAACCACACTCCCAAGCCGATGCTTAAAATCCACGGCCGGCCGATTTTGGAATACACGCTGTTGAATTTGCCCAAAGAAATCACCGAGGTGATTATTATTATTGGTTATAACGGCGGAAAGATAAAAGAATATTTTGGCGAAAAGTTCAGGGGCAGGAAAGTCCGCTATGCTTGGCAGCAAAAGCTTGACGGCACGGCGGGCGCTCTTTTTCAGATAAGAAGAATGCTGAAGGGCAAGTTTTTGGTTTTAAACGGCGACGATTTTTATCATCACGAGGACTTAAAAAAAGCCATTCGCCACGATTTTTGCATTTTAGCCAAAGAAGTTGATGACCCGGGCCGATTTGGCGTGATGGAGTTGGACGAGCAGGACCATTTAATTGGAATTGTGGAACGGCCGACCAAACCGCCAACCAATTTGGTGAATATCGGCGCCTACTCTCTGGACAAAAGAATTTTCTATTACGAGCCGGTGGCGATTAGCAAGAAAGAATTTGGTTTGCCCCAGACCATGGTGCAAATGGCCAGAGACCATAAAATTAAAGTGGAAAAGGCCAAGTTTTGGCATCCCTGCAATACGCAGGAAGATGTGGCCCAGGCCGAGAAATTATTAAAGAAGTTTTTGACAATTTTCAGATTATGAAAAAGCCAACCAAAAAGCCAACCAAAAAAAAGCCAGTTATCGTGGCGGTGAGCGGGGGTTTTGACCCATTGCACGTGGGGCACATTGATTATTTTAATGATGCCAAGAAGTTGGGCGATAAATTGGTGGTAATTTTAAATAATGATAATTGGCTCAAACTAAAAAAAGGGCATATTTTTATGCCCGAGCAGGAACGTAAAGAAATCATTGAGGCGTTAAGGCTAGTGGACCGCGTGGCTTTGACAAAGCACAAACCGAATACCAAGGATATTAGCGTTTGCCGTGTGTTGGAAGAATTAAAGCCCGACATTTTTGCCAATGGCGGGGATAGGGTGCGGGATAATATTCCCGAAGTTGCGACCTGTAAAAAAATCGGCTGCCGGATGGTTTTTAACGTGGGTAGACGCGGCAAAATTCAATCAAGTTCCTGGCTAGTTGGAAAATATGTAAAGCCAGCGGCGCGAAAAAAATTATAGTTGACTTTTAGATTAAGCCGTGCCATAATGGCGAATTGTACATTGTACCTTTAAAAACAAATAAGCGGGAGACGCCGAAATTGTCTTCCGGCGATTGAAACTCTTAGAAAAGAAAGGAGGAAGTTATGAGTACGTTAGATAAAGTTAATGCAACCATTCTTGGGATTCTTCCCGAGGTTTTGCAAGGGATTCTTCTGAAGGACGTTTTAAAAATGGTGTCAAAGGATGAATTTAGACAAGGGCTAAAAATGCTTTTTCTGGAGTCTTGCGGAACGTTAGAAGACCAAGAGAGCTATTTGATTCTATACAATTAGCGCTAACAAAATGAAAGGAGAGAAAATGGAGAAAGAAATAGAAGGAGGTTGTCCCTCCTGTATAGAGGTTTTGAAAAATTTACCAAAAGAGGCCTTGTCTAAAGCAGATGGTAATGGTATTTGTCCACGCTGCTGCGCGGTCACCGAGGGGGAACCCATTAAAAATGGGCCCATGACAATATTAGAGTGCCTTCGTATTTTTCTTGAGGCGCCAGCTTGTCTAAAAAGAGGGGGGTGAAAAAATGGAACTTTGGTGGTGCAGGAGCAAGGGATGCGGCAGGATTTCCCCTGTTTTTTTTGGGGAAAACGAAGAAGAAATAGAGGAAAGGAAAAAGTGCTGGCTGGAGCACAAGGTTAGCGTTCTGGAGCCAGTAGAGGATTCTTTTGTCAGCGAGCGGTCTGACATCGAGCCGGTAAAAACCACCTTTTTTTACGCCGTTGATGAGAATGGCAAGCGTTGGGTGGTAAAGCAATGGAGAGAGGCGATTGAAGAACCTCGTTGCTACGAGATTTTTGAAGGCCGGATAGCGACTTGGATAACGGATATTCATGTTCAAGAAGATGCTATTCGGCAACGTTTGACGGATCTTAAAATTAAGGAGCCCTACGAAGATTTCTTGATCATTTTTTTGAAGAACCAAATTCCGTTCGTGAAATACGACACGGAGATGGTTGTGGAAGGTAATAATTCGCCGGAGATTCAAATATTATTAAACCGGCGGATGGTAGTCCATCTGATAGCTCAGACCACCCTTTTTTTTAAAGAAGAGCAATCAGTGTCTTTTAAAAAAATTGTGGAAGAGGAAAACGTTTCGGGAGGCGTCTTGCCTTTTCGGGGCAGGAGAAATGTTAGGATTATCTAATTATTCAAGGCTGCGATTGTTTGACAATCGCAGCCATTTTTTTGTCCAGAATCTCGGATTAATGATTTTTAGCTATTGCTTGTTTTCGTTGACAGGCCAGCGAAGCGGTGGTAGGCTGAAAACAGCTTGTGGATAAAGGTTTTTTTGGTCCGTATTGAACGGGCCGATTTTTTTAAAATCGTACGGAAGTACAGATTTGTACAGATTTTACGGATTAGGAATTTTTATCTGTAATATCTGTATTTATCTGTAATTCCGTAAGACCATGGATAAACAATCATTTGCCTCCGCGATTGACCAGATTTGCGAGGAAAAAGGTATTTCCAAGGAGCGGGTTTTAAAGACCGTTGAGGATGCCATCGCGGCGGCCTACAAAAAGGACTACGGACACAAAGGCCAAATTATTAAGGCCAAGTTTGGTTTGGAAATGGGGACGATTCAGATTTTTCAAGTCAGGCAAGTGCTGGATGAAACCATGGTAAAAACGCCGGAAGAAATTGAGGCGGAAAAAGAAGCGGTCGTTGAGGCGTCCGAGCCCAGAGAGGGCGAAGAAGTCGGCGATAAAAAAGTGCGTTTTAACGCCGAAAAGCACATTATGGTTGATGAGGCCAAAGAGATAAAGCCCGATATTAAAGTCGGAGACGAGTTATGGCAGGAATTGGAGGCCAAAACCGATTTTGGCCGCATCGCCGCCCAGACCGCCAAGCAGGTGATTATTCAGCGGATTCGCGAGGCGGAGCGGGAGACCATTTACGAGGAATATCGCGATAAAGAAAACTTAGTGGTCTCGGGCATTGTTCAGCGCATTGAACGTGGCGCAGTGTTTATTGATATTGGCCGCACCGTGGGCGTGTTGTTTCCGGAAGAACAAATTCAGGGCGAGCGCTACCGCATTGGCCAGCGCCTGCGCGTGCTGATATTGGAAGTGCAAAAAGACCCGCGCGGACCGACGATTGTGTTGTCGCGGGCGCACCCCAAGATGATAACTAAACTTTTTGAGCTGGAAGTGCCGGAAATTGCTTCGGGCGCGGTGGAAATTAAGTCAATTGCCCGGGAAGCCGGCGCTCGTTCCAAAATTGCCGTTGTGGCCACCGAAGAGGGGGTTGACCCGATTGGCTCTTGCGTAGGGCAGAGGGGCATTCGCGTGCAAGCGGTTATAAATGAGCTGGGCGGCGAAAAATTAGACATTATTGAATGGAATGAGGACGCGGCCAAATTTATTTCCAATGCCCTGTCGCCGGCCAAGGTGCTGGACGTGGAAATCAAAAAAGAAGAAAAGGTGGCGCGGGTGGAAGTACCGCAAGACCAGCTGTCGCTGGCCATTGGTAAGCGTGGACAAAACGTTCGTCTGGCTGCCAAATTAACCGATTGGAAAATTGATATCATCGGCGCGGAAGCCATAGCTGAAGGCGAAGAAGGTGTTGTAAAAGATGACGGCATTGAAGAAGAAGGCCGCGAAAAAGCGCCGGCAGAAACTGACAAAGTCAAGGTTGAAACAAAAGAGCCGGCTGAAAAAACTAAGAAAGTTAAAAAAACTAAGAAGTCAAAAAAAACCAAAGAACCAACCTCAGAGGCCGAAGAACCGGCCTCTGAGGAAAAATAATTAACTCTGTTTAAGGCGCCCTTTTACCGGGGGGGCAAGTGAAGCAAATGCTCTACTGCTCCCCAAGCGGTGGAAGTTCGCCGACGGCAGAAATTATTATAAAGTATGACAATTAATCTTTTTGCTTTAATTTCGGGCTTCATAGCCATTGGCTTTGCCGTCTACTTAATTTGGCGGGTGATGAAGCATTCTGCGGGGGAGGGGAAAATGGTGGAAATTTCGCAAGCCATTGCCGAAGGGGCTAAGGCCTATTTGAACCGGCAGTACCGGGCAGTGGCGGTGGTGGCGGTGATTGTTTCGGCGTTGCTGTGGTGGTCGCTGGGTTTAAGAACCATGACGGGATTTTTAATTGGCGCGTTGGCTTCGGCTTTAGCCGGCTATATCGGAATGAACGTGGCGGTGCGGGCTAACGTGCGGACGGCCCAGGCGGCTAAGTCCGGTTTGAAACCAGCGTTGGAAGTAGCTTTTTTGGGCGGCGCGGTCACGGGTTTGCTGGTGGTTGGTTTGGCGTTGCTGGCGGTGGTGGGTTTTTATTGGGTGACAGGCGATTTGAAAGCGTTGGTGGCCTTGGGTTTTGGCGGCAGTTTAATTTCAGTTTTTGCGCGTTTGGGCGGCGGTATTTATACTAAGGGCGCGGACGTGGGCGCGGATTTGGTGGGCAAAGTGGAAGCGGGTATTCCGGAAGATGATCCGCGAAACCCGGCGGTGATTGCCGACAACGTGGGCGACAACGTGGGAGATTGCGCCGGTATGGCCGCGGATTTGTTTGAGACATATGCTGTGACTGCGATTGCCGCTATGATTTTGGGCTCGCTCGTTTTTTCCGGTTTTGCCAACGCGGTTCAGTTGCCGTTGATGCTGGGTTCAATTTCTATTTTTGCCTCGGTGTTGGCGGTCTTTTTGGTGCGTCTGGGTAAAAAACAAAATATTATGGCGGCGCTTTACAAGGGTTTAATCGGCGCTTCGGCGCTGGCGGCCATTGGTTTTTATCCGGCGATTAAATATTTAACCGCCAAAGTGGTTAACCCCGATTTTCAGTTTTGGCCGCTTTACGGCGCGGCGCTGGTCGGGTTGCTGGTAACAGCCGGCATGGTGATTATTACCGAATATTATACTTCCAAGAGCTTTCGGCCCGTGCGGTCCATTGCGCAGGCCTCAACCACGGGGCACGCCACCAACATTATTACCGGCTTGGCGGTTTCTCTGGAGTCAACGGCTCTGCCGGTGGTCTTAATTTGCGGTGGCATTTTTGCTTCTTATTGGCTGGCGGGAATTTACGGCGTGGCCTTGGCCGCTATGAGCATGCTATCTATGGCCGGTATTATTGTAGCTATTGATTCGTTTGGTCCTATCACCGATAACGCCGGCGGTATTGCCGAAATGGCTGATTTGTCGCCCGAGATTCGTCGGACCACCGACGCGCTGGACGCAGTGGGCAACACCACCAAGGCCGTGACCAAGGGTTACGCTATCGCTTCGGCGGGCTTGGCGGCGCTGGTGCTGTTCGCTTCTTTTTCGCGGGAATTTTTTGACTTGAGCGGCCAGTCATTGGCTTTTGACTTGAGCGACCCGCGAGTGCTTATTGGTCTTTTTGTCGGCGGTCTCCTGCCGTACATCTTTGGGGCTTTGGCTATGAAAGCAGTGGGCAAGGCGGGGGCGGCGGTGGTTAATGAAGTGCGGCGGCAGTTTAAAGAAATCAAAGGCATTATGGAAGGCACGGCTAAGCCGCAATATGGCGTTTGTGTTGATATTGTGACCAAGTCCGCCATCAAGCAAATGATTTTGCCGGCGCTTTTGCCGGTGCTGGCTCCGCTAGCGGTGGGCTTTTTGCTTGGTCCGGAAGCGGTTGGCGGATTACTGGTGGGTTCAATCATCACCGGAATTTTTGTGGCAATTTCCATGACGAGCGGCGGGGCGGCTTGGGACAACGCGAAAAAATTTATTGAGGAAGGCAACTTTGGCGGCAAGGGCTCACTGGTCCATCAGGCCGCGGTGACGGGCGATACGGTGGGGGATCCATATAAAGATACGGCGGGTCCGGCGATAAATCCGATGATTAAGATACTGAATATTGTGGCGTTATTAATGGTCTCA
>Ga0210057_1005797_pt1 | contig 15714 bp, 17 predicted proteins | sample CryGeyCG2114_010_2_FD_183968 | JGI IMG/M metagenome (GOLD analysis project Ga0210057, IMG submission 183968) | Groundwater microbial communities from aquifer - Crystal Geyser CG10_big_fil_rev_8/21/14_0.10 (SPAdes) (version 2) | ecosystem: Environmental > Aquatic > Deep subsurface > Groundwater ...
CTCCTTCAGAGACTTTTCGACGGTATATATTAATTGATCTGCCAAGCTTCTGGCTTCAGCCAATTCTTTCTTCTTTCTGTCTTCCTCGCTGTGGCTTTCTGCATCTTTCTTCATCTTTTCTATTTCTTCTGGGCTGAGGCCCGATCCGGCTTCGATTCTTATGGATTGTTCTTTTCCGCTTGATTTATCTTTAGCCTTAACGTTTAAGATTCCGTTGGAATCTATGTCAAAAGTCACTTCGACTTGAGGTATGCCACGAGGAGATTGGGGGATGCCATCCAAATGAAATCTGCCCAGAGATTTGTTGTCAGCGGCCATCGGCCTTTCTCCTTGGACGATGTGTATTTCAACTGAAGTTTGGTTATCGGCGGCAGTTGAAAAAACTTGGGAGCGAGAAGCCGGAATAGTAGTGTTTTTTTCGATCAGTTTGGTGGCTACTCCGCCTAAAGTTTCGATGCCCAAAGAAAGTGGTATAACGTCGAGCAAGAGGACGTCTTTTACGTCACCCAAAAGGATTCCTCCTTGGATGGCTGCTCCTAAAGCGACCACTTCATCAGGGTTTATGCTTTTGTTGGGCTCTTTTCCAAAGAATTTTTTTACTTCCTCAATGATTTTAGGCATTCTGGTTTGGCCACCAACCAAAACTATCTCGTCTATGTCCCCTATTTTAAACGGTGAAGCATCTAGAGCTCTCTTGGCGATATTCATTGCTCTTTCTATGAATTCCTCGGTTAGCTCCTCTAGCTTGGATCGAGTCATTTTCACCAAAAGATGTTTCGGACCTTCGGCATCTGACGTTATAAAAGGAATGTTAACTTCGGTTTCCAAGGTCGTAGAAAGTTCAATTTTTGCTTTTTCAGCGGCTTCGTCCAGACGTTGCAAGGCTAACGGATCTTTTCTGACATCAATTCCGCTTTCTTTTTTGAATTCTTCAGCCAGCCAACTAATTATTTTTTGGTCGATGTCTTTTCCTCCCAAATGGCTGTCTCCGTCTGTCGCTTTTACATCAATAGTAGCTTCGCCCCCCTCTTCCATTCCGACTTCGAGAATAGAAATATCGAATGTTCCTCCTCCGAAATCAAAAACTACGATCTGCTCATTTTTCTTTTTATCAAAACCATAAGCCAAAGCGGCGGCGGTAGGTTCGTTTATGATTCTTCGGACCTTAAGTCCGGCGATTTCACCTGCATTTTTTGTGGCGTTTCTCTGCGAGTCATCGAAATAAGCCGGCACGGTAATAACTGCCTCAGTAATTTTTACGCCCAACTTGGTTTCAGCGTCATTTTTCAGCTTCTGAAGAATCATGGCTGATATTTCTTCCGGACGGTATGCTTTTTCACCCATTTTTACTTTGATTCCTCCATCTTCACCTCTTATGACTTCGTAAGGAGCATTTTTAATGTCGTTTTGGACCTGTGGATCGTCGAATTTATGTCCCATGAACCGCTTTATTCCGAAAACGGTGTTTTTAGGGTTGGTAACCGCTTGTCGTTTTGCCAATAGGCCGACTAGTCTTTCTTTAGTCTTTGAGATTGTGACAATCGAGGGGGTAGTTCTTACTCCTTCTGCATTTTCAATAATTTTAGGACTGCCCGCCTCCACAACCGCCACAGCAGAAAATGTTGTTCCCAAATCTATACCTATTATTTTTGACATATTTTTTATTTAATTATATTTCCTTTTAAGTTAGTTTTTAATGTATTATTATTTTAAATATTTTCTTTCTGATGTCTAGAGCTTGAGAATTATAAATTATTAATTTTTAATTATCAATCAAGTTCAAATTATCAAATTTTTAAAATTGGAAATTGGTCATTGAAAATTATTCTTTATATTCTCCAACCTTAACTTTTGCTGTTCTGATTATTCTGCCTTCGATTTTATAACCAAATTGGACAGTTTCTAAAATTTTGTGATCTTCTTCTTTCTTTTCTGTATGTATGACTCCTACAGCCTCATGTTCTTGCGGATCAAACTTGATGCCTAGAGGGGAAAATCTGGATAAGCCGTTCTTTTCTAAGGTTTTAAGAAGCTGGCTATGGATGTTTTCGATGCCACTCCGCCATTCAGAAGGAGCTTTTTCCCAATGTTTTTTGTCGGCCATAGCCATATCGAAACTGTCTATGACATTTATAATTTCCTTAAAAAATTGAACTAGAGCAAATTTGACGAATTCATCTCTTTCTTTTTCGTCTTGTTTTCTGAGGTTTATAAAATCAGCTTTGTCTCTCTGCCAGCCAGTCAGATAATCGCTTTTTTCTTTCTCGCAATTCTTGAGCTTTTCTGTAAGTTTTTTTATTTTCTCTTTGGAATTTTTTTCGCTGTCCAATAAGTCTATCTCTTTGTCTTCGACAGACTCTTCGAGAACTATTTCATCCTCAGATTTTTCTAGTTCGTTTTCCGGATTATTTTTTTGGTCGTCGGATTGGTTGGCCATATTAAAGAAGATAAAAAATTACAAATTAAAATTTAAAATTGTTGATCTAGAATCAATTTTGAATAGCCGAATTTTGAAACATTCAAAATTAAGTTATTCAAAATTCTAAGTTAGAAATTTCGCTCCGTGTCGCTATCTTTTACTCCATTGAGGAGCTTTTCTGGCTTTCTTGAGTCCGAACTTTCTTCGTTCCTTCATTCTCGGGTCTCTTTTGAGGAAGCCTGCTTGTTTAAGTTTTTTTCTTGATTCCGGATTATGAACAACCAAACCTCTCGCTATGCCGTGTCGTATCGCTTCTGCTTGGGAACTGATTCCTCCTCCTTTTACTACAGCAATTACTTTGAATTTCTGTGCCGATTTTGATTTGACTAGAGCGTCTTTCACAGTTTTACCGAATTCTTCGATCGGGAAATAATCACTGATATCTTTGTTGTTGACCGTAAAAGAGTTCTTGCTTGCTTCTATCAATCTGACTCGAGCAACCGAAGTTTTTCTGCGTCCCACTGTTTCAATAAAAAATTCTTTTGCTTCTTCTTTTTTTGTTTTTTCGGCAATCATTTTGGGTTTAATCTTTGATTTCTAAATTTTTTAACATTATCGCACGTAATTTATTCTTAGGAAGCATTCCGGTGATTGCTTCTCGTAAAGCTCCACTCACGCCTTTGTTTGAGATCACATGTTTAAGAGTCTTTTCTTTAAGGCCACCCGGGTAACCGGAATATCTTATATATTTCTTTTCTTTTTTTTTCTTTTCACTGATGTCAAGTTTAGAGGCGTTTATAATTTCCACCACAGCGCCCTCCACCCTTTCTTTTCTAAAAGAGGTTTTGTTTTTATCCATAAGTATTACAGCTGCTTCTGCTGCCAGTCTGCCCAGTTTTTTGTTTTTAGCGTCTATGGTGTATTTCATGGCTGATTTTCTTATGAGCGAAGCGATTTGGAAAATCGTTACCTCGCTCTAACTTTGCTAAACGATACATTTTGCACAGTGCGCGGCCGAATAGGCCAACTTTTGTCGGGCGAAGCGCTGCGCCAGTCTTCGGGATGGGGCTATCCGCCCCTCGCGCTTCGTGTGTACATTGTCCGGCAAAGTTAGAGCCGGGGTTAAGAAAAATATATTCTTTTCGCTTTGCTTATTCATTATTTTTCTAAATAAATTCTATTATCGCCGTTTTGGCTCCATCGCCGGGTCTTCTGGGTAATTTTGTAATTCTTGTGTAACCACCTTTCCTATCTTTATATCTAGGCCCTAAAACTCCGATAATTTTTTTCGCTCCCTCAGTTCCTATCTTCGGGATAATAAGCCTGCTTGCCGAGAGAGTGTTTTCTTTGCCGTAAGTTATTAGTTTTTCCACGTAAGGTCGGATAAATTTAGCTTTGGTCTCGGTTGTTTTGATTTTCTCTTTCAACACCAAAGAACGGGCCAAGCTTTTCATTAAAGACCTTCTTTGGTTTCTTTCTCGTCCTAATTTTTTGTTTGCATTTCCGTGCCTCATAAAGATTGTTTGATAGTTTGCTTTGGTTAAGGAATATTTATTTAAGTGTTATGCCGTATTCTGACAGGGCTTTCTTTATTTCTGAAATACCCTTGTTCCCCAAACCTTCGATTTCCAAGAGATCTTTCTCTCTCTTTCTCGCCAAACCTCCTACTGTTCTTATATTAGCTCCGGAGAGCGCATTAAAAGTTCTAGCTGACAAATTCAGAGATTCTATTCTTGTTTTGAGAATTTCATTGTCAACGGATTTTTCTCCGGAATCTTCCTCCTGGCTTTTCATCTTTTCTTCCAATATTTCCTCCATTTTTTCTTCTTGGAATCCAACGATAGCTTTCAGTTGGTTGATCATGATCTCAACGGATTTCTCCAAAGCTTCTTTCGGAGTTATTGATCCATCTGTCTCGATAAAAATTTTCAAACGGTTAAAATCTGTTTTGTCGCCGACGCGCATATTTTCCACCTCATAATTAACCCTTCTGACCGGAGTAAAAATGGCGTCGAGAGCTATAGTACCTATGTCTACTTTATTTTTTTGAAGAACTTCTTTAGGTACGAAACCTAACCCTCTTTCGACATTCATTTCTATGTCCAATGTGGTATTTTTACCGGTTACTTGAGCGATAACCAGATCAGGATTCATAATCTCTAACTGTCCCGGAATTTCAATATCCCCGGCTATTACTTCTTTCGCCCCTTTTATTTTAAGCCTCATAACCTGTGGTTCTTCGGTCGAGGCTTTTATTCTTATTCTTTTTAAGTTTAGAATTATTGTAACAACATCTTCTTTTACTCCATCGATGGTCGAAAATTCGTGATCAACTCCCTCTATCTTTACAGAGGTAATAGTGGCGCCTGGCAGAGACGATAATATTATGCGGCGTAGAGAATTGCCGAGAGTATGCCCATAACCGGGATAGAGACCGTCTATCTCGTAACTGCCCGAAAGATTGTCTTCGGTTATTACTTTAGGTTTTGATGGTAAAACTATATCGTGATAAATCATGCCTTTTTATTAAAGGTTCAATTAATTAAATAATATTTTAACGGTTATAAAATTCTAGCACGGTGTTCAGGTCGAATAGATTTTCTTCTTTGCTTAAATCAGGTTTCCCGACCAATTCTATTTCTTTCTTTTCTTTGTCGCATTTTATCCAATTTGGCGTATTGTGGTCTTTTAATCTCTCATCCAGTTTGGCGAATATTCCTTTTCCCTGGCTCTGAGGTCTCAAAGAAATTTTATCTCCCTTTCTTAAGTTATAAGACGGAATTGTCACCCTTCTTTTATTGACCAACATATGTCCGTGGGAAACTATTTGTTTGGCGGCTGATCTGGTAGGAGCGAAAGCTGATTTAAAAACGACACTGTCTAGACGACTTTCGAGCAATTCAAATAACAAACCGGGTTTGTTCGAAGCCTTTTTTTCCAAAGTTTGGCGAGCGTATTTTGAAAATTGTTTTTCAGTCAACAAGTAAGTGTAACGAGCTTTTTGCTTTTCCTTCATTTGCAGTCCGTAGCTGGTGGCTTGCGAATGATGTTTCCTTTCTGATCTGCGTGCTGATTTCTTTGATTGCGAAAGAGCAAACTTCTGAGTTTGCGTTTTTTCAAATATAGGAGCTCCTAATCTTTTGGCAATTTTATATTTTGGTCCAATTTTCATGTTAGAGATTCTTAGCGAACGAAGTGAGCTTTAGAAGCTCTTACACCCTGTTGAATACAAAATCTTTGATTTTGTTTTCTTTCGCCTTTGGCGAAAGATTTGACAGGGTTAAGAAAAATATATTCATTTCGCTTTGCTCATTCATTATTTTTCTAAACTCTTCTCGGTTTTGGCGGCTTCGGTCCGTTGTGTGGGATAGGCGTTTTGTCTTTTATTGAAATTAAATTTATCCCTTTAGAAATAAAACCTCGTATGGCGGATTCTCGTCCTGATCCTACCCCTCTTACAACTACATCTACTTCCTTCACACCCATAGTCCGACCTTTTTCTCCAAGTAACTCTCCGACCTTGGCAGCGGCAAATGGTGTGCCCTTTTTTGCTCCTCGGAAACCAAGAGATCCGCTTGAAGACCAGCACAAAGCGTTGCCCTTTTTGTCTGTCAAAATGACCTTAGTATTATTGTAAGTTGACTGAATTTGCAGTACCCCCTGCTCGACGTTTTTTTTTGAAATACTGACGGCCTGAGCTTTTCCACCTACCTCTTCGTTATTTTCAGTTTTTTTTACTATTCTTTTTTTTCCCATATTACGAATTGTTACGAATCAGATCGAATGCCGCGAATATAAACAGGGTTATTTGTATCACTCGGCGTCATTCGTGGTAATTTGTGTTATTTATTTCTTATCTACTGTCTTTTTACCGCTTCCCATTGTCTTTCTGACGTTGCCGCGCCTTGTTCTGGAATTTGTTTTAGTTCGCTGTCCTCTTGCTGGCAATCCTCGCAAATGTCTTATACCTCTGTAAGATTTTATATCCTTTAATCTTCTTATATTTCCGCTGACCTCTCTTTTAAGATCTCCTTCTATTTTATATGATTCTGCTGATTTTCTTATTTTGTTTTCTTCTTCAGTCGATAGATCCTTCGGTTTTTTCCCGGCGTCCACATTGTTTTCTTTTAATATTTTTTTAGCTAAGGAACGACCAATACCGTAAACAGCGGTCAAACCGATTTCTAATCTTTTTTCTTCTGGAATGCTGATACCTAATATTCTCATAAAGCTGATATTAATTACCCTTGTCTTTGCTTATGTCTGGGGTTAGCTTTGCAGACAACATAAATTCGACGTCTCCGTCTTACTGTTTGACATTTCGGACATATTTTTTTAACAGCCGCTCTGATTTTCATTAAAAATTGACAAACTATTAATTTACCAGTCTTTTATCTAGACTTTATTTTTTTCAATATCGTCTTCTTACAGCCTTTTTATTACTCTTCCTTTTCCGCCGTAAGGTTCCTCTTCAATCAAAACCTTGTCCCCCACGAGTACCTTTATTCTGTGAAGCCTCATTTTGCCTGAAAGGTAAGCCAGGGATTCCTTTTCTTGGCCATCAATTCGGATTCTGAACAAAGTGTTTGGAAGAGCTTCGGTTACTACACCTTGAACAGTATTTTTTCCTTTTGTTGACGCCATTTAAATTCTAAAAATAATAGAACTATGCTAACAAAAAAGTAAATATTCGTCAACCCCCACACCTTTCAAAACATCGTTGCTTTACATTTTCATACTTTTACTAACAAATATCAAGTGCCAGGCATATCCTGTATCTATCAAACAAGCTTAAGGCCGCAACAAAACAAAATGTGATGTTTTGAAAGGTGTGGGGGTCAACCCCTTTATTACCTAGCTCGTTTTCGGCTGGTGTCGGGGATCATAATCTCTGTTTTTAATTATTGCTTAAGGGCGATATCACCTCTACCTTTATTTTTTGAGCATTTTGGGGAAAGCTGCTTTTCCAAAATGGCTTTATCTTAGCTTCGGCTGTCTCAATTCCTGAGTATTTAGAAAAAATTGTTTCTAGACTTTTTTTAGATTGGCCCGCCAGATCATTTTTGAGGGCTTCCGTGTCAATAGTCCAGATTAGTTTTATTTCACCTTCCAGATCAAAATCAAATACCAGTAAATCCTCTGCCGCCGATTCGTCTGAGAGGAACCTAGCATTTTTCCATCCCGCCACTGCAACCTTTTCTTGATCATTTAAAATTCTCGAAATGATAGTTTTTTCCAAGACATCTTTTTTTAATATAAAGCCGTTTATAAGACCTCTTTCTCTGACAATGACTTTTCCCCCTTCCTCTGATTCTTGGTTAGGCAGGCTTTCAAAAGAAATATTTAAACTTTGGGGAATTAATACGAAGTCTTCAGGAACTTGAGTCAAAATGTTTTCTCTTAAAGTTTGTTCAAGTTTAGTGTGCAGTTCTTCTTGGATGACGGATAGATCTTTTTCATCAACCTTTTTAACTTTTCCGATAAAGCCCCCTTTCATTTCTCCGACTGAGCGAGCAAAGAAGTTGTTATACTGAGGCAAATTTTTAAAACCCGGGATAGTAAAATCTTTTAGTCCGATATTGTATCCTTCTCCGGCTTTGTCGGCGTAGACTCGCACTTTTATTTGTCCCGGTATTTTCTCTCCGTTTTTAGTAGTCATCCCGGGTACTGAAATTGCTTCTTTGGTTCTGAAGATTAATCCTTCCGGGGTTTCAAATCTTGTATTTGCTACCAAAGTCTGTGGACTGCCGCTGTGTTTGTTATAAACGATGATTTCTCCGGAGGCTTTTCTTTCTACAGCTTCCTCGCCAATTGAGGTCGCTTCTTTTGTGAGATCTTCCGATAGTTTGACGATTTCGAAAGGAATGCTCTCAGCTTCTTTGATATGGCCGATTCTTTCGGCGACAAAATTTCCTTCTATATTGTGAGTTTCTTCTTTGGGAGTTATCACAATTTCGGCTTTGCTTCTCAAAAATAGAAGACCAAAAATTAATCCGGCTATTAAGATTACGATGAGCCATCTGAGTCCGCGGAATTTCTTTAAGGTGTTAGAAAAAGAAGGCCTCCTCCAATTTTTGGTTGGTTCTTCAATACTTGCGATTGGTTCCCGATTTTTTGGTAAGGGTATCCTTCTGATCGTTCTTTCTTCCGGTGGGATGATGTCCTGGACAATTTTTTTAGACATAGTTCAATTTTACAACAATTTTGTTTAACTACAAAGAAAATTTCAGTTGGATATTCTCTGTAAGAAAATTGAAGCCGTTGCTATGAATGGATCAAGGGCATCGTTTTTGAATTCGGAAAATTGATTAAGAGCCTGGGCACCCAGGAAAATCACTTTTATTTCTTTGCTGGTTAAATGGCCCATTGTTAATTTCAAATTATTTGAGAGAAGATCGGAAAAAATCGGATGACAGGCAAAAAATACTTCAGCCGGTGGAATAGTTTTAAAATTTTTTAGAGATTCTTTGAGGCTAGTTATCCATTCTTCTCTTGCCGGCTTTATGGCGTTTTCAATTCTGGTCAGAAAATTTTGTTCAAGTTTGTTTTCATTTCGGAGTTTCAAAAAAGAAAGAGCGATATCCGGTTCGACATCAAGTTCTTTGCAAATGTTTCTGACGAATGAATTCTTGCCTTTAGGAAATGAGACTGTTTCTGTAATTAAGCGATTTTTTATTAGAGAAACGCCAGTTGTTTCCCCACTTGCCTCTATCAAAAGATAATCTTTGCTATCGGGAAAAATTTCCTCAATTGCTGAAAAAGTAGACAAGACATAGGAATGAAAAATCATTTCTCCGTGAATCTCTCGGTCAACGACTGATTTTATTTTCTCCAGCAGTTCTTTGAGGATTTTTCCTTCGAAAACAGATATTTCAATCTGTCGAGCTCTTTTGTTAATCGGCTGATCAGTCAAATAGCCGTTTAACCTAGTTTGGATTATCTTTCTTTCAACCTCTTTGTATGGGTCTTTTTCGATAGCTACTCCTTCTTTAATAACCGAATCGAATTCCTTAGAAGTTATTTTGACAGGCCTCTCACTTTCGCTGGAAAAAGTTTGAGTGTCAGCTAAGCACCAGGGCGAAGAGACTACGCAAAGAATTTTGCCTATCTTTCTCCCCCTGAGAGATTTTTCTGACAGTTTTAGGTCGCGTGCTCCTTGTCTTAGAGTCAGATTTAAAAGTTTGCTTAGGGTTTGAGACAAGTTGCTTATGAACTTTTTTTCATCCCAGTTTTTCCAAAGCGGCAAATGAGTACGCTTACACAAAACTATCTCAGCTTTTTTCCCTTTTTGAATAGAAACTAGGGCCGCGGCGACACTGTAACTAGCGACATCAATTATTAAGTCGAGTTCTTTTGGTTTTTTCTTGAAAATAAAAGAAGAAAAACTCATTTACATTTAATTATAACATGTGACAAACAACTTTTGACATTCGAACCGAAACTCTTTTTGATATTTATCTTATTCTAGAATTGCTTTTATTCTTCTTACCCCCGCGGCTACGGCTTCTTCTTTTTTAATTTTAAATTTACCGAGTTTTTTTGTATTTTCTACGTGCGGACCCCCGCAGAATTCTTTGCTTATGACACTGTCCATTATGTCTTTCCCGATGGCTTCGCCATCGCGGATCCTCGATGCCTCTGGCATCGGGACAATAAAATAAACGGAAACCATCTCCGGATACTTTGCTCCGAATTCCATCTCGGCGCCCAATTTTTCCGCTTCTTCCTTTTTCATTTCTTTGCGGTTCACTTGAAGCCCGACGGCGATCCAATCGTTTACTAATCTTTCTGTTTCTTGTTTTTCTGCTTCTGTCATTTTTCTGTCAAAAGAAAAATCTATTCGCAAACGTTCCGAAGTGATATTGCTACCCTTTTGTTTGACTTCTTTGCCCAAAACCTTCTGAAGCGCCGCGAGAAGAAGATGATGAGCAGTGTGAAGTTTTATTGTTTCTTCGCTGGCGTCAGCCAATCCCCCTTTGAATTTTCCGGCGGAGGCAGTACGTGATAATTCTTGATGTTCTTTTAATTTATTTTCAAAGTCTTCTATATCGACTAAAATTCCCTTTTCTTTAGCTAGTTCTAAAGTCAATTCCAAAGGGAATCCATAAGTTGAAAAAAGTGTAAATGCATCCCTGCCTTTTCCAAATTCTTTCAGGCCTTTGCTTAAGGTTTCCCTAAACTTTTTTTCTTCTTCCGCGATTACTTTTTTGATCATTTCTATATTCTCAAGAATGTAAGAATGATTTTCTTCGTACTGTTCTCCTACAAGGTCGGCGATAATAGCGAGTCCGCCTTCTTCAATTCCTATCATATCGGCGTAACGTACTGTCCGCCGGATCAGGCGGCGGAGAATATATCCTCGATCGGTATTTGAAGGGACTACTCCGTCAGAAATTATAAAAACTGAAGCCCGGATGTGGTCGGCGATAATTCTTTCCGCTTTAGGATTTTCTTCTTTGGCAAGTTCTTTTATTTTTGAAATAATCGGAGTAAAAATATCTATCTCGTAAATACTTTTTTTCTTTTGTAAAACAGCGAGCAATCTCTCGAATCCCGCTCCGGTGTCAACGTTTTTATTTGGAAGTTTGCCGATAACTTTTCCGTCTTTCTTTTGATATTCCATAAAAACATCGTTCCAGACCTCAACCACTTTTTGTTCCTCGTCGGCTTTTTCAAATTCTTCAGGGTTTAAATCACCGAGACCTTCCCCTGCCTGCGCCGAGGCTCCGGCAGGCAAGTCGGTTAAGTCGTAAAACATCTCGGTTGATGGCCCGCAAGGGCCGTTGTCTCCAGGAGTCCACCAATTATCTTTCCCGCGGAAATAAATTCTATTTGAAGGAATGCCGACTTTTTTCCAGATTTCCACTGAATCCAGGTCTTTGGGCGCGTTTTCATTTCCTTCAAATACAGTTATATAAAGTCGTGCGGGATTGAGCCCGAATCCTTCTGCTTTATCCGTCAAAAGCTCGAAACTCCATTTGATAGCCTCTTCCTTAAAATAGCCCGTCTCGCCGTTGGCGCCAGCCGAGGTGGAATCTCCTAGCGACCAATTACCAAGCATTTCAAAAAAGGTTAGATGAGTATTATCCCCTATATCCTCAATATCCGTGGTTCTGACGCATTTCTGGACACTAGCGAGCCTGTTTCCCAGGGGGTGTTTGGCTTGGAGTATATAAGGTACAATCGGTTGAACGCCGGCAGTAATAAAAAGAGCCGAAGGGTCATTTTCCGGCACAAGCGAAGCTGAAGGCAGAATTTTATGCCCTCTTTTTTCAAAAAATTTTAGGAAACGGTTTCTCAGTTCAAAGGAATTCATTCTTTCTACTTTAGCAGTTCTTTCAGAATTTTAAAATCTTCTTTTAACATATTTTTTTTGGTGGCGTCGTAAACAGCTACGGCCGGATGGAAGAGAGCGACTATTTTCACTTTGCCGTACGATGTCTCGGCGTCAAAAGATTTACCATGAATTTTAGAAATCGTATCAAGTTCGAAACTCAAATCAAATTTGTTGAAAATATAACTCATGGAATATCTACCGAGAGTGGCAATAATTTCCGGTTGGATTATTTCAATTTGCCTGTCTAAAAAGGGCGCGTAAAGTTCGATCTCATTTCCCAAGGGGTCGCGGTTTTGCGGCGGGCGGTCTTTCAAGATGTTGGCTATATAAACTTCTTCTCGCGGGATATCTATTGATTGTAAAAGCTCATCCAAAATTTTTCCCGATGCTCCGCAAAAGGGTCGGCCGGTGGCTGCTTCATTTTTCCCAGGGGCTTCACCGATAAACATTATTTTTGAGAAGTGACTTCCCTCTCCGATAACCGGAAAGTTATTTTCTTCGATACGAAATTTATATAAAGGTGATTCTTCGAGAGCGACGACTTCGTCCTTGATCTGTTTCATCTTTTCAAACTTTTCCTGTTTTAAAGTTTTTTCACTTATCGCCGTATTTTTTATCTCCGTTTTTTTATTTTTCATATACCGGTTTTCTATAAACAAAAATAAGAGCAAGTACTAGCCAAGATCCTACCACTCCGGCTACGAAACCCAGTATTATCGGAATATCTTTTATCGATAACCCATAAATAAACCAGGCAAAAGTTCCTATGCCGAATATGACAAAAGACGGAACGGAGACATTTTCCGAAGACTTATTTTTGTACATTTCCCAGGCTTGCAGAAAATAACTTACGGACATCAGGAACCCCATTACGGTAGCTGAAATTTCAAGAAAAGAGTTCATTTTTTATCGTTGCGATTGACCCACCAGCTGTCTTGTTTGTCACCATACCACCACTCATCAGAATCGGTTTTCATTATGCTTCCCGCAAGTTTTTTGCTCTCTTTTGTGGTCAGCCTTTTTATTAGTGGAGGTATCCAGGTCAGAGCTCTTTTATTTCCTGCGTCAGACTGCTCTCTCAAAGTTAACAACAATTCTAAATTGTCAGCGTCTTTGACGAGTTTCGATTCAAGCGTTTTTCTCTCTTTGTATTCGTTTATAATTTTTTCTATTGATTCCCCATAAGGCATTGAACTTGTGAGATCTTTTAGAGCGGCTTTTTCGTGCCGTTCATTATATTTCTGATGCACATAATTTAAATCAGAAATTCTGGCTTCGGTTATGTCGTGAAAAAGACACATGCTTATGACTTTGTCGGGATTAGCTTTGGCCATGTGAGCCAAAACAAATCCGATAAAAGTAGTTCTATTTGTATGTTCGGCGACACTTTGCGAACCGCTACCGAGAAAAGAAGAAAAACTTCTGGGAGTTTCAGCAAGCATCCCGACTTCAAAAAGAAAATTAGCGATTCCTCGGAGTGGATCTTGGTTTTTAGAATTTTTCATTGTCATTTAATTTTAACACAGCTGTTTTGGAGGTAGATTAATCAAACCACTTGACGAATCTCTATAATTTGCTAGAATGTTAATGGAAGATCATTCGAATCATAAGAATTAAGGCGGCAGAAGCAGGAAATGGGCAAGGGGCTCCCGTTCGCACTCCATCTTCCTCTCTCAGCAAAGGCGTGCGCCACCGGCCAACCAGTTTACTGGTATATAGGCCCCGACGACCCCATGGGTTGTATTGCTGAGCTGTCGCTATGTCCCCCCGTGCCTATGGTATCGGGGGGATTTTTTTATAGTTTATTCGGCGACAAATCCTTCAGATTTTAAAATATTTATTTTCTTTTTCGATCCTCTGTTATATCCTCCGACGGTGCCGTTTGATTTTATAACCCTATGACACGGAATTTTCGGATCATAATTTTTATTTAAAATATTGCCCACTGCTCGAAAGGCTCTGGAGTTTCCGGCTTTCTCTGCTACTTTTTGGTACGACAAGACTTCCCCTTTCGGAATGTCAGAAACAATTTTTAAAACTTTTTCTTTGAAACTTGATTTCATAGGTCGAGGCGCATAGAAAGCCCATGCGTTGTAAAACCATTTTTTTTATTGGAGTTCGACTTCGAATACCCCGTGGTCCCTGCCTCATCGGCAGGCAGGTTATCACGGGGATGAGAAGGCGAGTGGTGTTTTGAAGTCGGCGGAGCCGACTCCTTACCAACAAAGCAACCCTGTTGCCCTGTGCCAAATACCCTATGCTTTGGCACAGGGATTGCTTTATAAAATTCTTCTAGCTCTTTTTTACAATCAAGAATTATCTTATAACACTCCAATTCTTTGGCCAGTTCGATTAGTTTTTTGATTAGGGCTGTTCCTATGCCCTGCCCTTGATATTTTTTGCGGGTAGCTAAATCTTCGATCTGCATTGACAGCTTCCCTCCTCGAGCTAGGTGCGGAACTATTACGGCAAAAACCGTCCCAATGATTTCGCCATCATGAACAGCGACGTAAGCGAAATTGCTTTTGCGATTATTTACCAAGCGGTACCAATCTTTACGTTTTTTGGGATTGTTGATCGGCAGACATGGTGAAAGATTATCTAGGGTTTCGAGAAGGCCGGCATCAAAATCCTTCAGTTCAAGTTCTCTTATCTGGAAGTTCATAGGTTTCGTTTGTTATGTTAGCATATAGATATATGTGCGGCATAGTGGGATATATTGGTAAAAATCAGGCATTGCCTATTTTAATAAAGGGCTTACATCGTCTTGAGTATCGAGGATACGACAGTGCAGGCGTTGCTCTTGTAAATGACGGCTTAAAGGTTTTCAAACGCAAAGGCAAGGTTCGCGAATTAGAAGAATTGCTCAAGGAAAAAGAAAACAAGAGTAGTTTGGGAATCGGTCATACTCGCTGGGCGACTCACGGAGTTCCTAATGACGTCAATGCTCATCCTCACTCTTCGGATTTTAATGACATCGCTGTCGTTCACAACGGCATAATTGAAAATCATAATGCTCTCAAAAAAGAATTAATAAGACGAGGCCGCATTTTCAAGAGCGACACTGACACCGAGGTTTTGGTGCATCTTATAGAAGAGATTAAACAGAGGGAGAATTTATCTTTTGCCGAAGCGGTGAGGGTTGCTTTAGCTCAAGTTGTTGGAGCTTATGCTATTGCTGTTGTTTCTAAAGACAATCCGGAAGATCTAATCGTCGCAAAAAAAGGAAGCCCTTTGGTTATTGGCATTGGCGAAGAGGAGTTTTTTATTGCATCTGATGCAACGGCTATTATTGAATACACTAAAAACGTTGTTTATCTGGAGGACGGAGAAATCGCGTCAATTTCCATACCTAATGGCCTTCTGATAAAAACGATTGAAAACGAAGATAAAACCCCGTACATTCAGACCTTGGAAGTGAATTTCGAGCAGTTGGAAAAAGGAAACTTCGAACATTTTATGCTTAAGGAAATTTATGAACAGCCCCGCTCCATTAAAGACAGTATGAGGGGGCGCCTGGATTTGGCTCGTAAAGAAATTGTTTTAGGTGGTATCGCCGGCTACGAAAAAAAACTTTTAGATGCTAAACGTATCATATTTGTTTCCTGCGGGACGTCATGGCATGCCGGTCTTATAGCTGAATACTTATTTGAAGATTTGGCCAGAATTCCTGTTGAAGTGGAATACGCCTCTGAATTTAGATATAGAAATCCGGTTATTTACAAAGACGATATAGTCATTGCTATTTCTCAATCCGGTGAAACTGCCGATACGATAGCTGCTTTGGAATTGGCAAAATCAAAAGGTGCGACGATCATGGGAGTTTGCAATGTTGTTGGTTCTTCAATACCGAGAATGACTGACATGGGACTTTATATTCATGCCGGTCCGGAAATAGGAGTTGCTTCCACAAAGGCCTTTACTTCTCAAGTTACTGTTTTAATTCTTTTAGCTTTAT
>Ga0210057_1005799_pt1 | contig 15712 bp, 17 predicted proteins | sample CryGeyCG2114_010_2_FD_183968 | JGI IMG/M metagenome (GOLD analysis project Ga0210057, IMG submission 183968) | Groundwater microbial communities from aquifer - Crystal Geyser CG10_big_fil_rev_8/21/14_0.10 (SPAdes) (version 2) | ecosystem: Environmental > Aquatic > Deep subsurface > Groundwater ...
TGATGAGGATAAATGGATCTTTTGTATTTACAACTATATTTGTATTAGACTTTTTAAAAGCTTCTATTTCTTTTATCTCTTTTTTAACATCTTCTATTTCTTGCTCGAGCTTCTTTTGCTCTTCTGTAGGTGCTGTGAGAATAGTTTTGCCCTTTGTTTTTGCTTCTACGAAATACTGTACTCCCTGAGCTTCATCTATAATCTGTGTTACTTCTTCTGGAGCCAAAGCCTTTATTTCTTCTTCTGAATAACTGTCTTTTATAGACACACCCTTCGCACTTGCTTCTATCACTATCTGTGCTATTTCTTCTGCAGAATACTTTTCATCAAGGACCTCATTGAGAATCTCTAGCCCAACTTTTTTCCGAGCTTCAGCTATCGCATTATTTTTTTTTGTTGGACGTTCCACGGAATATGTGCCAACTACTTTGACCTTTGAGGTAGCAAAATCCACAGTATCTAGGAATTCACTGATAGTGGTTTTCGCTCTACTTTTAGCATCTATATCTACAAATTCTGCTGTGCCAGTTTTGAAAAACGAACTATTATTGAGTACTAATGGCTCCCCTTCTAACAACACAGTTTGCCTTTTTGAATTCATTTCATTTAGCTCTATCTGTAATTCTTCTAAAACATCTGTAGTCAATTTGTGTTTCAAATCAAGGTTCTCAAAAGAATTATTATTTACAACACCCAGCAAAAAATTCTCACTTATGTATGCAGGGTTATAATTTGGCAAATTATTCTTGAATAAAGTCATAAATCTTTGAAATCCTATTCCCTTGCCCTCTTCTGTAATATATATACCTTCTACTCCACTGAGTTTCACTTTTGTGTTTTGAGCTTCAGTCCATACCCCTTTCAATACAGCATTCTTTGGTAATTTATTTATATCAAGAACGCTAGATTTATCTAAAAAAATAATAGAGGCAAATTGCGGAGCCACATCTACTACACCGTCATCTTTAGTAATAACATAAAATAACACACCAGAGACAGACGCTACAATTAAAAATATCCCAATGAACATAAATATTTTGTTCCTTTTGGATAAATGAGAAGTATTTTTATGTTCATTTTCTCGCTCTTCTTCTTCATGAATTATCTTTTGAATCAGACCGTCTTTATCCATCTCCAAAATCTTCACCATGTCTTTGGAATATGTTTCTATCACATTATTTTTTACTTCAGCTTCTTTTAGATTTATTTTTGTATTATTTTTTATTTCCATATTCTTTACAGAAAGTATACCAAGAAAAAGTTTCTTAATCTATGCTTTCTTGAAGAAATTTGAGTCTGCTTCTCTTATAGAGAGGCTAATTTTGCCTTTCATCTGATCTATTTGGATAATTTTAACTGGCACGATTGCACCTATCTTTATTATATCAGTTACTCGCTCTACACGAAATGGGGCAAGCTCAGAAATATGCACCATACCATCTGTAAAATCATTGAGTGATACAAATGCACCAAAATCAGTTACTTTTACTATTTCACCTTTTAGTATTTCACCTACTTTAAACTCATGAGTCATATCTTCAACTATCTTTTGTGCTTTAGAAGGAGCATCTCCAGTACCAGTGAAGTATACAGTACCATCGTCTTCTATGCTGAGTGTTGCTCCTGTTTTTTCTTGAATATCTTTGATAGTTTTTCCTCCACCTCCTATTACCATACCTATTTTATCTGGGTTTATCTTGATGGAAATTATTTTCGGAGCATTTGGAGATATTTCTTTGCGTGGTTCTGCAATTTCTTTCTCTATTGCATTGAGGATAGTCGCACGGGCAGATTTTGCTTGAGTCATCGCCTCTGCAAGTATCTTGATAGGCACACCGTCTACTTTTACATCGAGCTGTATTGCAGTCACACCATCTCTTGTTCCTGCAACTTTGAAATCCATATCTCCATGGTGGTCTTCTGGGCCTTGGATATCAGTCAAAATCTTATAGGCAGGAATTTCTCCCTCTCCTTGAAAACCTCCTCTCCCTTCGGGAGATGACTGAAGTGAGGGTGGTATAGGTTGGGGTAAAGTTTTTTCTATCATCAGCCCCATAGCTACTCCTGCAACCGGTGCAAGTATCGGCACTCCGCCGTCCATCAGTGCGAGTGTTGAAGCACAGATACTCGCTTGTGAAGTAGAACCATTTGAAGCCATTGATTCGGAAACCAGACGAACAGTATAAGGGAATTTTTCTTTATCTGGCAAAACCATGAGTAATGCTTTTTCTGCTAGTGCACCGTGTCCTACTTCTCTACGATTTGTAAATCCAAAGCGTCCAGTTTCCCCTGCTGAAAATGGAGGAAAATTGTAATGGTGCATAAATCTCCTCTCACTAGTCACATTCATACCATTTACTGCTTGCTTATCTTCGGGACCACCGAGAGTAAGCACTGAAAGTACATGCGTGCCTCCACGATAAAATATTCCGGAACCATGCAAAATATTAGAGAGCCCCCCTGCTTGTGCATACAATTCACGCACTTGGTCCATCCTCCTCCCATCTGCTCTTTTGTTTTCTTTAATAGCTTTTTCGTGAAGCATATCGTTTTCTGTATTATCAAAGAGATCGTCTTCTAATTGAAAATCTTTTTTCTCTGAATTCACTGGATCTTTTGTTTTCCAAAATTCTTTTACAAGATTATTCCATACATTATGTAATTCATCTATGTATTTCTTTCCAACTTCACCAAATAACGCTTGCTCCATTTTTGGTAATATATTTTCATTAAAAAGTTTTACAGATTCATCCGAAATCTTTTCACACTCTATCACTCTCTTTTCTTTTCCTATTTCTTTGACGATATTTTTTTGAAATTCTTCAAGTTTTGTTATCTCAATACTCGCTATATTCAATGCTTCTACCAATTCTTCTTCTTTTGCTTGTCTTGCTACTGCTTCTATCATATTTATGGTACCGTTCTGCCCGCAGACTGTTAGGTCAAACTGATACGGATATTCTTCTGTACGCAAAACCGTAGATGCATTTACTTTCAATACATTATCATCCCCGCCTGCAGAAGCTATGCCTTCAGCATTGCGGGCAGGATATTTACCTATTCGAACACATCCGATAGGTCCCTTCCAAGGTATATTTGACACTGAGAGAGCTAGAGATGCAGCATTGACTGCAAGCATTGCTGGGTCATTGTCGTCACAGGCTATCACAGTCACTATCACTTGCACAGCATGACGAAGATTTTGGTCAAAAAGCGGACGAAGAGTGCGGTCTATCACACGAGATGCGAGTACTGCCTCTGTAGATGGCTTGCCTTCACGTCTGACATACTGAGAACCAAGTATTTTACCTGATGCATAAAATTTTTCTGCATAGTCCACAGTGAGATTAAAATATCCAAGCCCTTGCTGTTTGTCATGACTCATACACACAGTCGCAAATACTATAGTTTCTCCATATTTGAGCATCACACTGCCGTGTGCTTGTTCTGCTAAATCACTAAAAACAGCAGTCAATTTTTTACCACCTATATCTACACTATATTCTTTTTTTTGCATAATTATATCCCTATTCTATAGGGTAAAGTTCCTCTTTAGAATAAAGTATTGTTCCCCGAAATGGAACACTAATGTGACCAAACGGAACACTGACTCTATCTAAAGACGAACTCAAATTAAAACTTATAAACCTGTCCCGTAAGAAGCTATGCTTTCGTTCAGGATTTAAGTTTATACTAGCATTTTTTGAGTAAATTGCAAAAAATTCTAAAAAAGCTCTGAGTGAGTACCTATATCAAAAAGTACTAATACTAATTTCTTGTTCTCTATTCTATAAATTAACAGAATATTTCCATGTACATGGCATTCTCTATACCCCAAGTATTCTCCCTGCAAGGCATGGTCTTGATAAATTGCATGAAGCTTTTGTCCAGATGCAAGTGTATTGATAACCAGATTAAGCTCCGTCTCATCAAATTTTCCAGAATGTTTGAGTTTCTTTAAAGATTTTGCGTATTGCTTTGATGGTTGAATTTTATACATTTCATCTACCTAAAATATCCTTATGCATTTCTTCTGCTGAAGAATATCTTTTTCCATGATTTATTGCCCACTGTAATTCCTTATCCCACTTTTTTCGATTTGCTCTTGTTTTTTTAGTACTCGGAACAAAAGGCATGCATTGGTCGATAGCTACTTGATTTAAAAACATCTTCACCCCAGAAGACAAATCTAGTCCCATACTCTTAAAGGCTTTCTGGGCACGAATTTTTGTTGGAGAATCTATTCTAATTTGCATTGTTGTATTCATATTTAAAGTATATATAAGCGTAATGACAATGTCAATACAAACATTTTATCTCACCCCTATCAAATATTTTTTTGGATTTGCAGATAAATCTACAAAATCATCTACTGCATTAAGTAAGTTTGAAGAAGTGGATTGTTGAAATGAAACCAATTCTACTTGCACACCCATAGTTTGGAGGTATTCCACAAGCGGAACAAAATCTCCGTCGCCAGAGATGATTACTACAGAGTCGAGCCGTGGAGCCATCTTTATAGCATCTACCGTGAGCCCCACATCCCAGTCACCTTTTTTGGTACCAGTATGAAAAATTTGTAAATCTTTTGTTTTTGTTTCAATGCCGAGCTTGGTAAGTGCTTCAAAGAAATTCTTTTCGTCTCCTGCTTCTGTGGTAATCACATATGCCACAGCCCGCACGAGCTTACGCCCCGCCACTGCATCACGAAGAACTGCTCCGAAGTTTACCCGTGCTTTATATAAATTGCGAGCAGAGTGATACAGATTTTGTGTATCTATAAAAACTCCAACTCTTTGTTCTTTGTGTTTTATAACTGTCATATGTTTATTATATCATAAACAAAAAAATCGTCGCAGGTGTAGTTTTTGAGAACCCTTGCACAGGCGGGTAGCCGAGCAGAGCAATTTTTCAACAAAAAAATATGCGTGGTGAACAAAAACTATACCAAGAAAGAGTTTTTTGTTTTGCGTGGTGAACAAAAACTATACCAAGAAAGAGTTTTTTGTTTATGGTAAAACTTAAAATTATTTAAGATCCATCTTCTTTAGTAAAGCTGTGTACCGAGACTTGCTCTTTCGTTCTAGATACTTGAGATGTGTACGTCGGTCTGACACCATCTTTATAAGTCCACGGCGAGAGTGATTATCTTTCTTATGTTTCTTTAAATGTTTAGCCAATTCATCAATTTGCACAGACAAAACAGCGATCTGAACTTCTGAAGAACCAGTGTCTTTATCATGAACTTGATGTTTCTTTATAATTGTCTGCTTTTTTTTTGTTGCTAACATATTGACATACTAACACAAACAAGCCAAAATTGCAAATTTCTAGAAACTCGTCGCAAGCGTAAGTTTTTAAAAACCTTTGCGCAGGCTGGCGAGCCGAGCAAAGCAATTTTCCAACAAGAAAATATGTGTGGTGAATAAAAACTTATGCCAAGAAAGAGTTTCTAGAAATTTGCTATACTTATTCTCATATGACCTCCCTAAAACAACTCAAAACTCAATTTCTCGAATATATAGAGATAGAAAGAGGTAGATCTCTGAAAACAGTAGAAAATTATGATCATTACCTTTCTCGTTTTTTAAATTTTATAAAAAAAGATAAACCTGAAGAGATCACTGACACAGTGGTCCGTGAATTCCGCTTGTGGCTCAATCGTCAAGCAACCAGTCAAAACAAAAAGAACACTGACACCCTTTCTAAAAAAACACAAAATTATTACCTCATCGCTATCCGTGCATTTCTTAAATATCTCTCCCGACAAGAAATAAAAACACTTCCTGCAGAACGCATAGAACTGGCAAAAGTAAACGAACGCTCACTCGACCTCATCACCCAAGCCGAACTAGAGAGACTACTAGATGTGAAAACTGGCACAGACTTAAAAGGTATGAGAAATAAAGCGATACTCGAGCTTTTGTTCTCCACTGGACTGCGTGTCTCAGAACTTTGTTCACTAAAAAGAGATATAGATCTCGCTTCTGACGAACTTTCTATCCGTGGAAAAGGCGGAAAAGTGCGTGTGGTATTTATATCTGAAGATGCGAAAAAATATGTAAAAGATTATTTAAAAATGAGGAAAGATATGAAAGATGCTCTGTTTGTCCATGCAGACAACGAAGTAACAGGCAAAGAAAGCGACGGACTAACCAGACGCACCATAGAGCGAGTAGTAAAACAACTTGCCATAAAAGCCGGCATCTCAAAAAGAGTCACCCCACACACCATGCGCCACCTCTTTGCCACAGACCTCCTCGGCAACGGCGCAGACATCCGCTCCGTGCAAGCACTCCTCGGCCACTCAAGCATAGTCACGACACAAATCTATACTCACGTCACCGACAAACACTTGCACGATATTCATAAAAAGTTTCATAATAAGAAATAATTTATAGAATCTACAAAGAATAATATGGAATTACTTCAATAGATTCTTTTTGATACTTACTATCTTCCTTTACAATAATATTTAATTTGGCTTTTTTGTATCTGCGTCTAAAAGAATATAGAGCATTTGTACTTACGATACTGACTGAATATTTTACTTCATAAGCATTCAACTTATCTTGATAGTCAATAACAAAATCCACCTCTTGATGATCTTTTGTCCTCCAATAATTTATATCAACTCCTGTATGTATATACTTTTCTTCCAAAATTCGCCATACGATGTTTTGAAATAAAGAACCTTCCTTTTCTTTCGCAAGATTCCCAAATGTCCCCAAGCTATAATGAAGAAACCCAATATCTATAAAATACAACATAGGCATTTTTGTGATTTCTCCTATCCTTTTTTTGCTATATGGCAATATCCTTTTTACTACATGTGTTTCTTCTAAATATCTTATATAATTTTTTATTGTTTGTGGTGCAATTCCAACTGCATCTGACAAATTACTATATTCGATCATAGAACCATTGTATGTACCCAAAACTTTTATCAATTTCTGCAAGTCATCAAGCTTCTCATATTTTATAAGTGCCAATGCATCTTTGTGTAAAAAACTTTCCACTATTTCATTTATAATCAAATACTTTTCTTCCTTGTTTTCTGTTATTACTACTTTTGGATATCCGCCATATGTCATGTATTCTTCGAGAAGCACTGTCTCTTTATTTGGTTCAAAATCATGTATTTCTTTTAAAGAGTTATATCTATATTCAGTTTTATATAAAAAAAATTCTTCTAGGGACACAGGATAAACAATAAATATTCTTTTTCTTCCTGCTAATGATTCATGAGTTTTTTCTTTTAGCTCAATACTGCCAGACCCAGATATAATAAATTTATACGGTAAATCCATATCATATATTCCTTTCAGAAATATCCCGGCATCTTTTTTCTTTTGAAACTCATCTATAAATACATATCCATAATCACTTCGTATTGTTATTTTTAAATAATTTATGAGCTTTTCTTGCGAATCCAGCAAAGAAAAATCTCTTTCAATGTCTAAATTCAGATATACTGTTTCTTTTTTTTCTAAAATGAGATTTCTTTGCACTTCCTTTATAATAGTCGTCTTACCGGACTGGCGAGGTCCGATAATCATCGTTATCTCCTTTTCTGCTATATGTTTGTAAATCTGGTCGTATATTTTACGCTTTATTTTCATGGTTATAAGTCTAACATCTACTTTTTAATAAGTCAACTTGCGTTTTAGTCTTACTTTTAAAGAACCCTAAAAACAGAAAACCACTATCTGTTTTTTAGGAATTTCTTTCATATGTATAATTCTATAAATTTTTAATATTATTTACAAGCCATACTAAAATCCATGGTAAGATATAGTCATGAAAATTATTTCCTGGAATACAAATGGCCTGCGAGCTACAATAAAACAAGGTTTTTTTGAGCCACTTTTTACAAAAGAAAAAGGAGATATAATCTGCCTGCAAGAAGTAAAAGCACAAAAAGAACAATTACCAAAAGAATATCAAGATTTTGCTGGCTACCATTCATATTTCTCTCATCCAAAAGAAAAAAAAGGTTATAGTGGTGTGGCTATATATACAAAAGAAAAACCATTGGAAATATTTTATGGTATGGGACTCAAAGGAGAAAAAAGTAAATTAGATGATGAAGGCAGATTAGTGGGAGTAAAATTTAAAACTTTTACTTTAATAAATGGCTATTATCCAAATGGTGGCACAGGTCCCGATCGACTAAAATACAAATTAGAATTTTACGAAGAATTTTTAAAATTTATATTAAAATTAAAAGCTAAAGGTGAGAATGTGATATTTTGCGGAGACATAAATACTGCTCACACAGAGATAGACCTCGCTCGTCCAAAAGCAAATGAAGAAAACACTGGCTTTTTACCTATAGAGCGAGCTTGGATAACTAAAGTTATAAAAAATAATTTTTTAGATATCTGGCGAGAAAAAAATCCAAATAAAAAAGATGTCTACACATATTGGGACCAGAAAACTCGCTCTCGCGAACGAAATGTGGGCTGGAGAATAGATTATTTTTTTATAGACAAAAAATTAATAAAAAAAGTAAAAGGTATCGGCACACTACAAAACTATCTCGGCTCCGACCACTGCCCTATTTATTTGGAGATTTAAATCTCCACCACTTCTGGTTTGGTATCAATACCAAACCATTTACTAGAAAGCTTCTGCACAGTGCCTGTCATATCTGTGACGAGAATTTTCACTGTTTTGTTTTTGGAAAGCTTCTTTGTCATATGACCTATTCCCATACGGCACTCGTTTTGTATCCCCCAAATATACATAATCATATTCTAGTATTGCTTTTCGTATCACTTTTGCTATTAAAAGTCCACCAAGTCCCGAATCAAAAATTCCAATTTTCATATATTTCAGTCTATCATATTTTATGTTATATTTAAGATATGAATGGAACAAGATTAAATTCATTGTCAGATGGCATCTTTGCTATTGTTATGACAATAATAGTTTTTGAAATAAAAATACCTGTCCTTAGTGTAAATCCTAGCAATTCAGACATCTGGGTTGCTCTCCAAAATATGGCTCCTCTTTTTTTGACATATATATTGTCTTTTACTCTTTTATTTACATATTGGAAAGCACATAATTTTTTCATTTCTGTTTATGCAAAAAATATTGACACAAAACTTACAAATATAAACATACTTTTTTTTATGCTTATATCTCTTATTCCTTTCTCTACAAATTTACTTGGTAAATTTTCAAAAAATGAACTTGCAATCACAATTTTTGGATTACATATAATATTCATCGGACTCACTCTATATTGGATGCGAAGGTATGTACTATATTCAGACCATATCAAAAATCCTGAAATAAGCGAACGAGAAATTCACGGTAGCACTATCCGCACACTCGTACCCGTTTTTTTCGCTACTATTGCTATTCCGCTTTCATTTATAAGCACACCACTTTCTCTATCTCTCTTTACCCTCGCAGTTGTTTTCAATCTTTCTTCATATAGTACAAAGTTGTTTGAAGGTTTTTTTAGAAACTAAATTACATTAGCCATACAACTCACTATGTGTACCGATGCGAACAAATAGAAAAGCACTCTCTGTTGTTTCATACAAAGCACGAATATCTCCAGTGATATTTATACTTCGGTAGCCCTCATATGGATGATGAACTGCATGGTTATTTAATATCTCTGCGAATTGATTGGTCTTAAAGATTTCTGCTCTACTCGAAAATTGTATCTTCAATTTTTTAGAAAGTTTTCTATAATCTTTTTTAAACGAACGAGAATAATCAAGATACATAATATTTATTTATGAATTTAAGCTTTTCATCATTGCTGATACAGTATCAAAAGGTCCATATGTTTTACCTGCTTTCAGATCTCTTCTTGATTCTTCTATAGCTTTGATTGTCTTTTTATTCGGCATAGGTGAAATAAAAGTAACCTCTCTTTCAATAATAAAATTCTTAAGATAATTATTTACCAAAGTCCCAAGTGGCAACCCCATCTCCCTCGCAAGCTTTTGGGCTCTGGTTTTCAAAGTTTTATCTGTTTTTATTAACATTGTTGTCTGTGTGGTATTCATATACTAAAGTATATATTTTGGTATAGTTTTGTCAAGTTTTTGAACTTATGCAGTTTTTTTATTTCCTTACCCCATGTTTTTTATGTAATTTCTCTATCTCTATATCTTCTAAATTTTCTTTAGTTTCCTTTGCCTTATCACCGAGCTGTTTAAGTTCAATATTAGAAAGTTTTTCCAGTTCAGATACTCTTTCTTTTAATATTTCTATTGTATTTTTTTCTGGATTTTCGAGCACTTCTTCGAGTAAAGAATTCAGTATCCACCCCATGCGAGGCCCTGGTTTTATATTCATATCTTTCATCAAAAAATTTCCGTCTATTTTGAGCTGCGAGACAGATATCGGATCTCTCAGTGCTTCTTCTATCATCGCAAAATATTTCCGCAAGCGATATGGTGCTTCTTTTTTCTTCATACCTACTCTATCGCATTCACGGATATTCATCAAAAGCCAGATATTTTCCACACCCACTTTTACAATAATTCTCCGTACTGCAGAAAGTGTAATCTGTTCTGTATCAGAGAAAAACATATGCATACGGACAAGAATTTCCACCAGATCAGTTTCTTTTTTAGAAAATTTTAAACGCTCCATTATTTTCTTTGCCATTCGTGCACCCACTACTTCATGGCCGTAAAATGTATAAGGTTTTTTTATTTGCGGAGCAGGAACAGAAAAATTACGTCCGTGTCGGAGCCCGCTTGCGGGTAAAGCGGCGGAATTTTTCTGTTCCTGCTCCGCAAAAATTCTTCTAGTTCTCGGCTTTCCTATATCGTGCAAAAGTGCCGCAAGTCGTATTTCAAGTGGCCAATTTTTATCTGCTGCATGTTGTAGAGCCATAAGTAAGTGTTCATATACATCATATATATGTGCACCTCCTTGCTCGCATTTTACCCCTTCAAGTAATTCTGGAATTATATTTTTTAGTAATCCAAATTTCTCTAGCATCACAATTCCTGAACTGGGGTTTTTTGACATAATTATTTTTTCAAATTCATCGCGAATTCTTTCTGTGGATAACTTTTTTACTAAATCACAGTTTTTCAAAATACTATCCGCTGTTTCTTGTGCAATAGAAAAATCAAGTTGCAAAGCAAGGCGAACAGCTCGGAGCATACGCAGAGCATCTTCTCCAAACCTATCCTCTGGCTCCCCTACTGTCCTTAAGATTTTGTCCTTTATGTCCTTTATGCCTCCAAATATGTCCGTTATATGTCCTTTAGTATCAAGTGCTAACGCATTGACGGTAAAGTCACGTCTTTCAAGATCATCTTCCAATTTTTCACTAAATTTTACCTCATCTGGATGCCTAAAATCACTATATTTTGTTTCAGTTCTGTAAGGAGTAACCTCTATAAGCTCGTATTCTATCCCTTCAGAGGTTATTGTTTCACGAATAACCTCATCCCCTGCCTTCTCCTGAAAGGAGAAAGGGCTTCCTCTCCTTTCAGGAGAGGATTGAGGTGAGGTGTATGGTGTTTCACGAATAACATCATTACTCTGTGTTTCACGAATAACACAGACCCCTACGGTGCCAAAATTATTCTCATAGATAGTCTTTTCAAACAAACTAATTATTTGTTCAGGATTTGCATTTGTAGTCACATCCCAATCTTTTGGATACTTGTCTATAATTAAGTCTCGTACACACCCACCCACCAAGTATGCCTGAAAACCAGCTTTTTCAAGTGTAACTGTTACATGTGAAACTTCTTTTGGGATTTTTGAAATTAAATTTATTGAAGTATTCATTAAATTTTTGGTGCCCCTGAAGGGAATCGAACCCCCATCGCTCGCTTCGAAGGCGAGTATTCTATCCATTAAACTACAAGGGCATATTATTTTATAATATTTCTATTATACACTTTTATAAATATAAATAAATAATCTTTACTACATAGATATTTTTTAAAAAATTGCATTAGTTTGTTTAAAATATTATAATAGTTACAAGTTTTTAGATTCATTCATGCGGTTATAGTTTAGTGGTAAAATGGGTCCTTGCCAAGGATCAGATTCGGGTTCGATTCCCGGTAGCCGCACAAAAATGTTTAAAGTTTGTTTGTCCTTTATCGTAAATTAAACAAAGCTTACAGAATAAGGACTTTGTTAAAACTGTGGATAACTATGTGTGTATTGTGCATAAAGGACAGATAAACTGTGTCCCTAAAGAGTTTTTTTGAATAGAAAGCTTATAAAATAAGGATATTCTATTAAAAGACACAAAAATTATGTTTCATATGAAACAAATAACTATATGCCTAAAATATTTACTTCAAAAACACAAAAAATAGGGGAGATTGGTGAAAATATTGCTATAAAGTTTCTCGTGAAACATGGTTTTTCTATAAAAGAACGTAATTACACAAAGAAATGGGGGGAAATAGATATAATAGCTGAAAAACAGGGCAAACTATACTTTATAGAGGTAAAAAGTGTTTCACGAATAACATTAGAGACATTACCCCAACACTCTCCTGAAAAGCGAGGGAGTCCCTTGTCCTTTCAGGAGAAGACGGGGGATGAGGTTATTCGTGAAACATCTGATGATTACAGACCAGAAGACAATATGCATCCATGGAAGCTAAAACGTATGGCTCGCACTATCCAGACATATATGCTGTCCGATAGAATTCCAGAAGATATAGAATGGCAAGTGGATCTGCTAGTGATTTACTTAGATTTAGAAAACAAAAAAGCAAAAGTGAAAGTAATAGATGATATTGTTTTATAGTTTCCACTTTTCCTCAGCTTAATATTCTTTTGCAATACCTTTTTTAATTCACGAATTGATATAATACCTTTATGAAAAATACTCCGTATTATTTATTTACACTATTAATTAATTTTTCTTCAAAATTTATCGTTCCACCAAACCCTGTGTCAAGGATTATAGAGGACAGTCTTTTGTCATAGCCGGTAATAATGGCTATACCTACAATGAGAAATAGTACTCCAAATATCTTTTTTAATTTTTCTGTTCTATTTTCATTTATAAATATCTTATGTACAAATTTTTGCCCCAAGTAGGCAACTGTAAACAAGGAGACAGCCAAACCAATAGTAAAGCCAATAAGATATATAAAGCCAGCAATAGAACTAGCTGGAAGTACCGTAGCTAGAATAAAGAGATATGTCGGGCTACAGGTGGTAAATATTGGTCCGAGCGAAGCTCCAATAATCATATCTCCATAACGGTTGTCTTTTTGATATCCAGCACCAAGAGCTTTATTTGATACTAAATTAATTCTCTGTATAAATGGAATTTTACTCCACAGCCCAGGGAAAATAGTTACAATTCCAAGGAAAGTGATGATACTACCAGAAAACAATGTCCAGAAACTATCTGGGATAGTAATAAATAGTGTTGTCGCCTTTAAAAGTAAAGTAAATAATATTACTGAGATAGACAACGATGTAATCACCACTACTGCTCGCCTTGAGATACCACGCTTTGTGCCGTCGGTAGTTCCGATGACTACCGGCAAGACTGGAAGTATGCATGGAGCAAGAATAGTCAATACTCCTGCCAAAATTGAAATAAGAAAAAACAACATTATTTTACTTGAGCAACTAAGCTTAAGAGCGTTGGACTGCCGCTCCACTTACTAATCATATTTCCGTCCTTATCAACCTGTACGAGTGTGTGCTGTGTCGTCACCCCATATTTTTGTTTTAGTTCTTGAGAGTTATCATAATCAACCTCCAAAATTTTTAAATCTGTTGGAATAGCTGAAAGATTTTCTTTTATATTTTTATCAAGAGCTCGACATGTAGGACACCACGAAGCTTTGAAAAATAAAACTACATTCCCTGTTTCGGCAAAGGCTAATTTCTCCGGAGCATAAGATTCATAACTTCCAGCATTTGGATTCACCTCAACAATTTCACTATTTATTGTATTTTGAGAAGTATTCTCTATATTTGAATTTTTATTGAGAGATTTGAACGCTAACACAATAAGCACAATAACTATTATTGCTATAATAATTTTTGTCATCTTTGATCCATTCATAAACATATTACACATCATACAACCCTCACCCCCACAAGAATTACAAGAATTCATTTCTTTTCTCTCTGCTCCACAACAAGTACTGGCTACACCATTTGATTTTGAACCACATTTTTCACATTTATATTTTTTTTCCATAATATTTAATTTAATTTTTAATTATAATTTATCAATAACCCATTTTTTTGCTAATTCTTTCGAGGGCTAAAATAAAAGCACCTCGTCTCAAATCTGTGGAATATTCTTTTGCATTTTTAAATGTTTTTTGAGCTGCGCCATTCATAATTGGTAAAAGTTTATCAAAGACCTCTTTTTCAGTCCAATGTTCATTTTTTAAATTTTGTTCCCACTCAAAATAAGAAACCGTAACACCTCCAGAATTTGCCAAAATGTCCGGCACGATAGGAATACTTTTTTTAAACAAGATTTCATCAGCTTCTGGTGTAATAGGACCATTAGCAAGCTCTAAAATCGCTTTAGCTTTTATCTTGCTCGCATTTGTTTCATTTATAACATTTTCAAATGCTGCAGGAATCAAAAGATCACATTCTGTTTCCAATAGTTCTTCGTTGGTTAAATTTTTACTTCCATTGAATGCTGAAAGTGACCCATTTTTTTTCTTGTGCTCAATAAGTTTTTCTATATCAAGACCATCTCCATTGTAGACACCTCCTTTTGAATCGGAGATGGCAATCACCTTATGGCCATTTTCAATAAAACTCTGCGCCACATTTACACCGACATTTCCAAAACCTTGCACTACTACTTTGCATTTTTCTGGCAAACCAATTTGTTCGCGTAAAGAATCAAAAACATAAAATCCACCAAGCCCGGTAGCTCTCCCACGCCCAGCTGAACCACCTTTATCTAATGGTTTTCCTGTGAAAGTAGCGCCAGTTTTATCTCCGGTTATTTTTGCATATTCATCTGCCATCCAAGCCATTACCTCTCCCGTAGTATTTACATCTGGGGCTGGCACATCTTTTTTAGGACCTAAAACTTCTGCAAGTTTTTGAACCCACCCACGCGAAAGCCTTTCCAGTTCGTTCTTTGATAATTCTTTTGGGTCGACCGTTATTCCACCCTTACCTCCACCCATCGGAATTCCAGCTACAGCACATTTTAATGTCATCCAGAAAGCCAAAGCTTTTACCTCGTTTATCTCAGTATCTTTATGGTATCTAATTCCGCCCTTATAAGGTCCTAAAGCATTATTATATTCAACTCTATATCCTTCAAAAATCTGAAGAGAACCATCATCCATTTTTACTGGTATCGATATTCTAATATCACGATCTGGTTGCCTTAATTTTGCAACGAATTCTTCATTAAGATTTTTTATCTTAGTGACTTTATCCAACTGTGCCATTCCGTTTTGAAAAGGGTTTTGTATGTTTTTATTATTCATAATTTTTATATTAAATTGATAATTATTTTTTCCACACAATGCCGTCTTTTTGGTGTTGGGTAGCCCAAGAAAACCACATTTCGTTATATCCAGGCAATATTTCACCCAAAAGGTTTTTTACAACGACATCTCCATCAATAATAGTTGCGGTAACTTTACTATCACCAACATCTACTGACACAATAGAGGCATCTAATTGCTTGACTGGAAAAGCCACCGAGTGCTCGTAAGCATTTACAACATACATTATTTCTTTG
>Ga0210057_1005800_pt1 | contig 15710 bp, 16 predicted proteins | sample CryGeyCG2114_010_2_FD_183968 | JGI IMG/M metagenome (GOLD analysis project Ga0210057, IMG submission 183968) | Groundwater microbial communities from aquifer - Crystal Geyser CG10_big_fil_rev_8/21/14_0.10 (SPAdes) (version 2) | ecosystem: Environmental > Aquatic > Deep subsurface > Groundwater ...
CCCAGGCAAAGATCATTAGGATACCGATGAAGGCAGCTGCGTGCAATAGATTGAAGCTGAAGATGTTAAATTGGTATAAAGCAAAACTGATGAGGTTCATCAACAAGAAAGCGATGAATGATCTGCTGATGCCTAATATACCTAAAGAGACAATCATCTCAGAGTCCCTTAAGGGTGTGGCGTAGAGATGATAGATATTCCTCGACCAGAAATTTTCCAAGACATAGATCACAAAATCTTGGCTGCTTCTCCAGATGAAAACCCAGAGCAATAAACCACCTAAGACAAAACTAAGAATATTGACCTCTGAAATACCCGAGATGAAATAAGTCATGAAGCCCCATATCAAAATATCTAAGACTGGCCAGTACAAAACGTCAAACAATCTGTCAGCACTGCTGGTTGTGATATAATAATTGTTCAGCAGCATCGCTTTTATTCTGTGCCATTTCATCTTTTTCTTGACTCCCGAATGAAATAATCTTCTAGTGTTGGTTTTTCCAGATGGATGTTATCAAATACCACTTTGTTCTTGATCAGATTCTCTAAGATTGGATAGATGATTCTTTTTCTGTTTTCGATGTAAAAATCAAATTGTCCTTTATTTTCCGTAAATTCTATTCCTGCTTCGTGCAGAATTTTTTTAGCCTGATCTTTATTACGGGAAAAATGCAAGGTTACTTTCTGTTTCTCCAGTTCTTTGAGCAATTCAGCAGAAGTTCCAATCTTCACTATCTTCCCTTGATTCATAAAAGCAATCCTTTGACAAAGGTCTTCGACTTCCTGCATGTAATGTGAGGTGAACAAGACCGTGCATTGCCTTTCCTTGTTATAATTTTTTAGGACATCTCGAGTTATTTCTGCCATGTCGGGATCTAAACCGACAGTGCATTCATCAAGGAATAATAATTCAGGATCATTGAGCAGGGATTTTGTCAATACCGCTCTTGTCGTTTCTCCTGAACTCAACGCTCGCATCTGAGTGTTCAGCAATCTCTTGATGGCAAATTTCTCTGCCAACTCAGTAATCTTCTCTTTCTCCCTTTTTACATTATACAACCTAGCGTAGATCTTAAGATTCTGCATTATGGTCAGACGATGGTTGAAGCCGTAGTAAGCGGTGGCGACATTAGATCTAGACTTGATTTCTTCTTCATGTTTGGCAAAATCCTTGCCGAAAATATTTATCTGTCCTGAATCTGCTGTCATCAGACCACTCAGGATATTAGTTGTTGTAGATTTACCTGCCCCGTTAACTCCCAGCAGACCAAAGAATTCTCCTTTCTTAACATTGAATGAAATATTATCTACCGCTGTAACTCTTCCTTTTTTAGCAGGGAAAGTTTTTACCAGATTTTTCACGCTGAGAGTATCCATAAACTGTTAGATAATTGTCGTGTTTAAAAATCTAGCGAAATGGACAAATATTTGATAAAAATCATGAAAAATCTACCCAAAGTGTTCTTCCCCACTCCAAAGGAGGTGGGGTATGGAACGAACACTTTTGTTTATTGGTAGATTTTTGTGATACCAAAAATTTTGATCTAAAGGTCGGGGTATTGAACCCCTGTCAAAATTTTTTAGTATAAAAACAATAAGAGCCCCTGGGGAGATTTGAACTCCCGACCTGCTGCTTTCTTAAATCGAAAGATTTTACGAGGCAGCTGCTCTAGCCGCTAAGCCACAGGGGCGAATAACTATTCGATCTGCTTTAGCAACTCTTCCTTTGTTGGAAATTTCTTCTGACATTCGTTGCAGATGGAATATTGTTTTCCTGCACCTTCTTTCCTGATGATTGTCCCTTTGATTTTCTCTAAGAAGAGTTCAGTTATCTTATTCCCGCAGATGTTGCATTTGACCATTTTAAGAGGAAATAAGCAAGATATTTTTTAAAGTTATCTTAAGTGGACTATAAAATAACATAATTGGCAGTAAAGTTTATAAAAAATCACCTAATTTTTGAACCATGACAACTTCAAGAGAATTAGCAGAGTTATTGGCGCAGGAACCTGTTAGAGATTTAGAAGGATTAGCTGACTTATGGTTAAGCGGACAGATCTCTTTAGTAAAAGAAGCTTTAAGTACTGGCAGATACCATGCTCCTCCACCACCCCAGAATCTCCCAGTTGATCCAGCCTATAAAGAATACTTTTCGGTTGTCAATACTCCTGAATTTGGAGATGGAATTAATATGGAGCTTTACTGTGGCACTATAAATACAGGTCATATTTTATTTACTATTGATCACAAAGGTAGAACTTACAACCTGACAAGATTTTATCCTTATGATGAAGTTCCATCACTTAAAGGTACTGGACTAGGTTTAGGTCCTATTTTTCATACAATCTGCTTAGAAGAGTTAAGTAATATCATCTCCGATGAGTATACAGTTAAACATAGGCCTGAGGAAACCTCTGACTATGGAATGAAATATTTTGAGAAATTAGATGAAGCTGAAGGCATGAGCTTATCGGCCTGTCTTACTAACGTTAGAGAATATACCATTTCCCACGGTTTTTATTCTACAGCCCATCTTGACAAGATTGAAGCTGCTCTGGATGATATTGATTTCTAACCACAAATAATATAAAACCAATCTCCTAAAGGTCCTTCTATGAAAAAAAGAATCGCTATTATCCACAAGGACAAATGTCATCCCGATGAATGCGGTAATTATCTCTGCATCAAGCTCTGCCCTATTAATAGAACCGGCTCTGACTGCATCGTGGAAGGCTATGATGGCAAGGCTGCGATAGATGAAATGCTCTGCACCGGTTGCGGCATCTGTCCTAAACGTTGTCCTTTTGGCGCGATTGAAATTATCAACCTACCCGAGACTCTCAACAAACCGCCGATTCATCGGTTTGGCAGAAACATGTTTGAACTTTATTCCTTGCCTACACCTTTATTTGGCAAAGTCACGGGTATCGTCGGTAAGAATGGTTTAGGTAAATCTACTGCCTTCAAGATCTTAAGCAATCTCCTGAAACCTAACTTAGGCAAGTATGAAGAAGAGATTGACTTCAAGGAAGTACTCAAATATTTCAAGGGCACGGAGATGCAGAAGTTTCTGGAGAAACTAAGAGATGACAAGATAACTGTCTCCTATAAGCCGCAGCAGGTTGACCTGATTCCCAAGCAGTTTAAAGGAACAGTAAGGGAATTATTAGAGAAGTTGGACACGAATAATAAATTAGATAAATTAGCTGCTTCCTTGCAGCTTACGGATTTTCTGGATAATGATATCGCTTCCGTTTCTGGTGGAGAACTGCAAAGGGTGACTATCGCCGCTGCGGTCTTGAAGAAAGCAAACCTTTACCTTTTTGACGAGCCGACATCTTATCTTGATATCAAGCAAAGGATTAACGTTTCCAAATTTATCGGTTCATTAGCGGATAACGATACCGCACCGATGGTTATCGAGCACGACCTGATTATCTTGGATTACATGACCAATCTTGTTAATATCATGTATGGTTCCGAGGCCGCTTTTGGAGTAGTCTCTAATGTTAAGCCGACAAGAGAAGGTATCAATGCTTTCCTGGAAGGTTACTTGAAGACCGAAAACGTTAGGTTTAGGGATGGTGCGATAAAATTCGAAAAATCGCAGAAATCTATCTTAGCTAAACCTGTAGAGCTAGTTTCTTGGACGGAGTTAAGTAAGAAGCTGGGCAATTTCAAATTGCAGGCTAAAGCGGGTCATCTGAACAAGAACGAGATCATCGGTGTGCTGGGAGAAAATGGTATCGGGAAAACTTCTTTCGTCAAGATGTTAGCAGGCTTGTTGAAAGCTGATGATGGTTCAATTGAAGGTTCTGTGAAAGTAGCCTATAAACCGCAGTATCTGGAAACTTCTTCGGATGTTACCGTCGCTGAATTCTTAGATTTAGCCATCTCTAAATATTTCAACCAGATTATCAAGCAGTTAGATATAGAGAAGTTATTTACCCAGAAATTATCTCAGCTTTCTGGCGGACAGTTGCAAAGAGTTTCCATCGCTTACTGTCTTTCTCAGGATGCATCCTTGTTTTTATTAGACGAACCTTCTGCCTATTTAGATGTTGAGCAGAGATTGCTGATCTCTAAGGTGATTAAAAGTATCGCTGAGGAGAGAGGTGTGTCTATCTTGGTAGTTGACCACGACCTGATGTTCATCGATTACATCTCAGATAAACTGCTGGTATTTTCTGGAACTCCAGCTAAATCCGGTCTTTTAGAAGGTCCGTTCTCCATGGAAGATGGTATGAACAAGTTCTTAGCAGAGTTAGATATCACTCTTCGTAGAGATGTCAATTCCCACCGGCCTCGGATAAATAAATTAGGTTCCGTGAAAGATCGGGAACAGAGAAGCAGTAATAAATGGTATTATAGTTAGATAAGTTTAAAAAAATTATTTAACACATTTAGCATAAAATGAATGAAGAGAAGTTGGTTGACATAATAGTTTCCGAAATTCACAAATTGGTAAAACTGATAGATAAATCTGAAAGAAAAAAAGTTTTAAAACATTATTGGTATATGGAAAGAATGTTTGTTTATTCAACTTATGAGTATTCTGGAGTTGATAAGGTTGATGAATTTATTGTTAGATTATCATTTTTTTGTAATGGTATTCGAGAAAGATTAAAAGGAAATAAAAATAGATATGATGAAATTAAAGAGGTAAAGAAAGTATATAAAGATGTATTTCTCACATGCGTTTATGATTTTGAACCAAAAGAAGAAATTAAAAATATCACTCAAGAATTTCATGGTTTTGTAGAAAACTATTTTAAACAAGATGTTTTAGGTTGTATGTTGGGAATAAGTTTAAAGCGCTTTTGGTTGTTTATAATAAAAAACAAAACGTATGAACTTCTTAAAGAAGGAAAGAGTATCAAAAGTGGAAAAATTAGTAAGGAAGGTACAATAGCTATTGATAATGTTGAAAAAGGTGATTATTTATTAAAAATTTATTTTGGTGATAAAGTAAAAGAAAAAGAAATTCAAGTAAAAGAATTTTTGGCAGGAATAAGATTAAATTTCATCTAGTTTTCTGGTTCTCAATTGGATATAACCCCTGACAAACACCACCACCCAACTTCTTCCAATCCTTACAATATACCTAAAAACATCATCTCCACCAAAATCTTTATATATTACTAAGTAATACTTAGGATTACATGGAAGCGACAACTGTAAAATTTGAGGATGATTTTAGTCTAAAGATAGAACGGGCGATGAAGAAACATGATTATGCCACCAAGGCAGAGTTCATTAGAGAAGCATTAAGGGAGAAATTAGTTAATCTAGAGAAGCAAGAATACATGATGCATGCTTTCAAACTCTATGGTGCCGGAAAAAAGAAGCATGGTCATATTACTGATGAAGATTTACATCTAGCTAGAGAAAAAGTTGCAAGAGAAATAGCTGAAGAACTAGGGGTTAAATTAAATTAGGTCTTCTGGTTTCTTAAATGCAGTAATATCTTTTAATTTTCTAAAATCTTTTTCATCTCTGCTCACCATTTGAGCATTGTAATCTCTTGCTATTATTGCATGAATAGCATCTCCCAGAGGGATGCTTCTTTGTTTTGCTAATTTGTGTGCTTCTACAAATTGACTCTTTGTTACTGAAACTCTTTTGATATGCTCAGGTTTAATCATAGAAAGCAACGAGTTAATTTCAGTTTGAGCAAGTCCGATACCTTTAAGTTCCCTCTCATTGAAGTTGGAAAATAATATTTTTATATCATCTGCAATGACCTTTAAGATAAGTTTTAGAGCTTGTTTTCCATAAATGCCTTCAGGTCCACGTTCTAAATAATGGTCTACCCAAATTTGTGTGTCTAGCAAGAATAATTTTTTCTGCATTTTAAGAATAAATTTTCAAAAATAAACCTTAATAAAACCATCGGGAGAAATGTCAGGATTTTTCCGTTTCAACCAAAAATAACTTGCCATCCAAACCTCCCTACTTCCCGCCAAATACCTTCTTCCAGTCATCCCGATACTTCTTGATAAAGACCCAGAGAGCCACTATCACCATCACTAGGCTGAACCATTGACCTAAAGTAAAACCGAAATACAACACATCCTGTCTAAAGAAATCTACAACTATCCGTCCTAAACCCTCCCAGAAGACAAAGTTCCAGAAGATGAAACCCGGTTTAAATTCCTTGTAAAACGTCAAGAAGGTCAACCAACCTAATACTATAAATCTTTTAATAGCTGCGTAAATTGTAGATGGGTGTCGGCAAACATCACCATTATCCGGGAAGATTACGCACCATCTGCCATTCCACACTCGCCCAACTAATTCCCCATTGATAAAATTAGCTAACCTGCCTAACATCAAGGCAAACATTGCTGGCACGCTTAATACATCCGCAACTTTCCAGAAATTAATTTTCTCTTTTTTGCAATATAACCAGCCGGCAACAACAACTCCCACCAGCCCGCCATGGAAAGACATCCCGCCCTGCCAGATCTTGAGCAAGTTCAAAGGATGAAACAGGTAAGTTTCCGGCAGCCAGAACACTAAAAATAGCCTAGCACCAACAATAACTCCTACCATCAGATAGAACGCCAGATCCCAGATTTTCTCTGTCTCAAGCTGCAATTTACCTCGACTGCGCATATAGAACAGCCATCTTATCGCTAAAAAGAATCCTAAAACATAGACCAACCCATACCATCTGATCTGGAATGGGCCAAGATAAAGGAGCACCGGATCAAGATTGTGGATATAGGGAACCATCAGAAACAAAACAATCTTAACTCTTATTAATCTTTTGGATTATCGCAATACTATCACCGTAAACTTTATATATTCACTTTCTCCTTTATTGTAAATAATTAAAATGAGGGTGAAATCATAATGGAAAAAGATAAGGTTTATTCTAAGGAACTCCTGGGTAAGACTATTGTATCAAAATCAGGCAAAAAATTCGGTGAAGTAGGCGATTTGATTTTTGAGGTCGGTTCTGGAGAATTGATTCACCTTCTGTTAAGGAACCAAACTTCTTATACTGATAAGATGGAACTGGAGAAGACTAAAGAAGGTCAGATTTTAATCCCTTTTTCTGCTGTCATCGCTACCGGTGATTTCATTGTCGTAGCTGAAGAAGACATTATTTAATTTTTTCTTGCTAACTTTTTTAAATTATCTTCTTAAACTAAGGGTTATGAAAAACTTATATTACCTCTCCCCTAGTTTTGATGCATTAGAGATTCGTGTGCTAAATCAGGATAAGCCTACAGAAATTTTCTCCTTTTCTTATGATTCAAGAATGGATAAAGTCGCTGAGCTAGGTGTTGCTGTTCTATTTCGGGATAAACCATATTATGTTACTGCCCGAGGGTTTTATAATCAAGAGGATGGTGGCAAGGTACGTACACTACACCTCAGCACACCAGAACAATTCTACTTGATAGCAAAAAAAGGACCAAGACCGTTACGGGACTTGGACAAAATTATCTCTCCCTAATTTCTGCGGTAGATCTTCTCTTTCAATTCTTCAACCACTTCTGTGATAGTTCTGGAAGCATCTAACTTGATTAGTATCTCCTGCGGATATTTTCTTAAGATCGGCGCAGTAGCTTCGTTATATTTTTGAATCCTCTTTCGGATGATTTCTTCATCTGTATCATCAGACCTGCCTTCACCACGACTCATGATTCGGTCTACCATAATCTGCTCATCTTCGACGAAATAACTTACTACCTGTTTTACTTCAATGAAATCTTTGACCATCTCTACCTGGGCTAAAGTTCTGGGGATGCCATCTAATAACAAAACATCCTTTTCTGGGTCAAACTTCCCTTCCTGAGCAAACCTCTGTAAAGTTTCCTTAGCTAATTTGACTACAGTTTCATCGTCAACTAGATCTCCGCGGTCCATGATCTCTTTGGCTTTCGCCCCCATCTCGGTCTTAGGATTCAGATTTCTGAACATATCACCGGTGGAGAAGATGAAGTAACCACCGTCTTTGACAATTTCCTTAGAATAAGTGCTTTTACCTACGCCAGGCGCACCAACAACTAAAATCGCTTGATATTTTTCCATGAAATAAAAAAAAGAAGTTTTTATTTAAAGATTACTGCTCTTCCTTCCTCTCTAAGGGAAACTCTTCATCCAGCTTCTTGACATAATCCCTAACTCTGCCTAGCACAGAACGTAGCAAGAAGTTGTGCACTTTCTCTTCAAAGATCTCCGAAAGATGCGTGAATTCTGTTATCCTGTATAAATTAGCATTTGTCTCAATCATGTGCATATCCTTCAATCTTTTCAACTGTCGTCTTATGTTAGAAGAAGCGATACCCAACATCGGCATTCCTGAAGATTTGCGGGCATCCATCACCATGTTCTTGACTTCTTCTGAATGCAATTCTTCTTTGTTTTGCCTAGCTTTCAATAAGACATGTAGCACATCCACCATCACATCTCGTGAATCTCCCGGCTGCAACAAGCCTACAGAAAGACAAAATTTTCTTACTAATTCCCGATCACCCATAGTGGGCTTTTCATACCTTCTTAATGTAATTTCCGCCAACGGCGTATCTCTGCTGATTTTTCCCATCTTTACACCCCATTTATTGATTATAGTTAATTTGGTGTGTCAGCTGTCACCGTGACCAACGTTTACCAGTAAACTTGGTCGACGCTGACGTGGATGGGGGTTGCCCCCTGCGGGGTGTCCCGTAGCACCAAATTAAAAAAACTATAATCTTCTAACTTCTAAGAATCATTTACTTTCTTTTAAACTTTTCTTAAATCAAAAATAGATTGATAAAATAGTTTAATCATTTATGCAGGAACCAAAACTTTAGCTTATCACTTTTCTCATCTAACCTACAGAAGAATTTCCTTTCCAACTGTACAATCTCACCCACTTGCAACTGCAATAATCCCGATTCACCAAAGCCCTCTGCCACCGATCCGTCTTCCATCAGCACTTCCACTTTAGGCAGATTATTATCAGCCGGTAGCCAATGGATGATATTGCCTTTATTTACCGCATTCTTGTAATCTTCGTAAGCTTCCGAGACAAACTTCCATTCTCCTTCAACAATTTCAAAGTTGCAGTAATCCATCAGTCGATGCAGTTTTCCCGGTATCATCCTGTTCCAATCTTCTTCTGTTATCTGCACTTCCGCTTTAGCCTTAATTATCCTCTGTCCTCGTTCAGCAAATTCAGGATGTAAATCTAATTTAACTTCTTTCTCAGGAGCGCCTAAAATACCCACAATAACCGGTTTATCGATGAAGAAATAACGGTTAGCTTTCGCTTCAATAATCTCCCTATTAAAAGAATTGATCATCTTCCAGAATTCTTCCATTGAAACCGATTTATCATTCAGGCTTAAGCCGATCTCTACCGCAAATTTCCTGAACGCTTCCGGTTGGTAACCCCTTCTTCGCAGAGCCGGTAAGAATGGCAGCCTGATATCATCCCAGCCGTTATATTCTTTCTGCTCGATTGCTAATTTTGTTTTTGAAGAACTTAAGCTGAATCCCTGAAAATTTATCATGCCCCAATGTTTGTATTCGGGAGCTTGCCAGCCCAGGAATTCCATAATTAGAGTTTCCTTCTTAGCGTTATCAGCATGATCCTTACCGTTTAAAACGTGAGTTATTCCTAACTCATGGTCATCAATCGCCACTGCTAAGACCATCAACGGCCAGACTTTCTGTTCTTTCCCTGTTTTTGGATGGTAATGTTCATTGATGCGCATAATTGGGAAATCTCGCATCGCTGGATTCTTATCTTGGATATCCGTCTTTAATCTTAATACTGCTTCGCCTTCTGCATAAGTTGTGAACATTTGGGAGTATCTTCTTTTTTGTTCCTCTGCCTCCATCTGTCGGCAAGGGCAGGCTTCTCCATTATTTTTCAGTTCCCGCCAGCTGTCCGCATCGCAGAGGCAGACATAAGCTTTGCCTAACACCACTAGTTTCTCAGCGTAATCATAATACATCCCCAACCTTTCAGATTGGATAGCCACCTTCTCCACGTGTTTCTCAGTTAACCAGTCAGCATCTCCCTTGATTAGGTCGTAGGCGGGAGCATAGATATTTTCCGGATTCGTATCTTCAATCCTTAAGACAAATTTACCCTCATACATCTTGGCGTATTCGTAGTTTAAGGAGGCGCCATAAGCGTGTCCGACATGCAGGGCTCCGGAAGGTGAAGGCGCTATCCTTACCACTACCTTTCCTTGCTCCGCGTTTGGTAAAGCTTTCAACGGTCCCTTGACTTCCTCTTTTTTTTCTTCTAATAATTCAGGTGCCAATTCCTGCAGCTTCTTGCCAATCTCTTCCTTAGATAACCCTTCTACTTCCTTAATCGCTGCCTGTATCTCTTTAAGGACTTCCGGAACTTGTTGTTTGAATTCAGGATTTTCTCTTAGAACTAAACCGAGTACTGCTTTATCATGCACACTGCTGTGTTCATAAGAATTTTTCAGGACAAATTTCAGTACTATTTCTTTCATAGTTTCCTAGAAAAAGGGCGTATTATTAAATGTTTTCACTCTTTATATGTTAATTGGGCAGTAACTTCTTCAGTAGTAGGAATTTGGCTATCTAAAATATCATCCTCTTGTTCTTGTCGCTTCAACCTCTGCCAACGCATTTCAAATTCCATCCTTCTATTCGCACTGATAAGAAGATTGGGTACATCTTCAAGGTATAATACTAGCCTTGCTATGTTACCCATTTTATTTTTATCGTAATCCTCACTCTTGCCTTGTGAAAGTGGGTTATAACCCATTTCAACCAGTCTTTCGTATTGTTCAGCTATCATTCCCGGTAAATCCCTTGTTAAATCTACACCTTCTAATCTTCTGGGTAAACCTCTTTTGAATATCTTGCCACATAATTCTCTAAACCGCAAGTTCACTTCAGGTGATAAATTGATGTCAGCCCATACTTTCTCCCTCTTATCAATTTTGAAATATATCTCCTGTTCCATTACAAGTTGTTCTTTCCAGAATTGATGGCCAATTCCTAAATAAAAATGGTAATTCCCCTTCTTTTTATATCCTCCAAATTTTTTGTAAACATTATTCATCGTTAAATCATAAAACAGCTGATTACCTATCTTTTCAGCGTAATCAATCTGTCTGACAATATGTGGTGCTAAAGTGTCAATTAAATCAACTACATCCTGCGCTCTTTTTCTGACCTTTTCTCCTAGACCTGCCTTAATCTCTCTAGCTTCTTCTCTATGTTCTTCAGCTTTCAAAACATTCCCTTCAAGTTCAGCAATCAATTCATTTATATCCCGCATAACTTACTTCCAAAAATAATCCTTTTTAAAAGACTTCTTAGAAAAAAATCAAACTTTCTTCATCACTAAAGTTTTCATCTTAGTAACAAAATCACTGGCTTCTTTGTAATAATTGTCATATTGTGTTCCTGTAACTTCCTGAATTTCCCGATGGGTTATTTCTTTGCTTAATTTATAGAATTTCTCCATGATTGTTACATATTTCTTTTCTAACAATCGATGCTTGACATAAACTTCATTTAATTGATCTGCTACATGTTCCGGTGAAGGAGGTGAAACATTTTTCCGCATCAAAGCAGCATGCGCTGAATCAATCACCGCCCAATAAAGATCTAATGTTGCTTGTAGGACATGCCACCGAGAATTTAATAAGGTCCTTGGCGCTCTGCCAAAATAGCGCCAGATGCTTTCTTCAGAAGGTCTTATCCGACCTTGTTTCAATAAGACTTGTAATGGTCCGAAGAAACCGACATCAATAATCCCCACCCCATCTCGGATGATGTTGGTGATCACTGGGTCACCGTTTTTCACGTGTTCCCAGAATCCTGTAAATGTCATTGATGTTATGTGCAATTTTAAAGAAACCTTAGTAATCAATTTCTCGACAACTAACCTATAGGCTTCCACCACCGGATCAGTAATGACTGTAGTCGTATCATCAGTTACCACTAAAACATCAATATCACTTTTTTCGTTAGCAGTTTTCCTTGTTGCGCTGCCGAAGGCGATAACCCCTACTAAAAAATCTCCCAACTCTTTCTGCAGTTGATTAGCAAATTTTCTCGCTAACTCTAGATCGTCCGAAGGATACTTGTTGATATTTTCGTTTCCTTTCCTCTCTAGTTTGAATTCCATCCTCATTTAAGTATATAATAGAGGCTTATTAAGGTTTCTTAACTACTTGTAAATAAAAACAGTATCTACCAATAGATTTATAAGGGAAAATGCATCCAGTTAACAAAAATGAGGAGATCAAATTTTTTAATCATAATTGTATTATTGATCACACTTTTTTCCTTCTCTTTAGTCTCCGCAGCAAATCGTCCTGATATCACAGTCAATTTAATTTCGCAATCTCCCGATCCAGTAGAACCCGGTCAAGAGTTAATTGTAAAATTTAAAGTAGAAAACAATGGTACCCAAACTACTGATGATGTAATCTTAAGATTTTTACCCCGATTTCCTTTCGAACTTTATGGTGATGTAGCCGAGAAAAATCTGGGTAAGATGCGTGGTGGACAAAATGGAGCAGATGCTGAAATAGTTGAATATCACCTAAAAGTAGCCCCTAATGCAATTGAGCAAAATACAGAGTTAGAGCTGGAATTACAGCGTGGCACTTCTATCATTAAATATGTTAACAATGATTTCCTAATTGACATTAGAACTAGAGATACCGCTTTAGCAATTTCTCAAGTTTCTTCTGAACCAGAGCAAATTGCTCCAGGTGAGTATTCTGATGTAAGCATCATGTTCAAAAATACTGCTGACTCATTGATCAAAGACATCACTTTCAAACTTGATTTCTCTGCAACCGATTTACCTCTGGCACCTTACCAATCTTCGTCTGAGAAAACTTTGGGCAAACTTGAAGCAGGTTATCAGGACACTCTAACTTACAAAATTATTGCTGAACCAGAAGCTACTCCTGGATTATATAAAGTTCCTCTTACAATTACCTATAGTGATGATCGAGGAACACAAACTACTGTTTCAGAGGTTCTTGCTGTAACTATTGGTGATGTCCCGCAGCTCAAACTCTTTATCAAGCAAAGCACAGTACTGCAGGCTAACAAAGAAGGTATTGTTACCATTGGCTTAGCCAACTCAGGTACTACTAACTTAAAATTTGTTGAGATAGAACTTCTACCCTCTGAAGATTACCAGCTTGTTTCTACGACCAATTATTTTTATCTTGGTGATTTAGATTCTGATGACACCGAGAGTGAAGATGTTGACTTGTTCATCAATCGTGGTTTGGAAACTTTGATAATCCCTATAAAATTAAAATATCGCGATGCTAACAACAAGCTTTTCCAGCAGCAGTTTGATTTGGAACTTAATCTTTATTCCGCTTCTCAACTAAAAAGGTTTGGCATTATCCAGACTAACAATAGTTGGGTCTTCTTGATCCTGATCATCCTTGCCATTGGTGGTTATGTTTATTACCGCCGTAGAAAGAAAAAAACTAAAAAATAAGATGTCCCTTACCCTGAGTTTATTTTTTCTTAATTTACATAAACTAACTATCGAGGTTAACTCAGCATGATAAAAGATTATTTCCGTTTGGCTTACAAAAACACCAAGCAGCGGAAACTTCGTTCATGGTTAACTATGATTGGCATCTTCATCGGCATCGCTGCTGTTGTGGCGCTGATTGCCTTAAGCGAAGGGATGCAGGTAGCTATCCAGGAACAATTCTCACAATTAGGTTCAGATAAATTGATTGTGCAATCTGCTGAATCATCTTTCGGTCCTCCTGGCACTGGCGTTACTCATCCCTTGACTAAAGATGACAAAAAAGTTGTTGAGCAGGTTAAAGGCGTAAAAGTTTCTGTCGGCCGTCTGTTAAGATCAGTTGAGATAAAATTCAACGATCAGGTAAAATTCGCCTATGCTGCCACCGTTCCCGATAACAATAATTTAGATGAATGGGACTTGGTTTATGAAGCCAATGATAATGAAATTGAATTTGGAAGATTGTTGAAGCGGGGAGATAATTATAAGATCCTGGTGGGCTATTCTTTTTATGAAAATTTTTTTAAGAAACCAGTAAATGTCCGTGATAAGCTAACTATTGAAGGTCAAAAGTTTGAAGTTGTCGGAGTATTGAAAAAACGGGGTAATCCTCTACAGGATAGCGCCATCGTCATACCCGAGCAGGCTTTGAAAGAAGTTCTTGGCATTGGCGATGAATATGATTTGATCGCTTTGCAGGTTAATGATGAGAATGAAATCTCAGTAGTGGAAGATCGGCTTAAAGATGATCTGCGTAAGCAGCGGAATGTGGAGGAAGGCAAAGAAGATTTTTCCATCCAGACTCCCGGCAGTATCGTTGAGACGTTAACTACCATCCTTTCCATCGTGCAGGGTGTTTTAGTCGGCATTGCCGCCATCTCTTTGCTCGTCGGAGCTATCGGTATCATGAATACGATGTATACCGCTGTGTTGGAAAGAACGAGGGAGATTGGTATTATGAAAGCTACAGGTGCTCAAGGAAATCAGATTTCTTGGTTATTTCTGATTGAATCAGGTTTCTTGGGATTTTTTGGTGGATTTATTGGTGTAGTCTTGGGTATCATCATCAGCAAGACTGTGGAATTCGTAGCCTTCCAGATCTTTGGTTCATTCTTGATTAAAGCTGAGCTAGCTCCATCTTTAATCATCGGTGCTTTATTCTTTTCTTTCCTTGTCGGTTCATTATCTGGCTTATTACCTGCTCGGCAAGCAGCAAAACTTACACCTGTGGAGGCCTTTAGAGAATAAGATGATCAAAGATTATTTTGTCATACCTTGGAAAGAGATCAGGAGAAGAAAACTTCGCTCTTGGCTAACTTTGATCGGTGTCTTCATCGGCATTGCTGCTATCGTTTCTCTGATAACTCTTGGACAAGGTTTGCAGAATGCTATTGAAGGACAATTTGAATCACTAGGAAAAGATAAACTTTTCATAACTCCCAAGGGTGGCACTTTCGGCGGTTTGGGATCCAGCGTAAAATTAACTTCCGATGACATTGATGTAGTTCGTGATGTAAATGGCATAAAACTTGTTACCGGAATGGGTTACACATCTGGGAGGTACGAATTTAACGATATCGTGCGTTATAATTATGTTATGGGAATCTCTACTGTTCCCGAGGAACGTGCTCTTACCGGAGAATCACAGTCCTGGAAACTAGCTGCTGGTCGGATGATTCAGAAAGGGGATAACTTAAAAATTGTTTTAGGCTGGGCGTACACCCAGACTGACCTCTTTGATAAGAAACTTGGCATTGGTGATAAAATACTCCTTAATGATCGGAAATTTGAAATTGTCGGTTTTTTGGAAAAGATTGGTTCCCCTCCTGACGACGCTTCCGGCATTATCCCTATTGATACTTTTGCCTCGATTTATGACCAGAAAGATGATTTTGGTTACGTCATCGCCCAGACGGATAAAGGTGAAGATCCTTCTCAAGTAGCTGAAGATGTCAAGAAAGAATTACGCAAATCCCGTGATGTTAAGGAAGATGAAGAAGACTTTGACATCCAAACACCTGAGCAATTGTTAAGCTCCTTTGGTGATATCCTAAACATTGTGCAGATTGTCTTGATCGGTATCGCTGCCATCTCCCTTTTAGTCGGCGGAGTAGGTATCATGAACACGATGTATACTTCAGTCTTACAGAGAACTAAAGAGATTGGTGTGATGAAAGCCATCGGTGCCAGAAATGAAAAT
>Ga0210057_1005801_pt1 | contig 15709 bp, 14 predicted proteins | sample CryGeyCG2114_010_2_FD_183968 | JGI IMG/M metagenome (GOLD analysis project Ga0210057, IMG submission 183968) | Groundwater microbial communities from aquifer - Crystal Geyser CG10_big_fil_rev_8/21/14_0.10 (SPAdes) (version 2) | ecosystem: Environmental > Aquatic > Deep subsurface > Groundwater ...
CTTACAAGCAGGGCAAAAAAGAGCCAGAGCTACACGCCGCACATATTTTTCAGAGAGATCCAAAAGATCCTCCAATGAAATTACGTGGGGTAATTGATCCTGCTTCAAATATAGGATCGCAGCGCGATGGCGATAAACTACTCAGGCTTTATAGGCAAGCAGGGCTAGATTTAGTTACTGCGGATAATGATGTTGAGTCTGGCATAGCAGCTGTATGGGGCAGGCTTTCTTCAGGTAGATTAAAAGTTTTGTGGAACTCTAATACAGAAGAATTCTTGAAGGAATATAGAAAGTACAGAAGAAATGACAATGGAATAATCGTAAAAAAGGATGATCACTTGATGGACTGTTGTAGATATGGTGTCATTTCAGGGCCAAAGCACGGCAAGTCCTTGGAATTTACTAGAAACACACACCGGCGGATAGCTGGGGCTAGGAGTTATTTCTAATGCCATTTACTCATGTATCTGATGAGGAGTTACTTGAAACTAATGATTCTCAAGAGGGCTTTGTGCCTGAAGATGAACCTATTTCAGAGGAAGAAAATCGCTTAAACAAGGTGCGTGCTCTGGAAGTTTTGGGACAACAGCTTGAGGCAAAGTTCGGAAAGTACCTTAGTAAGAGAACTGAAAAAGAGCAAGAGTGGGCTAAGGCTTTACTACAGTATAACGGAGTCAGTGAGAGCTTAAAAGAAAAGGGCAAGATGGCAGAGCCTTTATCTGCCCGAAGAATACCAAAACCAAATATAACAAGAAGCCCGACAAACTTAGCTGTTTCTCGTATGAGGGATATCCAGTTCCCGCTAGGTGGCGATTATAATTTCACTATAGAAGCGCTGATAGATCCTGAGCTTGAAGAGATTGCTGCTGATGCGGCTATTGCTCAGCAGCAGCCACAAGTTCCTATTGAAGACCCTAATGCGCCACTACCGCCTGATCAGGCCATTCAATTACAACAGCCTCCTCAAGAGCAAAATCAGGTGGCTACCATTGAATCGGAAATTAATGAGGAGCGTGAAAAAGCTCTTCGCATGCAAACCCTTATTAGAAACCAGCTATCTATTAGCCGGTACGGTAAAAAAGCACGGCAGGCTATGAGAGATTGGGCTATACTAGGGACTGGTATACTCAAGGGGCCAGAGGAGGAAGTTAAGAATTCCAAGATGTATAACCACTATGAGGATTCAGACGGGGGCCTCCAGTCTGATCTTGTGATAGAACGCATAACAATGCCAGAGGTTTATTGCGTAGACCCTAGATTATTCTATCCTGATCCTGGCGCGCTTATGCCAGAAGATATTGAAGATTGCTTTGAGGTTCACCCAATGGGCAAGCGTGATTTAATTCGCTTAGCCAATAATCCTCAGTACTTAACTAGCAACATAAAGGTTGCAATTATGATGGAGCCAGATGGGAATCGGCTGCAATCTACGAGCGGTCTTTTTACCTCGCGAAATGGTGATGCTGACTTTAGTAATAAGTATCTAGTTAAAGAATACCATGGTGCTTTACCAAAAGATGTTCTGCACATGATGGGATATATAAGCAGGGAGGAAAAAGACGATCAGTTAAAAGAGTACTTTGGTAAAGTATTTGTGGTCAGAGGAGTTGTTATACGTGTGTCTATGGCCCTATTGGATGGGGATGATACTATTCCATACCATTTGGCCGTATGGGAGCAGGATGACGCCTCTGTGTTTGGCCACGGAATGCCTTACATGAGGGCTGATCAGCAAAGGGTTGTTGAATCGACCTATGCAATGCTTCTTGATAACGCAGGCCTTTCAGCAGGGCCCCAGATTGTCGTGAATAGAGATGCTATAGAACCCGCTAATGGCAAGTGGGAAATAGAATCTATGAAGATTTGGTACATGACAGAGTATGCCACTGATGTAAATGGTGCATTCCAGTTCGTAAACATACCAAATAATCAAGCATCCCTCATGAATATCATAGACTCTGCTATGCAGTTCGCTGACATAGAATCCCAGAGCCCTATGATACAAGCGCATACAGAACCACAAGCCAATGTACCGGCTATGAATATGGGTATGGTTCTCACTGAGGCTAATGTACATCAAAGAGAGCTCAGCCAGCATTGGGATGATAATATGACAATCCCGCTGATAAATCGCTGGGTACACTATAATATGCAGTACAGCGATGATCCCGGGATAAAAGGAAACTTCAAAGTATCGGTCGGAGGGGCAACTGAACGTATTGATAATCAGATTCTAGCCCAAGATATAGAAAGAATTTTAGCAATGGCTTCCCAGAAACCAGAGTACATGGTTCAGATTAATGAGGCGGAAGCATTTAGAAGATGGGTTGCCGCTACAAGGGCTGGTCCAATGCTGCTAAGATCCTCCCGTGAAGTTGATAAAAAGATGCAGGAACAGCAAGAAGCACAAGCTAGTGCGGCACCTGATCCGCAGATGGTGCAGGCGCAAGCTGTTATGATGCGTGAGGAATCTCGCCAGCAGGAAATGCAAGCCAAGCTACAGATTGAGCAGCAAAATGCACAGGTTAAGTTGCAGCTGTCCACGGCAGAACTTGAATTGCGTAAGATGGAGCTTCAGTTAAAAGTAGCAGAGCTACAGGCACGGCAGTTAGAAAAGCAGATGGAGCTACAAACGGCAATGCTCACTTTCCAGCGAAAGGAGGATCTTGATCTCCGGAAAATGGACTTTGACTTTAATATAGAGGAGAGTAGACAAGATTTAGCTAGAGAATTAAAGTCAATAGATGTTGACAAGTTTAATACTGAACTCGCAGTAAAGTTAACCGAGGGAAGCGGAATCTGATGAATCAAAGAATAGATAAAGATATAGTGGTAAAGTACGTCGAGCATAGAAAGAAAGAGATATACAAAAAAATAGTATCCCCAAGACTTGACGAAGATAGTACGGATATTCTCAGAGGGCGCTTTGCAGAATTAGTTACACTACTAAAGGCACTAGAAGTAAACCTAGCCATCCCGGAGGGACGCAATGACTAAAGAGGCATTAGATCAAAGCTATGTAGATGAGTGGAATAAGCAGTTTGGTAATAAAGCTGCTTTTGCTGATGAGCCAGAAACTGAGCTTGAAGATAAAAAGGATGCTATCGAACATAGCGATGATGCAATAGAAGACAATGAGCAGGCTCATGATAAAGATGCCTCAGAAGATAGAGAAAGTACAAAACAAGAAATAGAAGAACCTAAGCAAAAAACCAAGGACGACGAGTACAGGGAGTTCGTAAATAGTCAGCCATCTGAAGAACTGAAGGAAAAAGCGCGCAAGATCGTTCAGTCACTCAAGACGGCAGACGGTAGAACATCCAGTCTCCATCGCCAATTAAACTCTAAAGACCTACTTATACAGCAGTTATATAGCAATGGGTCTAGAGTAAAGCAGGAGCCAACGGCTCCAACATCGCTTCGGCAGGAAACTGCCCCGGCACAAGAGCGTGAGCTACCTGATAAAGTAAAGGCGCTCAAGCAAAAAAATCCAGCGGCTGCTGAAATCATTGAAGAGATTGCAAAATACCAGAGTGATCTCACTAAAAAGCAAATGCAGGAATTGATCGATGAGAGGCTCGGTAAACTTGAAAGAGACCGAGAAGTGTCAAGCAAAACGCAGGAATGGAACCGACTTGAGGATAAAGCAGCAGATCTGTTTTCTGAAGATGGTTTAACTGCCGCCGATATTATAAAGTCAGAAGATTTTAAAGCTTGGCTATCTATCAAGAGGGTAGAGGAGCCGGGTATATACAATCTTTACACGCAGGCGAAGGATGCTGACACAGCTTTCCTTATCCTTCAGAAGTATGATCAGGAGTATAAAGCTGCTGTTGCTTCTATGGGTAATGAGTCTCAATCAGATCACTCTCCCAAAGGAGATGAGATCCGTAGTCGTAGAGAGAGTACTAGACAGCAGGCTGTGGGGGTCAAACCTTCTCGCATAGTTAGTAAGCCGTCTGATACTAGTAATCTTTCATACGAGCAGGATTGGAATTTACTTTGGGGGCCTAACGGTAAATACACCAAGCAGAGAAAAAGGAGTTAATATATGTCCGTTGCAACTACTTACGGTGATATTAGCCAGCGTACTGCGGTTTATGCCGAAGGCACGATGTTGGAGTACATTGAACCGATCATTGTGCTCGACAATTTTGCCAAAGTAAAGCCGCTACCAGCTAATACTGCCGATACTATGTCAATTCGTCGGCCGGTACCGTTCCCGATCAGCCTGACCCAGCTTCAGGAAGGAGTCACGCCCGCTCCCAAGAAGATGCGTTATGAGGATTTATCGGTTACTATAGGTCAGTATGGGGATCTTGTTGAGATCTCTGACCGGATCGAAGATCTAGCTGAGGATCCCGTTCTAAATGATGCTGTAGAAGCTATGTCCCGCCAGATTGGGGAAACCAAGGAGCGTATCACTTGGGCAACCCTGATCGCCGGTACTAATGTTTTCTATAGTTCCACCACTGCATCGCCAACTTCTCGTACGCAAGTTAACGACAAGCTTGGCCTGAACCTTCAGCGGCAGGTTACCAAGTCGATGAAGAATCAGCGTGCTATGAAGATAACGCGCAAGCTGTCGGCTGGACCTGATTTCTCGACAGAACCTGTCGCCCCGTCATTTGTTGCCGTGTGCCACTCAGATTGTGAGACCGATATCCGCAACCTTCCTGGCTTTACTCCAGCAGAAAATTATGCATCTGGCGCGCTTCTGCATAATTGGGAATTGGGTAAGAAGGAAGATGTTCGTTACATCGTTTCTCCTGTTCTGATCCCGTGGTATGGTGCAGGCTCAACCACACTCAACGGCATGACTGCCAGTGATGGCACTAATGTTGACGTGTACCCGATTGTTTACCTGTCTGAGAATTGCTTCGCTAGTGTACCACTTCGTGGGCCTGGCTCGCTCTCTCCGTGGGTAGAGAATCCTGGCAAGCGCACCAAGTCTGACCCGCTCGGCCAGCGTGGTTATGTTGGTTGGAAGATGTACTTTGCATCTCTGATCCTTAACGAAGCTTGGATCATCCGCGCCGAAGTCGGCGTAACTGACCTTTCGTAATCAAGGAGGATAAGATATGGCAACTTACACCCATCAATTTGCTGAGCACCTGACTCGTTCTGGTTTTCTCAGTGGAGCCGCTGGTATCGAGTATCGTACTGCGGAGTTTAACCTTGCTGCCGATCAGGTAGCAAACGGCAATGTGTTCGAGTTCTTCCGTCTGCCGGCAGACGCCTTGGTGGTTGGTGTATACCTCCACTCAGGCGCTTTGGATACTAATGGTACACCTACGCTGACTATTAACGTGGGACACGACGGTAACACGGGCGCATTTTTAGTGGGATCTTCTGTGGTCCAGGTAGGTGGCAGTGCCGCCGCTACGGGAGGTGTTCCACTATTGCCCCGAGACCCAACCGATCCAGTGCAGAATATCAATGATCCTTGGACCATTGAGGAAGGCACTGTCATTTCGGCTCGTTTCGCAACTGCCGCCGCAACGGCGGCTGCCGGTCGTTTGGCTCTCACTGTCGGGTACGTTCGTACTCGATAAAAAAGGAAAGAGGAGGGCTTCGGCCCTCCTCTAACTTCTCTCTACGTTAACGGAGAAACAGTTTAATGAAGTATGAAAGTATTGACAAGCTTTTAGAAGAGACTCACAAAGATCTTATCAGCATTGCTAACTCGGAGTTTAATCTTGGTGTATCAACCAAGTTTACCAAGAAGCAGATCGCACAGTTGATTATGAGCGCTCAGCGTACTGGTCGCGTGAATAGTGGTCCCATAGAGATTCTTCGTGGAGAAAGGGCCAGCGCTCCTGATAAGGAAGAGTTACCTAAAGGATGGTGCGTCATGCGTCTTCAGAAGTCTAAATATAATCCATCTGGGTACCCAGTGATTGTTGGGCTTCAGGGCAAGGTCACCATACTTCCAGTGGGGATCAGCTTCCGCGCACCAGAATGGATTATTGAGCATTTAAACAATGCGCTACAGCAGGAAATACGTAAGGATCAGGACCAAGATTCCGAGGATTCCGTATGGGTGCATAGCTACCCATTCACAATCCTTAAGCATAACCCAAGTGACGAATGGCCACTCATTGAGAAGATGATGAAGAAAACAATGGAAGCTATTGGGAATATGGGATTCTAAAGGGAGATAACCTTGAATTTTCTTGAAATGGTGCAAAAAGCTATACAGTGGTCTAAAGTTAGGAGTACTACTCCACAAACACTTGTTGGCGCTTCCGGTCTGGTAGAGAACATGATAGATATGGTAGCGCAGGCATGGGAGGAAATTCAGGTCGAGCGCAAGGATTGGTTTTGGAATACTGAGCAGGATGCTACTGGAATAATTGCCGAGGGAAGTGATAGGTTTTTCTTGAAGGAGGATTCTCTTACAGGAGATTCAATAAATAAAATAAGTGGCAGGGTGGTATACGACTTGGTTACTGGTGCAGCCTCGATAGAGGCTGCTTCAATAGCTACCATACAGTACAACATAAGTAGGTGTACTGTGCGTTACTCGGAAGCAGACGAGGTACTTCCAAAGAAAGAACTCACACAGGTTAAGTGGGACGCATGGCCATATCACACATCAGAGGCAAAGAAGCAAGCAGGAGCTCCTAAACTTTATTCTATAGCTCCTGATGGGAATATGGTTGTATACCCGGTACCTGATAAAAATTATAGGCTTTACTTTAGATCACCGCGAGTACCACAGGTGCTTGCTCTAGATAATGATGAGATAACAGTATTGCCAGAATGGTTGCACAAGGGAGTAGTTTGGAGAGGAGTTCTTAATTATGGTTTATCTATCCAAGACGCTAATATGATAGAAATGGCACGAGTTAGATATGCACCGTATAAGAAATGGCTTGAGAGGGATACGATGGAAATAATTACTTTGGGTAATCCTGGGACATACTGATGTTCAGAAATATCAATATGGATGCCTTCCGGCCATTTGAGAACCTTCATGTACCAGCCACTGGCGGGCTTGATATTGTATCGCCAAAAACGTTAGTAACTCCTGGAACTTTAATGGAGTGCCTTAACTACGAGGTAGTAGCGGAGCCTGGATATAAGCAATGCGATGGTATTCTACAGTACGTCGGCAAGGGGGAAGATGTTCCAAAGAGATACTTAAAAGCTAACATAGCGGGGACCTTAAATCCAGGAAGTTTTATCATTGGTGGTATATATCCTCTTGGTATAATAGGAGTTCTCAACGTAGATGTTATAGCTAAGGTAGTTTATCTTGGAACAATATCTGAAGGACCACTTGAGATTAACTACGCTTACTTTGTTATAGTGGAAGGAGATCTCACGGAAACCAAAGATGCTTTAACTGGTGACCTTATGATATTTATTCCCCCCGCAGTAATGTAGGAGTAACTTTGATGGCAGCCCAGATTGGCGATAGCTTCAACTTAGTTGATATAACAAGCAGAATTAATTTAGTTCCAAATACAACTGTGGAGCACAGCGGGAACTTTACTGACTATACTTCCATTTACACTAGCATAGCCGAGGGCTTAGCAAGCGGCAATACAAAACCGGCTGGAGCCAGAGGAGTGACAGGCTTATTCTTTTTTAATGATATTTTGTATGCAGCTTATGACGTAGGAAGCCATAGTATTTTATACAAAACATCCACGAGAGAGGAAATAGAATCCAACCCTTCTTGGGAAGTTGTCGATATGGGAAACTTTGTGGGGTTCAAGGAGGGAATCAGGGGGTTTACAACTTATTACGAAAGAAAGTTTTTGGAAGAAACTATAAGTACTCCAGATCCCATAACAGACGTCCTGCCAAGTTCTGTAGGATCCACTACAGTTGTGGGGCAGGAAAACTCAGTATCTAACCCTTTTCCAAGAGATTCCTGGTTCCCTCTGGATAATACAATGGATGGGACAGATAACGTTCCTGTTTCTTACACATCCTCAGGACTTTTGTGGAACCCAACACCAGTTCTTAATCTGAAAGGATTTATAAAGAAGGAAGATGTTCCAGACAAAGTAAATATTGTTGGTATAAAGGTCGATGTAAGATTTAGATATGATATGAGTACAGCTTCCGGTGGTACTAGTCCTAACCTGAGAGCTAAGATGAAGCTTGCTACACTATCAGGTGTTGGTACTACTACTAATAAAGCGCCATTAACAGAAGTGACAGGCGATACCTCAGTAAGCACGGCCTTTGCTACGACCACCATAGGTGGTGCAGCAGATACTTGGGGAGCCACAAGGCTCACGAGGTCTAACCTGCTAAGTGATGATTTTAGTGTTAACCTTCAGTGGGAACTGTACAGCGGAACTCTCTCCTCATCTACGCCTATAAGAAAGACGGTAGAGGTAGCTTGGGTAAAGGTTTCTATATATTTTGAGAACGCATCGGAGACTATTTACTTTTGGAATGGTGTATCTGATCTGGCTAGCGGTGATGTTGTAAATATCTCACTTACAGATGGCTCGTACCAATCAGAAAATGCAAAGGGTTATATATCTATTTATAACGTATCTGGCTCAGTAGGTACAGACCTTTCTGAAACTGAAATAAGAACAGAGTCAGGAGGGGGTGGGGAAGTGATAGCCACCGGCGATGGTACATTGCAGGCTAATACGCTACCATCTTCTGCACAGATGGAAGCGGCCAACGCTATTATGGTCAGCCGAGAAATAAACTTCTTCATAGACCCAGATAAAAACGCGCTTTATGGGGCAACTGCTGCCGGACCTGCCTTTCACTTTAATGGAACACATTTCTGGTTTATTAGAACACCAGTACCAGAAGGCAAAGATACGCCTAGGTATGTTTATGATAATCAACTGAGCTTAGTGCTTGCCTATGATTCAGGGTCTATACTAATATCGCCACCGGGGCAACCTTCTACATTTAGTGGTTTACTTGGAGCAACTGAGTTTGGATTCTTCGGCAAGCCAATAACAGGGCTGTTGAAGATTGGGGGGTCTGCTCTTGGCATATGGACAGACTCTTCTATAGAAGCCCTAGTAGGTAGTACTGTAAATAACTACACAACGCAGACTATTGCGGAGAATACCGGAGCGCTTAACTACAGTGTGGTTGATGCCGGGCAGCCATTATTCACAGATTTTCGTGGCATAAGTAATGTGCAGGCAGCACAAACCTATGGCGACTTTTCGTGGGGAAGGGTTAGCTTTTCTGTAAATCCGTATTTGCAAGGGAAAATACAAGACAGGAATAGTCCCTTTAATGTTGAAGAAGATGTAGTGTGTGCAATTGCAATTAAAAATAAAGGGCAGTACAGGTTGTATTTTAAAGATGGGGATATCCTAACGATGACTCTGTTTGGCCCGGATGGCAGCACTCCCATGTTCACTAGGCAGAATTTCGGCACTGGTATTGCGCCAAGGAGGTTTGTTCCATCAGCGTATGCAACTGCTCTGAATAAAAACGGAAGAGAGACTATTGCTATAGGTAACAATAATGGGGAGGTATTTATATTAGACGCTGGCAATCCGGGAATAGCAACAGCAGACGGTATGGAATCATTTAATTACTCTTTGTCATTTAATCCCATGCACGCAGGGGCCCCCTTCGCAAACCTAAAAATACCGGAAGTAATGGTGCATCTTACTAGTACAGGGTTTGAGAGCTTTATGGCAAATGCGGGGGTTAACTATGCAGTCCCCGACAACGATGAGTGGTCAGATTCAATTGTGGCTGGAAGCTCTAGCAGCACTCTTGATTGGAGCAGACCCCATACAAGGGTATCTGCGCATCTACCAAATATAACGGACGGAATGGTGTTTAAGCTAAGTGGCGTAACAAATTCCACGCCTTATCACATGATTAAGGCATTAACATATAAAGTTACGGGACTCACAGATATGAATAGAAGTCCAAAAACGTACTAAGGAGAATTGAATGGCACAGACTGTTCTTCCAGACGGTAGGGTTATAGAAAATCAGCCGGAGTTTGCCGGCCCAGCAGAGCCGGCTTTTCCGGGAACTGGCGAACTAGAGGCTTCCTTTGGCCCCACGCAGAGTGATGCCGCATTCCCACCACTGCCTCAGTTTCTGCAAGGACCTGGTGAATTTAATCAAGGGTACACACCAGAGTTTAATGACTCTGTGTTTGGGGAACTTTTTGCTCAGCAGCCCTTTCCACAAGAACTCGTTCCTCCTTTTCAGATAGAAGGTGGTCTAACAAATGACCCAGACTCCCTCTTTGGGATGTTCCTTAATAACCAGAACTATACGCCTGCGGCCTTTTCAGGCGCTAATGTTGATTTGGGGCAGTTCGGTGCTACTACAAGAAATGTATCACCAGAAGAGTTAGTTTCTGAGCAGCTTAATTCCCTTCTTAACCAAGATAGCTCCTTTATGCAGAATGCCCTGCTACGAGGTAGAGAGCTAGCGCAGGATAGGGGAGCCCTTAGCTCAAGTATTTTTGCTGGGGCATCACAGCGATCTGCAATAGAGGCTGGTTTGCCTATTGCATCAGCCAATGCGCAAGCATATATGCAGGCTGCCAGCGAGAATATGAATGCCCTGAACCAAAACACCCTTGCCAAAATGTCTGCGAGTGTGAACTTGGCAATTTCCAATTCACAGACGGCGGCGCAGGTTAGTATTGCCAATACTAATGCCTCTGTACAGCGTGAGGGTGCTCTTATAAGCTTACAGGGTGCCCGACTTGCGGCAGATTCAAGGGAACGAGTAGCTGAAGCAACGCTTAATGCGCAGTTCACTATGCAGCAGACCCAATTTTTGCAAGACCAACTGTTACAGCTACGACAGCTTGACACGCAAACAGGGATTGCTAATTTGCAGGCAGGTACCAACCTATTCCTTGGTGGCCTACAAGCACAGACTACTATAGATGTGTCACGTATGGACAATGAAACAAGGGTACGCTTGCAGCAGATGGGGATTGAGGGTAATATAAATCTACAGGAGCTTACTCATTCTCAGAGAATAGAGATTGAGAATATGTTTAACGAGCCATGGAGGAGAGCGGAGTTTCAATTAGGTCTTGCGCAAACAAGGACACAACTTGAAATATCTGCCCTAAATGCATGGTCAGCCGGGGTACAGAGCCTCAATGGTCTAGATCTTGATGATGCATCAAGAAACAGGGCTATGACATTTTTCAATAACCTGGTTTCTGATATGCAATCAATCTCTGATCGTATCTTGGATCCTTCTAGTTGGAACTTTGACTGGAACTCTTTATTTGGTGGCGGTGGTTAATGGCTGTACGAGTTGCCACCATATCTGACATAGAAAAAATAGCTTTATTTGCACAGTACTTTAAGTGTAAAAAGAAGCTATTTGAAAATAGTACTTTCAAACTTAATGATTTCAAGGGGTTTCTCTTAGGCGCTATAAGGTGTAGAACGTGCCGAGTTTTTGTGTCAGATCACGACGGAGACATACGCGGGTTTATAGTAATGTCGATAGATAGAGTTCCCTGGAATAGAAACCAGAAGTGGGGATCTGATGTTTTATTCGCAGCGGAGAAGGATGCGGCAAAACTTTGCAAGATGGGAATAGAATGGTGTAAATCATTGAACTGTTGGAAGATTTTTATGTCTAATAGTACTGGTTATGAACAAGCCGATAAATTCTACGAACTTATGAAGCTGCGTAGAGTCGGAGGACAATTTGAGTATGTGCAACCATAAGGAAATGATATGAGCTTTGTAAAGAAAGCCGTAAAGAAAACATTCAGTGCTGTTAAAAAGGTTGTAAAGAAAGTATGGAAGCCTGTACTAATTGCCACTGCGATAGTTCTTACTGCCGGCATAGCCACTGTAGGGTTTGCAGGAATGGCAGCAGCTGTTAGCTCACAGGGGTTATTAGCGGGGATGGGCACTACAATGCTTGCAGGAGGCCAGGCTATGCTAGGTACCATTGGCATAGGGTCTGGCCTTTCGGCAGGCGTAGCATCAGCAACCAATGCTGCCGTTGGTACAACACTGCTAAACGGTGCATTAGCTACTGGAATACAGTCGGGACTAGCTAAAGTGGGCATAGGCCAAGCGGCCACTGGAGTTGGTCAAAGCGCCATTGGGACCGCTCAGGCTGCGCAATCAACTGTTTCCGGTATAGCAGGAGCACAGTCTGCAATAGCTAATGGAGGTGTTACAGGTATATTATCAGGAAGCTCTGTGGCTGGAGCAGGATCTAGCCTAGTGGGATCTGGCTTTAGCTCAGCAGCAGGTACCGGATTTTTCAGCAAGGTAGGTTCCGTTCTAGGTAGTATGGCTCAGACTAATGCTGGGCAGATGATGATTTTCAGTGGAATATCGCAGGGAGTGAAGAGCTACACAGAAAGCAAGAAAGAAAAGAAAGAGAGAGATAGACAGCGCAAGCTTAACTTTTTTGGTGGGCCGATGAGAGGGGGTAGCTCACAGCTTCCTGATAACATCAGATTCCCAGGGTTTGATCCGCGACAAGATGGTACGCAGGATCCAGGTACTGGCTTTGGTGGAGTGCCAGATCAAAACGCAATTGAACAGCCAGGGTTTGGCTTCGGTTCATTTGAAGGTGGGGGCTCTAATGGTTTTGACAACTTATTTGGTGATGATTTTGCATTGCCATTTATTAGCCAGGGGCAGTTCTGATGCAAAGTTTATTTGAGATGGCTGGTGTAGAAGCCCCAGCAGAAGACCCCTTAGCAAGCGAAATTACTTCGGCTCTTGGAGCTGATCGCGGCGAGGATATGTTCTCCGGCCTAAATGCGGAAGTTGGTGTTGGCACAGAGAAGGCAAGTCCAGAAGAACAGAAGATGTTATCTTTTGTTATGGACGGTATTGAGGACATGATACACGGGCAGTCACGTGAAGATATTGTATCAGCTTTGAGTGCAACCCCTGAGCTGTGGTTAAATATAGCTCTTGTTGCACAGTCTGTCCTTGAGGGCGCTTACTCACAATTTGTTGGACAGGGTATAGAAGTAGAGCCAGATATATTTATGGGTGAAAATGGGGCAGTACAGACAACTGTTGAAATGCTCTACGAAATAGCACTAGCGTCAGATGCTCCTAATGCTAGTGATAGCAATCAACTTGACATGGCATATATGAAAACTGTCCAATTAATAGGTGATGACTTATTTGAGACTGATGACGTTGCTGCGTCTGAAGCGCAGCAGATGATGGTTGATATGGAATTTGGAGAGGGGGCATCTGCGATAGCAGAGGAAGCCTTTAACGAGACTGATTTTTCCGGGTCTGAGGAAGACCTTGCTTTTGCAGATGATATGATGGCCATTCCAGAAGAAGGGGAATTCCTATGAGTATAGGCGCTGGTATATTCGGATTTATACAGGGAGCGGCAGATGCTGGAACTAGAATCGCGGCCTTAAATTTAGAGGAAGAAAAGCAGATTGCTAAAGAGAATAGGGATTCCATAAGACAAAAAAGCCTGTTGGATCTTCAGCGAAGATATGCAAGTGAGGAAGCTGCAAGTAAAAGTAAAGCACTCTTTGATGCGCTAGGAGGGGCAGATATAGCAGGAAGCCCAGAACAATTAGGAGCTTTGGCAGATGCTGGCCTCCTTAGGGATGTGCTTGGTGAGCAAAGAGCGGGCACTTTAAGAGCGGAAAGAAATAGTAAGTTAGACACTATATCGAAGAGATTTAATCTTGGGATAAGTGGTGAGGAGTTATCGGCGGTAGTTGATAGTAATCTTACAGATATTATATTTAGCAATAAAAACAAGAGCTTAACTGACGAACAGGTTAGTGCTCTATCAGAGGAATTTGATGTATCTCCAGAAGCAGTGTCTGCTATAGCTGCTGCTGGTGCGTTACCTTCTCTTGTAGCAACTAGTAGACGGCCCGAGGTATCTCCCTCACTTAGTGACAAGGAGTCTAGTAGTCTTAATGCTTTCTTATCAGGAGAAGAAGAAATAAGTTCCGGTGTCGTACAGGTTGGAAGAAAATTAGGAATACCATTTAAGGACTTATACGATCTTAATGGAAACAGAAGCAGTGGGTTTAGGGGATTGACAGGGGAGCAGCTTAAAAAGCTTCCTGAGTTTTCAGGATTACCGCAGGAAACTGTAGATGTTCTTGAGAGAAACCCTGACTTGCAAGAGCATGTATTCAAAAACCAATTAACAAGAACAACCACGCAGGCTGCTGTATTGAGTACACCAACGCCCATATACGATACTGAAGAAGGTAAGCCCATTGAGGTTCCACTGGCTGCTGTTGCTGATATGCTGAAAGAGAAGAGAACCGACGGTAGGCAGAGATACTATACGGGCCAGGTTGTAGAGACCCCTGAGGGCACAGCAGCTCTATTAACCGCTGGCGGTATGTTTGATGTTGGTGGCCCAGAGAATGTTCCAGACCAAACGGAAGTAGAGAGGACTATATCCTCTCTGCGTAAATCTCCAGTTGCAAACAGAGGAATGTTCTCCTTTGCTGATCCTTATGCACTCAATACTGATAAAACTATTCAGAATGCACGTGGTGTTTTGAACTCAAGCGGGGCAACCTTAAGATCCTTTGGCCCGACTTCTTTTCTGCTTACAGCTCTTGGGTCAAATGCTGGCAAGGATACGATTGCAACAAGAGATCAGTTAAAGCACTTAACAGAACTTAGCAGAACTCTTGGAATATCTGTTACAAATGCAAGGAGCAGTGGTGCTATAATTGCACAGTCAGATCAGTTGTCTCCATCAGTTAATGTTCTTGTAAATATTCTAGGCTCTGATGAGAGTTTAGAGATTAAGCTGGAATCATATCGTGACAGAGCTATTGGTTATTATAGGAGTGCAGATTCCCTGGAAAAGCAAGGAAGACGCTCAGGATTAAATGCTAATGCTAGATCAAATGTTGCCGAAGCAAAGATGAGTGCGTTGCAGGCGCTACAAGCGGTAGATACCATGATTGCATCAAGCAAGCTATCCAAAATAGCTGTTAGTCACGACCCTAGAACCAACGAGCCTATAGGTAGAACTATTCCCCTGGTATCAATCCTTCGCACTCCAGAGGATGTTGATTTAGTTTTGGAGAGGGCCAGAAATGCAGATGATCCTTTTTCTCTTAATGGCGAAAATATAGCACTACTCCTGCTATGGAGATCTTCTTTGCTTGCTAGACGGGGGGAGTAATGGCAAAAGTATACACACAAGAAGAGCTTGATGATATTCTTGGAAATACAGTCAGTGAAGAGCAAGAAGATCCGCCAGAATTTCTGGATGTTGATTCTTTTCTGGATGAAATAGAAAGACCGTCTGACGAGGATCAATCATCCGCTGCCGATTCTTTTTTAAAGGATTCTAACGTAAGGCCACTATCTGCAAGGCTACTGCAAACTGCTGGGGCACAATTCGGGAGAGCATTAAATATAGTAGGATCTCCAATAACCGCAGCAGATGAACTTGCAACAGGAGGAGATACACCTCTTATAGATATATTCTCTGGAAAGGGCGGGCCTTTTAATTCTGAACCAACCCCCAAGGAAGAAATATTACCCGGAGAAGAGGGGTTTTTCACTGCCGCTGATTTAGGATCTGACGCTTTAAGAGATACTATGCTGCTCACTGCGGCATCTCCTTATCTGGCTTACCAGCTAGTAAGCAAAATCCCAGGATCAATATCAGCAGTTACAGGCTTCCGAAGAGCCCGAGACATTGGGATTATCGGGAGAGAACTAAAAACATCTTCAGAAATAGCTACTTCCGCAAAGAACCTACAGAATGA
>Ga0210057_1005802_pt1 | contig 15709 bp, 16 predicted proteins | sample CryGeyCG2114_010_2_FD_183968 | JGI IMG/M metagenome (GOLD analysis project Ga0210057, IMG submission 183968) | Groundwater microbial communities from aquifer - Crystal Geyser CG10_big_fil_rev_8/21/14_0.10 (SPAdes) (version 2) | ecosystem: Environmental > Aquatic > Deep subsurface > Groundwater ...
GGCCTCATTTCCTCTGTCATAGCAAAAAGAGAGCTTTCGAACAGTTCTTCTTTTGTCTTACCAAAAGCTCTAATCTTCAAGTCCGCCGTATGCTCTAAAACTTCATAGCGTTTCATATTTATAGTGAAAAAAATAATTAGGCGAGGCAATAAGTTTCCAAAGTGGCTTTCGGAGCCCTGCCAGCATGGTTCCCGCAAAGCGGGATGGCAGGGCGAGAACGCAGGTTGGCCCGACACGCTGGGTCGGGAACAACCGGTACTTGGGAAACTTTATTGCCAAGCAATCTCGGCAAATTCCTCCTTTACTACCTCTCTGTCATCCCACGGTATTTTCTTTCCATGAGCTTCCACTATCCAGGGCTCACACCCCTTGCCGGTAATTATTACCACATCCCCTGCTTTGGCTAAACCAAGAGCTTTCCTAATAGCTTCCCTCCTGTCTAAAATCTTTTCGGCCCTCCCCTTTGTTCCTTGAGCTACCTGTTCAATGATTTCCATTGGGTCTTCGTCATAGGGGTCTTCGTTCGTCACGATTACTCTTTCACAATATTTAGCAGCTAACTCTCCTAAAACCGGCCTCTTCCACTTGTCTCTTCCCCCACCACAAGCTCCCAAAACAGCTATCATTTCCCCTTGGCTTGGGGGCGAAGAGGACTCCATCCTCTTCTTCCCTCTCGCTTCTCTAAGAAGCTCGGTTTTCAAGGTTTTGTAAACTTGCTCCAAGGCATTGGAAGTAAAAGCGTAATCAACAAAGACCTTAAAAGGGCTAGATATCACTTCTTCCATACGGCCTGGCACACCCTCTGTTTCTTCCACTGCTCGTTTGGCAGTCTCTAATCTTATTCCTTGAGATAAACTAACACAAATTGCGGCTAGGGCATTGTAAATATTAAAGCTACCAATGAGCTGAAGCTTTAGTTGAAGGTCGCTATTTTTAACCTCACCTTGGCTTAACCCATAAGTGTACTTTTTCTCAGCTGGAAACTTCATAAAGTAGTCTGCATTATCATCGTCTATATTAATGACATGGATTTTCTTGGTTACCTGAAAGAGTTTTCCTTTGGCAGCTTTATAATTTTCAAAACCTCCGTGGGCCTCAATATGTTCTGGGGTTAAGTTAGTAAAGACAGCTGCCTCAAAATCAATGAATTTATGGCGATGCTGTTTAATGCCCTCTGAGGTCACTTCTAAAACCACATACTGACAACCCTTATTAACTGCTTCTCGCAAGAACTTCTGAAGTTTGAAGCGGCCGGGCATGGTCATTTTCAAAAAGTTCTTTCTTTCTTCTTTCCCAACCTTAAAACGGATAGAGGAGAGAGCGGCTACTTTGTACCCTGCTTTTTCTAAAATCCTGGTAGTCAGGTTAACCACAGTAGTCTTGCCATTGGTCCCTGTCACTCCAATAACCTTTATATTTTTGGAGGGAAACCTATATAAAACAGCTCCTAGAAAAGCTAAAGCAAAATGATACCAATCAAGCAAAAAAGAGGGAATGAACTTTTTAACCAATTCTTTCATCTTATATTTAGTTTTAGCACAGAAGCTTACTTGAAAAAAGAGGGCAATTAAGTTAAATTAAAGAGTATGTTCAAGTTAAAGTCCTCTTTTAAACCTACAGGAGACCAACCGCAGGCAATTGAGAAATTAGTGAAAAATCTGAAAGCTGGAGTAAAAAATCAGGTTTTATTAGGTGTTACGGGAAGCGGCAAAACAGCCACAATGGCCTGGGTAATTGAGAGAGTTCAAAAGCCGACTCTAATAATATCGCATAATAAGACCTTGGCCGCGCAAACTTTTCAAGAGTTCAAAGAATTCTTCCCAGGGGCTGGAGTCCATTACTTTGTCTCTTATTATGACTACTATCAGCCAGAAGCCTATATTCCCCAGTCTGACACCTACATTGAGAAAGACGCTAAGATTAATGAAGAAATTGATAGATTAAGGCACGCTGCCACCCAAGACTTATTATCCAGGAAAGATGTTATTGTTGTAGCTTCGGTCTCTTGTATCTACAACATAGGTTCGCCCGAAGCCTACCAAGAAGTGTCTCTGGAAGTAAAAACTGGCCAAAAGATAACCAGAAAAGACTTCTTATCTCTTTTAACCAGTTTGCAGTATGAAAGGAATGATGTTGATTTCAAGCCAGGTACCTTTAGAGTCAGAGGAGATATGGTAGAGATTTATCTGGTAACTGGAGAAGAAATTTTACAAGTTGAATTTTCCAGAGATAAAATTGAAACCCTAAAAGTCAGAAAGGGCGCTCTGGATTCTAAATTCAATATTCTAAATTCTAAGTTCAGACTGTACCCTGCTCACTTTTGGGTTACTCCTCAAAATAAATTAGGCATTGCTATAGAAAACATAAAGTTGGAATTGGAAGAACGACTAAAACGATTAAAGAAGGAGAAGAAACTCTTGGAAGCTCAGAGGTTAGAACAAAGAACAAAGTATGATTTGGAAATGCTAAGAGAAACAGGCTACTGCCACGGAGTAGAGAATTACTCCAGACACCTTGAGTTCAGAAAACCAGGCCAAGCTCCTTATACTTTAATAGATTACTTTCTTTACCCTGTTAAATCCGCCGAAAGCGGTGCGAAGCAATTTAACAAGGCAAGGGATTTCCTTATTCTCATAGACGAATCCCACATGACCTTGCCCCAGCTTCATGCAATGTCAAACCAGGATAAAGCCAGGAAAAAAACCTTGATAGAATATGGCTTCAGACTGCCTTCTGCTATAGACAACAGGCCTCTAACTTTTGAGGAGTTTGAGAAAAGAATACCCCAGGCAGTTTATTTGTCAGCCACTCCTGCAGAAGAAGAAAAGAAGAAAGCTGGTAAATACATTATTGAGCAGTTAATAAGACCGACTGGCCTTTTGGAGCCTGCTATCACAATAAGACCTATCCAAAACCAAGTAAAAGACTTGATAGAGGAAATAAAAAAGAGAACAATTAAGAACCAGAAAATCTTAGCCATTACTCTGACCAAAAGACTGGCTGAGGATCTGGCGGATTATTTAGCAGAAGAAGGCTTAAAAGCTCAATACCTTCATTCAGAAATAAAGACCTTGGAAAGGCCAGAAATCTTACGAGATCTAAGACTGGGCAAGTACGATGTTTTGGTTGGCATCAACCTTTTGCGAGAAGGACTAGATTTACCAGAAGTAGCCCTGGTAGCTATTTTAGATGCTGACAAAGAAGGCTTCTTAAGAAGCGAGACTACTTTAATCCAGACAATGGGAAGGGCAGCCAGACATCAAGAAGGAAGAGTTATCTTATATGCTGACAAAATAACCCAGTCAATGAAAGCTGCTATAAAAGAAGTGGCAAGAAGAAGGAAGATCCAGGAAAGTTATAATAAAAAACACAGCATCCAACCCAAAGCCATTGTCAAAGCGGTCAGGGACTGGCCTTTTGGGGCCAAAGAAAAAGAGGTAGCTTCAGAATTCTGGGCAGTCAGAGATGCAAAGCTTTTGGAAAAAGAAATGAAAAGCGCCGCCCAAAACTTAGACTTTGAGAGAGCGGCTAAAATAAGAGACTTGATAAAGGAAATTAAAAATGCTAAAGAATAATATATGGCAATTACCAAATCAGCCAAAAAGGCACTGCGCCAAGACAAAAAACGTAGAATCAAAAATATAAGGCAAAAACTAGCTTTGAAAGAACTCTTGAAAGAGGTTAAAAGTTTAGTTGAGCAAAAAAAGACAGAGGAAGTAAAAAAGCTTTTACCCAAGGCTTATAAACTCCTGGACAAGGCTGCTAAAACCAACCTGATCAAAAAAAATACAGCCTCAAGGACTAAATCAAGAATTACCAAACTTATCAACAAAACCCCTGATGCTTAATCCTTGCCAGACTTTATATATCATTCCAGCGACCCATCCCCAAAGGAAACCCCAGACAATCTCTTCCACTGGTATTCCCAACACAAGCAGATGAGATAAGTTAGAAAGAAACCACCGCTTCTCTATGGTGCCAGGGAACAAAACTTCCAGCCAGACAACATAAGAAAGAAAAAGGATAGCGGAAAACAATAAACCAGAAATAAAGCCTGCTTTAACCAAATCCCTTCGCAAGATAACCATTAAGGCAATGCCCAGAATAAAAGCAACAAAAGAAGCATAAATAGAATTTAGCCCGGTCTGCCAGACCAAAAAAGCTGCGAACAAATACATAGAACCCAGCATCAAAAAAGGAAAAGCCCAGGTAATGGGCCTTTTTTCTTTGTCCAATCTCTTTTTAAAAACCGTCTCGTAAGCTACAGAACTAATAGCCCCAGTAAAGAACCCCAAAAAGAGCTCTTCCACGCTTGTTCTGAGGTCGGCTAAGTTTATTTCCATAAAAAATACTGGGTTCCAGTAATCTTGGAGATACCACCAACCTACCAGAGGCGTTAAGAGGGCAACAAAGGCACCAACGGTCAAAGACTGTTTTCTTAAGTCCGGCCTGGAGAGGAAAATAGGCAGCCAGATAACAGCAAAAAACAAAACCCAGATTAAATAACTAAACTTTTCCATAAAACCTATCTGTTCGCTTTCTTAAAGAAACACTTAAATAGAAACAGAGGAAAGCTAAGATAATAAAAAAATTGTAATAAAAGCTTTCTCCAAGAAGGGTCAGCGATATCCCTGCCCCGATAAAGAGTAAGGCTAGGCCAAAGAAAACAGAGCGAATTTTAGTCAGAAAAACCAAAGAAGTAAATCCTTTAAGAATAAAAACTAGGCCAGAAAGGAAAGAGGTTATAATAATAGTGAAAATGACAACAAACAATCTCAACACAGGAGGTAGATGATAGACGGTAAAAAGACCATCGCCCGCAAAACTCAAAGAGGGCTTACTTAAGAGGGTAAAGACGGTAAGAAAAATTCCAGCAAGCAAGATAGAAACAAAAGAAAGTGCTCTGTAATCTGCTCTCTGACTAAACAAGCTGACTGTAATCTGGGAGAAAAAAGCTATGCCCAAAAACTGAAAGAAGATTGAGGCGGCAAGAAATGGAGGCAGAAGTTGAGATTGAAAGAAAAGGGCTGGGGGAACCAAAGAAAGCATGGCCAAAGCTTCAGAAAAAAAGACAAAAGCTAGATATTTAACTAGTTGGTTCTTTCTTTCTTGAGAATGGCTCCAACTCTTAAAACCGCAAACCAAAGCCAATAAACCAGATAGGAAAGCTGCCAGGGCGTGGAAAGGAACGTAACTCATACTTCAAAAAGAAACTATTAAAATGTCTAAGGCGGCCTTGGCCTCTGTTTTGCCGGTTTTTATTGAAAGGTCTGCCTGAAAAATCTTTTGGTAGATTTTTTTTAACTCTGGCAAACTGAAGCTTCTGGCCTGGGCCAAACTCTTTCTGACTACAAAAGGATGAAGTTGGCTCTTTCTTAAGATAGCAGAGTAAGGTTCTCTCTTTTCAATCAAGTCCTTTACCAGTAAAAGGTTTCTGAACTGATAGTTTATCATTGTTAAAAGGTAAAGAGGGTGGTCTCCTTTTTCTAGGTGTTTGTGGATTAGAGTAAGGGCTGTTTTTTTGTCTTTTTTAGCTATGGCATCTATTGTTTTAAAAATATCTGTCTCAAGCTTTGGTTTTACCAGCAGTTCTACGTCCTCTCTATCTATTCTCTTTCCTTTTTTAAAGTTAAAGAGCTTTTGGACCTCCAAACTAGCTCGCCATAAATCATCTCCGACAAACTCAACAAGTCTGTTCAAGGCTTCGGTTGATATTTCTGCCCGGTATCGACCAAACTCCTTTTTATACCAGCTCCTCAAGCTCTGGCCGTCTAAGGGACTAAATTCTTGAACCTTCCCTTGTTTCTTAATTAAGCTCAAGAGTTTATCGTTCTTTCTAATCTGGCCCTCTTGATAAAATAAGAAGACATCTTTTGAGCTCAACAGCTCTTTGGCTGCTTCTAATATATCTTCTTTCAGTTTTTGGTTTGAGATAGGGTTTCTTAAAATTAGAAGTTTATTCTCCTCAAACATTGAGGCTTGCCGTATCTCTTCTTTCAAGCTTTGGAAATCCAGCTCCTGACCATCAAACGATTTCAAACTCAAACCGCTCTTGGACTTTTTCTTGTATTCTTCAATAATTTCACTCAGCTTCTGGCGAGACCTAAACGTGTCTTCACCATAGATAAAAATAATCATGCTGATTAAAATAGTTTAGCTGAACCTATTATTTAGAGTTTTAAAGTATTCTTTTATCCTCTACCAACATACCCAGAGCAAAAAGGATTTGCCCAAAACAACAGAAAAGTCCCCCAAGAACATCGTTCATAAAAGAGGTTTTAACTATCGGGATAACAAACCAAAACCATAATCCAGATATCCCTATCCAAAACACACCCAAACTCAAGAGAATCCCTTTGTTTTTCTGTACAACATCATCCACCCTAAAAGACCTTATCAGCAACACAAAAGAAGGAATTATCATAAAAGTTATACAGAATAAAGCCGCAAAAACTAAAAGAAAAAGGGGCACGCTAGTAAGCCAGGTAATCCCTGTCAGCTCGCCAGTAATAGGGTAGGTCACAACCTTTGCTTTGTCAAAGAAAAACCAAGGCACTAGAAAACTACCTAAGGCTAAAACCAATAAAACCCTCTGGCTTAATTTCTGATACTTTTCTTCCGCTCCCAAAAAGGCTAAAAGCAAGGGAATCAGAAAAGCTACCAACAATCCCCCAGATAGGGCAGCTAAATTCCACATTACTTGAATTGTATAAAGGTTGCCTAAAACCAATCCAATAAATCCAAAACTTAGAAAGGCTGCACATTCTAGCCCGTGAAAAAGATTAACCTTCCAAAAGTAGTTAAAAGAAAGGAGTTGTGTTTCTTTCCATTTTTTGTAACCCAAATAAGTAACAAAGAAAGCAATTAAGGTTGCAACGAGTTTTATGATTGAAATAACAGGAATCATAATTTTTAATTTAACCTATTATCGACCTTTAATCTATTAAGTGGGTTGGCATTTGGGGCAAAAATGAGCAGACCTGCCTCCAACTTTTACTCTTTTTATTATGCTTTTACAGCGAGGACACTTTTCCCCTTGTCTTCGATAGACTTTGCGCAAAATATCAAACCTTCCCTTTTCTCCAGAGAGGGTCCGGAAATCAGAAATAGACTCTCCCTGGAGGCGAATGGCTTGTTTTAAAACTGCTCGCAGGGCCCGATAAAGCTTCTTTAACTCCTCTTCTTTTAATCCAGAAACGTCTTTTAGCGGGTGAATTCTCGCCCTCCATAAAGCCTCGTCAGAATAAATATTGCCAACGCCAGCTATAACCTCTTGGTTCATTAAGACTTGCTTTATCTTACCTTTTTTACCTTTTAAAGCCTGTCTAAACTTAATAAAGGAGAAATCTCTAGCTAGAGGTTCGGGACCAAGGCTCTTAAAATCTTTTGCCTTATTTAGTTCTTCTTCTTCCCGGAGCTCTGCTTTGGCAAACTTTCTCAAATCAGAAAGAGCAAGCTGTTTACCATTATCCAGCCAAAAGATTAAGTGTAAGAACCTATTCATTGGGTCATCTTTCAAAGGGCCTGGCAAAAGAGATTGCCAACTCTTACCTTTCTTTTCCCACTTTCCCAAAAGGAGGTGGCCTGTCATTTTCTGGTGAATCAGTAGTACCTTTTTCCCTGACAAAAGAAAAAGAATGTTCTTGCCTCTACGCCAAACCTTTTCAATCTTTCTTCCTTTGATTTCCTTTTTAAACTGGGCAAAACTGGCTGGCTTCTTTACGATTTTTGGGGTATCTGACCAAACATCCTCGATCTTTCGACCGAGGATTGTTCTTTTCAAGCCTCTGACTATTGTTTCTACTTCTGGGAGCTCTGGCATCTCATTTACTGAGCTTCCATTTATGGGTTCGATGAGATAAATCTCATCTCTCGTCTCAATTTATGTTTATCTCTCGGACGCGAAATGAAATAAATATTTCATTGAGCAAGCGAAGCGAAGAGATAAATCTCTTCTTTACCCTTCGCCGTGGCTCGGGAAGGTGAAGATGAGGACGAGTCCTCATCGCCCAAGAACAGTTTTCACTTTTTCAATGATTTCTCCTGGGGTAAAGTGGGCCTTGATCAAATAATCAACCGCTCCAAGTTTTAGTCCCCTTTCAATATCTTCTTTCTGGCCAAGATTGGAAAGAATAATAACTGGGATAGAAGAAGTAGTTTGGTCTCCTTTAATCTGAGACAAAACCTCAAATCCATCAATCCCTGGCAAAATTAAGTCCAGGAGAATAATCTCTGGCTTTTCTTCTTTTGTTTTCTTGACCCCCTCTTCTCCATCAATCGCCTCAATAATACTGTAGCCTTCCTTAGAAAGCTTTTGAGATATTAATTCCCTTAAAAAAGTATCGTCTTCAATAATTAAGACTCTTTTTCCTCTGGTGGTTTGATTGTCTGCCATAATAATTTGGTTAAATTTGTTTTTTTACTTTTTCAATTACTTCATTGGGGTCAAACTCGGTCTTAATCAACCAATCTTTGACCCCAAGGGCTTTTGCCCTATCTAATTCAACTGGCTGACCAGAGTTTGAAATAATAATAACAGGAATCTTATTTAGGTCTTTGTCTCCTTTCATCTTCTCCAAAACTTCAAACCCATCGAGTTTCGGCATAACAATGTCTAGCAAAACAAGGTTGGGCTTTGACTCCTTCATTAATCTTAACCCTTCTTCCCCGTCTCTGGCAACTGAAATTTGGTAGCCTTCCTTCGCCAGTTTCCTCTGTAAAAGAGTAAGCATTATTTCTTCATCCTCTACCAGCAAAATTTTCTTTGCCCCCTTAGAAATTTGGTTTGCCATATTAATTTATTTTACCCCATTAGAAAAAAGCTGTAAATATGTTTGTCAACCATAAATTTTAATGGTCTTTCTAGCGAATTTTAAAACTCTTTTAAGAATTCTTCGAATTGCTTTTTCACAGGTAAGCTAAAGTAAAAGGTGCTCCCCTTTCCCTCTTGAGATTCAAACCAAATCTTACCGCCATGAGCCTCAATTATGTTTTTAGCTAAAAAGAGCCCAAGTCCTGACCCTTCTGTCTCTAGTCTGATGGCAGTAACGCTTCTAAAAAACTTGGTAAAAATACGTTTCTGTTGATCTTGGGGAATGCCAATGCCTGTGTCTTGGATACGAAACTCTACTTCCTTTTCTGTTTCCTTAAGGCCTACTGTTATTTTCCCTCCTTCTGGAGTATAGTGAATAGCATTATCGAGAAGGTTTTGAACGACCAATCTGATTCTCTCAACATCTATAGCTACCTTTGGCAGCTTAGTTTTTGGTTTTTTAAACTCCAGACTTAACTTCTTCCTCTTTAAGAGCTCTTTTTGAGATTTTAAAACAAAATCAACAACCGTTTCCAACTCAGTAAAGACAGGCTGGTAAATATATCTTCCCTCCTCTATCCTTGTTACATCCAAAAGGTCATTTATCAGGTTAATCATCCTTTCGTTGCTTTTATAGGTTTTATCAAGCAGGTCTCTCTGTTCTTGGCTGATTTCTCCCACATCTCCTTCCAAAAGCATAGTTAAGGTCCACTTGATGGCGGAAAGGGGAGTTCTCAATTGGTGAGCAGCCAGAGAAACAAATTCAGTCTTCATTCGTTCAATAGCCTTTTCTCGAGTAATATCGTGGAGAACTATGGTTGTCCCGAATCCCTCATCTTTGCCACCCATTTGAAGCCTGCTTACTTCAACTGTTATTTTTTCTCCAAGGACTACTTCTTTTCTGAAAATTTCTCCTTCTTCTTTTAATAAATTAATTAGAGGGTTAAGTTGAGGTTGAGTAAGCTCAGTTAAGATTTTGCCAATAATATTTTCGGTCTTTACTCTAAGCAGTTTCTCGGCTTCGGGGTTAATCAAAGAAATTCTGTTCGCCTCGTCAAAAACCAAGAGACCATCAGCCAGGTGAGAAATGATAGCCAGGGTCTTGTTCTTTTCTGCCCCGGCCCTCTTTCTGGCTTCTTCAACATCTTCTAACATATTCATTAAGGCCACCTTGCTTTCTTCTAACTCTTTAGTTCTTTTTTCTAATTGTTCAGTTCTTTTTTTCACTCTCTCTTCTAATTCTGCTTGAAGTCTTTTGAAGGCGGTTATGTCAGCGATCCCTAAAAAATATCCTATAAAGTTTCCCTTCGTATCTTTTCTGGCTGAAATGGAGATATTCACCGGGATTTTTCTTTTCTCTTTGGAAATTATAGTTAGTTCTCTCTCTTGAATAATTTCCTTTTTTAAAATTTCTTTCTCAATTTTTTTAATTTGCTTTTTGGAAAAAAATATCGTCTCCAAAAACTCTCCTACTATCTCTGTAGATTTAAAACCGGTGAGCTCTTCAAAAGCCGTATTAACATCAATAATTCTTCCTAACGGATTTACCGAGCATACTGCTAAAGGTAAAAAAATAGCAAATTCTCTAATATATCCCTCCAGGTCTTCAAGGTCTTCTTTGGCTCTTTGAAGCTCTCTTTCCGTTGATTCTCTCTTAACCATAATTATATTACTTCCAGCGAATTAGATATTCATGATAAGGATCGCCTTTAAACATACATTTAGTTTCTTGAATGGTCATTTCCTCCCTTACCACGTACTGACCAATTCTTAAGAAATAACCGGCGTAAAGAGTACATAAAATAGGATGAATTTTAAAGTTTTTTAGATGAACGAGAAAATATCCTTTTTCTTCGCTATATTTAACAGCTTCTAGCTCTCCTACAGAATAATGTTTTTCCCAATAATGAGAAACTTGTTCAAATGTTTTTGGAACAGAAAGAAAATACTTCATCAGCATTTTAACAATAAGGGAGTATTTAGGAGCGTTGTTTCCTAAATCAAAAATTTCTTTCTCTCCCCAGTTAAAAGATTCTTTTACCGCCAACAGAGAAACAGCTCTTAAGCCAACCGGATACCATTCTAAGGCCTTTACTTTTGTATAATCTATTGGGTTTCCCCAGTCAGCCATTTTCTTTTTTAAAAGCTCTACTCCTTTTTCGCCTTTTTCCTCCTCCACATACCCAAAGTCGGTCAAAAACACCTGCCCTCTTACTTTCCCGGGGATAGCTATTAATTTTTCAACTTCTTTTTTTGTTACTCGGTTGTTTGCCATAGTTTTTTTATTCTTCTTTTTTTAATTTTTTAATTTCTTTTTTCAGTTCAATCATTCTTAGCTCCCGGTCTACTGTTAACCTCTGAAACCTCTCTAATTCCTCTATTCTTTTTTGAAGCTCTTCTGTCCTCTCTTTCACTTCTCCTTCAAGTCTTTTGGAAAATTCTTCCAGTTCCCTGGTCCTGGCAGCCACTTTTACCTCCAAAGCAGTTCTGGCTGTTTCCATCTCCTCTTGGGCTTCCAGCAGGCTTATATAGTGGACTCTCAAGTCTTTGGTAATAAAACCCACTAACCCCATACTGAAAAAAATAAAAGAGATATCAACAGCTGGGTGAAGCAATTCTCTTAAAGGGTAGTTAAAAAGCAAGTAAAGATAGCCAAAAAAAGTAATGGCACCAACAAAGAAAACTGCTCCGGGGTCATAGAAGAAGCTAAAGAGAACAAAGATTAAAACATAGCCTAAAAGAATAAACCTGCCAAGCTCAGGACTTAAAAAGAGAGTGGTAATAGTTAAAAGAGAAACTAGAGTTAATCCGGCTATGTACTTGGCAAAAAAGAAACCAGTCTTTCCTGCCATCATTATTAGCATGGCTAAATAAGAAAAAAGGCTGATTATAAACAGAGAAAAGTATTCCTGCCAAGTAAAAATAGCTGTTCCCCAGATACTAGAAAAGGCTTGAAAAACTAGAGAGACAAGCAAGAGGCTGGAGAACAAAACTAACAAAAGCCTAGTATTCTCAACTTCCTTTTGTCCAAGAAAATAATCTTTGGGAGAAGTGATTGGTCTTTCTAAATTGTCGCAAAAGCTCTTAAGGGTTTTTCTGCCAAAATCAGAATCAACGCTTCTGATTTTAAAGAAGCTGGAAAAAAGGACGCTGTCAATAATCCTGGCTCCCTTTTTATGAAGAGCGTTAGAAAAAGTTAAATCAAACAAATAAGCGGAAAAAAAATACTGCTCAACTCTTGGCCAAAGGGTGGTGGCCCTAAAGACTCCAACGTTTTTATATTCCAAGCCATTTAACTCCTTAATATAGCTGGCTAAGGGCAAGGAAAGACGGCTCCAATTAGGACTGCCCAGGCAGATTATATCATAGTTTGAAACATTCTTAATACTGGCTTCTCTTATGGGAACCTCAGCTTTGAATATTCTCAAGAAAAACCAACCCCGCCAACTGCGTTCTTTGATTGGTCTAACCTTTTCAATGTCCACCGAATGTCCCCTTCTTTTTAGCTCTGTCTGGATGGCCTCAGCTACTTTTTCTGTCTGGCCTGTTCTTGAGTAGTAAGCTATTAAAATCTTCATTGACCAAGCTTCCGCTTGCGGAAGCGCAGGTGGAGATGAAGCTTTAGCCTCATCGACCACACTTTAATTTATTAGCGCAAAGAGAAAAATCTCTTCTTTGAATATATTTTACCACAGCTTTAAATTCTCCCCAATCTGTTCTTTCTCTTCTCCCGGCAGTCTCTTGATTAAACTCTGGAACTCAAACTTCTCAAGGAGCTTAGCTAGCTTTTTTTTGTCATACTGGCCAAAAAGAGAATCTCTTAAATTAAGCTCGATGGGGACGTTCTTTTCAATCTGAGCCAGGGATTTAGAAAGGAAGGCTTGTTCTTTGTATTGGATTAAGGTTTCTTTTAGTTTGGGTTTCAGGCTTTTAGCTCTTACCGTCTTTTCTTCTATCTCCTGATATATATTTTTCAGGCTTCCAAACTTTAAGAGGAGTTCTATTGCTGTCTTTTCTCCAATGCCAGTAACTCCAGGGATCCCATCAGAAGGATCGCCTCGCAAAGCTTTGTAATCAAGAATTTGGTGTGGAGTCAATCCTTGAAACCTCTCTTTAACCAGCTCTTTGTCATACAAAACAATGTCTTTCACTCCCTTTCTTAAGAGATAGACCCGGGTCTGCTCATCTACCAACTGAAGCAGGTCTAAATCTCCGCTCAAAATAATGGTTTTTAACTTGGGCAGAGCTTGTTTTTTAGGAAATAGGCGAGAAATGGTGCCAATAATATCGTCTGCCTCAAACCCTTCTTTTTCCAGAACAGGAACTCCAAAGGCCAACAGAGCCTCCTTAGCTTTGGGAATTTGGTCTTTTAACTCTTCTGGCATTGGTGGTCTCTTGGCTTTGTACTCTTTGTACTTTTTATGACGAAAGGTGGGTTTGGCTGTGTCAAAAGCGGAAATCACAAAATCAGGCTGGAATTCCTTTATCGCCCTTAAAAAAACAAGAAGAAAACCATAGACAGCCCCCATCATCTCTCCTTTTTTAGTACTTAGGGCAGGGAGAGCGTGAAAGGCCCGGTGAATCACAGAGTTGGCATCAATAACAATGAGTGTTTTTTCTACTTTTTCCATCTTTTTGTTATCTTTCTTGTTTGCTGGTCAATAAATTCAAACTCTATTGTCATTGTATCCTTAGGAAGTATTTTCTCCACTCTTTCTGCCCACTCAATAGCGACAATGTTTTGGGGGAAAGCCAAAATCTCTCGAAACCCCAAAGCAGTTAGTTCTTTTGGCTCCTTTATCCTGTAACAATCAATGTGATAAAAGTCTCTGAATTGGCCCTTATTCAGGGAAACTCTTTTAACGATTATAAAAGTTGGGCTGGTTATTCTCTGTTTCAAACCTAAAGCTAAAGCAAAACCTTGTAAAAAAGTAGTTTTCCCCCCTCCTAAGTCTCCTTTTAAAGCTAAAACAAAGGCTCTCTTCTTACGAGGGTTTTTTAGAACTTCTTTTGCTAAAAGCTGACCTAGTTTCTTTGTCTGCTCCGGCGTTTTAGTTAAACTCTCTGTTTTCATTTGAAGTAATTTTATTGACTTTTAAAGGGTTTTGGGCTACTTTTAACTAATCTATCTTAATTTTAATCTTTATGGAAGAGGATTTAAAGAAAATAACAGAAGGGCTCTCTCTTTCCAAAGAAACAAAAGCTGGACTTCAAAAAGAAATAAAGAATGTTCTTGACTATCAAAAAAAGATTAAGTCTTTGGAAGGAAAAAGCGTCTCAGAGTTAATAGGGGCAGTTCTGGGAGGGGGAATCCTGCTTAACGCTTCTGATGTCCACATTGAGCCAGAAGAAAAGAAAACCAAGCTCCGCCTGAGAATAGATGGTCTTTTAGAAGACGTCGCCTTTGTTGAAGAAAGCACTTATCAAAGCCTTCTTTCCCGAATTAAGCTTCTCTCAGGTTTGAAGTTAAATATTTCTGATCGGCCCCAAGATGGCCGGTTTTCTGTTGTTGAACCAGAAATCACAATTGAAATCAGAGTTTCCACTCTGCCTTCAGAATATGGAGAGTCAATTGTTTTAAGGATTTTAAATCCCAAAAGTTTAATTAGCCTGGACTCTCTGGGTTTAAGAGCTGACTTGCTATCTCTTTTTAAGAAAGAGGTTAAGAAACCAAATGGGATGGTGATAGTAACAGGTCCCACCGGCTCGGGCAAGACAACCACTCTCTATGCTTTTTTAAAAACAATCCAGAAGCCAGAGATTAAGATAATTACCATAGAAGACCCGATTGAGTACCATTTAGAAGGAATATCGCAGACTCAAGTAAATCCTAACAAAGGCTACGACTTCGCTACCGGTCTCCAATCCATTGTCCGCCAGGATCCAGACGTAATCTTGGTTGGAGAAATAAGGGATTCAAAAACCTGCCAGATTTCGCTCCAGGCAGCCCTTACCGGCCATTTAGTTTTAACCACTCTCCATACTAATGATGCAGCAGGCACAGTAGTCAGATTAATCAGTCTGAAGGGAGAGCTGGTTAATATTGGGCCTGCCATTAATTTGGCTATTGCTCAAAGATTAGTCAGAAGGGTTTGTAAAAAATGCAGCAAATTAGAAAAAGCTTCTCCTGCCAGTTTAAATAAAATCAAAGCTGCTTTAAGGGGAATGCCAAAAGGAGTAAAGTTTCCCAAAGTTAAAGAGGGTCTAAAGTTGCTCCGGGCAAAAGGATGCAAAGAATGCAACCTGACTGGATTTAAAGGAAGGATAGGATTATTTGAGGCTATTTTGATTGATGATGAAATGGAAAAGTTCATCTTAAACAACCCTTCTATTGCTGCTTTCAAGAAAGAGGCGATTAAAAGGGGGACGGTCACCATTTACCAAGATGGAGTAATTAAGGTTTTAGAAGGAATTACTACTTTGGAAGAAGTAGAAAGGGTAACTGGAGAATAAAACCCCGTAATACAACTTCCAGTATTTTTCAAATAAAGACGCCGAAGGCGCTGGAAGATGATATGCGGGGTAAAAAACAACCCCAAGGCTGGGGGACTAAAGTACTAGGGACTAAAGTTTAGAGTCTTTCCGAGGAGAGATCCAGCCTGAGCCAGATTATCCAACTAAGAAAGATTCCTCTCCCCCAGCCCTGGAATTGCTTTTAACTTTTAGATTTTAACAGATTATGCTGATTTTGTCAAGGGGAGTAGGTAATGTGCACACACATTTTGCACTTTTCTGGTAATTTAAGGGCATATGAAAACTATGCCCAAAGACACTAAAGAAGAACGCTATCGCTGGCTAAGACCTATCTTGGATGAAGACATGACTATTAAGGCCTTAACTAAGGTCTCTCCCTTCTCTGAAAGAACTATCAAGTACTGGCTGGCTAACTACAGGAAG
>Ga0210057_1005804_pt1 | contig 15703 bp, 14 predicted proteins | sample CryGeyCG2114_010_2_FD_183968 | JGI IMG/M metagenome (GOLD analysis project Ga0210057, IMG submission 183968) | Groundwater microbial communities from aquifer - Crystal Geyser CG10_big_fil_rev_8/21/14_0.10 (SPAdes) (version 2) | ecosystem: Environmental > Aquatic > Deep subsurface > Groundwater ...
TAGTGGAAATCCCGCCAATATGATTCAAGGTGTTCAAACCGAAAGCATACCCCCCGGCGGAGGAGCGATTATGGAATTCTATATTCCAATGGAAGGTACGTATGTATTTGTTGACCACGATAATTTGCGTCACTTGTCTTACGGCGCCGCCATTCCGTTTGTCACGTCCGACAAATCAGGACAAGTTCAAAGTCATTAATATAATGTGGCAACACGCCTAGCTCACCAATATGGTGAGTTTTTTACTCCTAAAAGTTTTCCCTTTTGAAAATAATCAATTTTGCAGAGTATTCTGAAATTAGTTCGGACCCATTTTGGCGGGCGGGCGGGCTCTGAAAAAAATCCAAAGCCGCTGGGATGACAATTTCAAGTTTTTCTTTGGCGGCAAATTCTTTATGCTCCTTCAAAAAATAAAATGTTAAGGGAACGACTAGTGGGAACTATTGCCAAATCTGCATGTAACCATCTAAGAGGCCTTAGATCGGGATGTTGAACCGCAGGAATTTTAGTTTCTGAACCCATTAGACTTGGGCCGCCTGAAACCTGAATACCTTCGGCAATTAATCTGAATCTTTCAAGATTGGCACCGATACTTCTTTGAGATTTGCTAAACCCAACTTCATTGCGGATCATTTCTTGTCGCTTTAACTCCATATGTTCAATTTCTGCTTTCTTTCCTTCTTCGGTAGAGGTAGTCCAACTCCGAACATGCTCAACTCCTTTCTGGAAAACCTGTTCAAATTCTTCCGAGCCAGGTAACGCCACATCGATTGGCTCATCTGTATATTCGTTTTGTTTTAACAGATTCACTATTTCCTGGTTTGAACTTATTGCTCGACAATATTCTCGGAAAACTTTATTCTCGGTTCCGAAAAAATAAACCGGATGCCTTATGGGGCTTCTAAATAATTGCCAACCTTCCCATGTATAAACACGAGTCAAGCCAAACGGCGAATTAGAATCTTGGGTTTTTTGGAATTTTCCATCCGTATCTTTTGCAAAAAATCTCTTGTCGTGAAGATCGCCTTCAGGAAATACAGATTGAAAATACAACCCCTCGTCTTGATGGCGAAGAAAACTCCGAGGATAGTATTCACTATCCGCTCTAATTCTTCGCCTATCTTCAGGATTCTTGAAATTAGGTTTGGGATACATAGTAGATAACTCCCTGTCTCCTGCAATATCGATATAATGACCCAATTTGCCTGCAGATGGATATTTACCATCAGAAATAAACTCCCAAATTGGCAAATATTCTATAGTGTCTTTCCATCCTTCTGTCATCCAACGCCCCGCTTTAGTTCTTCCAAAAAATCCTTCTGGAAATGTATCGAGTTCTCGTCTTTTAATACGAACAACACCGGTTTCTTCTCTCCGGTGTTCGGGCAATTCAATTATAGTTTCTTTGTATGAGACACCCAACTCTCTATTCTCAACAACAGTTTCAGTCTCTGGGTGATGTTCTCCTTCAAATCTTTTTCCACCTTCCATATAAAAATAAAAAATTAAGATGAAAAATTTTCTTTTACCAAAATGTGGTTCGAGCCGATATTTTTACAGGTTCTTTGGCAGTTTTTATCCCAGCGGCTTTGGATTTTTTTCAGAGCCCGCCCGCCCGCCAAAATGGGTCCGAACTAATTTCAGAATACTCTGCCAATTGGAAAATTGCAAGTTTGGAGAGCTGCCGCCGCAGGCGGCAGCGACAGAATCGTAAGGTTTTTTGGGCTCAAAACAGAACTGACGATTGCGCTTGAGTTTAACTCAAAGGTAAAAGAAATTTTTCATCAAAACAACTATGAAATACATACTATACGCTAGGAAATCTACCGAGGATGAAGACAGGCAAGTTCTTAGCATTGAAGCTCAATTCCATGAGCTAAAAGAATTTGCCGCCAAAGAAAAACTTGAAATTGTCGCCTCTTTCCAAGAGGCAAAAACTGCCAAAGAACCTGGGCGAATTAAATTCGCAGAAATGTTGTCATTTTTAGAGCAAGGGAAAGCCGAAGGTGTAATTTCTTGGCACCCAGACAGATTAGCTCGCAATTCAGTTGATGGGGGCAAAATAATCCACTTCGTAGACCGTGGCTTGATTAAGGCTCTCAAATTTCCCACTTTCTGGTTTGAACCTACTCCACAAGGATTATTCATGCTTAATATCGCCTTTGGCCAATCAAAATATTTTGTAGACAATTTGCGAGAGAATGTAAAAAGAGGTCTTCGACAAAAGATACGTCGAGGAGAATGGCCGGGAAGACCTTCGGTTGGATATGTAAATAATCTGGCGACTAAAAAAATTGAGGTGGATCAAACTAAAGCTCCTAAAATTATAAAACTATTTGAGCTTTACTCAACCGGCAATTATACATTTGAATCTCTCGCAAATTGGTGTCGGGAAAATAAATTAAGAGGGTTTTGGGACAAAGAATTTTCTATCAGTTCTGTCCACCGAACTCTACAAAATATTTTTTACCTTGGCCTCATGAAATACAAGGGGGAATTGCACGAGGGAGCTCACGAGCCGATTATCTCAAAGAAACTTTTTGATAAATGTCAGGAAGTGCTATCAGATCGTGGAAAACCGCAAAAAGTGAAAAAACACAATTTTGACTTTCTTGGCTTAATGAAATGCCCGTGTTCAGCAGCAATTACCGCAGAAAGGAAAATTAAGAAAAGCGGCAGAACATATATCTACTATCGTTGCACCAAAAAGAAAGGGCCATGCCCAGAAAAACACTTTTTGCGGTATGAAGAACTTTATGACCAAATTACATCTTTTATTCAAAAAGTTTCTTTGTCGAGCCAAGATACTGAAAAAGTTCTAGTGGAACTTGATAAGGAAGAAAATCAAGCTAAAGAACAAGCTAGAGTAGTTGTTCAAAATCTCAAAAATCAATTAATCGAAGTTGAGATGAAACTTGAAAGTTTGCTAGATTTGTATTTAGCTAAAGGACTTGCCCAAAATGAATATACCCACAAAAAACAAAAAATCCTAACCCACAAGTTAGAAATTCAGGAACAAATTAAAGATTTTGAACAGAGGGGTCTATCTTGGCTCGAACCGGCTCGTGAGTTTGTTTTATCCTTAAATCAAGCCGCTAAACTGCTTGAGAGTAAAAACAAGACGGAAATGACAACATTTCTTAAAAATATCGGCTCGAACCACATTTTGCGCAATCGTCAGTTCTGTTTTGAGCCCAAAAAACCTTACGATTCTGTCGCTGCCGCCTGCGGCGGCAGCTCTCCAAACTTGCAATTTTCCAATTGGCAGGGCCAATAGAGAACATTGGAAAACTTTATTCAATGAAATCTATGGTTATTTTATTAAAAACCCTTTAAATCTTGAATACTGCCTTAGCATTACCCGAAAATAGCTTTTCAAAACCATCCTTCTTGAGATCTAGGTTATTAGCGAACTCTATATATTGCTTCATGTGGCAAAGAGGCCAGTCGGTGCCATAAAGAAGCTTAAAATCCGGAGCGGTATATTCAACCAGCTCTTCGATTCTTTTCTTCATTATTTTTCCGTAATTAGTATGCAATTCGTCCCCAATGACTAGTCCGGAAATATCAGCATAAACATTAGGATTTTTATATAAAACCTCGGCACAATCAATTAGCCATGGATTGCCCATGTGGGCAATGACTAATTTCAAGTCCGGGAAATCCGCAGCAACTTCATCGATATGGATCGGGTGAGAGTATTTTATTTTAGGATTAGGAACATATCCTGCTAAGGTATCGCCTGAATGAAAAACCGCAGGGATGTCATACTTTTGACACAATTTATATATTGGCAGACATCGTTCATCGTTCGGGTAAAAATGCTGATAACCGGTATAAAATTTAACTCCAACAATTTTCTTTTCCTTAATCCATGTCTCTATCTGATCTGGGTATTCTTTTTCATAGTCTATATTAATACCGGCAACAGCATAAATATTTTTATGGTTAGAAATTAGGTTAATTAAACTCTCGGTGGTAAGATTAAGGCCGTCTTTTTTCTCAAGCCCAGCAAGAACAATCATGGCGTCAACTCCAGATTCTTTAGCTTCTTTTAATACAAATTCTAAATTTTTTTCATAACTCTCACCGTAAAGCGAGCTGGGTAATTTCCCTATATGGACATGGGCGTCTATTATCATACTTTTTATTATAATGTTTTAATCAAAAGTTTTCCATTCCTCCTGGGGGTTAAGAAAAACAGGAATTTGGTAAACCATCAATAACCCAGATCTCCCGATAATTACTGGCTTAAAAAGTTTGCCTCATTCCACTGTGGTAGCGCCACGGAGAATCGAACTCCGCTTCCATGCTTGAGAAGCATGTGTCCTAACCGATAGACGATGGCGCCATAAATGTCTGAATATTTTAACACATTTTAACTTACATGGAAAGCCATTTTTTAGATTGTCTGACAAGAAGTTCGTTTTTTCTTAATGGCTCCGCCATTATTTCCTCCACAATTCTTTCCATTCTCATCCCCTGCGAGCCCTTTATTAATATCAGATCACCTTCCTTTATTAACTCCTGGACCTTTTTCTTGGCCATATCTGCCGTATCAAAAGCGTAAAGTCGTCCTTCAACGCCACCTAACTCGCCTTCGCCAAGGCTTCGGCGAGCACTGTCCGCTATAAATTTGGCTCTTGCGCCGACACAGACCAATACATCGACAAAGCCGCCGGCCAAGTCCCCTACCGTCTGATGGGCTTGTACCGTATATTTACCCAACTCTAACATATCTCCTAAAACAGCGATTCGTCTTTTGGCGGGCAGTTCTCTTAATACGCTCAACGCCAAATGAGTTGAGGCCGGAGATGCGTTATAAGTATCGTCAATAATCCAGGAATTCTTAATACCGGCCAGTATCTTGAGTCGGCCTTTGGGACCGTCGTAGTATGACAAGGCATCGCTTATCTCAACGAGATTAAGTCCGAGCGCAACACCAACAGCCGCGGCTGCGGCGGCAGACCAGGCCTGCGACTTGCCAAGAGAGCCGTTTATATTAACCGGCACAAAACTATTGGAGCCGTAATGAAGTTTGAAAGTTACTCCAATTGGCATATTTCCGTCTACTTTATATTCAAAATTTGAGACCTTTATACTTGCCCCGTCACCAAAACCATAAGTAAGCATTCTTGCCTTGGTTTTCTCTTTCATATCTAAAACAACATCATCGTCAGCGTTCAGAATGGCATAGCCGGTCGGTGCCAGACCCTCCACCAACCTTGACTTCTCTCTCGCCACCGCCTCTGAACCGGAGAAAAATTCAACGTGGACCGGTATTTCTCCGACAGCCGTGACAACCCCGATATGGGGTCTGAATTTTTTCACCAATCTTTTAATATCTCCCGGCTTATCCGCTCCGTATTCAAGGATTAAAATCTCGGGATAATTTCTGACAAAGAACCAGCCAAAAAACGAGAGGAACAAAACCTTTGCCCAAAACCACAAAGTATTGCCGCCTTCATAGTAATCATCCATCCAGTTGCCGACTATCACCAGCGGCACGCCGAACTCGTTGTTCAAGTTGCCCTTTCCGGAACGAACCCTTTTGGTATTGCTTAAAACGGCGGTAATCGCCTCTTTGGTAGAAGTTTTGCCGACATTTCCCGTGATAGCGACTATCATCGGCCTGAAGCGCCACAAATACATTCGGGCTATGAAATTAATTTTCCAGATAATTATTTTTTTAACCAAGTTTTTCATAAATCTATACTTACAAAACTCTAAACTCTAATTTCTAAACTCTAAACAAAATATCTAATCAACGCGTCTTATACGTTATACGTTGGCGCCGCGCGTTGCGTTAAACGTTAGACGATACGCGTCGCGCTACCGTTCAACTTTATACGCTTTTGAATTTTGGATCTGTGATTAAGGTTTAGGATTTAGGGTTTCGCCTATCGGCGGGTAGGTGGAATACTATAATAATTCAATAAAAACTGTGTTATCTCCTTGAACGTAGGCGATAAGCTGTCGGCCGCGAAAGTGATTCCCTTGGGCTTGTCCATCTTTATCAATATCACAAATTTAGGATCAAAGGCAGGAGCAAAACCGACAAAGTCGTGGATATACTCGTCTTCGAGATAGCCGCCTTTGCCGTCCGGTATTTGGGCCGTTCCCGTCTTGCCGGCTATATCGTATCCCCCAACACGGGCTTTATCGAAACCATTGTCTACGACGCTTACTAACATCGACTTAATTCTTGTGGCGGTTTTCTCCGATATCGGTATGGCGACTATTTCCGGTTGAATCACCTCTTCTTCGCCACCTTCTTTGATTATCTTTTCAACCACATAGGGCTTCATCAATTTACCGCCGTTAGCAATAGTCGAATAAGCATTAATGAGCTGGATTGGTGTCACCGCTATTCCTTGTCCGAATGATGCCGTCAGAAAATTTATTTTTCTTCCGCTGTAAAGATTGGTTATATCTCCGTGTATTTCGCCGGGCAGGTCAATGCCCGTTCCCTGTCCGAAACCAAGATTAATAACATAATCAAGAAAATTTTTATTCCCAACCCTATCCTGAACATGCATCGCCCCGGTATTGACGGACTTCTCAAGAACTTCAGACATCGTCACATTTCCGAATACCTTTTCGCTAAAATTCTTTATCTTGTAACCCGCCTCGTCTCTAAAGCCGGTGTCGTTAAAAATCGTCTGGGGGGTTATAACGCCTAAGTCCAGTCCCATAGCCATAGTTATCGGCTTGAAAGAAGAACCGGGTTCAAAAATTTCCTGAACGCCTCGATTCAAAAAATTCCTCGGTTCATATTCGCCATAATTATTGGGGTCGAAAGTCGGTCTGTCAACCATGGCTAATATTTTACCCGTATTCGGGTCTTGTATAATAATCGTGCCTCCGGCCGCTTCCAATTTTTTCATTAAAACATCCAATTCATCTTCTGCAACTTGCTGGATATTCTTATCTATAGAAAGAACGATATCTACGGGTCTATCTGTTTTATCATCATTAGTTTCTTTAATTTCATAACCCTTTAACAATTTGGATACAAAATTTATAACCCCCGAACCGGAAATATAATTGCCGACACTCTGATTTCTTCCAAATAACTCATCGTCGTAGAATGCTTCTATACCATACTGACCGGATTTTTTGTCGCCGCTATAACCCAGAAATCCGATAACACTCGCGGCCAAAGAGCCGCCCGGATAATATCTGTCCGTTTCGTAAGTGATACCGAGTCCTTTTATACCAAGCGCTTTGATAGCTACGACTTGTTCGTCATCTATCCTTCTTGAGAGAACCCGAAATTTATCGGAATCCGAGTCAATCATATCTTTCACTTCATTCGCGTCAATTCCCAGCACAGAACTTATACGGCCAGCAATCTCCGCAGAGTCCTGGGTATTTATTTCAGCAGGAACCATGTAGGCGAGAGAGAATTTTTTGTTAGTAGCGGCCAGGTGTTCTCCCAGGTAGATATTGCCCCTTGCCAATACATTGCTTATGTTCTCGCGATGAGCTTGAGCAGCCCGCGAATAAGAATGATGCCGAACATAAGTTAGGACAAAAAGATTATAAGAAATAACGGCCGTAGCCGCCAAGATGAACAAAAAATATGAGTTAATGCGAAAGTTGTCATTTTTTTTGTTCATAAAAATTCAAAATGGAAATATCAAAATGCAAAATGACAATGTAAAATTCAAAATTAGTTCAGAAAAAATAAATTTTTACATTTTGAACTGTCATTTTTAATTTTGATTTTTAAATTTTACATTTAACGTAGTGCTGCCACTTCTCCACTCTCAAATATATGAGTAACATATCTTGCTTCTACCATTTGGCGATTATGAGCAAAATTGAGTATAGAAGAAGAATTCTCAATTGACAATTTTTGGGCAGTCAAAAGGCCGTTGGTCTCTTCAAGGCCGGATAATTCTTCATTCAGCAGGCCTATTTTGTAATTGGAAGAAGTTGTGACATTTGAGACAACGACAAAATACATCGTCAGGAAAATAACCGCCGCCAACAAGAATACATTAAGAACTCCGGTATAAGTATAAGTTGCTGTGGTTGTGTTGTGATTTTTTTTCATATATTAACCTGGCCGATTACGTTTTACGCTATACGGTGGCGCCGCGCGTTGCGTTATGCGTTTAACGTTTCACGTCAGACGATACGCGCCGCGCTACCGTTGACCGTACTACTTACTTTCTCAACTACTTTCATCTTCGCCGACCTTGCTCTGGAATTATTTTTTACTTCCTCCCATTTCGGTTTGATCGTTCCTTTTACTACCCATTTCACTACCCCTTCTTTGGCTCTTTTCTTAAAGAGCTCCCTGACTATCTTATCTTCTAGGCCGTGGAATGATATCACTGCCAATCGCCCCCCCCTTCGACCCTGCTCAGGGCAAGCCGGGTTCAGCACTTCTATTGCCGAAGAAACACCCTTTTCAACATTCTCCAGTTCAGAATTCACCTCTATTCTTAATGCTTGAAATGTCTTTGTTGCAAAGTGGATCTTCCTTTTCTTGTACCAGAACGGCACCGAATTGTTTATCACTTCAACCAGTTCTGATGTCTTTAATATCGGCTTTACTTTTCTGGCGTGAACTATATTTTTAGCTATGCTTTCCGCAAATTGTTCCTCCCCATATTCTCGTATAATTTTTTCAAGTTCGTCTTTACTGTAAGTATTTACAATTTCTGCTGCTGTTAATGTCTGTTCAGAATTTAAGATTTGTTTGTGATTTGTGTTTTGTGTTTTGTGTTTTCCCAGCTCCGCGGGGCTATATCTCATATCCAGCGGTTCGTCTCTCTTGAACGAGAACCCTCTCCCGCTTCTCTCGTAATGCCACGAAGATAATCCCAGATCGAACAATATCCCGTTCGGTCTGAAATTATGTTCACGGACAATGTTTTCAATGTTCATATAACTGTCATTTATGGGAATTACGATATTGGCGTATTGCGTATTACGTATTGCGTATTGCGCTTCTTGAAAAAGAACCGGATCTAATTCTATCCCCAATATCTTTCCATCAGGCGCAACCTTCTCGGCCAGCGCCATGGCGTGCCCGCCGCCGTCCAGAGTAGCGTCAACAATTTTATCCCCGGGTTTCGGATCTAAATACTCGATTATCTCTTTTAGAAGAACGGGGGTGTGAACCATGGTTTAATGCAAAATGTAAATATCAAAGTGTAAAATTACAATTTAAAATCTTAAAATTTTTTAACTTTACATTGTCATTTTTCATTTTGATTTTTAAATTTTCAATTTACATAATTCCTAACTCTCCCAGTTTCTCCGCAATCGCGTCAGAATTCTTCTCAATACTTGCCCTGTAAGCATTCCATTTTTCTTCGTCCCATATCTCCAAACGGTTGAACAGTCCAGCCACCACTATCGACTTTTTCAGATCGGCGTATTTTTTTAAATGTTCGGGAACCAATACTCTGCCCAACGAATCGAACTCTACTTCCGTCGCTCCTGATAAGAACAACCTGGCAAACGCTCTTGTGTCCTGCTTAGCCATTGATAATCCGGCCAGCATCTCGGCGAAAGGCGCCCAATACTTTGAAGGGAAGATAAATAAACAATTATCCAGTCCCCTGGTCAGTATCGCCCCTTCGCCCAATTCTTTCCTGAATTTTGAAGGTATCGCCAGTCGTCTTTTGGCATCCAAGTTATGTTTGTATTCTCCAATTAACATGTTATAACTTGCTCGCCCTCCGCTTAAATACTTAAGCGGTACGGGCCCTAAAGAGTTTGCCCAATATTTTCGTTAAAAGGTTCCGTTTCGTCCTCACCATACAACAGTATGGCTCATCCGATACTCACCTTTTGCCTCAATCTTGGCCAAACGCGCGGCGTTCTAACTATCTAGTTATCCACAGTTTTAATGACTTATACCCACTTCTATCCACAATCTACCACTACCCTCTCAATATACCACCGATTTTGAGAAGCGCAAATCACAGATGTGGATAACCCCGCACTAAATTTGTCCGATGGCCGCCATTCAGAAAAGAGGTGGATTTAGTGCGGGGCAAGCAAAAAACGGCATTATGCCGTTTTAAATCTTAAGCAGGTTTTTTAGTTCACCTATTTCGCTAACACTTATATCGGTCACGTGAAGCAACCTTTCCTTTGAGTGATAGCCCGTATGATTTGTAAATGCTACCGGAACAACTCTCGCGTCTCTTGCGGCAAACAAGCCGTCCACTGTGTCATCAACATAACATATGTCTTCCGAAAATACTTTAAAAATTTCCCCTACTTCAAGGAGGGCCTTTTTCTTTGCGCCATCGCCCCACGCTTCGGATATTACGCAATCAAACCGCCGCTGAAGACCGTCCTTTACTAAATATCCGTGCAAAGTAGTTCTCCTTTCAGCGCCTACAATAGCAACATAAAAACCCCTGACCAGCAGCCAACTAACCATCCTTGAAACATCGGGTCTTATACGCGCATTACCTTCATTGGCTCTATAAAAACTCCTTCTTATTGTCTGCAGATCATCTACCAGCCCTTTCAGTTCGTTTTTATAAGTTGGTCTTAAGAAACCATGCTGAAAGTAAAATTCCATAAAGTCAGCCGAAATCTCTTCCCTAAACTGTTCAAGTGTCGGGCAAGAAATATCGTAAATTCTAAATATCTCCTGAACACTTTCATAGGCAACGTGTAAATCATCCAGTAATGTGCCGTTAAAATCGAAAACAACCACTTTAGGCAACTTTTTTAAAAAAGCCATTTCGCACCTTATTTTCAAAAAGCTTCAAGAAAGAGTAGGCAAATCAAGGGCAAAAGTCAACAAACACACCAAATTAAATGACTCAATCGATTGAGTCATTTAATTTGGTGGGCCGTGTAGGAGTCGCCTACAAGTCGAGTCGTCTTCCGCCGACTCGCTCGCAGACCAAGAGCGATTCTATGGCCGGCTAAAGCACGGCCACAAGAAACTTCGCCCAGACCCCTCGCGGTTTCACTTGCCCTCTGCTCATGAAAAATCGCTGCGGTTTTCTCGTCCTCACGCAAGCAAAGCAGTTTGCTTGCTCTGTGCAGTGGGCACAGGAGGACTCGAACCTCCGACCTTCGCAATGTGAATGCGACGCTCTAACCAGCTGAGCTATGTGCCCAAATATTTAAAATCTCTAAACTCTAAATCCTAATCTCTAAATAATATCAAATTTCAAAATTCAAAACGTTTTAAAATTTTGAATTTAAGATTTTGTCCCGATTGGCTTTGCCAATCGAGGATCCTCGATTTTCTGAAAGAAAATCGGGAGATTTGTTTAGGATTTAGAATTTAGGACTTGAGAAGATAATCAACAAACTTGTCATAAACCAAGTTTGTTAATAATCTTTTCGTGCGGTCCTTCAAGGAGTACCCTGATAAACCTGTCAAACATCCCATGGCGATATTGGAACTCGTCTTTATCCATCAAAGTGAACTTTATCTCCTTGCCCACTTCCGCTTCCAAAGCAACAAGGAACGCCCTCAACTTATTCTTGCTTATGTCATCCCCCACAATGAACAGGTCCGCGACTGTATCATAAAGATCCGAACCGGTGTTCTCGGCCAAAAATATTCCGGAGGTTACGGCCAACTTAATTCTTCCGAGTCCCAGTATCTTTCTAACCATTTTGTCTTTTTCTGCGGGAGAGGACTTCAATATCAAACCCTTCAATTCGTTAAAAAACTCAAACTCCGAATCAAGAAAATAATCGACTTTTTGGTTTTTGTTTATCAGTCCGAGTTCAAACAAAGATTTTAACTCCTTTTTTATCCCTTCAAATGGTTCCTGAATCCTCTTCGATAATTCCCGCGCGCTAAAATTACCAGGGTAGTTCCTGAACAAAAACTTCAACAATTTGACCCTGATACGGGAGCCAAATAGTTTATCAAGAGTAGCGCTGGACATAAATTAATCTTAGATTTAGAATTAATAATAGATTATCTGAATCTCACAAAAAATCAAGTTTAATTTTCATGCAAAAAATTTATTTAAAATCCACCGCGCAAGAAATAGTTATTAAAGGAAGTCCAAAAGAGGGTCATACCGATGTCTTTGCCTACGATTATTACGACGACGACAGCAAAAGAAAACTCGGGGGTCTCTATATCATCGGCAACGTAAAGCAGGACGACGTTACTACGAACACCGAAAACACTCCCGACATCGCCTACATCACCAACCTCGTCGCTTCCCTAGCCAAGCGCGAATACTACTCAAGACCCGAAATATCCCCTCGCGATGCTTTCTCGGCAACACTTAAAAAAATAAATGATGTCGTGGAAGAATTTTTTAAGAATAAGTCCTTAAAAATCAACATCGGCGTGTTCGCCGTTGCCGGAGAACAGATACTCATATCCAAGCTCGGCAAGTTCAAAATAGTCCTCGGCAGACCTGCTCGCGCAGGTGAAGAATCAAGGATAGTAGACATACTCAATAACATAGACCTTTTCACTAAAGAGCAGGTCGAAGAGAAAGAATTCTCCAATATCGTCTCGGGGAAAATAATGGCCGGCGATAAACTCTTCGCTTTTTACCCCAATCGCATGATTACCGCAAGGGAAAAGGCCATAAAAGCAGATCTTTTGGTGTCCGACGCCGGACAATTCACGGAAAAAATAAACTTGGTGAAAGAAACAAAACCGGACTTCGATTGCGGAGCGCTATATCTCTCTATAGATAACCACAAAGAATTGGCGGTCAAAAAACCAAAACCAATAAATCCCGTAAATATCGAGGAAATCGGCGTCCCCGTAAATATGGCTAAATCTGATATAAAAGAAAACAAGGTGTCTGCTCCGTCATCGCAATCATCCGACGAAACGCTTGACGACGAATTGACCCAAGAAATACCGAGAATCATATCGTCCGAATTTTCTTTGGGCAGAAAAGTAAATCCCCTTCTGGCGTCATTTCTGACTCCGATAAAGATAGCAAGAGGCCTGTTCAATGCCTGGAGAGGAACTCGCGCCCTAAAGGGAAAGTTCCTGCTCCTGTCGTTCGTAGTCGGTGTTCTGGTGGTCGGCGTCGTTTTGACTAAAGCGTTCGTGGTCATAGACCCTGAAAAGCGCCAGCTTAATGCGGTCATTGACCAGACCCAAAACAACCTGAAACTGGCGCGAACAAAGATAGACCAAAATGATCTCATCGGAGCGCGTCGGTTGCTTGTCGAGTCACTTGCCAGCATTTACACCGTGGGGCTCACAAATGATAAAACCGAAAAAACAACCAAAGATGTCTATGGGGTTCTGGACGACATAGACAAAGCGGTTGACGTCTCCCCGTCCCTGCTTGAATCAATGCCTGAAGAATTGAATCAAAAGATTGCCGTTCTAAACGCTCATAAAGACCTCGGTATCTCTATGGCTCTTTATGAGAACAACTTATATGTCCTGACCAACGATAATATAATGAAAATTGCCGACGTTAATGACAGTAGTCCACAAGAGCCATCGGCATGGTTAACATCAAGCGATCTGCTGCCCCCCCAACCTATAACGCTCGCGGTTGACGGAAATATTTATATAATGAACAGTTCGGGAACCCTTACCATTTACTTTAAAGGTGAAAAGGTGTCTGACACAAACACATTTATTGTTTCAAGCGAAAGAGACGTCCTCCTGACATCAAAAAATTCAGACAAACTGTATCTGGTAAACAAAGCCCTTGCCAGAATATATGAACTTGATAAAGAATCAAAAACGCTCATCAGAACCCTCAAGGTCGGCAGCTCCGAACCATTCGTTGACGCTTACCTATACGGCGACAACACTATCATCGTAGTCACTCCCGACGGCAGGATCTGGGAAGTTAAGTAAACAAAAAACCGGGCTTCTCCCGGTTTTTTGTTTACTTCTTACTTGAGTTCAACCGTAGCCCCTGCCGTTTCCAGCTTTGTTTTCATCTCATCCGCGTCAACTTTTTTGACCCCTTCTTTGATATTAGCCGGCGCTTTGTCGGCCAGGTCTTTCGCTTCTTTAAGGCCCAGGCCGGTTATATCTCTCAAGGCCTTGATAACCTGTATCTTGGCCGCGCCGGCGTCTTTCAAGATAACCGTGTAGCTGTCCTTCTCTTCCGCGGCGTCAGCCTCGGAACCACCGGCTGCCGGCCCGGCTGATGCCATAGCGGCTGCCGACACGCCGAATTTCTCTTCTAAGGCCTTAACTAACTCGTTGAGTTCGGCAACCGACATTTTTTCTACTTGTTCTACGAATTGTGTTTTATCCACGTTTCAAATTCAAAATGTAAATATCAAAGTGTAAAATTACAGTTCAAAATCTTAAAATTTTAAATTTTAAATTTTACATTGTCATTTTCCATTTTGATTTTTAAATTTTACATTATGACACTATTGCTTTTTTCTTGCTAATTTCGTTGATTGCTACCGCCAATCCTCGTATCGGATATGTTAGCATTCCGACCAATCGGCCAAGCAGTACTTCTCGGGACGGCATCTTAGCTATTTCCAAAAACGCGTCTGCGTCTATAAATTTGCCATCCACAAGAGCTCCCCAAAAATGAAGAGACGGATTTTTCTTGGAAAAGTTGTAGACACTTTTGGCTACTCCGTAGGAGTCACTGCCTCCCAACACTAACCCAACCGAGCCGTCCATTCCGTACACATCCAAACCGTCATAGTTCTTGTCCTTCGTCGCAAGATCAATCAAGGTTTTCTTAGTTACAAAATATTCAGAACCCAAAGACCTCAAGGATCTTTTCAATTCCGTCATTTGAGCCACGGATAAGCCCTTCTCCCCCGCTTTGGAAAAAGAGGTAAAAACAACTATCTCAAATTTGGGCAGTTTGTCTTTTAACAACCTTAATTCTTCTGTTTTTTTAGTTCGTGATTTCATGATGTATATCCGCCAGAGGCGGATTAATTTTTACGGCCAATCGTCTATACTCTTGGGTAAAAATTAAAAAAACTACGTTTTCCGTAGTTCGACCCACAAAAGCTTACAAGCTTACCAGCTGATAAGCTTACCGGCTAATTGATTCCTCGGCGCGACTTATTGTTCGCACGCTATCTACGGTATGCCTATATTAAAACAAAGTAATAAATAATGCAACCTATGCCGGCAAAAACTTTTTAACCCTATCAAGTTCTGACTCAAGACGCTCTATTCTTTTGTTTTGCTGTTTTATAATGCCATATTTTAAACCGTCTATACCCTTTTCAACCTCATCCAACCTTTCTTTAATATCTTCCATCCAAATCTCTATTTTACTCAATTTTTTTGTGTTCTCTCTAACTTCAAATTTAAGAGCATTTAAATCCTCTTTGGTGGCTGTTTCATCTTTGGTAGCCGTGCCGGCAAAACCATTAGCCACCATTTCGGCCAAGTCATCAATGGTCATGTTTTTTTTCATCCTTTTGTTCATGTCAATATCTTATTACGGCCAACTTATCATGTCAATCAACCTGGTTATAATCCCAAATACTTTAGGCGATTCGCCGCGTGTTCCGCCGCTGTTTTGGAAAAAATGATTTGGCTTCCGTCACGAGTGGATAAATAATACAAATAATCGCTTTTAGTCGCATTCAGCACTGCCTGTATCGCCGTAATTCCCGGGTTGGCGATAGGCCCGGCCGGAAGCCCCGCACGGGTATAGGTATTATACGGCCCGTCTATTTTAATTTCCGCCCCGACCGGCACCTGGCTTACGTCACAGTGTTTGTAATTTAGTTCATTTGAATTTTGAGATTGTTTAGAGTT
>Ga0210057_1005805_pt1 | contig 15702 bp, 15 predicted proteins | sample CryGeyCG2114_010_2_FD_183968 | JGI IMG/M metagenome (GOLD analysis project Ga0210057, IMG submission 183968) | Groundwater microbial communities from aquifer - Crystal Geyser CG10_big_fil_rev_8/21/14_0.10 (SPAdes) (version 2) | ecosystem: Environmental > Aquatic > Deep subsurface > Groundwater ...
GCCACCGTAACTTTAGTTGAACTGATTATTGTTAACGACAATGGCTCGGTCTAAAAAACCGAGCTTTTTTATTTACCCGTGTTGCTTTAATTTTTCCACCGCTTCGGATAATATCTGACAATATAAGTTTAGCCCCACGGCGTTTACATTACCGGATTGTTCTTTACCTAAAACGTTTCCCGCGCCTCGGATTTCCAAGTCCTTTATAGCAATTCGGTATCCAGAACCTAAATCCCTCGCTTCTTTAAGCGCCTTAAATCTTTCTTCGGCTAAGGAGGATATGTGTTTTTTTGAATAGAAAAAATAAGCAAAACTTTGGATATTTGACCTTCCGATTCTCCCCCTGATTTGATACGCCTGAGAAAGCCCTAAACGAGCGCTATCTTCAACTATTAAAGTATTTACCCTCGGAAAATCCAAACCATTTTCAATAATGGTTGTGGCGACCAAAATATTGATTTTTTCTTTCTGAAATCCATCCATTATTCCTATCAAATCTTTTTCTTTCAACCTTCCGTGGACAATACCGATTTTAGCTGCCGGAGCTAAATTTTTTAACCTTTCTTTTACTTTTTCAATTGTTTCCACGCGGTTGTGCAAATAATAAACCTGTCCTTCCCTGGACAATTCAAAATCAATCGCTTTTTTAATAATTTTTTGACTGTAGGGAAAAACATAAGTTTTAATCGCCATTCTTCCAAGAGGGGGAGTTTGAATTAAACTTATATCTTTGAAAGAAGACAGGGCCAAATAAAGAGTCCTAGGGATTGGGGTGGCGGAAAGCGAGAGGACATCAAGATTAGCCCTCATTTTTTTAAACTTCTCTTTTTGTTTCACTCCGAATTTTTGTTCATCGTCTATTACCAATAATCCTAAATTTTTGAATTCCACGTCGTTTGATAAAATACGATGAGTGCCGATTAAAATATCAACCGAACCCTGTTTTAAACCTTCTATTATCTTTTTTTGTTCTCTCTTTTTTTGAATGCGGCTTAACATTTCCACCGCAACAGGAAATCCCTCAAGTCTTCTTCTAAAGTTTTGGAAATGCTGATTCGCCAAAATCGTGGTAGGGCATAAAAGGGCGCTTTGATAACCTGACTTCACCGCTCTTATCATCGTCCGGAGAGCGACTTCGGTTTTTCCAAATCCCACGTCTCCGCAAACAATTCTGTCCATAGGCCCGGATTTTCTTAGATCCTTTTCAATATCTTCAAATGCTGAAATTTGGTCCGGGGTTTCCTCGTACTGAAAACCAGAAACAATCTGCTTATCTATTTCGTCAGATGGCAAGTAGGGCGGCCGGTCGGCGACTTCCCTTTTGGCGTAGATTTCTAAAAGCTCTTTCGCTAATTTTTCAACCTCTTCCTTAATCCTTCTTTTCGTCCTTTGCCAAACCAAAGAACCTAATCTGGAGATTTTAGGGTCTACGAATCCAATGTATCTTGACAGCTTTCTTTCTAAGCCCACCGGCACATATAATTTATCGTTTGCGGCATATTCAATTAAATAGTAATATTTGCCGTTAACTATTAACTGTTTATCGTACCTTCCTATACCGTGGTCTAAATGGACTAAATAATCCCCGGATTTTAATCCTTTTAGGTCGGAAAACAATTTTTGGGACCTTAGTTTCTTTTTTAAAATCTCTCTTGCTGATTTTTCGTCTTTAATTTTTACCGGGAGCTCTTTGATATTTTCAATTCTATTTCCCAAAAAATCAAATCTGTAAGCCGATCTTGAATTTACCGGAAAAACATCAATAATTCCGCCTCTTTGGGCAAATTCGCCGGGCTCTGAAACGCTAAAAACCTTTTCATAACCCAATTCGTCCAGCTTTCTTAAAAATTGGTAAAAATTGTGATGTTGGTTTTGTTCTAAATATAAGGTGTTATCCTGCCAAAAGGGCTGAGTTTTCCTGGCTTGTAAAATTTTCTTAAGATTTTTTTCAAACCAAAAAGACCCCTTTTCCAAAAAATAGGGGGTGACGCCGACTATTAAAATCCGGTCTTGTATTGACAAATTCGGCATAATACAGTATACTATAAATAGTACCTCACAACCCTGAATCAGAAAGGAGACACTAAAATGTGGTGGCACTGGATTCTTCATGCAGCGTTGCTGTTCTTGCTGGCGGTTTTCATGATTGACGGAGTCACCTTTTTGTGGGTCCGGAGGCTATATGAGCTTTTCTATCATATAAGCCGAAAGACTCATGGAATGATGATCCTCTGCGATCTGGATGGTTTTAAATCGGTCAACGACACGCACGGCCATCCTACGGGTGACCGTATTCTGCGTCGGGTCGCATGGATACTACTGACCGAATCCTGGTTGCGCGCCTTCCGTTACGGAGGGGACGAATTCTCTATCCTTCTACCTTTTTCCAGCGATGAAGAAGCAAGGAAACTGGTGGGAAGAATTCAGATGAGAATGCGTCAGGACCCCCTGCTTGCGGAATGCGGGGTTGGTATTTCCTGCGGAATCGGGCGGAATGAACAAGAGGCCGATAAGGCTCTCTATAGAGAAAAGGACAGAAGAAAATAGGATGTCAACTTTTGACGTCTGTGCCGGGGGCTATACTCCTCGGCACTTTTTTTAACTAACGCAGTTTAACGGTTATACTCCGACATTGCCCTTTCCGCTCCTTCTTTTAAAAATAATTCAATAGCCTTAATGGTTTTTCCAATAACTTTATTTAAAGTATTTCCCTCTTTTTTATTAAATTTTTTAAGAACAAAGTCTCTCGTTTTCGTTTTGTTTATTATTTGGCCCCCTTCTATTGGTTTAACTCCTATTCTAAATCTCACAAAATCTTTATTTCCTAACTCTTTAATTATAGATTCTACTCCCTTATGTCCGGCGGCGCCGCGTCCTTTTACAATCCTAATTTTATCAAGAGGCAAATCAATATCATCGTGAATCACTATTAAATTTGTAATGGGTGGTTTGTAGTGAACGGTTATTTTTTTTACAGCTTTGCCGGATTCGTTCATAAAAGTTTGGGGTTTCACTAAAACAATTTTTTCATCATTCAAAATTCCTTCAGAGGTTTCAGCGCCGAATTTTTTTGACATAAAAAAGTCAGGAAAATCATTTCCTTTTTGGAATTCGTCAACAACCAAAAATCCGACATTATGCCTCGTGTTTTTAAATTTTTCTCCGGGATTTCCCAGCCCCGCAATAAAAATCATAGTTGCGCGATAACTAGCTATCTGCATTATACCATTTATATCACCAAGCTTGTAGAATTGAAAAAAATCTGTATAATTAGTATAATACCTTGCCAGAAACCTAATTAATATGATTAAAAAAACCCTCTTTTTTCTCTTTGAGATTTCTAAAATAGTGATTGTCGCTTTTTTGATAGTGGTGCCGATTCGCTATTTTTTATTTCAGCCTTTTGTGGTGAGGGGATCGTCAATGGAACCGAACTTTTACTCTGGCGATTATTTGATTATAGACGAAATCTCTTACAGGTTTGAGAAACCCGAAAGAGGCGAGGTTATTGTCTTTAAATATCCCCAGGATCCCTCCCAACGCTTTATTAAAAGAATTATTGGTCTGCCGGGAGAAACAATAGAAATGAATAATGGCAAAATAACAATCATTGGCTCCGACGGAAAAACTCAGGCCTTGGATGAATCAATTTATTTGCCTCCGCAGAATTCTGCAACCGAGCGGGTGGTTAAACTGGGTTCCGATGAGTACTTTGTTATGGGAGACAATAGAGATTTTTCTTCCGATTCAAGAGCTTGGGGCTCTTTACCTCAAAAAAATATTATTGGCAAAGTTTTTTTGAGAGTTTTCCCTTTTACCGCTTTCGCTAAAATTGAAGCACCAGCTTATTAAAAATTTATAAAATAATATACACTCGGAAATGTAACTTTTGGTACGCGCTCATTCGCCCAGCGCGCTCACTCGCTCAGGTCCTCGCCTCGCTCTCTCGCTCCGCTCGAACCCTGCCCGCTCGGCTGCGGATGGTCCCAAAATTAATTTCCTCGTTTATTAAATGAAGAAACCTAAATTTCAAAGTTTAACCGGCATACACGATGTTTTACCGGAAGAACAAAAGTATTTCCAGAAAATTTATAAGACCGTCGAAAGTATCGCCGATTTCTATGGTTTTGAGAAGATTGATACGCCTCTTTTAGAAGAGACCGAGCTTTTTTCCAGAGGAGTCGGAATTGATACCGACATTGTTGAAAAAGAAATGTATACCTTTCGGACAAAAGGAGGGGATTTGGTTTCGCTAAGGCCCGAGGGAACAGCCCCCGTAGTCAGAAGTTACAACGAACACGGAATGTACACTCTTCCTCAACCGGTAAAGCTTTGGTATTTCGGTCCTTTCTTCAGATATGAACGGCCACAGGCAGGTAGATTCCGCCAATTCCATCAATTCGGCTTTGAAATTTTAGGAGAGAAAAGTCCCGTAATAGATGGCCAAATTATTCTGTTGAGCTATAACATTCTTAAAGAGCTCCATTTTAAAAATTTGATGATTGAAGTAAACAGTATTGGAGACTCGGAATGCCGCCCCTATTTCAAGAAAATTTTAGTAAGCTATTTCCGATCGCGAAAGCATTCTTTGTGTCCTGACTGCAGGAGAAGGCTCAAAGAAAACCCCTTAAGGATTTTAGACTGCAAAGAAGAAAAATGCCAGAGGATTAAAGCCGGCGCCCCCCAAATAATTGACCATCTTTGCGAAGAGTGCCATAACCATTTTAAACAAGTATTAGAATATCTGGACGATTTGGAAATTCCTTACGCCCTTAATCCGTATTTAGTCAGGGGATTAGATTATTATACAAAAACTGTTTTTGAAATTTTTGAAGACACAAAAGAGGGCAAAGAACAAGGCGCTCTGCTGGGAGGGGGAAGATACGATAACCTCGTCAAGCTTTTAGGGGGAAAAGACGTGCCGGCTTGCGGGATGGCGGCCGGGATAGAGAGAATCGGAAATTTGATGAGGGTTATGAATCTTCCTTCCCTTAAACCCGTCCAACCTCAGGTTTTTTTGGCCCAACTCGGCGTTCTGGCAAAACGGAAAAGTTTAAAGCTTTTTGAAGATTTTAGAAAAGCAAGAATCAGGACAGCCGAATCATTTAGCAAAGACTCCCTAAAAACCCAATTAAGGACCGCCGATAAATTAGGAATAAGGCACGTTTTGATTTTAGGACAGAAAGAAGCCTTAGAAGATATAATCACCTTAAGAGATATGAAAACCGGTGCCCAGAGAATCCTAAAACTCAAGAATATTGTGAAAGAAATAAAACAATATATAAAAGAAGTCGAATAAAAAATGGAAAATTGTATTTTTTGCAAGATAGCCAATAAAGAACTGCCTTCTGAAATAATCTACGAAGACGGCAATTTTATTTCTTTCAAGGATATTTCCCCGAAAGCCCCAACCCACTTTCTTATTATCCCCAAAAAACACATTGAATCAGTTAACCACTTACAACCGGGAGATAGAGAAATGGTTGGGCAATTGCTTCTCATAGCTAAAAAGATTTCCGAAGAAAAGAAATTGACGGGTTACAGACTTGTTATCAATGTTGGTCGAAAAGGAGGGCAATTGATTGACCACTTGCACTTACATTTATTAAGTGGCGAAACCATAACGTTACCATAACTATTAACTAATCACTACAAACTAAAACAATATGGCTCTAAGAATTAATAGAAAAGAAAGAGAAACCTCTCAAAACGTAATTCGCCGTTTCACGAAAGCAATAAGACAGAGCGGAATTTTACTCGAAGCCAGGAAGAGACAATTTCAGAGAAAAAGAAAAAGCCGGCTCGCTAGAAAGTTGGCGGCTTTAAGGAAAGAAAAAATCAAGAAAGAGTACGCAAGAATGAAAAAATTAGGTAAAATTGAATCAGGTAAAATTAGAAGGTAAAAAACATGTTGAAACAAAAGATCCAAACAGACCTAAAAGACGCTTTATTTAAAAAAGACGCGCTTTTAGCTTCGGTTTTGCGAATGACCTTGGCGGCGCTCCACAACAAAGAAATTGAGAAAAAAACAAAACTTAGAAAAGCAGGAAAAACAGCGGAGGAAGTAGAAAAAGAGGGGGAGCTTTCCGACGAAGAGATAATTGAAACGATTTTTTCCGAAATCAAAAAAAGAAAAGAATCAATTTTGGAATTTGAGAAAGGGAAAAGGGAGGACTTGGTAAATAAGGAAAAAAAAGAACTGGAATTTTTAAAAACTTATGTGCCGGAACAGCTATCAGAAGAAGAAATCAAAAAAATAGCTAAAGAGGCGATTGAGAAAATCGGAGCCAAGGAAATAAAAGATATGGGTAAAGTTTTAGCTGAATTGATGCCCAGGGTAAAAGGAAAAGCCGAGGGAGGCCTGGTGAGCAAAACAGTCAAAGAATTATTGTTAAATAAATGATTGAAGTTAAGAATTTTACAAAAAAACCTTTTGCTAAAAAATTTTTAATAAGAGTTGCAAAAACTGTTTTAAAAGGAGAAAATAGAGAAAAGCAGAGCTTATCAATCGTTTTTACGGGAGAAAACAGAATAAAAAAACTAAACAAAAAATATCGGAAGGAAAACAAAACAACCGATGTTCTTTCTTTCGGCGAGAGCCCCAAATTTAAAACCCAAAATTTAAAAGATACTCTGGGGGAAATTATAATCTGTCCCCAAAAAGTTGAAAAGAATTCAAGGAAATATAAAACTGCATTTAAAGAGGAACTGGTATTAGTTTTAATCCACGGCATTCTGCATTTGTTGGGATACGACCACGAGAAAACGGAAAGAGAAAAAAACAAAACGGAAAGGAAACAACATAATTACTTTTTAAAAATATTCCCTAAATTAAATTAAAAACCCTCCACTATGCTAAGATCAAACATTATTACCGGATTAGATATTGGAACTAATGCAATGAAAATTTTGGTAGTCCAGAAGTCCGGCCAAAATCTTGATTTCCTGGCAAAAGCCGTAATTCCATCTTTTGGATTGAGAAAAGGAGTTGTTGTCAATATTGAGGAAACCTCCAAAAATATCCAAATTTTACTATCAGAGTTGCAAAAAACCTATGATAAAAAAATCAATTCGGCTTTTGCAAACATCGGCGGCGGACACTTATACCTTACTCATTCTCACGGTTTAATTTCGGTCTCTAGAGCCGACGGAAAAATATCCCAAGAGGACATAGAAAGAGTTTTACAGGCTGCCCAAGCGGTTAATCTTCCGTCCAACCAAGAAATTTTAGATGTTTTTCCTACCGAGTTTATTATTGACGACCAGAAAAACATAAGAGAACCTTTGGGTCTAATCGGCAAAAGGTTAGAAGCAAAAGTTCTTTTACTCATTTCTTTTTCTCCTTACTTGAAAAATTTGTCTCAAGCCTTGTTCGGCGTAAAAATTCAGATTGACGGGATAATTTCTTCTCCTTTGGCGGCGGCGAGATCCGCTTTAACTCCGCAACAAAAAGAATTAGGGGTTGTTTTAATTGATATTGGCGCGGCAACTACGAGCTTAGCGGTATTTGAAGAAGGCGATTTAATTCATTTTGCGGTTTTTCCGATCGGCTCGGCAAACATCACAAACGATATTGCAATAGGCCTAAGAACAGAAATTGAAACCGCGGAAAAAATAAAAAAACAATTTGGAACTTGTATTTTAGGCAAAACAAAAAGAGAGGAAAAACACCAAGGTAGAAAGAAAATAGAAATCTCTGACAAATCTTCTCCTATTAGTTTTTCCCATAAAATATTGGTTGATATTATTGAAGCAAGAGTGTTTGAAATTTTTGCTTTAGTCCAAAAAGAATTAAGAAAAATTTCTCGTCAAGAACTTCTGCCGGCAGGAGCGATTATAACAGGGGGAGGGGCAAAACTACCTAAGATTGTTGAGATTGCCAAAAAAGAACTCAAACTGCCCTGTCGAATTGGAGTCCCGAAAGGAATTACGGGACTGGAAGAAGATCCGTCTTTAGCTACGGTTGCCGGCCTTGTTTTGGAAGGAGTAGAATTCGGAGAGGGGGAGGCGGGAGTTTTTAGTTTTGCTAAGGGATTAGGTTCAAGGATAAAGAGAATATTTAGAAGTTTTATACCGTAAGTTTGCTGGGTTTCTAAAATATCTACAATCGCTCAATCCAGCTTTTCAAATAGACACAATAATTTTCCCCTGCGAGGAAAATTTTGTTCAACTCTCGGCATCGCTGTTCCTCGTTTTACTCGGACACCATGCCAGCGATGCCTGCGAGGTGCTCTTTGAAAAGCTTCTTTTCGCTCATTATTTAACAAGCAACAAAATGAAAGCAGGTACTAAAATTAAAGTTGTAGGAGTTGGGGGGTCGGGTTCTAACGCGATTTCGCGGATGGTTAAATACAAAATTAAAGGAGTGGATTTAATCGCTATAAACACCGATGCGCAGGCCCTCCGTTTTTGTTTGTCTCCAAAAAAAGTTCTAATTGGAGAAAACACTACAAAAGGATTGGGTACCGGAATGGACACTGTTTTAGGGGAAAAATCTGCTAAAGAAAGTCGGCCGAAAATAGAAGAGGTTCTAAAAGGAGCCGAAATGGTTTTCATTGCTTCCGGATTGGGTGGAGGAACGGGTTCTTCCGTGTCTCCGATTGTCGCGGAAATCTCAAAAAATCTTGGCGCTTTAACAATTGCGGTGGTAACAACGCCATTTTCTTTTGAGGGCGGCCAGAGGAAAAAAATTGCCGGTTCAGCTCTTGAAAAGTTAAAAGAAAAAGTTGACACATTGCTAGTGGTTCCAAACGATAAAGTGTTTAAATCAATTACCGATAAGACAAAAGTTTCCGATGCTTTCTGGGTTTGCGACGAGGTATTAAGAGAGGCGGTTGAAGGAATAACGGATTTAATCTTTACGCCGGGGATAATAAATGTTGATTTCGCGGATATAAAGTCAATTATGAAAAATGCCGGTAAGGCGCTCTTTGGAGTGGGGCGGGCGGCAGGAGAGAACAGGGTTCAGATGGCTACTGTTTCGGCAATAAGTTCGCCGTTGCTTGATTTTTCAATTGAGGGAGCGGGGGCAATCTTATTCAGCGTGGCGGGAAAAGATCTTACCCTTTTTGAGATAAATACAGCCGCAAAAATTATTACTAAAAACGCTGCCCCGCAGACCCAAATAATTTTTGGCGCGATTGAAGACAAGAGATTAAAAAACGGCGAAATAAAAATCACTGTCATCGCCACTCGTTTTTTAAAGTAGCTTTTCCACAGTTAAGTCTCCTTGACCTTATTTTTTTGGCGGCTTACAATAGAACAATTTGGTAAAAGTTAAAACATGAAAAAATTAACTAACAGGATCCAAAAAGTCCAAAAAAGAGACGGCTCAATCGTTGAATTTGACCAATCTAAAATTACAGACGCGATTTTTAAAGCGATAACGGCAACCAATCAGGGCGACGGAGTAAAATCAAAAAGAATTTCTAATCGAGTGATACAGATTTTAAACCGCCGCTTCAAGAAAGAGGAAATTCCCAGTGTTGAGCAAATCCAGGATATTGTGGAAGAGGTTTTAATTTTAGAGGGCCTTGTGGAAACGGCAAAGGCCTACATTCTTTATAGAGAACAAAGAAGACGAATCAGGGAAGCGGGAGTGCTGTTTGACGAGTCATCAGAAATGGTGGACAAATATTTAAAAGAGCTTGACTGGCAGATTCAGGAAAATGCCAATATGACTTATTCTTTGCAGGGATTAAATCAATATTCAATTTCGGCCACCGCCAAAAAATACTGGCTTAATAAAATCTATCCGAAAGAAATTAGGGAAGCCGCGGCCAACGAAGATTTTCATATCCACAATTTGGAAACTTTGGCCTGCTATTGCATGGGTTGGGATCTTTACGATTTATTATTGCGGGGATTTGGCGGCGTGCCCGGAAAACTAGAATGTCGTCCGCCAAAACACTTCCGAACAGCCTTGGCCCAGTTGGTGAATTTTCTTTATACCGTTCAGGGCGAATCAGCCGGCGCTCAAGCCGTTTCCAATTTAGACACTTTATTAGCGCCTTTTATTCGTTATGATAATTTAAACTATCTTCAGGCAAAACAAGCGATGCAGGAATTTTTGTATAGTTGTATGGTGCCGACTCGGGTTGGTTTCCAAACCCCGTTTTTAAATGTCACCATTGATATTAAACCGCCCGCCTTTTTGGCGGGTCAACCGGTAATCGTCGGGGGCCAGCCCCAAAAAGAAACCTACAAAGAATTCCAGCCGGAAATGGATACGTTCAACCGGGCTTTTTACGAAGTGATGATGGAGGGAGACGCAAAAGGAAGGCCCTTCACTTTTCCTATTCCCACAGTTTCAATCACCAAAGATTTTGATTGGGACAATCCGGCCCTAAAACCAATGTGGGAAGCGACGGCAAAATACGGCGTCAATTATTTTTCCAATTTTATCAAGTCGGACATAAGTCCGGACGATGTGAGAAGTATGTGCTGCCGGCTTAGATTAGACAATAAAGAACTTTATATGCGAGGCGGCGGATTGTTCGGTTCGGCTCCGCTAACGGGCTCAATCGGCGTGGTTACAATAAATCTGCCCAGAATCGGCTATCTTTCTAAAACCAAAAAAGATTTCTTTGACAGATTAGGACATTTAATGAATTTAGCCAAAGAGAGTTTGGAAATTAAAAGAAAGGCGTTGGATAACTTTATGGAAAAAGGCCTTTATCCTTATTCCAAATATTACCTTGTCTCTGTTAAAAAAATCCGGGGATCTTACTTCGGCAACCATTTTGCAACCATCGGCTTGATGGGAACGAACGAGGCGCTTTTGAATTTTATCGGCGAAGACATAGCTTCAAAAAGAGGCAAAAAATTCGCGATAGAAGTTTTAGATTTTATGCGGGAAAGACTAATAAAATACCAGAAAGAAACCGGAAACCTGTATAATTTAGAAGCTACCCCCGGCGAGGGAACAAGTTATCGGCAGGCGAAAGCCGATAAAGAAAAATATCCCGACATAATTACCGCAGGAACAAAAAAAGTTCCCTATTATACCAATTCCACCCATTTGCCGGTTGACTATACCGATGACCCTATTGAGGCTTTAAAGCTTCAAGACAACCTCCAGTGCAAGTACACGGGAGGAACGGTTCTGCATTTATTCTTGGGAGAGGAGATAAGCGATCCCGAAATGGCGAAGAACTTAGTTAAAAAAGTTTTTAATAACTTTCATTTGCCGTATATCACTTTGACCCCCACTTTTTCAATTTGTCCCGTCCATAACTATTTGGCGGGCAAACACTTTGAATGTCCAAAATGCACAATTAAGCAGCCTTGCGAAGTTTATTCAAGAATCGTTGGGTATTTAAGGCCGGTTAACCAGTGGAACGAAGGAAAGAAACAAGAATTTAAGGAGAGAAAAGAATATAAAGTAAAAACGCATAGCATGTAAAATGGAAATAGGCGGACTCCAAAAACTTACTTTAATTGATTTCCCGGGCAAGTTATCTTGCACGGTTTTTTTAATCGGATGCAACTTCCGCTGCCCCTGGTGCTATTCAAAAGAATTGGTGCTGCCCGAAGAAATTAAAAAACAGCAGAGAATTCCGGAAAAAGATTTTTTCAAATTTTTGAAAGAAAGAAAAGGATTATTAGAAGGAGTTTGTTTAAGCGTAGCAGGTGATGAGTCTGTAGTTATTCGAAATAATAAAACACTTAAACATCTTTCCATAGAAAAATTATGGGATGACACAAAGCAAATTAATTACCGAATTAACCCCATTCCCTATGAATACCAAAAAATAAATTTTGAGTGTTTAACAAAAGATGGATTTAAGAAAGCGAAGGAAATAATAAGGCATAAAATAAATGAGTTATATAAAATTATTGCCTCACCGGGAAATTATAATGTGAAATTAACTAGGGGACACAGCATTTTTGTATTAACAAAAAAAGGACTAGAAGTTAAAAAAGTAAACGAAATAAAAAAAAGAGATTTTCTTTTATCTGCCAATTCTGGAATAATTAATCATTCTCTTCATTTAAAAACTATTGATATTATTGGTTATTTACCAGAGATATTTAATTTTTCAAAAGAGTGGATTATTACTAAAACCTATATACGAAATAAGTTTTCTAATGTAAAAATTAAAATCCCAAGAAAAATTCCTATAACTAAACAATTTTGTGAATTTTTAGGCTACGCAGTAGCTGAAGGTAGTGCAAGATATAGATATTCAGAAGGTAAAAAAAAGAATCTTTCTGGATATCAATTCAGTTTAGGAAATGAGTTAAAATTAACTAAAAAAATATTAAAATTATATCGTAACGTTTTTAAATCAAATACTGGAACAATAGATAAAAAAACAGGCCTTTCAGGGAAAACTCAATACAATGTAATGGTTGGGAACCTTTTAATTGTAAAATTTATTAATAATTTAATTGGGGAAGGGTTTCTAAATAAACATATTCCCACTATAATTTTCAATACAACTTCAGAAAATAAAATAGTCTTTTTAAAGGCCTTGGCAGAAGGAGATGGTCATCAAAGAATAAGAGAAAAAAAATCACAGCAAGAATTTTCAATTAAAACTTCTAGTTCTCAATTGGCTGCCGATATAGTATTTTTAGCAAACAGTTTAGGAGTTTTTAGTTGGGTAGAAGAAATAAAAGGAGACAAACAACGAGAAAAATCATTTAGAGTAGCTCTTTCTTCTAACGATTTCGAGAAGATAGAAATTAAGAAAGAAATCAAAACAAAATATTCTTTTAACACAAGGGTGAAAGGACTCCCCAAAATTTTAGTAGATTACGCATTGAGGGGGCAAAAGAGAATTAATATAGAGAGACTTAAAAAATGGTTAGATCTTTCGGATATCTCTAAAGAAAAAAAACGAGTGGGTATTCGGTTTAATTTTTTAACCAAAGATGGCGAAATTTCAGAGAAAACAAAAAGAATTCAATTTTTATATAATCTTGTCAAAAATTGGGACATCAAAGAAGTCAAATCAATAAAAAAGATTAAATTAAAATCGCCCAAATATGTTTATGACTTGGTTGTTCCAGGAAACCACTCTTTTGTAGGTGGAACCGGTTCATTATTGCTTCATAATACAGGCGGCGAAACAACTATTTACAGAGAACTACCAGCTTTTATAAAGAAAATAAAAAAGTTAGAGTATTCGGTAAAACTGGATACCAACGGATCAAATCCAAAAATGCTAAAAGATTTAATTGATGAAAAATTAATCGATTATGTTGCAATGGATATCAAGGCCCCTTTGGGGCTAAAATTTCAAATTTCAAAATCCAAATTTCAAAATAATTTCAAAATCCAAATTTTAAAATATAAAAAAAAGATTGAAAAGAGTGTCGAAATATTAAAAAATTCAGAGATTGATTTTGAGTTTAGGACGACCGTAGTTCCCGGTGTTCACACAAAAAAAGATTTTTTGGAGATTGCCAAGTGGATAGGTGGACCGAATGTTAAATACTATCTGCAAAATTTCCGGCCGGAGAAAACGATTGACCCGGAATTTGAAAAAATAAAACCGTATCCGCAAGAATTTTTAACAGAAATTCAGCAGGCAATTTCTCCATTTTTTAAAATCTGTCAAGTAAGGTAATTGACAATACCCAATTTTTATAACAATATTAAATTAGTTCGTTGTCAATTTTTTTTAATTCTTGACTTGAAAATCAACAAACATAAGGAGGGTAAAAGATGAAAGTAAGGTGCCAGAAATGCGGAGCAAATCTTAATGTTCCAGAAACAATGATTGGAAAAAGAGTTAAATGTTCGGTTTGCCAGCGGGTTTTTGTAGCTGAAAAAAACGGAGTTGCGAATAACCAAAGCGAAAAACCAATAACAACGACAGAACCCAAAGAAGAAGGTGTTCAAGCAAAATCCGAACCTTCAGCAAAATCGGGTTTTAAAAAAGAAACGATTTCTACAATTATCCACAGTATTATTGCAATTGCGGCCTGCGCCATTGGCCAGTCGTTTGTTGAACAGCTGCCCGGCGCCGAAATCTATCTTTGGAAAGCAACTATCGGAAGATGGATTGAAATAGGATTGGCGGTTGCAATCCTCGTCTTAATGATAAGATTACTCTCCCCTCTTAAAATCCTGGTTAAATATTATGTTGATTTAATTTTCAGAAGAAGCGAAAAGCTCGCCCAAGATCACAAGTTTAACAAGACAGTCTCATCGGCAACCCTATCTTTTGTTTTGATTGTCTATGTGGCTCTACTGTATCGTTCTATTCTGCCGTCGTTTTTTACTATTATGTTTATGTTTATCGAGTTTAACAAAACAATTGTCACTCTGATAAAAGCGGGTTTTGCGATAGCGGGCGTTGTGCTGGCGATAAAATTAGTTCTTGCTTTGTGGTTGATTCTTGCCAGAATTTCAGGAACAATTGCTGAACCAATAGTAGCGGCAACCGAAAAGGCTGAAAAAGCCACTCTTAAAACCTGCCCGAACTGCAAAGAACAGATAGAGCTTGGAGTAAAGTTTTGCCCATATTGCGGAAAAGAATGTTTGTCTAAAATGAGTTGAATCAAAAGGAGGCGTAAGCCTCCTTTTTTCTTTTCCCCCGCCCCGGTCAACCCCGCCCCGGCGGGGTTGAATTAAATTTTTTAAGGGAGTAGAATACAATCGAAATGTTAAAACAAACAAAAACAACAATTTTAATTATTTTAATAATCTTTTCTGTTATTCTTGTTAGTTTTGAAATTTTTTTATTTTTCCAAGAACAAAAAAACTGGCCCACTTTTGAAAATGTTGTTATAAAACATTCGCCCCCCCCCTCCGTCCCATCCGACTGGAAAACTTATAGAAACGAAGAATTGGGGATTGAAATTAAATATCCAAAAGAGTGGGGAGATTTTAAAGAAGAGATTTATCCAGAAGATATTTTTGGTTTAGATATAAGAGCGACAATGGGCTCAATGGATGATATTTTTGTATATCTTAGGAAAAGTGAATTGAAAATAGATTCTTCCTTTGAAGATTATCTTAAAGATCACAAAGAATGGCTAAAAAAAGGAAAATTAAATGTGGTCTCAGAAATAGAAGAGGAAGATTTAGTTTTAGACCAGTCTGCCGCTAAAAAGCTAATCTTTACAAATATCCCGACTACTGGTGGTGGTCTTTCAGTATTTAATGTAGAGATTTATATTCAAAAAAGTGAGTTTCTTTACATGATTGATGTCAGTATGGATTATCAAAAAAAGGATACCTATCTTCCTTATTTCAACCAAATGCTATCTACTTTTAGGTTTATTGAGTAAAATTTTTGTTCTTTAAGATTTTGTTCTTTGAAATTTAGATATCCACAATAACATTCTAGTCCGAAAGGAGAACGAAGCGATGGTAATAAGGAAAGGAAAAAATAAGATTGCTGGAGGAGTGTTGAGATGGTTAATTATTGGAACGACACTTACTAGTTTGCTAATTGTTGTCAATGCGGCAGAATTAAACCTATCCCAATCTGTTATGATTAGAGTGAAGACAGCTACCCATGGAGACGGAACAATTAAGTTATTAGATCTAGAAAATGAATATTTGCCAGTAGTTGTCGGAAATGAAAATCCTAATGCTCCTTACGAATCTCTGAAAGCCCAGGTGATAGCTTCTAGAACGTTCGCGCTTTACAAGATAAATTATGAACCTCGAAGTGCTAAATTTGACGTTTATGACGATGAAAGGGATCAAGTATATAATCCAGCGAAATTTAAAGCTTTTCC
>Ga0210057_1005807_pt1 | contig 15700 bp, 17 predicted proteins | sample CryGeyCG2114_010_2_FD_183968 | JGI IMG/M metagenome (GOLD analysis project Ga0210057, IMG submission 183968) | Groundwater microbial communities from aquifer - Crystal Geyser CG10_big_fil_rev_8/21/14_0.10 (SPAdes) (version 2) | ecosystem: Environmental > Aquatic > Deep subsurface > Groundwater ...
TCTTTGGTATATATGCTCTACTACCCAAGTCCTTCTTTCTCCATTTGTAATATGTTTTTCTAGAAATTAGATACAGATCACATATTTCATTCACTGGTTTACCTACCTTATCTACGAGAAAATACCATTTTGCTCTAATCTTTGCCTCATACACACACTTTTGATTTTTGTTTGCCATATATGCTTTTAAGGCTTGCACCTTGTTAAATATTGATAGTTAACTATTGTCACCCCAATCTATCATATTTGTCACCCCATAAGGTTAACTGTACAATAACTTGACTTTATGCTATTTTTACTCTATACTAGTATGCAGGGGTATATATGAAAAAAAGAAAAAGAGAAACCAAACTGAATTGGGCCGAGATACTCAATCCAAAAAAATTGCTTATTGACTTCGTTGGAGTGGGGATCACCCTTATCTCTCTGCTCATTTTATATCGAGCACTTGTATACTGAATTTCTCAGAGACCAACTACCATGCACATGCGTGGTAGTTTTTTTATATCATATTACGATAGCATCTGAATGAAATCTTCTTCGGAGAGAACAGCGATGCCAAACTCTTCTGCTTGTGCTAATTTACTTCCCGGGTTTTCACCGACAACAACATAATTCGTATTTTTTGACACCGCACTTGCCACTGACCCACCTTTTGCTTTTATACGTGACTTTGCTTCATCACGAGAAAGCTTTTCTAATGTACCAGTTAAAACAAAAACCCTATGTGCCAATGTGTCATCGACATGCGACTTCTCTATAGAAGTAATAGCTACTTCTTTTTCCAAACGCTCAATCAATGCAAGATTCTTCTCATCTTGAAACCACTGAAAAAGTGATTCTGCTACGACACTTCCAATTCCTGATACATCTTGAAAATCTTCTTTTGATGCATGCCTGATAGCTTCAAGGGTATGAAATCGCTCCGCAATGTCTTCTGCTGTCTCTTCTCCTACTTGGGGGATAGATAATGCGGTGATAAATCGCACAAGTGTAATTGTCCTTCGTGCGTTAATTTCTTGTAATAAATTATCAACTGATTTTTCTGCAAAACGAGGGAGTCTGAGTACGTCACCTTTTTTCAATGTAAAGATATCATCAAATTCAGCAATGAGTTGTTCTTCTAACAAAACATCAATAATCTTTGGCCCAAGACCTTCTATATTAAAAGCAGACTTACCAACAAAATAATAAAACTTTCGCTTCAATTGTTCAAAAGAATCTTTTGATACACACCGATGCGCAGCTTGCCCTGGAATACGTTCAATTCGACCATCTCCACCACATGCCGGAATATGTGTCGGAAATATATACGACTTTTCTTTTCCGGTACGCATTTCCGATACAACAGAAATAATATCAGGAATCACATCTCCTGATTTTTGCAAAATGACAGTATCGCCAATACGTACATCAAGGCACTTAATCTCATCTTCATTGTGCAATGTTGCCCGAGACACCACTGAGCCCGCAACTAATACTGGTGTTAATTTTGCTACTGGAGTAATCACTCCCGTGCGCCCCACTTGTAACAATATATCTTCAACAACAGTGGTGACTTGTTCAGCAGGAAACTTAAATGCGATAGCAAAACGTGGCGCTTTACCGGTATAGCCGAGTACCTCCTGATACGCTCGCTCATTGACCTTTACAACAACACCATCAATCCAGTAGTCTTCTTTTTTGGATTGCTTTTGCCACAACTTCCAATACGCAACCACAGCATCAATAGTCTTGCATAATTCAAAATACTTATTGACTTTAAACCCATATTCTTTGAGCAATGCCAATTCATCAATCTGGGTCTGTGGTATTATGTATGTCTGTGCAATATCATACACAAACATATCGAGCTTACGTTTTGCAGTCATCTGTGGATCAAGTTGTCGTATTGAACCTGCTGCAACATTACGCGGATTTGCAAAAAGCGTCTCACCCTCGGCCCGTCGGAGGGCATTTAATTTTTCAAAATTCTTTTTACTCATCCACACTTCACCCTCAACGATAATATCAAGTGGTTTTTTGAGTGTAAGTGGTACTGACTCTATGGTGCGTACATTGTGTGTCACATCTTCACCAACGACACCATTACCTCGTGTAGATGCTGTCTGTAAAGCTCCATCTTTATAGGTCAATACAATTTTTAATCCATCAATTTTTAATTCACAACTATAGGTTGGCTGTACGCGTATGCCTAATTCTTTCTCAAGTGCACGCTTCACACGTGCATCAAACTGAATCATTTCATCTTCACTAAATGCATCATTAAATGACCACTGTGGTATCACATGGTTTATTTTTTTAAATTCAGGAAGCGGCTCACCTGCAACACGCTGTGTTGGAGAATCTGGTGTGATAAGCTTGGGGTACGCATCTTCAATCTCTTTTAGTTCATGCTTCAGTGAATCAAGCGCTTGTTCTGAAATCGTCTCAGTATCATGAACATGATAATTATAACGATGCATCTCAATTGTCTCTCGTAGCTTCCGCACACGCATACGAATGTCATCTGGTATCTTTTTGCTCATACCCGTTTATTCTGGCATAAAACGGACCAAAAGAGGAGTCTATTGAATAAAGGCACGAATACCGCGTTCAACACGCCCTGGATTATTTGGATTGCATGTATTATATCCCCGTACTTCTATTGTCGTATTTAACCGTTCACCATTATATGCCTTGCCAATTTTAGCAAACCCACATGTGTCATTGTTGGAATTTGTCTCTGAAAAATTATAGTTGTAGGTTGTAGTCCCTGCTTTTGTAAGTGGATTTATATTTCGGTCAGCATCCGTAAGACGATATGTTTGTGTTCCACAGGTTACATTAACTGAAGCACCAAGTGATGTGGTCGCAAAACGATTCACCAACGTATCATAATACAACATACACTCAAGCAATAAGTCAGCTGTATAAAATGCCTCTACCGATGCATTTGCTTGTGATGCAAATATCACACTTCGAAAAGCAACATTTGAGATCCCTGTTGCAAGCAAAAGAAAGACTCCCACTAATATAAGCGAAATAATAAGTGCAAAGCCTTTTTCTTTTTTAGGATGGTGTAACGTCATACATTAATTGATATGCCAATTAAACAATACCATTTCTTGTGTTAATGACCGACGTCGAAGACCAGCATCCCATGATACTGTCGCTCTCACCCGTACTGCTTCATTTGGTACAATCTCTGTCATCGTCACCGTACGTGTCAGCGTCGTTGCATTTCCAGATCCGTGGGTATATCCACGTGCCGTATTAAAACGCAAAGACGTATCACAATTAGAACAATCCTGTATTGGTGTCGCAGTATTAAAGACATCCACAAGACATGTACCATTCAAACACGCACTTAAACCACTGAGCCAATTACTGCCTTTCAGTGCATTAGTGTCTCGCATTGACCGAATATAATCAATCGCCTCTTGTGCCAAATAGAATGACACCACTTGATCACGAGCATCTCGTGAGGCTTGCAAGCCATTACTTGCAAGTGTCATTGGTGCCACAATTGCAAATAACAAAATACTTATTGCAACCAAAGACTCAACGAGCGTGAACCCTCTTTGAAGGAATACTTTCTTATGTCGTTGTTTTGAAAATAAATGCATATATATTATCGGTCAAATTGACGTGGTGTGACTGTCGTCTGTATTTCAAATGGTGCTCTCGTACTTGTTTTATTACTTTTTGCTTGTCCACGAATCACGAATGTAACCAATGGTTGTTTTGAATCAGATGCACCACTACCAGAACCCTCTACATAAACACGAAATGATTCTATTTCTACTGTTGAGCCATTAAGTATTTCATTTTGATATCCAAAAACACGACGGTACATACTCGTATCATTTGCATTCGCAGGCCCACTATACAATACACGCTCTCCATCTTTATTGGTAAATGAAAATGACGTTGCGGGAACACTCCCATACAAACAATTCCGCGTATTATTCACACCACCTGATATTCCACAATAATAACTTCTTCCAAGACGCACTTCACGCGCCATACGATCAAGGACCACGCTCATATTACTCATCACCGTATTAAACGCACGCGCTTTCTGACTTGCATCCATTACTGCGAGTAACGAGGTCATAGCAAGCACCACGACAGTGAAAAATACCGCAATGGAAACAAGCATTTCAATAACCGTAAAGCCTGCAGAAGAAGGTATTCTTTTTTTCTTTGAAAAATACATATATTATTCAACGGCAACAAACCCTGACTTACTAATAGTAATGGTGCGCTCTTGTCCTAATTCAACCTGTTCAAGTACAATTTCTGCTCGGTCAAAAAACGTCACACCATCTTCAGTAATCAATGCGACTGGATCAGGACGCACATACGTAATATGCAATGCGTCAATTTCATTCTTATCACTACAATAACTCTGTGCACCACGATATGCACAAATACGCTTTATAGTAACCGACCGTTGTAGATCATTTTGGCTAATACATTCATTCGATTGACTACACTGTGCCCCACCCGCATACAGAGAATTTTCGTCAGTGTCTCCAAATGAAACATATCCTTCATACGTATCATTTACATAAATACCGTATCCTGCTGAAAAATTACCAAATCTATCTTGCTGTACACTCGTACCAAGAATTTGTGCATTTCGAATATCAAGCGCAATATCATATGCAATATTTGACAGCGCAATAGTATTACCAAACGTACTATTGTTTATTGATGCAATTGAAGTAATCACACCAACAATAGTAACTGCGATAAGTAACTCAATAAGTGTAAATCCTTTTTTGTGCATACATTAAAATGAAAAAAATGTACCTATAAGAAATACATTTATAGGAAAAAAGAAAACGATACATACTGCAATAATCAAATAGGGAGCAAAAGGTATGCTACTCTTCATTGTAAGCCCTTTCTTTTTTATAAACAAATGCATAACAAGCATGCTAGCGATACTCACTACCGCACCAATCCAAAAAGCAAGAAGTAATGCTGAGAGTCCATATAACGTACCGAGCAATATACCCATTCCAAATGCAAATTTAACATCACCAAATCCCATCGCTCGCCCACGTGATACAAACCACAAAAAGAGTAGTGGCAACGCCACAAATACTCCACTCGTCAAAACAGATTTAATAAAGAGCAATGAATATCCCCCATCTACGAGCACACGCCACACAAATGCGTACACAATAAAAAAATAATTGAATACATCGGGAATCATTTGATGATATATGTCATACACACCGATAGTAATCAGTATTGCGATAAGAGGAATTAAAAGTAAACCAATATACATACCAAAGACATACACACTATATGCAGACAAGAATCCAGTGAGTAATTCTACTAAAATATATTGGCGTGATATACGTGCATCACAATAACGACACCGCCCATGAGAAAATATAAAACTTAAAACCGGAATAAGATCACGCCCAGTTAACATATGGTTACATGTCAAACATTGCGACCGAGAAAAAACAATGGAACGACCAGTATACATACGGAGAATAAGCACATTAAGAAAACTGCCGATAATTATACCTAGTACGAAAGTAAAGAGAAATATCATACTATCAGTATAACAGATATGTATTACTCTTCTATCAATAACAAAGAGGCGCAACCTGCCTTACTTCTTTTTAGAAAAAATAAGACTTTGTAGTACATTTTTACTATATGTATTTATGTTATCTAAAATTGAAAATAAATCATGAGAAACCATACGCTCTTTGTCATACGTCAAAACACGCTCTATCAATAGAATACAAAAAGCAGAAATCAAAATACCAAAAAGCGCGTCAAGGGAGTAATGTTGCACCAAATAAAAAGTACTTATCATAATACCTACCAAAGAAGGAATGAGGATAATTGCGAAATACTTATGTAACCGTATACCGTAATATGCAACAATGAGAGCCCATCCTGCATGCGCACTTGGAAACGTACTCACCGGTAGTACCCTGAGGCCCTCAGTCATAAGGTGATTCCCTAATGTATATATATAGTCATGCATAAATGCACTTGGGTGGAAATGCGAGAGAATATTCTCAACTGGCTTTAAAAATATATACCCATGTGTGTCATGCAGGTAGAGCATTGGACCTGGGCCAAGTACAGGAAATAGTGTCCATATAATAAATGCAACAATATAAAATAAAAAGAAGGTAAAAATAAATCCTCGAAATAAGCGTTTAGAAAAAATAAACGTCAATCCACATACAATGCCTGCACTCGCATAGAGGCTGTTATATATAAATATAAAAAACTCCTCAAGGGACAGAGAGTAATATTGCATAATGTATGCAGGGAATGTCTTAAAGAAAGAATACTCAAGACTAATGAGCGCATTGGTTGCATTGATAGTTCTATCAATAGACACGTACGAAAATAACAAAATAACCAATGAGCCAGTCACAAATACAAGTAGACTAATTAAAACAGCAATAAAGCCAAGACTTTTTAGTGAATCAATTAATTCTTTTTTCTTTTGTGTAACATCACGTCTCTGTATAAAAATTTGATATATTCCCTGCAAAAAATACGTACTTAGAAAAAGGACAACAAGAGAACATCCAATACTGAGTGCTTTCCCATTATAAACAATCAAAGCAAACGATGATTTTACTGATTCTACATATGGTACTCCCGGCCAAATACTTATTAAAAAGAACGTCACAATACTCACACTGAGAGCTGGGACAAGGAGAACATAAAATTCAATTGGGTACGTCTTTTTTTGTTTAAGAGATGTTGTCATAACCATCTACAATAAATAAAAGTCTTCAATTAAAGTGCGGTCATGTAGAAATACTACTATATAACAAAACAAGTACCTTTCAAACAAAAACCTCTTCAAAGAAGAGGTTTTTGTTTTAGAAAAAATCTAAACAGAATTAATTACAGATATAATCAGAACCTTCTACAATAGTTGGTGAGACAAATTGTGCAGCTTGACCTGTTGAGTCAACACACCACCACTGTGCAGTTGAAAGTTGTGATTCTGCCCCCCATGCTGTTGCACTATCTGCACAATCTCCACCTGCAGCCACTACTGCACGTGATATATTAGTATCTGCACATACGGCAGCATAACTACCACCAGCATCATCATATACAAGCTCTGCTTGTGCACGAATGTTGTTGAGGTTTGCCTTAATCGCAGCATCATCTCCTTTATCTCGTGCTGAGTTGAGCGACGCAAGCACCACAGAAGAAAGGATACCGATGATTGCGATTACAACCAAGAGCTCAATCAATGTAAAACCTTTTTTTGTCATCATATTAAATGAATTATAAAAATTTACCTATTAATATTTTTTTTAGCAACGACCTTTTTTCAAAGGCAGCTGTATGCTCAACCTTATACGAATATTATACACCAGCTTCTATTAAGACAAAAGGCAGTGTGGATAACATATTTTGCAATTCTACCTAGAACCCACTTGAAATATTGTAAATCGGAACCAAAACAGACACGAGTAAGACGAGCACGCCGAGTCCAAGTAATACAATCATAGCTGGTTCAATCATACCAATCAGTGTATCAATAGCATTTTGTACCTCTCGTCTGTAGAAACTAGACATTGTACTAAGTACCTTACCCAATTGCCCCGATTCCTCTCCAATACCAATCATTTGTACTAAAATACTCGGTATTTCCTCAAAACGTGAAAACGTCTCTGCAACAGTAGCTCCCGATCGCACTGCATCTGCAGACTCAGTAAGAATACCTTCATAGACCTCATTACTCACTACACTTGATGTAATCTCAATCACTTTCACCATTGGAATACCACTTGAAAGCATCGTACTCATATTGTCTGCAATACGTGCAAGATATAATTTTCTATATAAATCACCGATCAATGGAATTGATATTTGTAAACGCGCAAAAACTGATGCGCCACCTTCCGTACGATATATATACCACCACGATGCAATACCACCGAGCACCACGCCTGCAAGTAATAGGAATCCATAGTTAACAAGCACATCACTAATTCCCATAACAATACGTGTATAAATTGGTATCTCTTGTCCTGATTCCTTTAAAATACCAGTAATACTTGGTACCACTGTTGTGAACATGAAAAGCATAACTCCAAAGAATACAAAGATGATAAATGCAGGATAGACGAGTGCATTACGTGTCTTTGCCATCATTTCGTAACTACGGTCAAGATAATCAGCAAGATACGTAAATGTTTGATCTAAGTTACCAGACTCTTCTCCAGAACGGACCATGTTGATATAAAATTGTGAAAATACTTTTGGATGTTTTTCCAATGCTTTATACATTGAGCTTCCCCCTTGAATATCATCAGAGATTTCGATAAGCGTACGGGCTAAAAGTGGCTTTTGTACTTCGGAAGCAAGCATACGAAAAGCTTTCAAGGCTGATACTTGCGCTTCGAACAAAGTAGATATCTGCCGAGACAAAATAACAATCTCTTTTGTAGAGACATGTTCAAAAAGGGTAATGTTGAATTGAAAAATAGATTTCTCTTCTGCAGGCTTAATTGAATACAGAATAAGCCCACGACGTTGTAATGAATTGATTGCAATATCTTCATTTATTGCATCAATACTACCGCGTGTTCGCTCGCCTCCTTTTTTAATTGCCTCGTAAAGAAAAAGCATATTATCGTACTATATATAATTACACATATCGCTCAAGTATATCTGGATGCGGGGCATAGGCACGTGCATGATCAATCGTAATCTCACCACGACGTACGAGCTCACCGAGCGAACGGTTCATATCAATCATACCTACATCAGTGCCTGTTTCAATTACCGTGGATAATTCATGCGTACGTCGTTCACGAATAAGGTTGGAAACTGCAGATGTATTGAGCAATAATTCATATGCAGGAATCACACCACCAGAAATGCGTGGCACGAGTCGCTGAGAAAAAATCCCCGTCAAACTATCAGCAAGTTGTACTCGTATTTGCTGTTGCTGTCCTGCTGGAAAAGTGTCAATGATACGATCTATTGTTTGAGCGGCATCATTTGTATGTAGTGTTGAAAATACCAAATGCCCAGTCTCTGCTGCGGTCACTGCTGCAGCTATTGTTGACTGACCACGCATTTCTCCTATCATGAGCACATCAGCATCCTGACGGAAAACAGATAATAATGCAGTGTCAAAATCAGTAGTGTCTATCTTTACTTCACGTTGATCAATAAGAGAACGCTCTGGTGTAAAAATATATTCAATAGGATCTTCGATAGTCATAATATGTTCTGCACGAGTCATGTTCACAACTTGAATTAAAGATGCAAGTGTCGTGGATTTTCCGTGTCCAACAGGACCGACAACTAAAAAGAAGCCTTGTTGCTTTGTGGTGATATTCGCCAATATCTCAGGTAAATTTAATTCTTCAATCGTCCGTATCTCTGGAGAAATAAATCGAAGTGCAATACTTATTTTGCCTTGTTGAAAATAACCATTCCCTCTAAAACGTGCGAGATCTTTATATCCATATGAAAAATCTACTTCATATGTATTAAAGAACTCTTCTGACTGCTCTTTGGTAAGAATCAACTTCACCAGTGCTTCCATAGTTCCATGAGAAAAAACAGGGTACTTTAATAGTGGCACCAAAAAACCAGAGACACGTATCATCGGCTGACGCCCTTCTGCTAAATGCAGATCTGATGCACCTTCCTTTAATACGACATCAACTAATTTTTCAAGAATTGCTTCGTTATTTTCTGTAGCCATAGACTTTATATGAATTGCATTACCTTTTCATAGACTTCAGAGGGAATAGCACTTGCCTTAATGATATACCCCTTTGCACCAAGCGAAAGTGCTTTATCTATTTCAGACTGTCCACCTTGATTTGAAAGCATAATAACCACTGAATCTTTTGCCAACTTATCATTCTTTATATGTTCAAGTAACTCAAGCCCATTCATAGTAGGCATAACAACATCAAGCGCAATCACCGTAGGACTCAAACCATCTTTTAATAAAGCGAGTGCATCTTCTGCATTGGATGCAACTTGTATATCAAATCCTTTTTCTTTAAATTTTGTTGAATACATATCAAGAAGAAATGTATCATCATCGACTAAAAGAATGGAATGTTTTTTTTGTGAATCAGACATGTATACATTATACATACCGTACTCACTCTCTGCTATGTGTATTATTCAAGTTAGATTATAGGAAATTGACCTCTTCAAATGGAATGAGTCCTTGTGATGCTTTAATCAGAGCATCTTCACGTAGTGAAAGCATACCTTGCATACGTAATGCTGCTTTTACGGTCAGGTCGGTGGGGTTATCAAGAATGACTTTTTCAAGCTCTTCAGTCATCTTAAATGCCTCCATAACAGCAACACGCCCTCGTGTACCATCAGGACATTCTTTGGTCGGCACTGCTTCATAGAGCTTCGTAATCTCCGCAATGCTACCCTTATGAGCTTCTGGTAAATCATTGAATTGATTATCAATCATTTTTTGCATACTCTCTGTCATATCAATTTCTTTCGCACCGCCATCACAGATACGACGCACCAAACGCTGTGCAATAGCGAGGATGAGGGTTGGCGCAATCAAGTACGGATCCACTTCCATGTTTACCAAACGCGGAATCACACCAGCAGCATCATTGGTGTGGATAGTAGACAGTACCAAGTGACCAGTAAGGGTCGCTTGTACGGCAAGCTTTGCCGTCTCTTTGTCTCGAATTTCTCCAACCATTATGATATCCGGGTCTTGTCGCAATGTTGTACGCAACCCACTTGCAAAAGTATAACCAATCTCTGGGTGTACTTGTGATTGATTCATACCAGGCAAACTATATTCAACAGGATCTTCGAGTGAAAGTACATTATTACTTTCTCGGTCAATTTCACTCAACATGGAATACAGTGTTGTAGACTTTCCTGAACCTGTTGGACCAGAGATAAGAATCATACCGTGTGGCTTTTGTAATGCTTCACGTATCATCGCAACATGTTCTTGTGAAAGCCCCATGTCATCAAGCTTACGTACCCCCTTTTCTGAATCCAAAATACGCATAACAATCTTTTCTCCATAATACGCAGGAAAGGTAGACACACGGAAATCAATTTTACGCCCGAGAATATGTGCAGAGAAACGACCGTCTTGTGGTTTACGTTTTTCATCAATACGCATACTTGAAAGTATTTTGATACGTGCGACAACAGCGCGGTGTACTTTTGCAGGTAACACTAAGCTCGTATGTAAGACACCGTCTACACGGAAACGAACACGAACTTGCTCACCCATATGTTCAACGTGCACGTCAGATGCTTGTCCTTCAACAGCATAGTGCAAAATGGTTGCAACAATTTTTGTTACTGGAGCATCTTCGGTAATACTCACCTCTTCTGATTCTTTATTATCTTTCCCTGGAGCACCTCCTTCAACTTCCTTCATCTCTTTTGCCATCTTTATATCTTCTGAAGAAAGCTCAGACTCAAGCTCAGAAAGTGCTTTTGTTACTTCTGCAGAAAGACCTTTATATGATTGAATAACTGAATCAAAATCTTCTTCGGTAATAAGGAAAATCTTAAACGGTATTTTATTCTTCACCGAGATAAAATTCAACACATCACGTGCTTCTGCATTATCAGGATCCACAATACCTACCTCAAGCACACCATCATTGACCACAAGTGGCACAAATCGATAATGAGTAGCCGACTCTTCTGGAATATATTTCAATGTATCAAATGACACCTTCTCTCCTTCAAGTGATTTTACCGGTATACCCAAGTACGCTCCTTGCGCCTTAAGGATCATCTGTTCATCAATACCTCGTTTCTGAAGCACCGCTTTTACATCACCACCAACATCAGTGGCTTCTGCCTGAATTTTTGGTATGTCAGCTTTTTCAATGACACCCTGTGTAACTAAAATATCAAGTAATGTTTTCATAAAAAAAATACGTCATACAAAGCATAAGCTATTGCCCATCATCTACTGGCGCAAGCGGATCAATTCTGCTTTTTGGTTCTGAAAGTAATGGAAGTGTATAGTCTATTAACTGTACATATGCAGGATCAGAAAACACTTCTACATTCAAACTCACTGAACGTAATTCATTAAGCAGTATTGTCAAATCACGTCCTGGAATACTTGAAGCTAACCTATCTTGGCTCGCACCAGAGAGCAATGAGTCAGTCTCGGGAACACGAGTAATATAAAAATAGTATCCACCAAATAACAGTGCGACGATAACTAATATAATAATTTGTTTTTTTCCAATTTGTGACATGTTGTTATTTATGTAGTAAGCCCATATACACGCAGAGTAATCTTGAATGTATACACACCATCGTCTAATTGTGTGGTACCTGAATCACTTCCGTCAGAAGATCTATCATCACCACCGCTGTTTCCAACTTCAATTGAAACAACATCAAGAATACGCAAACTCTTTTCGAGATTTTCAAGTAAGTCTATAAATTCAGGGTACCCAGCATCAACAGAAAATGATACGGTAACATTATCGAGTGTTCCAATAGTAGCTGTACTCTCCATTGGTTGTTCAGCAAATTCACCGTTTACACCGTTTCCTGTAAATGCATCTGACGACTGAGGTCCGACAAATTCATCATTTCCTGAATCATTTCCACTACCCGAAGCAGAAACAGTAAGCTCTTCAGGGAAATATCCTTGCTGTAACACAAGGTCATTGATATGTACCAACAAATCAATATCATTCAATCCCTGAGGAAGGAGTACTTCAAGATTCTCTCGATCACTGGCATCAACACTATTGATAGTGTCTATCAATTCACCCAGACGAGCTTCTAGCTTATCAACTGTTTCAAGTGCGCTCAAAATCTGATCTCGCTTTATCTTACTTTGCTGAACAGTGCCAGAATACACCGGACTTATGTATGTAAAATACAGTCCAATTGAAAGTATGATAAGTAGCAGTGAATAAAAGAATCGCATATTATTCTAAAGTGGATTTACGTTATCTGCACTTGCACTCGTATCTGTATCCGTGGGTTGTGTTGTCTCTGCTTCTTCTTCAAAGAGCCTACGGTATCGAATAACTTCAGGATCAATGGCGAGCTTCACTGAAAATGACACATTTCCGTCTTCGGTTAATTTTACGTTTGAAAACGTTGCCTCATTAATATCTTTATGCATCTTCATCTCATCTGCTTGCAATGAAAGCGTTGCAAATGTAGACGCCACCCCTTCAAGTGACACAACAGCATCAGCATCTTTCTTTGTTGCATCAAACTTCATATTCGTAAATTGTACACGATGCAAGGTCACCTCTTGTAACAGTCGCAACACCTCAGATGCAGCAATATGATTCGTTACTAATTCGTTTGCGGTACGTAATCGAATATCAAATAATTTTACTTCTTCAACAAAAGCAATGTCCGGAATCTGCGTCGCGACTTCAAGCTCTTGTTCTAGATTCGTAATATGATTTTTCAAATAACGATCATACGCAAAGACACCGATAGTCCCCGCAACAGCAATAAAGAAAAGGGTTAATCCAATAACATGCAAAGCACCCGTACCGTGTTTTGAAAATCGGCGCCGACTCTGCCCAGAACGAGCCAGTGGCCGTTTGGGAATAAATGAAGCTTGTTGGAATTGCGGATTCATTAAGACTTAAAATCAAAATAGCTATTACGTTAAAAAGAAGCTATGTATGATTCAGTACCCGACAGGCAGTATCTACCATATTTTATATTATACTTGTACGTATATGTAAGAGAAAGTTGATAACTTTTATCATTCTTTTGTTTCTTGCAACTTTCTCAATGCAAGACCGAGTGCTACAGAAAACTCTGGCCCTGTTGTATGCAAAATTTCTTGTACAAAAGCAGGTGCTTCAACACGTGCAAATGGATCACCTATTTGCACTTGTGTTTCAAAATTTTCTTGTGCATAGATCTGTAAACCAGAGAGTAATGCACCTCCACCAGTAAAGACAATTTTTTCCACAACATCTTTCTGTTTTCGTTGGTATGAATCTAAAATACGACGAATCTCAGCAAAGATATAGTGCAATGTAGACGAGACTACACGACTCATTTGCACCCCACGGTCATCGGTAGCAGAAAGACCTTTCGTGCGTTTTAATTCTTCTGCTTTTGTCACTGATACACCGAGCGCTTGAGAAAGAGCAAGTGTAATATCCTGTGAACCCCTATTTATAATATGTGACCCTTTTACAACACCGGATTCTACTATATATAGCTTTGTTGCTGCTGCACCTATATCAACTACCATCATTGGCGCAGGGCTTGGATCAAGCACCGAACGTACTGCACTAAAGACTTCAATCTCAAAAAAGTCCGGCTTCACTCCAGCCTTATCTAACATAGATGTATATTTTTCAATGGTCTGATTATGTATTGCTACAATTAACACATCAATCTTTTCTTCTTTTGGAGCTTCCATCTTTTCTGGACGTGCTACCTTTGGTGTGCGTATTTTATTTTCATTTTTAGGAATGATCCACCAATCAAAAGTAACTTCTGAAATAGGCACTGGTATATATTTACGTGCTTCAATCGGCATCACTTGCGCAAGCTCTTCATCAGACAGACGAGGCATTTCGGTAATTGACATAAGGCTCGCACCAAATGGTATTGACGCTCCCGAATCACGAGAAGTAACACGCGCTTCTGAAAGAAGCGTTTGTATCGCATCACTAATTTGGCTTGGTTCAAGATTTGTTGCTCGACCGATTTCTTTTCCTGCATATGGCCCAAGCGCAAGCGAACCGTATGTCTCAAGTACGGGTATCTCACCTTGTTTGCGTAATTGCACTACCTTTATCGCAGACGTGCCAATATCAATTCCGATAACACTCGGACTCTTTTTCCGGCTAAATATTTTCGTAAAAAAACCTGCCATATTATATGCTTATTATAGCGTACGTCTACGTGCACTGCTATGTTTCATTCATTCATACGTGGATTACTTTCCACGATATTCCCAAAAGATACTCATATGCAACATATTGAATCTCTCTCTGTAGAGGATTTTTGTGCACAGGTAAAAGAGAGTAATCTCTCTCATGCTTATATACATGCACGCTTTTCATACAAAGATAAAATGGTTCAAAAGACAATACACGCATTAAAATACCGTGGAAATACACTCGTAGCATCACTACTCGCGCACACACTTTTTGAACTCATTATCGCAGAATTAAGTGAACGCATTATAGGAGAGGTACAAAAGCGACCACTCATCATACCAATACCGCTCTCAAAAAAGCGCTTCCGTATGCGAGGATTCAACCAAGCAGAATTGCTCATCAATCAATTTAAAAAATATGATACCGAACACACATTCAGCTATCCCACTACTATTCTGCGAAAAATAAAACACACCGAAAGCCAAACAAAAATGCGAAGTAGACAAGAACGATTAAAAAATAACAGGGGATGTTTCCGTGTGACGCGCCCTGATGTAGTACAAGGGAACATAGTACTTATTATTGATGACGTGACCACCACTGGTGCAACATTTACTGAAGCATATAGAGTAGTAAAAGAAGCAGGTGCGGAAAATGTGTTGTGTTTTGCAGTGGCGCATTAAACATAGCCAACGGCTTTGTTGCATTAACCCAACTCAGCCACCTCAAAAACCCTTGAATCGTTAGATTCAAGGGTTTTCTCTTTGTTCAGCTACGGCACTACCGCATAACTATCAACCTCACATAGATGATGAAAGGCG
>Ga0210057_1005808_pt1 | contig 15699 bp, 15 predicted proteins | sample CryGeyCG2114_010_2_FD_183968 | JGI IMG/M metagenome (GOLD analysis project Ga0210057, IMG submission 183968) | Groundwater microbial communities from aquifer - Crystal Geyser CG10_big_fil_rev_8/21/14_0.10 (SPAdes) (version 2) | ecosystem: Environmental > Aquatic > Deep subsurface > Groundwater ...
TGGTTAATTCTATTATGAAAAACAAAAGTTTTACCTTAATTGAGCTTTTAGTAGTAATTGCCTTATTGGGTCTACTTGCTAGTATTGTTTTAGTTTCTTTAAGAGGAGTCAGAGAAAGAGCCAGAATTGCCCAAGGTTTATCTTTTAGTGGTCAGATTCAACATAGTCTCGGAGCTGATGCCGTGGGAATGTGGAATCTGGATGAAAATCCAGCTAGCCATGGGGTCGCCATTTCTGATCTTTCCGGCTGGGGCAACAATGGTACCTTATATACCAATGACGGTAGTACCAATAAGTCTGTTCCCGGAGTAGTGAATAATGCTTTGAGTTTTGACGGCGTGGATGATTATGTGGATTGCGGGAATGATGCGAGTTTGAATATTACCCAGGAGATTTCTATTGAAGCCTGGTTTTACCCAACCTTTCTCCCTTCTCCCCATGAATTTATAATTGGTAAGGGGACTTTTAACTCTAACCTTCCTTGGTTTTTGACTGTCCGTCAGAACGAAGTAAGTTTTATGATTTTTAAGGCTTTTCCTTATGTGGGGGGAAACTACTCATCTGTAGATACAAGCTGGACTCCGAAGGTGAATGAATGGCATCATGTTGTGGCAACCTATAAATATATTACAGATGGGACATCACAACTCAGAATCTACATTGATGGCGTTCTTAAGGGAAGTAATAATATTGCGGTTGGGCCTATGGCTTCCAGCCCGTCTTCCAGCATTAATATTGGGCGAGATGGTAGCGGAAGCTATAGATGGAACGGTCTCATCGACGAAGTCCGTATTTACAATCGGGCATTATCAACTGCTGAAATCCAGAAACATTATGCCGAAGGATTAGAAAAATACAAAAACTTGGCAATTAAATAAAATTTATGTTCGATGAATCTTTGATTCATCTCAATCTTCAATAAATCTTCGATTTATTTCGATGTTCGATGAATCTTTGATTCATCTCAATCTTCAATAAATCTTCGATTTATTTCGATGTTTAATTTTGATTTAAAAAAGACGGCAATTTATCAGGCAATAATGTGGGAAAGAAATCCGTTTTTCAGATTTACGGGGTTTTTCAAAAAGGGATTTCTAATTTTGCTTATCATTTTTTTCCTGCTGTTTCTCTACGGGTTTTTCGCCGATGCTTTCAGCCAATTGCTTTTGTCAAAGCTTCTTGGGTTTTATGTTATTTTTTCAACCCTATTTTTAATTTGCTGGAATAAAGAAACTTTTTTCAACACAAAAATCAAGAACCCCCGCTTAAAAACCGCAATTAAAACGGTTGCCGCCGGGCCCCAAAATTTTAATTTGGCTGAGTTTTTGAGTTTTGAAGCGGCCAAAGCTGTGGCAAAATCAATTAAATTCGCCCAAAGAAAAAAACTATCCGAAATTAGCTCAACAACCCTCTTTTATTTTCTTCTCAAAGATAATCCTAACCTGAATTTTATATTTTCTCGGGTCCTTTTAAACTTAAATGAAATTGAGAAGATTTTAAAAAACAATCTAATTGAGGTCGGACCTCGAACAATGAATGATATCGGACCCCCATCAATTTACTCAAATGACTTTCAAAAAACAATTCTTGAGGCAGTTAAAATAGCCGAAAACAAAAGACACGAGAGAATTGAAATAGGAGATGTACTTACCGGTTTGGCTAAGCACGATTTAATTTTTAAGAAAATTTTAATTGATGCCAACCTTAAAACTGGAGATATTGAAAATCTCGCTTGGTGGCTGGAATCTCTGGAGGAAAGAATTAAAGAGGGTAAAAAATGGTGGGAATATAAAAATTTAATTAAAAGGGGCACTTTAGCTAAAAACTGGGCAGCAGGTTACACCATTACTTTAGATAGATTTTCAATTGATTTATCGGAATTGGTAAAAAGAGAGAGCTTTCCAGCAATAATTGGTCATCAAGTTGAGATTAAAGCAATGGAAAGAATTCTTTCTGGAAGGGAAGCTAACAGCGTTTTAATAGTCGGCGAATCGGGGAGCGGCAGAAAAAGTATGGTTCAGGCATTAGCCATAAAGTCTGTTTTGGGTGAAAGTTTGCCCGAAGTAAATTTCAAAAGAGTTGTTCAGTTGGATTTGTCAGCTTTATTAACTCAAGTCGGGAGCCCCAAAGAAGCTGGAAGTATTTTAGATATAATTTTCAGAGAAGTTTTGACTGCCGGAAATATCATTTTAGTTATTGATGAATTTCATAATTTTGTTGGCTCAGTTAGCAGGCCTGGGGTAATTGATATCTCCGGAGTCATCGCGCCTTACTTACGACTGCCCCAATTTCAAGTCGTGGGGATTTGCACTTTTGAAGGGCTCCATAGATACATTGAACAAAATCCTTCTATTTTGTCTCTTTTTGAAAAAGTCGAAGTGTCAGAAATTTCTGAAAGAGAGACCTTGATGCTTCTTGAAAATTTAGCTTTAATTTTAGAGCGAAAATACAGAAAATTTATTTCTTATCCGGCCCTTCGCGATATTATCAATTATTGCGCAAAATATTTACCAGCCACTCCTTTTCCCGAAAAAGCGGTGGAATTATTAGATGAAGTAATGGTTTATCTTACTGAAACAAAGGATAAAATACTTTTGCCCAAACATATTGCTAAAATTATCTCCGAGAAGGTCCAAATTCCGGTCGGCGAAATTGAAAGCAAGGAAAGAGAAGTTTTATTAAATTTGGAAAATTTAATTCATCAAAGGATTATTAATCAGGAGGAGGCGGTGAAAGAAGTTTCAGCAGCTTTAAGAAGGGCCAGGACTGAGATTCAAATTAGAAAAGGGCCGATGGGAACTTTTCTTTTTCTGGGACCGACCGGAGTGGGCAAGACTGAAACCTCAAAGGCCTTAGCTGAAATATACTTTGGTTCAGAAGATAGGATGATTCGGTTGGATATGTCAGAATTTCAAGCAATTTCAGATATCCCTCGGCTGATTGGTTCTCCGGGAGAGGAAGGTTTTTTAACCACTCGAGTTCGAGAAAAACCTTTTTCTCTAATTTTATTGGACGAAATTGAAAAGGCCCACCCGAATATTTTAAATTTATTTTTGCAGGTTTTGGATGAAGGTCATTTGACAGACGGTCTTGGCAGAAAAGTTGATTTTAAAAATTCAATAATTATTGCCACCTCTAATGCCGGCTACCAGGTAATTTTGGAGGCTTTAAAAAAAGGTAAATTAATGTCAGAGATAAAAGGGGAATTATTAGATTTTCTTTTCAAAGAAGGAGTTTTTCGACCAGAGTTTATTAATCGCTTTGATGCTGTAGTGATTTTCAAAAGTTTAACAAAAGAAAATTTTTTACAAATCGCCGAACTTTTACTTCAAAAATTAAAAAAGAATCTTAAAGAAAAAGACATTGATTTTATAATTACCGAGACCTTGAAAGAAAAAATTACGGAGCTGGGTTATGACCCCGTTTTTGGCGCCAGGCAAATGCGAAGGGTTATTCAAGACAAAGTAGAAAATGCTTTAGCTCAGGCATTATTATCCGGCGCATTAAAAAGAGGAAATAAGGTTGAAGTAGATTCCAAAGAGTTTAAATTAAAAATTAACCCTTGACCCGTCGCTTATTTTTATTAGTTCTCTGCAAAAGTGAATAGTCGATGAAGCTATCGCTTCATCTCCACCCTTCGCTGCGCTCGGGTAGTCAATGAAGCTGTCGCTTCATCTCCACCCTTCGCTATCGCTCGGGTAAGAGATTAAGGTCGTGATAGAGGAAATCATGACAAGGGTAAGACTTTTTAGTCTTACCTTTTTTATTTGCTTATTTTGAACTGTGGATTTTCTGTGAATAAACTTTGATTTTTATCACCATTTTAGACTATTTTGTTTTAGATTGACTTGATATGTTAAAGTGAGATAAAGTGAAGGCAGGTGGGAGATTGTGGATAACTATGTTAATAAATGAGGCTTTCTGTGAATAACTATTATGTTTATAGGCGAATATCTTTATACTATTGACCAGAAGAAAAGAGTAGCTATTCCTTCTAAATTTCGGAAAGAGCTGGGGAAAAAAGCAATTATCACTAGGGGGCTAGATGATTGTTTGGTAATTTATCCAGTGGGGGAGTGGCAAAAATTGACTAAAAAATTAGAAAACTTGCCCAATGGTCAAATTGACGCTCGAGGTTTCGCCAGAATTATGCTTTCTGGGGCAGTTGATGTTGAATTAGATAAATTAGGCAGAATTTTAATCCCTGATTATTTAAAAGATTATGCTTCTTTAAAAAGGGAAGTGGCTGTGCTTGGTCTTTCTAATCGAATCGAAATTTGGAATGAAAAGAATTGGAAAAATTATAAACAAAAAACTGAAAAAGAAATAGGGGATATGGCTAGTCGTCTTCAACAACTCGGAATTTAATTTAAAATGCATATTCCTGTTCTTCAAAAAGAGGTTTTACAATATTTAGAGCCGAAACCGAACGAAAATTTTATTGACGCAACTATCGGCCAAGGAGGTCATACGTTAGCAATTTTAGAAAAAAATGGTCCGAAAGGAAAGGTTCTGGGAATTGAATTGGATACCGAACTATACCAGAAATTAAAAAAGGAATGTTTAAAATGGAGTTTTAAACAGCGGCTGATTTTGGTGAATGATTCTTATGCTAATTTGAGAGAAATTGTTGAGAGAGAAAAATTTGGGCCAGCTCAAGGAGTTCTTTTTGACTTAGGAATGTCAAGCTGGCATCTGACTGAGGCCGGCAGGGGATTCAGCTTTTTAAAAAATGAGGTTCTGGATATGAGATACAATTCTCAAAATCCTTTGACTGCTGAAAAAATAGTAAATTATTGGTCAGCTCCGGAAATTGAAAGAATTTTAAATGAGTACGGCGAGGAACAATTTGCCCAACAGATAGCCAGAGACATCATAGGTTTTCGACAAATTAAACCGATTAAAACAACATTTCAGTTAGTTGAGCTCGTGAGATCAGCCACTCCCGGCTGGTATCACCGCAAAAAAAGGCATCCCGCCACCAAAACTTTCCAGGCCTTAAGAATTGCCGTTAATGACGAATTTAACAATTTACAAAAAGCGCTTCCCCAGGCATTAGAAATTTTAAAGCCGGGAGGAAGATTAGTCGTTATTTCTTTTCATTCTTTAGAAGACAGAATAGTAAAGAATTTCTATCGCAGTCGGAGTGCGATAGATCTAGGGCTCTTAACCAAAAAACCAATTAGGCCGACTAAAGAAGAAATTATTAATAATCCTCGCTCCAGGTCTGCCAGACTGCGAGCAGCGGTAAAGATAATATGCCAAACAACTCAACCTTAATTTTACCTATTCACCCTTCGCTGCGCTCGGGTATAAGACGTTCATTAACTTTTAGTTTGAAACTTCTCCGTCTTTTTATCTTCTTCATCGTATTTTCCCTGGTGGTTTTTTGTATTTTCCAAGTTAACGCTTATACTAAAGAAATTTATCTTATTCAAGGTTACGAGAAAAAATTAGACAGATTAACTCAGGAGCATAGAGTCTTAGAGATTAATTTCGCAAAAGCTAATTCTTTAAATAATGTAGATAATTACCTCCAAAATTTTGAAAAAACAAATAAAATAGAATATATCAGAATTTTAGAAAACGCGGTCTTGGCAAAATGAAGACCCCGTCCTATAATTTTTTGTATACCCTGGTGAATATATGCGTCACTGGAGAATTAACCTGATTTTAATCGTTATTTTTCTTTTGGGGTTGGTGCTTCTCGGCAGGCTTTTTTTTATTCAGGTGCTCCGGGGCGATTTTTACAAAGCTTTGGCTCAAGGTTTGTCCATTATAGAGGAGCGGCAAGGCGAACGAGGAGAAATTTTTTTTAAAAATGAAGAGCCCCTTGCCATTAATAACGACTGGCCGCTGGTTTTTTCTTCTCCGGCCGAAATTAAAGATAAAGAAAAGACAGCCGAATCTTTAGCCGAAATTCTTCATCTTGATAAAAATTCAATCTTAGAAAAATTTCAGGAAGACAGTTTGTATGTTGTCATAAAAAAAAGATTAACCGATGAAGATATTGAGAATCTCAAGAAAACGAATTTAGCCGGAATTTATTTGGGAAAGGAATCCGGCAGATATTATCCCCAGGCGAATTTGGCCTCTGAGGTTATTGGATTCTTAGGCGCAGACGATTCGGGCCAATATGGATTAGAAGCATACTATAATGAAATTCTCCAGGGAAGAAAAAATAGCAAAGGCAGCGACCTCATATTAACCCTTGACTATTCAATCCAATTTAAAGCAGAACAGCTGTTAGAAGCGGCTAAAGAAAAATTAAATTTTGAAGGAGGGGAGATTATGGTTATAGAGCCGCATTCCGGCAGAATCTTTGCTTCAGCCGTTTTCCCCAACTTTAATCCGAATAAATACTCAGAAGTCAGCGATTTTGACATTTTTCAGAACCCCAGCACCCAAAAAATTTTTGAGCCGGGTTCGGTCTTTAAACCAATCACTATGGCTTCAGCTCTCAATGAAGGGAAAATAACTCCCTCTACCACTTATACCGACCCCGGGGCGATAAAAATAAGCGGGTTTACCATTTTTAATTATGGCCAAAGAGTTTATCCAGGCAAGATAACTATGACTGAAGTTTTGGAAAAATCAATTAATACCGGCGCTGTTTTTGCCGAACAACAATTGGGTTCCAATCTTTTTCTTAAATATATTGAGAAATTCGGAATTTTTGAACCAACTGGAATTGACCTGCGGGAAATCTATTCTGAGAATAAAGAATTTAAAAAAGGTTATGAGATAAATTTTGTCACAGCCAGTTTCGGTCAGGGAATTGAGATGACCCCTATTCAATTGGCGAGGGCTTACTGCGCTATTGCCAATGGCGGAAAATTAGTTAGACCGTATATTGTTGAGAAAATTAAGAGTCAAAACGAGCTTTTGGAAATAAAACCCAAGATTGAAGCTCATTCGATAATTTCTCCCAAAACCGCTTCCCAGCTTACAGCAATGTTAGTTAATGTGGTTGAGAACGGTTTCGCAAAATCCGCCAAAATCCCGGGATATTACATCGCCGGCAAGACAGGCACGGCCCAGATTTCCTGGCCCGCTTTAAAAATAAACAAAAAAGGTTATTCAGAAAAAACTTGGCAGAGTTTTGTCGGCTTTGCGCCGGCTTTTAATCCCCGGTTTTTAATTTTGATAAAATTAGATAATCCAGAAACGAAAACTGCCGAATATTCGGCAGTGCCGATTTTCCATGACTTGGCAAAATACATTATTGATTATTGGCAGATACCGCCTGACTACTAATAAAATAGTCAATGAAGCTAAAGCTTCATTTCCACTTTCGCCCCGCTTTGCGGGGCTCGGTATATGAATTTTCTTTCAAAAATTAAAATTTTTTTGAAAAGACCGAAAGTTGTAATTATCACAGGCCTCGGCCGCCAAACAGCCAAGGCGGCCATTCTTCAGGTTTTAAAACAATATTTTCGGGTTGGCAGCGAGATTGTAATTTTTGAAACCGAGCTGAAAGAAACCACGGACATCAAAAACTTCAATTTTTTAGTAAAAAATTCTTCCTTGCCGATTTTAGTAGTAACCCATATCGGCGATACGAGTCCGGAAAAAGATTTTTTTGCCGGGAAAGGAAAAAATGCGCCAATTAAAAAATTGGAGAAATTTTTACCTTCAAAAGCCGTTTTGATTTTGAATTACGACGATGAGGAGTTGAAAGAAATGAGAGAGGATGCCGAGTTAAAAAAATATACTTTCGGCTTTCGGGAGGAGGCAGATTTTTATGCCAGCGACATAAAAATCAATGGCGGGCTTAATTTTAAGATAAATTACAAAGGGAATACTGTGCCTGTTTGGTTAGAATCCTCGTTTAATAAAGAGCACATATACGCGGCTTTAGCTGCCTCAGCCGTAGGCGAGGTTCTGGATTTGAATTTAGTAGAGATATCTCAAGCCCTGAAAGATTATCAAGGATTGCTACGCAGGGAATAGAGGATATAATGCTTGAAGAAATTTTTCAATATGATATAATATAAAAACGATGATAAAGCAATGAAAGGAGGTGGATAGCTCTTTTTATAGCACCTTTCTAAATTAGGAAAATAATTAAGGTAAAGGGAGGAATAGTGATAGAAATAACCTGCGCGAATCCACTGTGCCAGATGAAGGTACGGGTAGACAAGGGAAGGAGAAGTAACGGAAAAAAAAGACGAGGTAAATGGTGGGCGTGTCCTGTTTGTGGTTTTTTGCTTAGGATCTACCGGGGTCATAAAGACAGAATTAGAAAAATTACGTACCGAAGGCCAAATGGTAATGGTAGAGATATTATCAAAATCCGCCTCAATTAGCCGAGGCGGTATTTTTTTGGACAAAATTTAAATTTCGTGGTAAATTTGAGGAAAACATCCCAAATTGGAGAGGGGTCGGGCGAGCGACTAACCTGATAATATCACCGGCCCTATCGTCTAGTGGCTAAGGACACCCCGCCCTTTTACACGCCGCTATCGTCTAGTGGTCTAGGACATCAGTTTCTCAAGCTGGGAACACCGGTTCAAATCCGGTTAGCGGCACATAAAAAGGGCGGGGTAACTCGAGTTCAAATCTCGATGGGGCCGCAAAAACAAAACACCAGCCTGCCCCGTAGGATCCCGCTGTAAGCGGGTTTCCTTCGGGGTTCAAATCTGGTTGGGGCCGTTCGCAGTCAACGAAGACATGCAAAAATCTTTTTTACTGTTTTTAATTTTTATTTTTTTGTTCTTGGGAAGTTTCATTGTATTTTTTTTTATCTCGCGGACGCTCATAATTGAATCTCCTGAAAATCCTTCTCATAATTCAAATCCCATTCTGGCAACCAATAAAGAACCTCTTGAGCTACAAACAATCCCAGACCTGAAAAATGACTTTATCCGAACCCAAAAAAGTTTCTTAGAAGTAAATCTTCCGGCAAAGAAAGTTAGATTATATCAAGATGGCAAATTAATAAAAGAAGCTCCAATTTTAGGGGCAGGAGATCCACAGGGCTGGGGTGGTTCAGCGATTGGGTTGTATAAGATTATTTCCGGAAATAAGATAAGCTTTTCAGTTGTCGCAGAGGTTTATATGCCATACGCTCTTCATTAATTACGGGAAGTATTATCTTCACGGCGAACCTTATTACCCCGGCGGGGAAAAATTTATCTCTTCAGTTTCGGGTGGCTGTATACGTCTTAGCGATAAAGATGCAAAAGATATCTATGAGTTGGCCGAATTAGATATGCCAGTTCTGGTAATAGACAAGGAAAATGATGATTACAAATACTCTAACGAAAAATTATCTGATTTTCCGGAAATTTCCGCCAGAAATTATTTAGCGGCTGATTTAGATTCGGGTTTTGTTTTTGCCAAAAAGAATTCTAAAAAACAATTACCAATAGCTTCTTTGGCAAAATTAATGACTGCGGTAGTGGTTGCTGAGAATGTTGATTTGCGAAAATCCATTCTGGTCAAACCAGAAATGCTTGAGGCCGAGGGCGCCGTTCAAGGATTAGAAGCTGGAAAAAGTTTTAGGCCGGTAGAATTATTCTATCCTCTTTTAATTGAGTCCTCCAACGACGCAGCCGAAGTCTTGAGCGGTTTTTTGGGCAGAAAAATAACTATTGAAATGATGCAAGAGAAAGCCAAGGCAATCCTGATGGAAGATACGGAATTTGTTGACCCTGATGGTTCCGATATTAGCAATGTTTCCACTGCCCGAGACCTCTTTCAGTTAGGCAGGTATATCCTAAATAATCGCCCGCCTCTTTTAGAAATCACCAAAGGGGATAAAGTTCAAAGTTTTGGGGAAGTCAGTTTTGAAATCCAAGGATTACAGAACAAAAATATCTTTAGTGAAGACCCCAATTTTGTTGGCGGAATGACAGGCAGTTTACTCGAATCCAAATATAACGCCCTTTTTATTTTTAAATTTCTTGCCTATAATGAAAAAATCCGCAATGTAGCAATTATTCTTTTGGGGTCAGAAGACATTAAAACTGACACCCAGAAAATTTACAAATGGCTTCAAGACAACTATCGGCTGTCGCCGGCAATTAAAAATTAAAACTTTGATACCCGAGCGATAGCGAAGGCGATGAGAACTTCGTTCTCATCTTTACCTTCACCCCGCAAGCGGGGCTCGGTGGGTGAAGATGAAGCGACAGCTTCATTGACTACCCGAGCGATAGCGAAATCAAAGAAAACTTCGTTTTCTTTTCCACCTTCGCTCGCCTTCGCTCGCTCGGTGGGTGAAGATGAAGCGACAGCTTCATTGACTATGCTCCTATATATTTTCATTTTTATTATCTCCTGCGCTTTGCTTTTTTTCTCTGGAAAATGGTTGGTTGACGCGCTTTTAAGGATAGCCGGATATTTAGAGTGGCGGGAATTTGTCGTTGCTTTTATCATTATTGCCATAGCCGCTTCCATCCCCAACCTTATCGTTGGAATTACCTCTGCTATTTATAAAATTCCCCAGTTGTCTTTTGGCGATATTGTGGGCGGCAACCTTATTGATTTAACCATTGCTGTGGCTCTCTCGGCCCTTTTTGCCGGAGGGTTGCCGGCGGAAAGCAAAATGGTTCAGACATCAGCCGTGTTAACAATGGTGATTGCCCTTTTGCCCCTTCTTTTAATTTTAGACGGGGTCTTGGGCAGGGGAGATGGCATAATATTGATTCTGACTTTTTTTATTTATATCTTTTGGCTTTTTTCCAAGAAAGAAAGATTTACCAAAATATATGACGGCAAGAAACTTTCAATTTTCAAAGAATTCAGGATTTTTCTTAAGGCTTTGGGCAAATTGTTTTTGGGAATAGTTTTTTTGCTGGCAGCCGCCCAAGGCATAGTGAGGTCTGCTTCTTTCTTTTCCCAAACTTTAAATATGCCTCTGGTTTTAGTGGGAATTCTGATTGTTGCTTTGGGCAATGCCATACCGGAGACCTATTTTGCCGTTATGGCGGCCAGAAAGGCCCGTACGTGGATGATTTTAGGGGATTTGATGGGTTCTGTGATTGTCTGCGCCACATTGGTTTTGGGCATAGTTGCCTTAATCTGTCCGATTGAAATTCCAGATTTTTCACCTTTTATTATTGCCAGATTTTTCTTAGTCGTCGCAGCAATGTTTTTTCTCTTTTTCGTCCGCACCGACCGTTGCATCAGTAAAAAAGAAGCCCTGTTTTTACTGGGAATTTATGTTGTATTTGTAATAGTTGAAATTTTAACAAAATAAATTTAATTATTTATTTTTGTGCGGTTGTGAATTTGGGAATTTATGAAGAATTCCCAGTATGGCGAATTATCGAGGCGAGACCTCGATAAATATAGGCGAAGGGGTCAACCCCACACCAATGATATTGGGAGTAGAACTTTGACGAGATTCGGAGAAAATGCTAATATAGCTTAATGAATGATTTTCTTTTGATTTTGGTTATTATAGGTTTGGCGATAGTAATTTTTTTATTGTTAAGACAGAGGCCGCAAAAAGAAGACAGTTCTTTGTTGATGCTTCAACAGCAACTAAATCAACTTAACGAAACGGTGGGGAAGGGTTTATCCGAATCTACCAGAATTGTACAGAATCAGGTCGGCCAAAGTATTGATATTGTCAAAAAAATTACTGAGGAACTCACCGGCCTTAAAGAAACCAATCGTCAGGTGATGAGTTATGCCGACCAACTCAATAAACTTCAGGATATCTTGAAAAATCCCAAACAACGGGGTGTGCTGGGAGAATACTATTTGGAAACTGTTTTAAAAAATGTCTTGCCTCCCGGTTCATATCAGACTCAGTATTCTTTTTCCGACGGAGACAAAGTTGATGCGGTAGTTTTTGTCGGCAAGCACATTATTCCCGTTGATGCAAAATTCAGCTTGGAGAATTATAACCGCATGCTGGAAGCAGACAGCGAGGTGGAGAAAAAAAGATACGAAAACATTTTCGTTAACGATTTAAAAAACCGTATTGAAGAAACTTCAAAATATGTCAGGCCGGAGGAACGCACGATGGATTTCGCTTTTATGTTTATACCCTCCGAAGCGGTTTATTACGACCTTTTAATCAATAAGGTCGGGTCAATTAGCGAAGAGACCAATAATTTGATTTATTATGCAGGGAAGAAAAAGGTGATAGTTGTTTCTCCGACTTCTTTTCTGGCTTATCTCCAGACCGTTTTGCAGGGGCTGAGGAATCAAAAGATTTCCGAACAGGCCCAGGAAATTATTAAAGAAGTGGAAAGATTAGGCAAGCACTTACTGGTTTACGGCGACTACATGAAAAAAATGGGAAGTCATTTGGGAACAACCGTCAGCACCTACAACAAAGCAAGTATGGAATTTAAAAAAATAGACAAAGACGTGGTAAAAATTACCGGAAACGAATCAAAATTAGAAATTCCGGAGGAAATAGAAAAGCCTTTATTGGAAGAGTAAAAAATTATGTTAGCAGTAATTAAAACCGGCGGGAAACAATATCTTGTTTCTCCCGGTCAAAAAATAAAGATTGAAAAACTGAACGAGAAAGAGGGAAGCGAGATTGTTTTCAATGAGGTTTTGTTATTGGAGAAAAACAAAAAAATCGAGGTCGGATCTCCATTAATTAAAGATGCGAAGGTGGTTGGGAAGGTTTTAAGGCAGGGGAAAGGCAAAAAGATAATCGTCTTCAAATACAAGCCCAAAACCCGCTACAAAGTTAAAAAGGGCCATCGCCAACCCTTTACTGAAGTAGAGATAATTAAAATTACAGCAACTTAAAAAATAAAAGGAAATAGAGAAAGGAATAATAATGAAATTTGAAATTATTTGGATAGCGGCGCGAGTTTTTTTTGTTTTGACCTTCATCTGCATAACGATGGTAATCCTTGGCAGGCTTTTTCGTCCTAAGGAAAGTGAGGAGGCGATCGAAGAAAATAGGATTTACCCCCTTCTTCGACTTCCGATGGCCAAGACAGTAAAGGACGATAGGGATGGGGATGAGGCAATAGTAGCAGTTATTGCTGTGGCTATGGTGGTGGCTTCCTTGAAGAAAGTCCCCCCAAAAAATATTAGCCCTTGGAGTGCCTGTGGAAGAAGCCAACTAATGAAAGCGAGGGATTTAAGGGGCCGACGATGGCGATTAGTTTAAAAAGCCCTGGGTTTATCCGGGGCTCTTTTTTATTTCGCGCAGGCAGGCTCTTATTTTCTTCCCGCCCAAGGGAGCGAGGCTCGCCTAGTGGCGGCCTTCAAAAGCTGCTCTTAATGTTTCCTCGTCAGCGTATTCAAGTTCAGCGCCGACTGGCAACCCCCGGCCCAAGCGGGTTATTTTTTTACCAAATGGCTTTAATAATCTTTCTAAATATAAAGTTGTGGCATTTCCTTCAGTGGTGGGGTTGGTGGCAATAATAATTTCTTTAATTTCTGGATGGCTTTTAACTCTTTCTTCTAATTCTTTAATCCTTAATTTTTCAACATCTTTCTTTTTTAAAGTTGAAGCCGTGCCGCCGAGAATAAAATAAAGGCCATTAAATTTTTTAGTTTTCTCAAGCGGGATTAAATCGGTTTCTTTTTCAATAATGCAAAGCAGAGTCTTGTCGCGTCGGTCATCTTGGCAGATTCTACACAGCTCGCCATCGCCTTCAAAAGGATTAAAACAAAGTTCACATATCTTTATATTGTTTTTCAACTCGGTAATTGAAGAGACCAAATTATCAACTTCTTCTTTCGGCAGTTTTAACAAATAAAAAACAAAACGGGCAGATGTTCTGGGGCCCACCGTCGGAAATTTAGAAAACAAATCAATAAGTTTTTGGATAGATTTTGGATACATTTTTATTCTTCCGTATATCCTTTTTCTAAATTGCGAAAAGCGACTCGGCTTTCATCAAAATATAATTCAATCTTACCCACGGGGCCATTGCGATGTTTAGCAACAATTATATCAGCGATATTTTTTCTGGCGGTATCAGACCGATACCTATCTTCTCTGTAAATGAAAAGCACCACATCCGCATCCTGCTCGATTGCGCCCGTTTCACGAAGGTCGGATAATCTTGGAATTTGAGGGGAACGTTGTTCTACGGCTCGCGATAATTGGGAAATAGCTAAAACCGGAATATTTAATTCCTTGGCTAAAGATTTAAGTGAACGGGAGATTTCGGTCATTTGTTGAACCATACTAAAGACGGTACTCCTCGGCTCCATCAGTTGTAAATAATCAACGATGATAAGTCCCAGTCCTTTTTCCGCCTGCAGTCTTCTTGCCATTGCCCTCATCTGCAAAACATTTGCGGTAGCGGCATCATCAATGTAAATCGGAGCTTCGGATAATACGCCTAAAGCATGTTGGATTCTGGTAAAATCATTATCATCTCCATCGCTGGAAAGTTTGCCCGTTCTTAAACGCCACAGGTCAATTCCGGCTTGGTCGGCAATTAATCTGTCAATCAGTTGGTCCCTTGACATTTCTAAGCTAAAAATTCCCACCGGTATTTTTTCCTGAACGGCAATATAGCTGGCAATATTCATTGCCATGGCACTTTTTCCTAAACTTGGTCGCGAAGCCAAAACAATTAAGTCGGATTTTTGAAGACCGGCCAATATGTTGTCCAAAGCAGTAAAACCAGTTGGCAATCCCCGGAGGCCTTCTTTATATTTTGATAATCTATCAATCCTTTCAAAGGCCTCTTCTAAACTGGCTTTTATCAGTATGAAATTTTGGGAAAGACCTTTTTGGGCAATGCCAAAAATTCGTTTTTCTGCCTCGTCCAATAAAATTTCAGGGTCTTCAGTTTCGTTATACCCCAAGGCGGTAATATCAAAACCAGCATCAATTAAATTTCTTAGAACTCTTTTTCGATGAACAATTTTGGCGTAATTTAAAACATTAGAAGCTGTGGGTATGGAGTTTATCATTTCGGTCAGGTAGCCATTACCGCCAATTTCTTCCAGGGAGCCAAGCTCTTTAAGGCGGTTGGAAACGGATAATAAGTCAATCGGCTCTCCTTTCTCAAAAAGTTCCTGGCAGACCGTATAAATTTCTTGATGGGTCTTGCGATAAAAATCTTCCGGCATCAATAAATCAACCACCTTAACGACGGCGTTTTTATCAAGTATTAAGCATCCCAGAAGAGATTTTTCAGCTTCTATTGACTGGGGAGGGAGTTTGTTGGGTAATTCAAAACTCGATGAGTTTTGCTCATCTCGACGCTTCGCTGTCGCTCGCGTATTTGAAGAGTTATTAGCCATTAGGTATAATATATCAAGGCAAAATCCAGATGTCAAAATCCAAAACCGTTTTGGATTTTGACACTTCGACATTGCTCAGTGCCAATGGTGAGCGAAGTCGAACCATTGGGCTTTGGGTTTGAATTTTTCTTATGAAAGTAGGTCTCATTTCTTTTCATTCTTTTTTGCAGCCGGGCGGCGTGAAACAACATATTTTAGGCCTGCATAAAGAATTTAAAAAACAAGGGATTTGTTCAAAGATTATCGTTCCCAGAAGAAGTAAGTCAGAGAATTACGGAAAAGACGTTATCTTGCTGGGGACTTCTTTCCCTCTAAATTTTAGCGGAAGCCAATCAGATTTTTGCATAAACTTTAACCCTTTAGCCATAAGAGAAGTTTTGGAAAAAGAAAAATTTGATGTTCTGCATTTTCATAACTTTGGATTTCCTTCGGCCTTTCAAATTTTAGAGTGGTCTAAAAGTCTTAATGTTTTAACTTTTCATGCCAATGTTGAAGGGAGTGAAT
>Ga0210057_1005810_pt1 | contig 15696 bp, 29 predicted proteins | sample CryGeyCG2114_010_2_FD_183968 | JGI IMG/M metagenome (GOLD analysis project Ga0210057, IMG submission 183968) | Groundwater microbial communities from aquifer - Crystal Geyser CG10_big_fil_rev_8/21/14_0.10 (SPAdes) (version 2) | ecosystem: Environmental > Aquatic > Deep subsurface > Groundwater ...
ATTAGCCTGTTTGAATCGGTGGAAGAGAAGAAAGATAGTAAAAAGAAAGAAGTTAGAAAGAAAGAAGAAAAAAGCGAAAAGAGAAGTGTGAAAGGTAGTTAGAGCATTATAAAATTGTAAATCCAGAATATTATGGCGCTAAAAAAACACAAACCAACATCTCCAGGATTAAGAGGAAAGGTAAGTTTGGTAAAAAAATATAAGAAATCTAGAAAAGTAAGATCTTTGCTAAAACCCTTAAAGGGACATTTTGCCAGATCTAATGGCAGGGTTAGTGTAAGACATAGAAGCCGCGGAGCAAAAAAACAATATAGAAAGATAGATTTTAAAAGAGATAAGTATGATATTGAAGGTAATGTTGTTTCTATAGATTACGATCCAAACAGAGGGTCTTCTATTGCTCTTATAAACTATGTAGATGGCGAGAGAAGATATATTTTAAGACCTAGGGGTTTAGAAATTGGTGATAAGATTGTTTCTAAAAAAGATGGATTCGAGGCAAAAGCCGGTTTTGCCACTTTTTTACGAAATATGCCGGTTGGATCTTTAGTTCATAATGTGGAGCTCCATCCTGGAAAAGGTGGGGAGGTAGCCAGGGGCGCTGGAGGTTTTGCTGTAATAACAGCGAAGGAAAAAAGCTATGTTAATATAAGTCTGCCTAGCGGGGAGGTTAAAAAGTTTTTGGATACTTGTATGGCAACATTTGGAGTTTTAGATAATGACGATCTAAAAAATGTAAAATATGGAAAAGCGGGAATAAAGATTTATATGGGAAGAAGACCTAAAGTTAGAGGTGTTGCTTACAGTAACCCAACCGACCACCCGCATGGGGGCAGTTATAAAACATCGGGTGTTGGTAGAAAGACACCAGTAAGCCCGTGGGGACAACCCGCTAAAGGGTATAAAACAAGAAATAGAAAGCACACTGATAAGTACATTATAAGTAGAAAGAAATAAATAAATTAATTAATTGGTTGTTTAATTTAATATGGGACGTTCACTAAAAAAAGGTTCTTATATAGACCCAAAATTACAAAAAAAAGTTGATAGGGCGAAAAACAATGGAAATAGGTCCGCTATAAAAACGTGGAGTAGAAGATCTACTATTAGTCCCGATATGGTAGGATTAAACTTCGAAGTACATAACGGCAGAATCTTTACGGCGGTTTTTGTGGTAGAGGCAATGGTTGGGCACAAGCTTGGGGAATTTTCTCCGACAAGAACATTTAGAAGTCACAGCAAAAAGGGAATGAAGAAGGAATAATGCGGTTATAGTAAAATCCTATTGGGGTGTTGATATAAACTTAATTGATTAAAATAAAATGGAAAATAAAAAAATAGTGGGAAAATTGAATAATTTAAGAATGCCGCCAAGAAAGGTAAGCTTAGTCGTCGATATGGTAAGAGGAAAATCTGTAAATACGGCAAAAATGGATCTTAAATTTTCTAATAAGAGAGCGGCTAAACCTTTACTTAAGCTAATTAATTCTGTAGAGTCTGACGCCGAAGGGAAAAATATAAAATTGCCATTGATAATTAAGCAGATATTTGTTGGTAAAAGCGCCACATTAAAGAGGTTTAGAGCAGGAAGCAGAGGTTCTCCAAGGAGAATTTTAAAAAGGACTTCTAACATAACTTTAATATTAGAAGAAGATAAAAGAAAACTTTAATGTTACAGTCGAAAGCTTAAATTACAATTACAAATTCTAAGTTTTCAACCACAAACTACATTTTTTATGGGTAAAAAAGTAAACCCTGTTGGATTTAGGGTTGGTATTTATAAAAATTGGTCTTCTATATGGTTTGCAGAAAAGAAAAACCTTGCAATAAATGTATTGGAAGATCGAAATATAAGAAATTTTTTAATAAAAAGATTAAATAAAGCTGGTATAGAAAAAGTTGAAATTCAAAGATCGATAGCCAATGTAAAAATTGTACTTAGTGTTTCGAGACCGGGAATGGTTATAGGCAGGGGTGGTTCAGAATTGGAATCTTTAAAAGAAGAGCTTAAGAAACTCACTACTTCTAAAATTGAATTAGAGGTTTTGGAGGTAAAAGATTTTGAAACTTCTGCCACTTTGGTTGCAAAAAATATAGCCAGTCAGATAGAAAGAAGAATACATTATAGAAGGGCGGTAAAATCTTCTGTTAAAAAAGCAATGGATAAAGGCGCTTTAGGTATAAAAATTCAAGCTTCCGGTCTTTTAGGCGGGGCTTCTAGCATAGCAAGGACAGAGAAATATTCGGAAGGTTCCGTTCCAACCCAAACCTTAAGAGCAAATATAGATTACGCGGAATTTCAAGCTAAGCCTGCTTATGGAAGTATTGGTATAAAAGTTTGGATACATAAAAAACAAGAAAGTTAAAAGTTATACGTTAGAGATAAATTAATTATGTTAATGCCAAAAAGAACGAAATATCGCAAAACGCAAAAAGGTAAAAGGCCCGGTCTTAGTTGGCGCGGAAGTAGTTTGGATTTTGGTGATTTTGGATTAAAAACACTAGAGCGCGGCTTTATTAGTTCTAGGCAAATAGAGGCTTCTAGAAAAGCAATAGTTCATTATACTAAAAGAGGGGGTAAGGTTTGGATTAGGATTTTTCCGGACAAGCCAATAACTAAAAAACCTGCCGAAACTAGAATGGGCAGTGGGAAGGGTAATCTTGATCATTATGTTGCCGTAGTTAAACCAGGAAAAATGTTATTTGAAATATCGGGTGTTTCTAAAGAGATTGCCGAAGAATCTTTTAGAAGGGCGGGACATAAACTTTCTGTTAAAACAAGATTTGTGCAAAAAGATTAATTCTTAAATTTTTTATGACTAAAGAAAAAAAGATAAAATATACTGTAACGCTAAGAAGTAAAGATAAAGCGGATATATTTAAAGAACTGGACAAGGCTGTTTTAGATTACTCTAACGCGCGTTTCGATCTTTCTTTAGGAAAACTTAAAGATACTAGCAGACTTGGAAAATTAAAAAAGAAGGTTTCTCGTATAAGAACTGTTATTAAAGAAAAGGAAATTTTATCGGCAACCGTTTAATAGATTGAATGAATATTAAATTATTAATTAATACATATTTTTAATGCCAAAAAGAAGATTTAAAGGAACAGTCGTATCTAACAAAATGTTAAAGACAGTAGTAGTGGCAGTAGAGAGTCCAAAAAGGCATCCTGTTTATAAAAAGATGATAAAGAACACGAGAAAATTTAAGGCGCATAGCGATAAAAAAATTGATTTAGGTTGTATGGTTGAAATCGAAGAGTCCAAGCCAATTAGTAAGGAGAAGAGGTGGACGGTAGTAAAGTTTTAATTTCGAAATACGAAACAATATCTAATTTCTTAAATTAAAATGTTTAAAACAATTAGATACTTGGGTTTCGAATTTAGTAAAGATGGTTCAGGTAGAAACAAAATTAAATGTCGCGGATAACAGCGGGGCAAAAAAGCTTCTTATTATAGGTATACCCGGTTCGTCCAAAATTAGATTTGCAAAAGTGGGTATGATTGTTACTTGCTCTGTAAAAGGCGCTTCCCCGACGGGTAACGTAAAGGATCATACTGTTGTTAAGGCTTTGATTGTAAGAACAAAGAAGGAAAAAAGAAGGGCGGATGGTTCTTACATACGATTTGATGATAACGCCGCTGTAGTAGTAACAAAAGAAAATCAGCCAATAGGAACAAGAGTATTTGGTCCAGTTGCAAGGGAAATAAGGGCCGCCGGCTTTTCTAAAGTGGAATCTATGGCTAAGGAGGTTTGGTAGTGTTTTAGGATACAAAAAACAAATATGAAGATTAAAAAAGGAGATAAAGTAAAAATATTGAGTGGAAAAGAAAAAGGAAAAACAGGTGTTGTTGGTTCTGTTATGCCTTCGAATTTAAAAGTTATTGTAAACGGACTTAACCTAGTAAGCAGACATACAAAGCCAAGAGGTAAACAAGAGGGCGGGATTATAAAAAAATCTATGCCAATGTTTATTTCGAAAGTTATGTTTATTTGTCCAAAATGCTCTAAATACGCAAGGATTGGTTATAAATTGGTAAAGGGTAAAAAGTATCGTATGTGCAAGAAATGCAAAGAGACTTTAAATTGATGTATGAGATACTCTTTTTTAGAAGGAAGAAATGTTGTTTGGGATGCTTTACGCGCTAATAGGGTTATTGTCGAAATTTTATTAGATCGAGGCGCTTTGGGGAAAAAAATAGATAATATAAAAAGAGAGGCCCGGAAGAGGGGAATTCCCATAGCTATAGAAAGAAGAAAAGTTTTGGATAAGTTATCTAAAACAAAAAATCACCAAGGTGTGATAGCAAAAGCTAACGAAGTTAAAAAATATACTCTTAAAAGTCTTTACGGCAGAAGTTTAGGAAACTGTTATATTTTAATAAAAGAAGTTTCTTACGATCAGAATTTGGGAGCTATACTTAGAACTTCTTTAGGAGCTAATGTATCGGGAGTTATAGTTAGTGGTTCAAGAAAGTCTTTAATTAATTCTCAAGTAGAGAGGGTTTCTATGGGCGCTTCTAATTATGTGCCTGTTGTAAACGAAGGTTTTTATTCGACCATTAAATTTTTTAAAAAACTCGGTTTTAAGATTATAGGGATTGAGTCGATTGGTAATAAAAGTTATTTTGAAAGCGATCTAACGGGAAACGTTTTACTAATTTTTGGCGGAGAAGACAAAGCCTTGGGAAGCGCTCTAAAAAAAGAATGTGATGAGATATTAAAAATACCAATGGATTTTAGATTGAGCTCTTTAAATTTGAGTGTTTCTGTCGGAATAATTTTATACGAAAAATTACGTCAGGAAGTTAGTTGAACTTGTGGTTTTAAATTATTAAACCGCTAATTATCAACTTTCAACCAGCAATTTGAATTTAAAACAACTTTATAAAAAAGAAATAGTAAAAAAACTGCAAAAAGAAATGGGAGTCAAAAACGCTTTGGCTGTTCCTACTGTTATAAAAATATCTATAAATATGGGTATTGGCGCAAACAAAGGAGATAAGGAATATAAACTTTCGGCAATAGAAGAATTAAAAGAAATAACCGGACAAGCTCCTGTTATTAGAAAAAGTCAAAAACCTATTTCTGGTTTTAAACTTAGGAAAGGCGAAGACATAGGTTTAACGGTAACATTACGGGGTAATAAAATGTGGGATTTTCTCGATAATTTAGTGTCTATAGTTTTGCCAAGAGTGAGAGATTTTCGTGGAGTTAGCAAAAAATCTTTTGATGGGGGAGGTAACTACTCGATTGGGATTAAAGAACATATAGTATTTCCTACATTAAATTACAGTAAAGTAACTAAATTAAAAGGGTTGCAGATAACTATATGCACAAATGCCAAAGATGACGAGAAGGCTTACATTTTGTTAAAATCACTCGGAATGCCATTTAGGGATTAATATTCGTTTTTTAAATATAATGCCAAAAAAAGCTCTTATAATTAAACAAAAACAGGATCCTAAATTTAAGGTTAGGAAATACAATCGTTGCAAGATATGTGGAAGAAGCGGCGGTTTTATTAGAAAATATCAAATTTGCAGGATTTGTTTTAGAGAACTTGCGTTAAAAGGTGAATTGGCAGGTATACAAAAGAGTAGTTGGTAAATTAGAAATTTAAAATTAAAGCATGGTCAATGATCTTATATCACAAATAAAGAATGCGTATTTAGCTAAAAAAATGTATATTGAGCTTCCATATACTAAACTTAGTGAAGATACATGTAGTGTTTTAGCAAAAAGAGGTTTTATCGAAAATTTTAAGGTTTTTAAAAATACGAACGAATCGTGGAGGAGTTTAAGATTAAATTTAAAGTATGACGGTGGGGGAAATCCCGCTTTAGAAGATATACAAGCTTTTTCCAGACCAGGTTTAAAAAAATATATTAAATCTAAAAATATAACTTTAGTTAAAGGAGGAAGAGGTATGTTTATAGTATCTACTTCTTGTGGTGTTATGTCTGGGGAAGAGGCAAAAAAGAAGGGTTTGGGAGGAGAGTTTTTATGTGTAGTTTACTAATTAATTTATGAGCAGGATAGGTAAAAACCCAATAAAATTGCCGGAAAATGTTAAAGTTACAATAGAAGGACTTAATGTTAATGTTAAAGGTCCTAAAGGAGAACTTAGCCATTCTATGTATAGAGGTATTAGCGCCTCTGTAGATAATGGCAATATTCTTGTATCTAAGGGTGATCGAAACGATCTTTCCCCATTTTGGGGTTTGGAGAGAGCTTTAATTGCAAACATGGTTTTAGGCGTTTCGGAGGGTTTTTTAAAGGATTTGGAGATGGTAGGTATAGGTTATAGGGCAAAAGTAGAAGGTAATAAACTCGTTTTATTAGCCGGATATTCTCATCCTGTAGAAAAAACTATACCGGAGGGTTTAACCGTAGAGATAACAGACGATATAAAGATAAAAGTTATTGGTTGTGATAAACAGGCGGTTGGGCAATTCGCCGCCTTAATTAGAAAAGTAAGACCTCCCGAACCATATAAAGGAAAGGGTATTAAATACAAAGACGAAGTAATAAGAAAGAAAGCGGGTAAGGCGGGTAAAGCCGGAGTTGGCGGCGCGGGGTAAGTCTCCTTTTAGAACTTTAGTTTTGGTTTTTAACTATGGTAAAAGTTAGACGAGTCATAAAAAGGGATAAAATAAGGGCAAAAATAAGGTCGAAGGTCAAAGGTACGTCTATTAGACCAAGGTTAAGCGTTTTTAGGTCTAATAAACATATCTACGCGCAATTAATAGACGATGAGAGGTCTGTTTCGTTAGGTTTCGTAAACGATAATCAATACGAAAAAATAAAAAAAATGGAAAAAGCCCAAAAAGTTGGTGAGAAAATTGGAAAGGTGGCAAATAAAAAGAATATTACTAAAGTTGTATTTGACAGATCCGGATACAAATATCAAGGTCGGGTAAAAGCTTTAGCCGAAGGCGCCCGATCTAAGGGATTAAAGTTTTAAATAACTATGAAGCAAGAAAGTAAAGAAAATAACCAAAAAGGTTTTGAAAAGAAAAATTTAAAGGAAAAAGAATTTGGTGTTATTGAGGAGAGGGTTATAGAAATTAAAAGAGTTTCTAAAAAAACTACAGGGGGCAATAAGATAGGATTTACCGCTCTTGTGGCGGTTGGCGATAATAACGGTAAGGTTGGGGTTGCTTTAGGTAAAGCTTCGGACGTCTCTTCTGCCATATCAAAAGCGACATCTAAGGCGAGAAAAGAGATGTTAGAAATAAAATTAGTTAACAAAACAATATCTCATAGGATAAATTTAAAAATGGGAGCTTCTAAAATATTGTTAAAGCCGGCTCCGCAAGGTTCAGGTTTAATTGCCGGCGGTTCTGTAAGAAAAGTTTTGGAAGTAGCCGGTATTAGGGACATTTCGGTAAAAATATTGGGTTCTAGAAATAGAACTAAGAATGTGTATTCTGTTATAAAAGCGTTAAAGAAATTAAAATAATGGATTTATCTACTTTAACCAAAATTAAGAAACGGCGCAAAAAAAGAGTTGGTAGGGGTTATGGCTCTGGTAAAGGCGGGCACACTTCTGGTAGAGGCGCCAAAGGCCAAAAATCTAGAGCTGGTTACAATATACCTAAGTTTTTCGAAGGAGGTCAGATACCTATAACGAAAAGGCTTCCTCAAAAAAGAGGTAAGGGAAACAGGTCGGTTAGAGACAAGGTTTCTATAAATTTAGTTTCTTTAAAGGCTATTAAAAATGAATCTGTAATTACCCCGGAAGTGTTAAAAGATTTGGGAATTTTAAAGAAAATACCAAGTGTGAGTGTTAAAATTCTTTCTAAAGGAGATTTAAGTTCAAAAATGATATTTAGAGGTTTTAAGTATTCTAAAATGGCTAAAGAAAAAATAGAAGCTATTGGGGGCGAAGCATTATAAATAAATTTCTAATTTCTAATTTCTAACTCAAATGTTGTTTTACTGGGTGAGATTGGATTTTAGTACCTATTTTTGTTTTCAAGCTTTAAGGACCTTTTCAAAATTAAAGAGATTAGAAGTAAAATACTATTTACTTTTTTTGTATTTTCTATTTTTAGAATATTAGCTCATATACCAATACCCGGCGCTAATGTGTCTTCTTTAAAGCAACTTTTTTCTCAAGGTGGTTTGTTGGGTCTTTTAAACGTTTTTAGCGGAGGGGCCATAGCAAACTTTTCTGTTGTTACTCTTGGGTTAGGACCTTACATTAATTCTAGTATTATATTTCAACTTTTTACAAAAGTTATGCCAAAATTGGAAGAGCTTTCTAAAGAAGGGGAATTTGGAAGAAGGAAAATAAATCAGTATACAAGAATGTTAACTGTGCCCTTAGCGATAATGCAATCTTACGGAATTTATGTTTTATTGCACCGACAAGGAATAATACAAGATTTAAATCTTATATCTTTATTGGGTTTAATGTTTTCTATGGCCGCGGGATCTATGTTTTTACTTTGGTTGGGCGAACTTATTTCCGAGTACGGGGTGGGAAACGGAATATCGCTTATAATATTTGCGGGTATAGTTTCGGGAATACCTTCTTCTTTTGGTCAAACGCTTACTACAGTAACATCTTCTGGATTTGGAAATATTTCTGTTACTTTATGCGTCGCGGTTTTAGTTATAGTTGGTGTGGTGTTTATAAACGAGGCTACCAGAAAAATTAAAATTCAGTATGCAAGAAGAGTTCGGGGGGGTAAAGTTTATGGGGGTGGGTCCAGTTTTTTGCCGCTTAGGATAAATATGGCTGGAATGATACCTATAATTTTTGCTATTTCTTTGGTTTTGGCCCCATCTTTTGTAGCCGGTCTTTTACAGGGGTCTTCCAATTCTACCTTAGTCGATTTTTCGAGAGTTTTGAATAGATTATTTTCGACAGGCACATTTTTTTATAACGCATTTTATTTTTCTTTGGTTTTTATTTTTACTTATTTTTATACAGCCGTAACTTTTAATCCCGACGATGTCGCCGATAATCTTAAAAAACAAGGTGGTTTTGTTCCAGGAATACGTCCCGGGAAACAGACTTCCGAATATTTAAATAGAATAATTACTAGAATAACTCTTTTGGGGGCGTTATTTTTAGGTTTAATTGCTATCTCTCCAAATATTGCCCAGGCTGTTACTGGGGTTACTACTCTTACAGTGGGGGGAGCTGGTATACTTATTGTAGTTTCTGTTGTTTTAGAAACGGTAAAATCTTTGCAATCCCAATTAATCATGAGGGATTATGAGTCAAATATAATATGAGTGTTATAGCTATTATAGAATTTATATTAAACATAAAAATATGAAAAACCCAATCGGATCGATGAAAGATATGTATAAACTAAAGCGTCGGGCAGACGATATGAAACGTCAAATGGAAGCTATTACAATAGAAGTAGAAGACGGCGGGGTAAAAGTGATTATGCAAGGAGACAACAAAATTCAGGAAATATGGATAGATGGAGAACTTAATACTAGAGTAAAAGGAGTTTTAAACCAAGCTGTTAAGGATGTTCAGAAAAAAGTTGCCAAAAAGATGAGAGGTCAGCTCTCCGATTTTGGAATTCCAGGACTCTAATTTTTGATATTTGGAATTTTAGTTATCATAAGTTTATTAGATTATATCGTTATGAAAATAGTTATTATTGGTCCTCCGGGATCTGGAAAATCAACTCAAGCGCAAATTGTAGCCGAGAAGCTTGGTTTAATTTATATTTCCACAGGAGATATATTTAGAGATATTATAAAAACTCAATCAAATTTAGGAAGAAATATATCAAATAATCTAAAAGGGGGTCTTTTAGTCAAGGACGTTGATGTTTTAAGAGTCGTTCAGGATAGATTGTCTAAAGATGATGTTAAATTCGGTTTTGTCATAGATGGATTTCCTAGAAATTTAAATCAGGCCGAAAACTCACCTTTAGACTTTGATAAAGTTGTATATATAAAAGTTTCGGATAAAGAGTGCGCGGAAAGGATACTTTCTCGAAAGAGAGAAGGCGAAACAGACGATATTATAAATACAAGATTAAAGGTGTATCATAGTCAAACCGAACCTATCCTTGAGTACTATAGAGATTTAGGAATATTATTGGAAGTTAACGGCGAAAGATTAATCGATGAAATTGCTAAGGATATAATTTTAAAAATTGATTAGTGTAATGTATTTAAAGTCAAGAAGTGATATAGAAAAGATGTATAAGTCTGGTCAGGTGGCAAAAGAGGTTATGACGAACGTTTTGGCAGAAGTAAGACCTGGGGTAACAACAGCTTTTTTAAACACTTTAATAGAAAAAAATATTAAAAAATTAGGGGCCCGACCTTCTTTTTTTGGTATAGATGGATATAAATATTCTAGTTGTATTAGTATTAATGATGAAGTAGTGCATGGATTACCGAAAAAGAGAGTTTTATATCCCGGGGATATAATATCTATAGATCTTGGAGCTAATTTAAATGGATGGAATAGCGATATGTGTAGAACCGTTCTGGTTAATGGATCTAAAAATGGCTTAGAGAAAAAGAAAGAATTTTTAAAGGTTGGGGAGATATCTTTAAACAAAGCTATTAAAAAAGCTTTGGTTGGTAACTCCATTAGCGATATCTCTATAGCTATACAAAATAGTGTTGAATTTAAAGGATTTTCGGTAATAAGGGATTTGGTAGGGCATGGGATAGGTAAAAAACTTCACGAAGATCCACTAATCCCCTGCTATTACGATAGGACCAGATCGACTTTTTTAAAAGAGGGGATGGTTCTTGCTATAGAAGTAATGTACTCTATTGGTAGTGGAGAATTGTATGTAGATAATGATAATTGGACATTTAAAACTAAAGATGGCGCGTTGTCCGCTATGTTTGAGGATACCGTAGCGATAACAAGTAATGGGCCTAGAGTATTGACTAAATAGGGTTTTTTTGGTTAAATTCTGGTACTTTAATGAGGCCCTGAGAAAGGGTCGTATGTTTTATGGCTAAAAAAGATGCGGAAGTAAAAATGGGTACTGTATTAGAATCATTGCCTAATGCTACTTTTAAGGTAGAGTTGGAGGGTGGAAATGTTATTTTAGGGTATGTCTCTGGAAAAATGAGAATGTATAAAATTAGTATTTTGCCAGGGGACAGCGTGAAAGTAGAAATGACCCCTTACGATACAACAAGAGGAAGAATAGTTTATAGGGAGAAGTAAATTTTTAACTTCTAATTTATAACTTCTAACTTCTAAGTTAAGGTTTTTTATTTTTTGGACTTGGGTTAGGAATAGTAATTAGATTTGATTTGAAAGTAAGAGCCAGTGTTAAGAAAATTTGTAATGATTGTAAGATTATTCGCCGAAAAGGCGTTATTAGAGTTATATGTAAAAAAAACCCTAAGCACAAACAAAGGCAAGGGTAAATAAATATGGCGCGATTAGCAGGTGTAGAAATACCAAATGATAAAAGATTAGAAATTGCTTTAACTTATATTTTTGGTATTGGTCCAAGTAGGGCAAAAAAGATTCTCGAAGCGACAAAGATTAGTGGAAATGTAAGAGTAAAAGATCTTACTGAACAACAATTGGGTGATATTAGGGAATCTATAGAGAAACTAAAATTTATGGTCGAGGGCGAGCTTAAAAGCATAGTAATGCAAAACGTTAAGAGATTACAGGATATAAAGTCTTACAGGGGTTACAGGCATTTAAAAAAGCTTCCAGTTAGGGGACAAAATACCAGAACAAACGCAAGAACTAAAAGAGGAAAAAGGCAAACAATAGGGGGTATGAAAAAGATTTTAGCAAAAAAATAATCGAAATTCTTAAACATTAGCGATTTAGAATTTAATATTGGTGATTACAAAAAATCAGGGCGTAAAAAAGAAAAAAGCGCAAAGACAAATAACTCCTAAAGGAAGAGCTTACATTACAGCGGGGTTTAATAACGTTATTATGACAATAACTGATCTTAGCGGAAATACGCTGTGCTGGGATTCTGGAGGATCTTCGGGTTTTAAGGGTTCAAGAAAATCTACCCCATACGCCGCGAATATGGTGGGGGTTGGCGCGGGAAAAAAAGCTTACGATCTTGGAATTAGAGAAGTATCCGCGATAGTTAAAGGTCCTGGAAACGGAAGGGCCTCTGCCATTAAGGCTTTAAGGTCTTCGGGAATAGTTATAAGTTCTATATTAGATGCTACGCCTATTCCACACAATGGCTGTAGACCAAGAAAAAGAAGGAGAAATTAATATGGCTAAATATTCGGGTCCAAAATGTAGGTTATGTAGAAGAGAGGGTGTAAAGCTTTTTTTAAAAGGAAGCAGATGTTACTCGGACAAATGCGCGTTATCTAGGAAAGCCTATGCTCCCGGTGTTCATGGCAACAGGCGCGCCAGGAGTAAGGTTAGCGACTTTGGTAAGCAGTTAAGAGAAAAGCAAAAAATAAAGAGGATATACGGTGTTTTGGAGAATCAATTTAGAAAATATTTGGCGTCTGCCACTAAAAAGAAAGGAATCACGGGCGAGTATTTAATGCAAACCTTGGAAAGAAGATTAGATAACGTTATTTATAGGTCCAACCTTGCTGTTTCGAGAAATCAAGCAAGGCAATTAATAAGGCAAAAGAAATTTAAGATTAATAATTTAATTGTCGATATACCCTCGTATCAAGTTTCTAAGGGAGATATTATAACAACAGAGAGCGCTCATATTAATTTATCTTCGGATATGGAGACTCCTGTTTGGATAAATTTAAAAGAATCTAAAGATAAAAAAGAAATCTCTATTTTAGATGTTCCAAAAAGGGAGGATATAAAAGAAGAGATCGAAGAAGGATTAATTGTTTAAAAAAATGAAAAATTAATTATTAAAATTTTTTCAAAATTAAAAAAATGAACTCAAAACCAGATGATGCAATAATTAAAACAGTTAGAGAAGATGATTTTGTTGGTGTTTATGAAATAGGACCTCTTCCTAGAGGCTATGGTCACACTTTAGGTGTTGCTTTAAGGAGGGCTTTACTTTCTTCTATTAAAGGTTGGGCTCCCACTCAAATAACAATCGATGGTATATCTCATCAATTTACGACAATTAAAGGTGTAAAAGAAGATATAGTAAGAATACTTTTAAATTTAAAGAAGATAAGGGTTAAACTTTTAGGTAAAGACAGCGCTGTTCTTAGAATAGATGCGAAAGGATCTGGAAAAATTAAGGCTAAGGATATAATTGTTTCCGAAGGTGTCGAAATTTTAAATAAAGATCAGGAAATATTGACCCTTTCCGATTCCAAATCTAAATTTAGCGCTTCTATACTTGTTGAACCTGGGTATGGTTATGTTCCCTCCGAAGATAAAAAGACTTCTAAAGTAGGCGTAATTTTGTTAGATAGTATATTTTCTCCTGTGTTAAATGTTAAATATTCTGTTTCCCCAGATAGATTGGGTCAGATTACAGGATTAGATAAATTAACTTTAGAGATAGAGACAGATAAAACGGTTGCGCCTAAAGTCGCTTTAGTTGAAGTTTCTAAAATATTAAGTTCGTTTTTTTCTAGACTTGCGACGGGAAAAGAAAGTGTTAAAGAAGATGTAATAGAAAAAGACAGTGGAATGCCTGTTTTAACGTATAATCCCAAAGATGTCTTTGTGGACGAATTGCATTTACCAACAAGAACCATAAACGCTCTTAAAAAAGCTGGGGTAAAAACGTTGGCCGATTTGGCAGATATGAATGACGAAGACCTGCTTAAAGTTAGAAATTTAGGAGAGCAGTCTATTAAAGAAATAGAAAAGCTTTTAAAGAAGGAGAAATTAAGGTAACTAATCTTTTTATTTTTGGCTTCTAATTTAGAAACTAGAGATTAGAGATTATAAATTGTCAGCTTGAGTCATAATGTAAAGAAAGGAAGAAAGTTAAATAGAAACATAGGGCAACGTAAGGCGCTTAAAAAAAGTTTGGTAAGAGCTCTTGTACTTAATGGAAAAATAGAAACAACTATATCTAAAGCAAAATATATAAAGCCTTTTGCGGAAAGGCTTGTTTCTATCGCAAAAAAGAAAAACCTGGCTTCTTTTAGACTTTTGGTGTCAAGAACAGGAAGTAAGGATATATCCAAGAAGTTGCTAAACGAGATAGCCCCAAGATTTAAAGATATAAATGGCGGATATACTAGAATACAAAGGATTGGTGTTAGAAGCGGGGATAGCGCTCAAACGGCAAAAATAGAATGGGTGTTTAAAAAGGCGGAGGAAGAAACGCAAAAAGCAAAAGATAAAAAGACGCGGAAGGTTAGTGTAAAAGAAGAAATAGTAAGTGAGAAAAAAGGAAAAAAGGCAAAAAGCGATGTTGTTAAAAAGACGAAAGATAAATAATAATAATAAGTAATCAATAATTAAGTATGAAAACATACGCGACAAAAAAAACAGATATAAAAATAGAATGGCGTTTAATTGACGCTAAGGGGAAAGTTTTAGGCAGGCTCGCTTCGGATATAGCAAATATATTAATGGGAAAAGATAAACCTTATTTTACACGCAGTATGGTATGCGGGGATAAAGTTGTTGTTATTAATGCAAAATATATAGATGTAACGGGTAATAAAGAATCTGGAAAAGTTTATTATAAACACACTGGTTTTATAGGGAATTTAAAAAAAGAAACTTTCGAAAATTTGCAAAAGAGAAAGCCGGGAGAAGTAATTAAAAGAGCTGTTTTTGGAATGCTTCCAAAAAATAGACTTAGAGATAAAATGTTGGGAAATTTATATATTTATTCGGATAATAGCCATCCCCACCAAGCTCAATTAAAAATTAATCATAATGGTTAAAACTAAAAAAGATATTAAAACCGAAGACAAATCTGTAAAAAAAACCAAAATAAAGATTGCTCCTTATGTTGGTTTGGGAAGAAGAAAAAGATCGGTTGCCAGAGTATGGTTGTGGGAGAAAAAAGGAGACCTGATGGTTAATGGAAAAGATATAAACGAATACTTTATATCGGAAAAAGATCAGCTTTTGTGGAAGGAGCCTTTTCATACCGTTGGTGTTTCTCATCCTTTGGCCAGATTTAGCGGAAGCGTTAAAGTTAGGGGCGGGGGTATTACCGGGCACATAGGCGCTGTACAGCTAGGGGTGGCTAGGGCGTTGCTAAAGTATAACGAGGACTTTAGAGAAAAATTAAGAGGTGGCGGGTTTTTAACTAGAGATTCCAGAGAAGTGGAGCGAAAAAAGCCGTATTTAAGAAAAGCCCGCAAACGCCAGCAATATTCTAAGAGGTAGTTTTTAACTACGCATTCAAGATTTTAAAATCCCAAGATTCATTATAATGCAAATTAAAACCGAAGATGCTAACAATTTTATTGCCATGATATTATTGGGTTAGTGTCGGGGAGTAGTATACCGGTAGTACGCACGCATGGGGTGCGTGTAGAGGGAGTTCGATTCTCCCCTCCCCGACCAAAAGAGAGAAAGAGTCCGCCGAGAAGCCCTTTTTATATTCTGCCGAGAGCTGCCGATTAGATAAAAAGAAGGTCGAGCCGACACGTTTTGCGAAGAATGCTAATTCTTCGCAATTATTTTTTGCGCGCGCGATTTTGTCGCAATTTATTGCGACATTCATGAATTCTCTCATAGGTTCGAGCCAACTCGAACCAGTCTCTTCAACTTTGACGATCTCTTCTTGAAGTTTAAGTTTTGTTTCAAACATTTCGTTTTTCTTACTTTTGTAAGTTT
>Ga0210057_1005812_pt1 | contig 15692 bp, 14 predicted proteins | sample CryGeyCG2114_010_2_FD_183968 | JGI IMG/M metagenome (GOLD analysis project Ga0210057, IMG submission 183968) | Groundwater microbial communities from aquifer - Crystal Geyser CG10_big_fil_rev_8/21/14_0.10 (SPAdes) (version 2) | ecosystem: Environmental > Aquatic > Deep subsurface > Groundwater ...
AAGAAAAATTCACCCAAGATATGGAAAAATGCGTTGAATTAACGGAAAAAACAATTGGAGAAAAACCTAAAGGTTTCCGAGCCCCTTGTTTTTCACTTACCGAGAAAACCAGCTGGGCCCTGAATATTTTGGCTGAGCTCGGGTTTAAATACCATTCCGGCCGTTGGCCGCTTTCCGCCTCTCCTTTAAAGGAAATACCGGTAGGTTGGTCCGGTGGAGTCTATTTCCGCCTGTTGCCTCTTTTCATCTTCAAAAAAATACTAAAAAGGAGTCGAATTATCTATCTGCATCCTCATGAACTATACAAAGATGTGCCTGTTGTTGGAGAAGCCCCTTGGTTTAAAAAATTCTTAAAATATTATAGAGTTAAAGATAGCTTAAACAAGCTTGAAAAACTGCTCAGGAATTATCAATTTAGTTCAGCCCAACAGATTCTAAAGATATGAAACTAATTATTATTATCCCGGCCAAAAACGAAGAAAAAACCATAAAAGATGTCATCAAGGGTATACCCCAAGAGATTTTTGGCATTACTGAAAAAGAAATCATAGTGATAGACGATGGTTCAACCGATAAGACAGCCCAGGTCGCCCAAGAAACCGGAGCCCAAGTTATTTCCCATGTGGAGAATAAGGGAGTCGGCATCGCCTTTACTACCGGCGTCAAAGAAGCCCTTTCACGCAGGGCAGATTTGGTTTTAACTATTGATGCTGACGGCCAATTTGATTCAGCTGAGATTCCCAAATTAATCCAGCCTGTTTTAGAGAACAAAGCTGATTTTGTCACAGGCTCCCGTTTTATAAAAGGAGAATCTATCTCTCAAATACCAGGGATTAAAATTTTTGGCAATAAATTAATGGCCAGATTTATCAGCCAGATTATCTCTAGGCCTCTTTCTGACGTTTCCTGCGGATTCCGAGTTTACTCCAAAGAGGCCCTGCTATATCTTAACCTCTTTGGTAGATTTACCTATACCCAGGAAACAATTTTAAATTTATGTTTCAAAGATTTAAGAATAATAGAGGTACCAGTAAAAGTAAAATACTTTCCTGGTCGAAAATCTTACATTACTGATAACTTAATAAATTATATTTTTCAGGCAATGAAAATTATCCTTCGAACAATTATTGATTACAGACCAATGAAGTTTTTTGGCGGATTAGGAATTTTTCTTTTTTCAATCGGGTTAATATTAGACATAATAATGCTTTATATTTTTCTCCAAACCGGCCAATTTTCTCCCAATATATCTGTAGGAGCTTTAGGATTGATTTTTAACATTTTTGGATTAGCTCTTTTTATCATTGGATTGGTCGCTGATATGTTGAACCGAATCCGCCAGAACCAAGAAAGAATGCTTTATTACCAAAAAAAGAAATTATATTATGGAGGTTTTTGACGATAATTATTTGACATCTAATTTTGTCATTCAGAGACTTGTCAAGAGTTTTTATCGATCTATTAAAGAAATTTTCTCTGAGATTGAAGTAAACAAAATTTTGGAAGTAGGTTGTGGACCGGGTTTTTCGACCCAATATTTGCAAGAAATTTTAACAAGTGAGGTTGATTTCGAAGCTTCGGAATATGAGGAAGATTTGGTCAAAGAAGTCCAAAAAAGGAATCCCGGCGTCAGAATTCAACAAGAATCAATCTATGGATTAAAAAGAGTAGAGAACAGTTTTGATTTGGTGATTGCTTTGGAGGTTTTGGAACACTTAGAAAATCCAGAGTTAGCGCTAAGGGAGTTACAACGGGTTACTTCAAAATATTGTTTGGTTTCTGTCCCCCAGGAGCCTCTTTGGCGGATTTTAAATATTTGTCGTTTAAAATACCTAAGGAATTTAGGCAATCCCCCCGGACATTTACAACATTGGTCAAAAGGGAAATTTAAGAAATTTGTGAGTCAATATTTTAAAATAAGGGAAGTCAAAACTTCTTTACCTTGGTTAATTATTTTAGGCGAAAAATGAAAAAGGTTTTATTCATCGGCGTCAGTAATTACAATTTGGAAAAGCCGGAATTTCAATCGCATTTAAAGAAAAAGTTTGAAGGGCTGTCTCGAGAGATAACGCCTTTGGTTCTAGCCAAAGGAAAACCTTTTCATAAAAAGATTTGGCAAACAGATTTTTATCTTTTGCCGCCCCGTTTTTTCTTTTGGCCGCTGGCTTTTTTTCTTGCTTTTTGGATGTGTTTGGTGAAGGAAATAAATGTGATTGTGGCTCAATCTCCATTGGCGGAGGGATTGGTCGGCTCAATTTTGAAGAAAATATTTAAAAAAGAATTGATTATTGAGGTTCACGGCGATTGGGAGGCGAGGTACCCTTCTTTCAAAAAGTTTTTATCAATTTTGGCTAGATTTAGTTTGAGGAATGCCGACAAAGTAAGGGCGATTTCCAGTTTTACTTTAGAAAAAGCCCGCCGTCTTTCACCTCATAAACCCTATTTTGTTTTTCCGACCTTCACCGACATAGACGATTTCCTCAAAGAGGAAGACGCCTCTTTCGGCAACTTTATTTTATTTGTCGGCAACCTGCAAGAGGTTAAAGGGATAAATGTTTTAATTGAAGCTTTTGCCAAGATTTCTCCAGATTTTCCGGATTTCAGGCTGATTTTGATTGGCGATGGTCCGGAAAAAGAAAATCTCAAATCTCAAATCTCAAATCTCAAAATTGAAGATAAGATGGAGTTTAGAGGGCAGCTTTCTCTAGAAGAGACCAGAAATATTATGAAGAAATGTTATTGTTTGGTTCTGCCATCTCGGTCAGAGGGTTTGGGCAGGGTTCTAATAGAAGCGATGGCGCTGGGAAAATCGGTCATTGGCAGCAATGTCGGCGGCATTCCCGATTTAGTCCAAGACGGCCAAAACGGGTTTTTGTTTGAAGTTGGCAATATTGAACAACTGGCGGAAAAATTAAAAACTTTATTAAGCAATAAAACATTGGCCCTTGAAATGGGCAAACGCGGTCGCGAATTCGTCCAAGACAAATTCTCCAACGAAAAATACATTTCAAATTACTTCCAAATGATCAGGGCTTGACTTTTTGCGAACCCGCTATATTATTGAAAGGATAAATTAGCAATTTAAGGAGGGACAATGAAAATTTCTAACTTATTATTGGATTTGGGAAATGTGCTTGTGATAAATCATCCTGAGCGGGCAGCCAAAGAGTTTTCAAGATTGAATAAACTGAATCTGGCGGAAAATATGGAAATAATGGCAGACGATATTGATTACATGGAAGGAAAGATAAGCCCTTCTCAATTTGCCCGGAGACACATAAGGGCAAAAAACCTTCCTATTTCTGAGCAGGAATTTCACGATATTTACGTAGACATTTTCGCTCTTAATGTGCCGTTATTCAATCTTCTGAAAAAACTCAAATCGAGAATAACTCTTACAATGTTGTCCAATACAGAGATGACAACAATTGAGTTCCTTAAGAAAAAGTTCCCTCAATTATTCTCTTTATTTGATGGAAGATTGGCTCTTTCTTTTCTGGAGGAGGTTAGGGCAGTAAAACCTAAAAAGAAGATATATCAGTACGCTTTAAAGGTTTCTGGTTCAAGGCCTGGAACCGCCGCTTTTTTTGATGATAAGATGGAATATGTAGAAGCAGCGAGAAAACTTGGCATCCCCGCTTATCGCTACACTACAATACAAAAATTTCAAGATGATTTATTGTCTCTAGGATTGAGGCCGGGCCAGCAATAATCAAGCAAGTTGTAAAGGCTCCCCTTGTTCCAACCGATAAATATTTGTGTTAGTTACAATTAGAACCTTAAGACGGTGCTTATCTCCCGGCACCGTTTTTTATAAAATCAAGGGGTCGCCAAAAAGGCGATTTTTTGTTAGAATGAGATGGGCGATGAGAATAAAATTCTCATCTTCACCTTCGCCCTTATAAATAAAAGCTTGGTTTATGAGGTTGCTTATTATTACCCAAAAAGTGGATGTCAGTGATGATAATCTTGGTTTTTTCCACGGCTGGATAGAGAAATTTGCCCAGAAACTGGATAAGGTTTATGTCATTTGTCTTTGGCAAGGAGAGTATAGTTTGCCTCCCAATGTGGTTGTCAGGTCGCTGGGCAAAGAAAAAGGGTCTTCTAAAATCGGCCAATTTTTTCGGTTGCAGAAACATTTAATTCAAACTATTCCCCAAGTTGACGGCATTTTTGTCCATATGGGTTCGATTTACGCTTTGGCTTCTTTTCCTCTGGCCAAGATTTTCAGAAAGAAAATAGTGCTTTGGTACGCTCATGTCAAACCGAACATTTCATACATCGAGAAAAAAATAGTTTCAAAAATTCTGACTCCGTCCAAAGAGAGTTGTTCCGGCAGTCAAAAGATTGTGGTGACGGGGCACGGCGTTGATACAGGGCTTTTTAAGCCCAAAGATAATGCGAATACCACGAATCGTTATCCGAATGCTACAAATAAAGAATGGAGAATCCTTTATACCGGACGCATCACCCCGATTAAAGACTTGGAAACGCTGGTTGAAGCTCTCAATATTTTGATTCATCAAAAAAGTATCAAAAACATTAAGGTGAGGATTGTTGGCGGTCCGGTGGATGATAGCGAAAAAAGGTATGCTGCCGAACTGAAAGATTTTGTTAAAGAAAAAAACTTAGAGAATTGTATCGAATTTGTTGGTGGCGTTCCCCACCAAGAATTAGTGAAGTTTTACCAAGAGAGCGATGTTTTCGTCAATATGATAGCCAAAGGAGGGGCGGGAAAAACGAGTTTGGAGGCCATGGCCTGCGGGGTGCCGGTCGTTTTGTGCACCCCGACTTTTAATGAATTGTTGGGAGAGTATAAAAACGAGATAATTTTTGAAGAAAAAAATCCCCACGACTTTGCCGAAAAGTTGTTAAACTGCTTGAATTTTTCAGAGAAAAAAAAGAAAGACTTCGGACGCTTATTAAGAAGCATCGTAGTTAATCACCACAATTTAGATAACTTGATAGATAAAATAATCAACAGTTTTAAATAAATGACCGTTTGTTATTTTGGCATTTACGATCCGAACAATTCCCGCAACAGGGAATTAATAAGCGGTTTGAAAGAAAACGGCGTTGAAGTGGTTCAATGCCGGGTTGATCCGGCCCAGCCTTTTAAATACTGGAAGCTGTTTAAAAAGCACAGACAAATTAAAGATTATGACGTCATGGTTGTCGGTTTCCCTGGCCACCCGGTTATGCTGTTGGCCAAACTCGTTTGCCGAAAACCAATCATTTTTGATGCTTTCGTTTCCCTTTACGACTCCAATGTTTTCGACAGAAAAAGCGTTTCTCCTTATAGTTTTTGGGCTTTGAAATATTGGTTGCTGGACTGGCTTTCGTGCAAGTTGGCCGACAGGGTGTTGCTAGATGCCGATGAGCACATCAAATATTTTGTCAAAACTTTCAGAATTAAAAAAGAGAAATTCAGAAGAATTTTAGTAGGGACAGACGATAGTATTTTTTATCCCAGGGACTGTCAAAAAAACACTGACAAGTTTTTGCTTCTTTTTCAGGGAACCTATATTCCTTTGCAGGGGGTGGAGTACATGATAAGAGCGGCTAAAATATTGGAAAATGAAAATGTGCAGTTGGATATTATCGGGAGAATAAAAACGTACGGCCCGTCCGTAGAATTAAGCCAAAAGTTAGATGTAAAAAATGTAAACTTTATCGATTTTATGCCCCAAACAGAATTGGCCGAACGTATGGCTCGAGCCGATGTTTGTTTGGGATTTTTCGGCGACACTCCTAAAGCCAAAAGATGTGGCGCGTTCAAAGTGACCGAAGCCCTGGCCATGGGAAAGCCCGTCCTTACCGCCGACACTCCAGCTATGAGGGAATTCTTGAAAGACAGAGAGAGTTGTTTGTTTTGTCGGGGGGCTAATGCTGAAGATTTGGCTGAAAAGATATTAGAGCTGAAAAACAACCCGGTACTGCGTGAAAAAATAGCCGACAACGGCTATAAAGTATATCAAGAGAAATTAACGCCGAAAGCCCTGGGGAAGGAGTTGAAAAATATCATAGATGAGTTATACTGAAAAGGTATAATATTAGTTAAAATAAGATGGAAAATTCACTTCACCATAAAATTTTGGTCACCGGGAATCGGGGATTTTTCGGGACCAACTTCGAGCAACATATTGAGAGAGAACATCCGGAGATAGATTTATTTGGTTTTGATTTAAAGCACGGCCAAGATTGCCGTAATTTCGGGCAGATCGAAAAAACTATTAAAGGAAAATCAATGGTTTTTCATTTCGCCGCTTTTACCCATACCGATACTTCCATGCGCTATCCGGAATTATTTTTGGAAGGAAACGTCAAGGGAACCTTAAATGTTTTAAAAGCCTGCACTCAACACAAAGTTAAATTGATTCATATCAGTTCTTCCGAGGTTTACGGCACTTTAAAAGAAGGATGGGAGAAACAGTCGGAAGAGCATCCTTTTGGTCCGGCCTCGCCTTACGCCACCTCCAAAGTGTCTTGCGATTTAATGTGCCAAAATTGGCATAAGATGTACGGGACAGACGTTGTCATTGTCAGGCCCTTCAACGGCTACGGCTTTTATCAGGACAGGAGAAAAGTCATGTCCAAATACATCGAATGGATTGAAAAAGGATTGCCGCTGCAAGTCTACGGTGACGGCCGTCAGAAGAGAGACTGGATTTTTGCTCAGGAGTTGGTTGAGGGAATCTGGCGGACCCGCCAGCTGCCAGCCGGCGAGATTATCAATTTATGTTCGGGGAAAAACTATTCCATTTTGGAAGTGATAGACTTATTAAAAAAAATAACTGGGCAAAATATTAAAATTGAATTTGTTAAGCCGAGATACGCTGAAGTCGGCAATATGATTGGCGACAATTCCAAAGCAAAAAAACTTCTCAATTGGGAGCCCAAAATAGATTTAGAGGAAGGACTGGCTAAGACCTACCGCTGGCTGAAAGAGAATAAGCCCATCGCCTACCTCGGCGGCGAACCTAAAACATTAAGGTTTATTTCAAATGAAGGCGCCTAAAATAAAAATCGTCAAGGAGAAACCCTATAAAATACCTTTGTTTTTTCCTTATATTTCAGAAAAAGCGATTTCTGAAGTAGTCAAAGTTTTGCACTCAAAGTTCGTGGGCCAGGGACCTTTGATTCCTGTTTTTGAACAGAAGTTTGCCGAAAGGTTTAAAGCGAAGTACGCGGTAGCGACAAGTTCCTGCACGGCCGCTCTTCATTTAGCCTATATCTTAGCCGGAATTCAAGGGGGAGACGAAGTGTTGGTTCCTTTGTTTACCTGTTCGGCAACGGTACATCCGGTTCTTTACCAGAAAGCCATACCAGTGTTTGTAGATATTAAAGATGATTTTACTTTAGACCCAGCTGATTTAGAGAAAAAAATTACTAAAAAAACCAAAGCTATCGTAGTGGTGCATTATGGCGGGTGCATGTGCGACATGGACAGGATAATGAGTATTGCCAGGAAATACAAATTGCCGGTGATTGAAGATGCGGCCCAGGCCGTGGGCGCTTACTATTTTGGCCAGAAAGTCAAAGGGTATGCCGGCACCATCGGAGATTATGGCTGCTTTTCGTTTCAGGCGATTAAGTATTTGACGACCATTGACGGTGGAATGGTCACCATGAAAAAAGAAGACGATTTTAAGAAATGCAAACGGATCAGATGGTTTGGCGTCGACAGGGATTTGAAAATAAGAAAAGGCTGGCAGCAATTCAAGGACTGGGAGAGAAGGGAGATGACTTACGATGTCTGGGAGGTGGGCTACAAATATCACACGAACAATTTTAATGCAGCCATTGGCTTGCAGCACTTAAAGGAATTTAATGAGATACTTGCTCATTATAAAGGACTGAGCAATTTATACCGCAAGCTTTTAAAAAACGTTGATAGCATAGAGTTCTTGCCAGCCAAAAAAGGCGATACGGTTTGGCTGATGACTATTTTAGCCAAAGACAGAGATAATTTAGCCGACAAATTAAAAAAACGAGGGATAGAGACCAATTTAGTACACATTAGGAGCGATGTTTACACCTTGTTTAAGCCTTATGCTAAAGGAAAGTTTCCCAAGATGGACGCATTGGAAGGTAAATATCTTTGCATTCCTCTTCACCGGAAAATGCGGGTAAAAGACATCAGGTTTATCTGCGATGTCATCAAAAAACCATAAAATTCTCAAAGTTGGTTTAGTGGGCTGTGGGAGGATATCTCAGCAGCATCTAGCCGCCATAGCTCTTCTCAAAAATCAGATTAAACTGATGGCAGTTTGCGATTCAAATCGTAAGAAAGCAAAAAAGGTTGGTCTCAAATACCGCGTTCCCTTTTATACCGACTACCGAGACTTGTTGAGAAGAAAAGACATTGATTTAACCGTAATTTGCACGCCCAACGGCTTTCATTATCCGATGGGGATGGCTGCAGTTCGAGCCGGAAAGCACGTTTTGCTGGAAAAACCCCTGGCGATTAATCTGAAGGAAGCGGATGATTTAATCAGGGCCTTTAAAAAAAGAAAAAAAGAATTATTGGTGGTGATGCAGGTAAGATACAATCAGGCCTTGAGGGTTTTAAAAAAGACAATTCAGGCGGGAAAGTTGGGGAAAATTTATAATGCCGCTTTAACCATCAGATGGTCGCGTCCCCCGTCTTATTTTGAGGAAGCCGACTGGCGGGGCAAAAAGTCTTTGGACGGAGGGGCTTTTTTGAATCAGGGCATCCACTACCTGGACGCTTTGCAGTGGCTTTTGGGCGGTGTCAAAAGCGTCTACGGGAAAATTGACCGAGTGGCTCATTGTATCGAAACGGAAGACGAAGTTTTTTCTTTATTAAGATTTAAAAACGGAGCCTACGGATTGATCGAATTTACCATTTGTGCTTATCCTCAAAACCTCGAATGTTCAATCACGATTTTAGGAGAAAGAGGCACGATAAAACTGGGGGGAAGAGCGATTAATGAAATTGAGTTCTGGGAGGTAAAGAATTGTCCTCGGCCAAAAATTCAGGAAAAAATCTCTCCGGACTTCAAAGGCTCCAGTCCCCATCACCTTTTTGTTTACCGGGATATTATAAATTATTTCAAAAACGGCCAGAAACCTTTCTTTTCCGGCGCGGAAGCCAGGAAATCGCTAGAAACTCTCGAAGCTATTTACAAGTCGGCCAAACAAAACAAAGAAATCAGACTTTAAAATATAATTCGAATACTACGAATCATTATCCGAATGCCACGAATAGTTTTATTTTTCTATTGAAATTATGAAAAAAATTAAAAAAATTTTGATTACCGGAGCCGGCGGTTCACCCTCAACCAATTTCGTCAGGTCGTTAAAAAAAGCTGCCGAGCCATTTTATTTTATTGGAGTAGACTGTAACAGCTATTATCTCCAAAGGGCCGAAACCGACGAGAAATATTTAATCCCTTCAAAAGACGATGAACGCTATCTAGAGATGCTGAATGAAATTATTGCCCGGACAGGAGCCGATTTCCTCCACGTCCAGAACAGCGACGAACTTGAAGTGCTTTCTGAAAACCGGGATAAATTAAAAACTAAATATTTTTTACCGAGCGTTGAAGCAATAAGAATTTGCCAGAACAAGTTTGAATCTTATCAGAAATGGGCTGAAGCCGGACTTCCCCAGCCAAAAACCTTATTTTTGGACAACGAGGACGACTTGAAAAAGGCTTTTCAAGAATTGGGTAGTGAGATATGGCTAAGAGAAATAAAAGGCTCGGGAGGCCGAGGTTCGCTTTTGACAAAAGATTTTGAGAAGGCCAAAACTTGGATTAATTTTAAAGACGGCTGGGGCAAGTTTACCGCAGCTCAATATTTGTCGCCTCAATCTATTACCTGGCAGTCGATTTGGCAGGACGGGGAGCTGATTGTCGCCCAAACCCGGAAAAGACTGTATTGGGAACTGGCTAAAATATCTCCCTCGGGGATTACCGGAGCCACCGGCGGAGCCATCACCGTTTCCGATTCCCAAGTGGACGAGATAGCTTTGAAAGCGATCAAAGCGATTGATGTCGAGCCCCACGGGATTTTCAGCGTTGACATGACTTACGACAAAAACAATGTTCCCAACCCGACCGAAATCAATATCGGTAGATTTTTTACCACGCACGAGTTTTTTACCCAAGCCGGACTGAATATGCCCTACATCTTTATCAAACTGGCTTTTGGCGAGCCGTATCCCAAACCGGCTAAAAAAATAAATCCTTTGCCCGATAACTTGGTTTGGATTCGGGGAATGGATTTTTTGCCCAAACTAACCACTTTGGCGAAAATCGAGGAATATGAAAAAGAATTTGAAAAAAGAAAGAACAAAGCGCAATAAAAAAAATATTTTGATAACCGGTGCGACCGGACATTTAGGCTCATTTCTATTAGGCAGAATTCCCAAAAACTACAATATTTTTACCGTAGAGACAGATATTGCCAACAGAAACAAATTAGCGAAATACAAAAAGATATTTGAGAAAACAGACATTTTAATCCATCTGGCAGCTTACGTTCCGTTGAAGAGAGAGTTCGATGACCTGAATAAAAGCATCGATACCAACGTCAAAGGCTCGTTAAATCTGGTTGATTTATTGAAAAAAGGCAGCAAATTGATTTTTGCTAACACCTGCGAGATTTACAATCCCCAGACATTTTACGCCGTCAGCAAGTTGGTCGCCGAGAGGCAGTTAGGGGTTATTTGTCGGGAAAAGGGCATTAAGTTCATTTCCTTAAGGTTTGCCAGCATTTATGGCCCGGGCGAAAAAATTCAAAGAGCTATTCCTAATTTCATAAAGTCAGCAATAAAAAATGAAGACATTACGATTTTCGGCGATGGCAAGGAAAAAAGAAGTTATTTGTATATTGACGATGCGGTTGAAGCCATTGTCAGGGCGATTGCCTATCCCCGCAGCGGCATTTTCAACATTTCTTCAAGGGAAGTCATAACGATTGCCGGGCTGGCCAAATTGATAAAAAAGATTACCAAGTCAAAATCGAAGATTGTTTATAAACCGAGAATCAAAGAGAAAAAAGACCTGGTATTCAGTGGCAAAGAGGCAGAGAAAAAGCTGAAGTTCCGGTCAAGGTTCACTCTGGGCCGAGGCATAAAAGAAGAGATAAATTATTTTGACAAGCCAACCCTCTTTCTCGACTTAGACGGAACTGTTTTTGATGTTTCAGAAAGAGTTTACCGCGCCTACCAAGATACATTAAAAAAACACAAAAAGAAATTTCTTAAAAAAAAGGAGTATTTAGAACTCAAAAAAAAGAAAACCCCAATTGGGGAAATATTGCAAAGAACCGGGGCAGAGGACGTTTGCTCAAAATTTACAAGAGAATACGAGAGAAAGATTGAGAATGCTCGCTATTTAAAATTAGATAAAATATCCCAGGGTTTGAAGAAGATGTTATTAGACCTAAAAGATGATTACAGATTAGTTTTATTTACTTTGAGGAAGCACCCATCAAGACTGTTTGAACAATTAAAAAAGAAAGGAGTGGATAAAATTTTTAATAAAATACTTTTAGCTCCAGCTAAAAATTCTCAGCCCAAATGGGAATCTAAATCAAAAATAATTAGGCAACGCGGCAATTACAATAAAAAATCGGTTATAGTAGGCGATACCGAAACAGATATCTTGGCTGGGAAGAGCCTTGGGTTAAAAACGATAGCCGTGGTTAACGGAATGAGAAATAGAAATTTTTTAAAAAAATACAAACCCGATGTTTTAATTGATGACTTTCTTAAACTTAAACACTCAATATAAGTCGATAAAAAAAGAGATTGATAGAGCTATCAAACGGGTTTTAGATGGCGGAGTTTTTATTGGCGGAGCTGAAGTAGAAGAATTCGAAAAAGAGGTAGCTAAATTTTGCGGCTCAGCATACGGTCTCGGCGTAAATTCTTGCACCGATGCTCTCTATTTGTCTCTGAAAGCGCTTGAGATAGGTCGTGGAGACGAAGTCATTACCACCCCTTTTACTTTCATTGCCACGGCCGAAGTAATTGCTAACTTGGGAGCTAAGCCGGTTTTTGTTGATATTGAAAGCGATACTTTCAATATCAATCCTGGACTTGTCGAAGGGTTAATCACTTCCAAAACCAAAGCCATAATGCCAGTTCACCTTTTTGGTCAAATGGCGGATATGGATAGAATAATGAGCATCGCCAAGAAATATAAATTAAAGGTGATTGAGGATGCGGCTCAGGCCATTGGAGCAAAATACAAAAACAAGATGGCTGGAAACATTGGCGATGTCGGCTGCTTTTCTTTTTTTCCGTCAAAAAACTTAGCGGCTTTGGGCGACGGGGGCATGGTGGTGACGGGCAACAAAAAAACAGCTAATAAAATCCGGCTTTTGAAAAATCATGGTTCTTCACCGAATGAAAAATATTTAAACCTTATTTTAGGAACTAATTCCAGATTAGATGCTCTCCAAGCAGCAATTTTAAGAGTCAAACTGAAACATCTGGCAAAATGGAGCAAAAAAAGAGCTGAAAAAGCTCGCTATTACAGCAAAAATCTGAAAGGGGTAGGAGATATTGAAGTTCCCCGGGTCGGTCCAAATAGAACCCATATTTTCCATCAATACACCATCAGAACCAAATCGAGAGATAAGCTTCAAAAATACCTGAAAGAGAAAGGAATCCCGACCATGACTTATTACCCCTTGCCCTTGCATCTGCAGCCCGCTTTTAAATATCTTGGTTATCGAAACAGTGATTTTCCAGAAGCGGAAAAAGCCGCCAAAGAAGTTTTATCCCTGCCAATTTATCCTGAGCTTTCGATATCTGATCAAAAAAAGATTATCAAAACAATTTCAGAATTTTTTAATATTAGTAGTCGATGAAGCTAAAGCTTCATCTTCAGCTTCGATTACCGAACGATAGTGAAGGTGAAAAAGAGATTTATCTCTTTGTCATAATAAATTAAAATCGTAGTCGATGAATCTTTAGATTCATCTCCATCTTCGCCCGCCTTGGGCGGGCTCGCTAAATGATTAAAATTCTTGATGAAAAAAATATTTCTCCGGAAATTATCCGAAGACTTGAGGAAATATCAAACTTGACCGGGGTCAAAGAGGTGGTTGCTTTTCCCGACGTTCATCTAAAAGAAAAATATACCAATTTGGGGTACAGGGTAGATGTTCCCTCCAGTTTAGCTATCTTAACCGAGAACTATCTTTACCCCCAGTTTCGCCCCGGAATTAACTGCGGCATGTCTTTGATAAAAACCAATCTCTTTTATGAGGACTCTTTGCTGCCGAAACTGGAAAAAGTTTTATTAAATTTCAACAAAGGATTAATTAAAAACCTCTTTAATTTTTTCCGCTTTCCCTTAAAAGACAAATTTTCTCTCTCAACCGAGGAATTTCAGAGAATTTGCCGTAAAGACATCTCTCAATTTGACTATCGCGGGATTCGCAAAGAATGGCAGCAAGGAACTCTTCGCTTAAAGAGAAAGATAGGTAAACATTTTGGGGGCAATCACTTCTTGGAGTTACAGGCAGTAGATGAAGTTTTTGACGAAGAACAAGCCAAGGAATGGGGCATAAACAAAGGGCAGGTTTGCCTTCTTTGCCATACTGCCGGAGACCCGCTGGACGATATCTTGGAAAAGGAAATTTTAAGAGAGACAATTTATCAGCCCCATTTCGTCAAACTGGAAGCTTCTTCTGATAATGCCCAAATAATTTTGAAGGCCATTAAAATTTTGCTGAATTACGGTTTTGCCTACCGTTTGACTGCCTTCGCTATTTTAAAAGATCTGTTCGCCAAAGTTTTTGGCAAGGAAGCGAATTTGGATTATTTTTCCGATCACTGCCATAATGGTATTGAAGAAATAAAAAAAGATTCAAACAACACCTTCTTTCTTTATCGGCATAACGTCAATAAAGTTTCAGAGCGCTCTCCCGTTGTTTTATCGGGCTCATTCAATTTGAGAAGTTATGTTTCAGAGGGCAGGGCGGGGGCTGAGAATTTTTTATGGTCGGCTGACCACGGTTACGGGGATTTAATCGAAAAATTTCCCAAAACTCCTGTCTCCGGGAGGGCCAAGAGAATATTATTGAAAAAAGGAGTTAATCTTCCCCTTTTTGTCAAAAAAGAAGAAGTAGGGCTGGAACATAGTTCAGCTGCTGATTACCTGCTTTCTTTGTTTGAGAAAAACGATATTTCCAGAAAAGTGTTCAGCTTAACGCCAATTATCAATTTTAAATATGTGTAACCTCGTAGGTTACACACTAATTAATATGGAAACCATCCGAGAATTAAAAGAAATTTGCCAGCCTCATAGAACAAACCTTCCAAAGTCGAAAGATTGGGGCTACTTGAAGCACCGGGAGTTGTCCGTCTATATTACTAAAGCCATTTTAGAATTGACCGGCGGCAAGATAAAACCCAATCACCTCTCCCTTTTTAATATCTTGTTCGGCCTTATTCTGCTTTCGTCAATTGCTTTAGGGACCGAAGATAGACCGCTTTTTCTCATTTTGCTTTTTTTATTCTATTTCAGTTTCCTGTTGGACAAGGTTGATGGAGAAATAGCCAGATACAGAAGCATTGTCACCCTGAGAGGGACCTATTTGGACGAGATTTACCATCTTTTTGTCCAAAACGGACTGATATTGGCGATTGCCATCAACCACTCTCTGATTTATCTTGGCATGGTTGGTTTTTTTCTTTTCTTTTTAACTCGTTACCTCAACAAGCTTAGATATTCCATCTACGCCAAATATAAACCAGAAAGAAATAAGTTTTCAATGAAGAAAAACTTAAATAAAGCCGAAAAATTGCTCGTGAGTTTTTTAAATATCCCCCCCCTAAAATTATGCTCGGTAGCCCGTCGCCACGATATTTTCTTGTTTTTAGCGTTTTTGCTGTCTATTTTTTGCTTTAACTCAACAACGGTTTGGTTCTGGTTCTTACTTCTTTGGGCAGCAATGTTGACGATTAATGTTTTGAGATTCTTATTGATTAATTATTTTTATATTGACCGAGATGTCCAATTAGTCGATGAAAATAAGCTTTAAAAAAGATGATTTCAATTTTTTATCTTTCTCGGGTCGATCTTTCAACGAAAAGGACCCATGTCCACAATATTGCTAAAACCTGCGAATCTTTAAGAGCAACTCTGGTCACCACTTCTAATAGTTTAAAGAAAGAAGAAATAGAAGACTTTTTAAAAGAACATAATATAAAGCAGAGATTCCCAATTATTGCTCTCAATTCTTTTTCCAATTATTTTTTAGTGAGTCGCTTCAGGTTGTTTAATTGGCTGGAAGTAATTTTAGCTAATTTCTCTTTAATAAGGTTTTTATTTGCCCAAAGAAAAAAGATAGATGTTATTTATTTACGAGACCAGCACCTTTTTCTGGCAGTAATTTTTGGCAAATACTTTTTAAAGAAACCGGTTTTTTTTGAGGTTCACGCTGGCAAAAGAAAAAAACATACTCAGATTTTGCTGAATTTAATAGTCAGTATTTCTAACGGAGTTATTGCCATCAGTTTTGCCTTAAAGAAATATTATGAAAAATTGAATAAAAACATTATCGTTGCTTTTTGTCTGGCTCCTGAAAAAGAAAATTTTCCCTATCACAAAAACAAAGAAGAATTAAGAAAGGAATTAAATTTACCCTTAGATAAGGTTATGGTGGGCTATACTGGCAGGTTGGATTTGAAGGGAGTTCACAGC
>Ga0210057_1005813_pt1 | contig 15691 bp, 17 predicted proteins | sample CryGeyCG2114_010_2_FD_183968 | JGI IMG/M metagenome (GOLD analysis project Ga0210057, IMG submission 183968) | Groundwater microbial communities from aquifer - Crystal Geyser CG10_big_fil_rev_8/21/14_0.10 (SPAdes) (version 2) | ecosystem: Environmental > Aquatic > Deep subsurface > Groundwater ...
AAAGTAAAAAAGTGGTGTTCTAATGTCGTATGGTGGCTGGTCTTAAACAAGCGATTTTCCACATTAATCATATCGCCCATTTCCGGCGATTCTTCCTGATAACATTTTTGCGCCGCGTGACTCGCCAAAACTAAAAGCTCATCCTTATCAACTAATTCTTTGACTAATTTTGTTTCCGCGCTTAATTTTACCTCTATCATATTGCCCTCCTTTGTTTAAATGAATAATTTTAAAAGAACCCGATATTTTAATTTATTGCTTATCGTATTTTTCCAAAGAATCATCCATTATATCAAGTTTAACTTTCGCCTGTTTAAAAAGCTCCCGGCTTGGCGCGTCGGCATGGTATCTTTTTTGCGTTACGATTCTTTTAATGCCCACCCGCACAATGCGCCGGGCGCAGTTAACGCAAGGTGTCATTTTACAATAAAGCGTGGCTCCGCACAAGGCAATGCCATCCATCGCCGCCTGTAAAATCGCGTTCTCCTCGGCATGAAGCGTCCGCACGCAATGCTGATGGCTGCCATTTTCGTCAATTACCGTAATCATTAAATGGCCGGCTTCATCGCAATGCTTATCCCCGGGAGCTGAACCGACGTAGCCCGTAGTTAAAATCGTGTTTCTATCGCTCACGATTATCGCGCTGCTTCGCCCCCGATCGCAGGTGGCGCGCCTACTTAGCGGCTCAATTAATCCCAGAAAATACTCGTCCCAGTTTGGCCGAACATGATTATTTATTTTTGTCTTCTTGGTTTTCAGCATATAAAATAGATGTCATTCTGAACACAGCCCCGCAGCTGCGGGGCGAAGTGAAGAATCTAATCCTTTTTAGATTCTTCGCCCTTCGCAAACTCGGGGCTCAAAATGACTAAAAACCGACATCTTATTTACCTTGAATTACGAAACTCATTCATTCTGCCTCCCCTCCTTGTTTAAGGAGGGGGCGGAGGAGGTAATTTGAATTTAAAATTACCCCTCCTCAATCCTCCCCTTTATCAAGGGGAGGAGGCAATACCGCGTTTCGTAATTCAAAGTTATTACCTAATATCTCATCCACCTGCCCATACAAATCTTCATAACTCCCGTTATTGTCTATTAAAAAATCCGCGCGGTTTTTTAAGTCCCTAATCTGTAATTCCGATTCGTCGGCGTGCGCTTTTTTGAAATCCTCAAAAGTTTTTTTGGCGTCGTCGGAATTTTCTCCTCTTTTAGTTATGCGTTCGTAACGCTTTTGCATGTCCGCTTCCAAATATGCCAGCTTAAATTGCGGAATTTCCCTTAAATATTTTATGTCCGCCAAACGACGCACGCCGTCAATAATGATAACCTCATCAACGGCTTTCTTGACATCTTCCGCCATAACGCGCGCGAGCAACTCCTCGCCAAAACTCTGACGCAAAATAGTAGACAAATTTTGCATATTATCCCGCGATTGTTCAAGCGATAATCTGTCCAAAACATCGCGCAGCATTGTGGAAAAACGCCAACTTTTAGCATTGTATTTTACTGCCATGTATTCGGCAACAGTGCCCTTGCCCGAAGCCATTTCTCCGGCCAATCCCAAAATAATTTTCATTGATTTAAGTAAAAAATAATTACTGTTCGAGCGTAGCAAAGCGGAGTCGAGAACTATAAATTGAAATTTCTCGACGCGTTCCTCCCTGCAAAATGCGAGGTTAGAAACTTGCTCGAAGAATAAAATACAGTACATTAAATTTACACCGCCCAAAAACAAAAAGCAAGCCTCCGCTGGAAGCTTGCCACTGTCTTTGTTTTAAATATTTTTATAGCTTGATATACCGAGTTGATATTCTATTTTAAAAGTTCCACCATCTGCTATTTTCAGTAAATCTATCATCAGCTAAAATAAAAAGCAATACCGCGGATTGACGCAGATCCAATACAAACGCGGATCTTCCTCTCCCCCTCAAACGAGGGGAAGATTGGGAGGGGGATAATTTGTCCCCCTTGTAAAGGGGGATTTAGGGGGTTAGAAAAAAATATAAAACAAGTAAATAAATCTTAACCCCCCAACCCCCCTTTGCGTAAGGGGGGCGGATATCAAAAAAACTCGATATCCATTATATCGAGTTTTTATTTCTATCGCCTACTCCACTTTAATTCCCATACTCCGCGCTGTTCCTTTCACAATTTTCATCGCCGCGTCAATATCATTGGCATTCAAATCCGCCATTTTTTTCTCGGCGATTTGCTTGATTTGCTCGCGCGAAACTTTGCCAACTTTCTCTTTCAACGGATTAGCCGCACCCTTCTCAATCCCGGCCGCTTTGCGCAACAAATCAGCCGCGGGCGGCGTCTTGAATTTTAATTCATAGGTTCTATCTTCATAAATTATAACCTCAACCGGAATAATGTCGCCTATGCTTTTTTTAGTCCCTTCATTGAACCGACTGCAAAACTCCATCAAATTCAAGCCGTGCGGGCCTAAAGCCTGCCCGACTTTCTGTCCGGGAGTCGCCTGCCCCGCGGGCAATTGCATCTTGAGTAATGTTTTAACTTTTTTAGCCATAAATTTTAACCCGACACTAATACACAAATTAGCACGAATGTCACGAATTTAAATTCATTAGTGTCATTCGTGTGCGATTGGTGTATTGGTGTCGCTATCGTTCTTAAATTTTCTTCACTTGCAAAAAATCTAACTCCACCGGCGTTTCTCTGCCAAACATGGAAATTAGCACTCTAACGCGACCGCGCTCTTCGTCCACCTCTGAAACTTTCCCGTCGGTATCTTTAAACGGCCCGTCCGCAATTTTAACCGAGTCTCCGAGCACAATGTCTATTTTATATTTTGGCTCTTCAACACCCATGCGTTTTTGCAATTCTTTTATTTCTTCCGGTGAAATCGGGGTCGGCGTTGTGCCAGAACCCACAAAACCCGTAACTCTTGGGGTATTTCGCACCACGTACCAGGAATCATCCGTCACGATCATTTCCACCAAAACATAACCGGGATAAATTTTTTCTTCAACGACCTTACGCTTGCCGGCTTTTATCTTTATTTTTTTCTCTATCGGAACCAGGACATTGAAGATTTTATCTTCCATGCCCATTGATTCTATGCGCTGGCGCAAATTGCGCGCCACCGCTTCTTCATATCCCGAATAAGTATGCAGAACATACCAATTTCGGCCACGGGAAACTTGCTTTGCCATGAACCCGACACTTATACACAAATTAGCACGAATGTCACGAATAGATTAGCGTCATTCGTGTGTGATTAGTGTATTGGTGTCGCTATTATATAACAAATTCATTCATCAACATCTGGAACAAAAAATCTGCCAAACCCAAAAATAAAGCCGCGCCCAGCGAAATGCCGATGACCGCCAAAGTATAGCGCGTCGCCTCTTCCCGCGTGGGCCAGGTGACTTTTTTAAGCTCAACTTTCACTTCCTGCAAAAAAGTTGTGATTTTGGATAAAAAATTCATAACCGGCGATCCGAACTATCCGAATTTATTCACCCCCTCTGCTCTCCCCCTTTTCAAGGGGGAGATTAAGTGGGGGTTATTCATTCGAAGCATTCGGATGTCATTCGTAGATTGGGATTACATTTTTGGTTTTTAAAACCCCCTCGCGGGGGTTAAATCTATCTTGGTCATTGGTTATATGATAAGCCCACGCGCTTTTGCTGTCAAGGGCGGTATTCCTCCTCCCTTTCAGTAAAGAGCTTGCCCCGTACTTGATACGGGGGAGGTTGGGAGGGATTTATGAGCCCGACATCCGATGTCCCAAACATTAAAGACCCCGCATCCAGGACATCGGATGTCCTGATATTGAATTTAATATGGCGACGTCCGACAACCGGAAATTCAAAATTCTTTAATATTTGGGTTGTCGGACGTCAAGCTTATCCATGTCAATCCGCGGTACAAAAAAAGACCCCTCCAAATCCGCGAATTGTCCGCGAAATCCGAAAGGGCCAAAATCAAAAATTTAGAAACTCACCAGGGGACGCCCGGCAATGCCGCCATCACGACGGCTAACCCTATTACAGTCGACGTCCGCCAGACCGCCATAGCCGCGATGGCCGCCACAAAGACGGTTGGAGTCCTCAAAGGCGTCAACGAACCATTCTGACATATTGAACTTACCGCGATTTTTATCATAAAGATTGCCAATCGCGATGAACTCAATGGCTCGTTCCAGACGACCTTCGTCATAATAAACAGGCGGAATTTTTAGCTCCTCGTCTACAAGAGCGGCGATTAGCAACGGCCATTCATCTTTAGGGAGAATGGTGAAGCGGGAACCAAGCGGCGTTTTATTGTTTTTACCGATTTTTCCGTCTTGGCGCAATCTGGTGATAATCGGCGCGAGCGGGTCGTTCTGGAAAACCTGGGTGCCGTCGTTGTAATTCGCCCCAATGGTAAAATCAGCTAGATACCAGCCGCGTTTGAGGTAAGCGCTATCTTTGGCTATCTTGCTGTTTTGGATTTGTCGGTAAAACCAATTATTCGGTTTTACCCAATTCCGTAATGGCAGGTCTTCGCCGATTTCTTTATTCGGCAAAAAAATCGGCCGCAGGTTGAACTTAGCCGCTTTGGCCAAATTCTCCTCCGTGAACCAGGCCGGCAAAGGATCAACAAAGATCTTTTTGCCGAAACGCCCGGAGAGCATCTTGGCGGTTCGGGAAACAAGCTTATTCGCGTATATAGGAATGGGTTGAGGAATTTTTTTCAGAAACTCTGTGAAATGCCTGCCCGCGCCTTTTGGGTCGCGAATAATTGCGTCTTGCAACCCCGCGTCCTCAAAGTCAATTTCGCCCCATGCGGCGTTTGTCGCCAACACGGCCATTACCTGGTGGGATTGGTCAGTTGTGATTAGTCCCATACCGTCCTCCTTCTACTAATTTTATTTTTAAGGAACCCGCTGGCTCCTATCAAAAAAGACCTTTTATAAGGTCAGTTTTGAATGTTTATATTACCTCAATAGTTTTTATGTGTCAAGCCGCATTCGCATTTTACCCCTCCCTTTCGTAAAGGGAGGTTGGGAGGGATTTAATTCCTTAATCTATAAACGGAATTTAAATCTCCCCTAACCCCTCTTTAAAAAGAGGGGAAAATTACACACGCATGCTATATATCCAAATTCACCACATTTTTCGCGTGCGTCTGGATAAATCTTTTGCGCGGCGCGACTTCGTCGCCCATCAAAATATCAAAAACTTTGTCCGCCTCTTTAGCGTCGGCAATTTTGACCTGCTTTAAAACACGTTTGGCCGGGTCCATAGTAGTTTCCCAAAGTTGCACTGGATTCATTTCGCCAAGACCCTTATAGCGTTGGACGCTCACACCGCTAATTCTTTCTTCATCTTCCATTGGCTCGCCTTCCTCTTCTCTAACCTGTTCTTTAGCCAATTTACCAATTTTAGCAGCAGCTTTATCCGCTTTCATTTTTTTAAATTCCCCTATCAGTTTATCTTTTTCCGCCTCATCATACGCGTAGCGAATATCCTTACCTTTGGCCACCCGAAAAAGCGGCGGCTGGGCGATATAAATATTTCCCGCGTCAATCAAGGGCTGAAAATAACGGAAAAATAAAGTTAAAAGCAAGGTGCGGATATGCGCGCCGTCAACGTCCGCGTCGGTCATAATTACTATTTTATGATAACGCAATTTTGAGATATCAAAAGAATCGGCAATAGCCGTGCCAAGCGCGATAATTAACGCCTTAACTTCTTTGGAAGACAGCGCTTTATCCAGCCGCGCTTTTTCCACATTCAAAATTTTTCCGCGCAGCGGCAAAATCGCCTGAAATTTCCGGTCACGGCCTTGCTTGGCGCTATTATGGACAAAAATTCCCGCAGCCAAAGCAAAATTATGGGTCTCAGCGACCTCTATATCATAAACATCCATTCGTTTTTTTAAAGAAATAATCGCCCTTATCTTATGGTTAAAATTGATAGCAGCTTGTTCCAATCTATTTTTATCGCCATCAAAAAACCGATGGCAAATAGTTCCGTATTTTATCAAACTTTTATCATTCGTTGATTTTCTGATTTGCTCATACGCCTTTTCATCAACATCGCCGTTCTGGCCGTAAATTTCATGCAATATGTTAAGAGCTTTTCTTAAATAAGTTTGATCATAAGCAGCTTTTCTTTTTACTCTAAAATCATTCGTCCATTGCTTTTTGGTTTCGGCCTGGCGCCATTCCTTAAGCCCTTCTTTTTCCCATTGCTTTTTTGCTATCTTTGAAAGCCATTGCCTTTTATCGGGATTCTTTTCAAAATATTCTTTGACTCTGCGCGCTTGCGTTTCTTTATTATGCTTATCGCTCCAATATTTTTTTTGAACTTCATCTAAAAGCTTGCTATTTTTTTCCCGATAATCTGCATTATTGTTATAAAATTCTAAGAATTTCTGACTCATATAACTCTTATAATTCTCGTCTTGCCATTGTTTTTTGGCGTTTTGACTGAATAGCTCTCTTTTTTCTAAACTCTTCGTGCGGGCTCTTTCCCTAAATTCAACCGTCTGTTTTGCTTTCTTGCTTTTCTCTATCACATCAGGGCGATGGAGAGTATGCTCCAAACGCTCATAATGAAGATTCATGTGTTGGTCATAAGAAAAACGCCTAATATTAGTGGGATTATTATTCCGTTTATCAAAATTTATATGATGACGATGTTTCCCGGCAGAAGCCGTATAAACGCCATTTCTAAGATTGTACATGTCCGATAAAACATGGGTATAATTCCATTTCTTGGCTTTAGAATCAAAAATCATCTCGTAGCCATCTAAAGTATATTTCCCCTCTTTTTTGGATATTTTTCGATATAGCGGAGCGATACTATGATTAATGGTCAATTTAGCCGCAGGAATATAGCTGCCATCAATCAATCGAAATTTATGATCGGGAGTGCATATTAGCTCCTCATTATTATCTAAAATAATTTTAATAACTTTCGCGGCCAGTTTTGTTATTCTCGGATTCAATATGGGAGCAATGCCAATATGTCCATTGTCATAAATCGTATAACAAAAATTTTCTTTTCCTTGTTGATTTTCTTCAACTAATTGTTTGAAAGAAATTTCTCTCCCATCGGCTAAAGCAATCTTTGTATCTCCATCCCAACATCCTCCGGCACTGTCCCCCTCAACAATAAAGAGCTCTGATTCTTCCGGCTTTTTGGAAGAACAATCCGCCAGTTTTCCGGGCAAACTCAAGCCGTCCAGAATGCCCTTGCGCAAAACCGTGTCTTTGGCCGCTTTAGCCGCCTGGCGGGCTTTGGCCGCTAAAATGCACTGGCCCAATATTTCTTTGGCGTCATTAGGATTTTTTTCAAGATATTCCTCCAAAACATCCGCTACCACTGCGTCAACCGCTGTTCTGGCTTCGGGATTTCCTAATTTGGCTTTTGTTTGGCCTTCAAACTGCGGCTCGCGTAATTTAACGGAAATGACAGCCGTAATTCCTTCGCGCACATCTTCCCCCGTTAAATTTTCATCGGAAGTTTTTAAGAAGTTATTTTTACGGGCGTAATCGTTTAGACTTCGCGTCAACGCCGTGCGAAATCCAGTTAAATGCATTCCGCCTTCAATTGTATAGATATTATTGGCAAAACTCATTTCATAGCCCTGCAAGTCATTTGTATATTGAAAGGCTACTTCAACCTGCAGACCTTCCTGCTCGCGGTTAGCGTAAAAAATATTATTGTGGCGCGCTTCGTTGTCGTTGTTTAAAAATTTAACGTATGAAACTATGCCGCCCTCAATGAAAAAACCGTAAGAACGCTCGCCGGTGTCAGGACCGCGATGCTCGGATATAATTTTCTTCTTGCTTTTCACGTCGCAAACGCCAAAAAATTCTTCGGCATCTTTGTCCACCTGGCGCAGATCGCGAATAGTAATTTTGGTCCCTTTAACCAGATAAGCCTGCTGACGCAAGTGAGTAATGATGGTATCCAAATTAAAACGGATGTCCTTGAAAATTTCGCTGTCCGGCTCAAAATGCATGGTCGTGCCGCGGCTATCGCACTTGCCCGCTTTTTTGACATTATATTTTGGCTTGCCGCGGCTATATTCCTGAATATATAAATAACCGTCGCGGCAAACTTCCGCGCGCATCCAAATGGAAAGCGCGTTGACAACAGAAACGCCGACGCCATGAAGCCCGCCGGAAATTTTATAAGAAGCGCCGCCGAATTTCCCGCCCGCGTGCAGCGTGCACATCACGGTTTCCAGCGCCGATTTTTTTGTTTGCTTATGAATGTCAACCGGAATTCCGCGGCCGTTATCTTTCACGCGAACGCGGTTTTGCGGCAAAAAAGCCACCTCAATTTCAGTGGCATGCCCCGCCATCGCTTCGTCCAAAGAGTTGTCCACTACTTCCCAAACTAGATGATGCACGCCATCTATGCCGGTTGAGCCGATATACATTCCAGGCCGCTTTCGTACCGGGTCCAAACCTTCCAAAACGTAAATGTCTTTGGCTTCGTATGAAGCATTGCCGACATCACCGTTGCCGCTTCCATTTTTATTATTATCTTTAGCCATATGCCCGACACTAATTCACGAATAGCACGAATGTCACGAATTAATTAGTGTCATTCGTGTGTGATTAGTGTATTGGTGTCGCTATTATTCTTTTTCTTGGTATAAAAACGCCATTTCAATGGCGACCGTCAAAATTAAGAAAATCAACGCCGTCCACCAATAAAAAACCTGATATACTTTCATTGTTAAAAATCCAACCAGCAACAGGCTTAACAATGTTCCCTCGCGAAATGAAGTGGTCAGCAAGCTGACAGCCATTTCACTGCCAACGCGGCGCCGGCGCAAATGGTATCCCAGTAAACCAAAAATTCCGCAAAGCGCCAAAAACAAACTTAAAAATAACAAAATTAAAACGCCGCCGGTACTGCCGACGCCTTCCGGCGAAACAAATAATAAGATTGCAACAAAAGAAATCAGAGCCAGGAAGCTTGCCAGCCCCACGCCCCAAAGATACAATTTAATGGTCATTTTTCACGTTTATCTTCTGCTCTAATTTTACTATATTTCACTCTTTAATACAAGTGCAAAACAAGCTAAAATTGTGGACAAAAATCCGCCCAAATAGGCGGTTTTTTGTTGACTGGCGGCGTGTATGGGACGAAGTTGGAGCGTATATTATGAATAATAAGCTCTAGGCTATACAAAAACCCCCGTTAGGAGGTTTTTGCTGTTTCCGCTCAAAATGAACGGATTACATCTTACAGCTTTATGATATTCTTTTTGCGCTTGCCTTGTCAAGGCATACACCCTTCGGGCTTGACAAGACATTTAAAAAAGACGACAATGAAAGTAGCGTAAATCTTGTGTGGAGCTTATTATAAGTAAGTGATATGTAATATCACCGAAGCACAAGTAGCTTGAGAACACCCTGCGGGGTGTTTTTGCTTATTTCAAAAAATGGGTGGGCTAAACATACCATAGCTGAAATTCGGGATATGTTTCTCGGTCGTTAAAATCCAAATTTTTGTCATCTTCCCATACAAGCTCGGTAAAGTTTTCCAAGTCTTCGCTGTATCCACGACACATAATTTTAAGCCGACTAAACGGATTAAATCGCAAAATAATTTTTGCAAAAAATGATGAGAGTTTAATTGCCATAATTTTACCTTAGCTAATTACAAACAACATAATGCAAATACTCTACTGTTTTTGTTGCCTTATAATCTCTGTTTTCTGCTTTGTCCGCTTTAAAGCGGTTATAGTCTTTCGTAAAATGTCCGTATTTACCCCTCAGACTCATGATTTCTTTAATATCATTCAAGGTCATTAGTCCCTCGTTGTTATAGCTCAAAAAGATGTATTTTGCTTTAGCTTTTAAAATCAAATCTTTAAACGCTTTTTTTACATTTGTTCTTGAGCAATAAAGCGATTTCTGGTTTTGATATTCCCGCAAACCAGTTTTTCCGTGAATTTTGGGATTGTCATATTTTGCAATGGTTTCAAGCATATGATAATTTGTCGCGTATTGGCGATGATTATACGGCGGATCTAAATACAAAATATCACCCTTAACTTTTCCCGATATTTCGTTTATATCCTCGTTATAAACTTTATGCTCTTGAGTATTTATTATCAATTCGGCAGGTTTTAAAATTAAATTATTTTGGGCTGTCTTTTTCAACTTTTTCAAAAAAGCGCCATAGACAGAAGCAGTGTTTGCATATTTATCAATTGATTCAATTAAACTAGTGATTAAAAAATAGTATTCATCATCAGAAATTATATTTTCTTTTTTCCAGTTTTCAATTTTCTGACGAATAGCGTCACATCTCATTCCGTTTTCATCAGAAAAATATTGCCGTGGTTCTTCTTTGTCTTTTGTTCCATCAAGACAATAATTTTTATAGATAAATCCCTTTGTGCCTTTTAAATTTGATAAATAATCGCAAACAAAATCTTTCCGATTCTTTACATTAATATTTTTTAGTTCGGGGATTTCTTTTATGAGTTCTAAAAATAATAATTCTTTATGATTGCCGATATAGTGTCTATTTAAAACATAGCTATAATATTGAATATCGTTAGCAATTATTTTATAGCCCTTTTTCTTAAAATAACTTCCTACAATTCCAGTTCCCGCAAACAAGTCGCAAAAAGTATCGCAGTTTTTATCAACTACAATAATGCTGGCGTTCCTGCTCCGCAATCAAGACAGACCAAATGCTCAACCAAGTTAGTTCCGTCAATATCAATCATACGATACGCCATTGTCATCGTGCCACATCGTTCACATTTTTTCCTATATTCTCTTTTTTTATGAACTTTCTCTTCTACTTTAACTGTTGTTTTTTTGTCCATATTTTTTATTTTACTTTTTAAATATAAGTTTTCTTTAGAATATTTTGGTAATCATTTTCAACTTGCTCATAAGTTAAAAACTTCAATCGATTGTCAATCGACTTAAAAGCGGTTTTGCTCTTTTCTCTTTCAAATTTTATTTTTCTATCCTCTGATGACACGCAATAAAATTCAGTTATAAAATCTTGTAATTCCATAAATTTAATAAAAGCATCACGAAAATCCGTCGAATGTTCCACTTCAAAAATTTTATGTGGAAAACCTCTATCATTAAACCAAATAACATCAGAAAAACTTGCACTTTCTTTTATAATTTTTTCGTAAGTAAAAGCTGGCACCATATCAAGTGTCGCCAAACTACCAAGTGTTTTATTTTGAAAAACCCATTTCTTATCATTCGTGTAAGTATCTTCAACTTCTGGTTTTATATTCCCAATCTCTAAAAGCATTCCCTGCATTTCCGCGTGCTTCAAATTCCTGTTTTCGGTTTCATTTTTCGGTTCAATTTGTTTTGGCAATTTATCCAAATATTTAGTCAAAGCATACACGCCCAAACCAATTCGCGTAAATCTTTTATCCTGTTGTACTCTCTCCATAACGGTATAATCTGGTGTTTTACCGACAATTTTACTTTTATCTTTATATTTCCAAATCTCACCATATACAAGTTTTAACGGCGCAAAATAGCCGTTACTTAACATTACTTTCTCTATTGCTTCGGAATAAGTTGTATCATTATTATGCATATTGAAATTGTTTAAAAATATAATAATCGCTTGAAAGCGCTCGATATCGCCAAATCCCTTCTTTATTTTGTTTGGCACGATTACCCGCCATATTCTTAATTATAATACTTTTCAGCGTTAATCCCAATTTTTGGGCTTCGTTCATACAATAAAATCCCAGAGGTATCCATTGTCCGGCAGCATATTTATCGCCAATCACAATTGCCAAATAACGCCCTTTTTCCAAAATAGAGATCGTGTTTTTTAAAACTGAACTAAAACCGCTTAGAAATTCTTTTAGTGACCTTGCGTTTGATAAGTCTTCTTTCTTACCGCTAAATTTGATTATGTTAGCATAAGGTGGGTGCAGTATTGCCAAATGAACATTTTTCTTTTTATTATTTTTTAAAATTGCCGTCACCTTTTCTATGGCTAATGGGTTGGTGCTGTCGGCGGTTAAAAGCTCCGAAAAATAATTTTTATTATCAACCTTACTTCTGATGTATTTTATAAGTTCGGATTGAATATCTATACCTATAAAATGCCGTTCAAGATTTTCCGCTTCGTATGCCGTAGTTCCGCTACCGACAAATGGATCAAAAATTACTTCGTTCTTTTTTGAGTATCTAAGAATTAGCTGTCTTGGTATCTGTGGTATAAAATTCCCATGGTAAAAACCGTTATGCTTTCCTGACTTATCTCTTTCTGAAATAATCCAAAGACTATCAGTCCATATTTCTGACTCTTTCCAAGTGTCTAAATTTAGGTCATTGAAGACTGGCATACACTACTTGTATTTTACCAAATATTGGCCAATTTGATAATACACAGGAAATTGATATAAAGTGGGATAAAATATGATAATTTTAGATATAAAAAACCGCTTAAATAAGCGGTTTTTTATCGGCGGGTCGTATGGGATTCGAACCCATGCTCTTCTCCGTGACAGGGAGACGCTTTAAACCGGGCTAAGCTAACGACCCAAAATAATATTTGTAGCTGCGAGTGGACTCGAACCACTGACCTGGCGCTTATGAAGCGCCCGCTCTAACCAGCTGAGCTACGCAGCCATTAAACAAATGTAAAATGTAAATCTCAAAATGAAAAATGACAATGCAAAATACTAAAATCCGTCCCGCGTAGCGGGACACTAAAATTTTACATTTTGATTTTTTAATTTTTAACTTTCTATGTTGCGGGGCCCGGAATTGCACCGGGGTCTGGGGCTTATGAGACCCCCGAGATACTTCTTCTCTACCCCGCGATAAATCGCTCTGATAGTATAATCAAAAAGACTTAATTTAGCAAGTAGAATCAATAAAAAACACCCCGCAAAACACGGGGGAGTTGTTTCCGGTTCTAAGCACTTTTACGCTATAGCGTAAAAGTGTTTAGAACATACTTTTACTATAAATATTCCAGCTCCCGCAACACTTCTTCAATGTTGCCAACCGCCTTTTCCGCTTCTTCTTGCGTTAAATGAAAATTTGACTGATGGACTATTTTATTGCGGATGTCATGAGTGGCCCAAATCTTATTTACGCTCGCAACCTCCTCCGGCTTAATTTGCTTTAATCGTTCAGCCATATCAGCGCCGGGAAGCCCCATGCGCTTTAAGATATTGTCCATAAGGTTATCGGCTTCAATAACCGCCATTTTTAAGTTCGCTTCATCCCCCTTTTTCAGTCGTTTTATTATCGCGTCCCATTGTTCATTAGTGCTTTTGCCGTAAGCAAACTCGCTGGCGAACGCCCGCTCCCTTAACCACCAAGTCGCGTCAGATCTTTTAACCAAAACTATTATCAGCCACATTAAAAATGTTGAAACCAACAAACTTGTAATTTTTAATATCAAAACAATCGCGTCAAAATTAGCGGTATTCAGAAAATTATATATTTGATCGTAGAGATCAAGGAAATATGTAATCATTTTAACATCTTAACATTTTAACATTACAACAATTCTTCTATTGCCTGCCCCGCTTGAAATATCAACTCTTCCGAAAAGTGCGGACCGATGATTTGCAGGCCCACCGGTAATTTTCCTATTTTACCGCAAGGCATAGAGAGCGCCGGCACGCCAGCCATATTCACCGGCACTGTATAAATATCGGATAAATACATTTGCACGGGATCGGCTGATTTCTCCCCTATTTTAAAGGCAGTCGTTGGCGCCACCGGAGTCATTATCAAATCAACTTTGGTAAAAGCCTGTTTAAAATCCTGTAAAATTTTCGAGCGCACCTTTTGCGACCGCGCGTAATAAGCATCATAATAGCCCGAGGATAATGAATATGTTCCCAGCATTATTCGCCGGCGGACTTCCGCGCCCAAATACTGGCCGCGGCTTTTTAAATAAACATCCAACAAATCACTAGGCGCTGACTGCTTATCGCTGATCGCGGAAACGCCGTATTTTATGCCGTCAAAACGCGCCAAGTTCGATGAAACCTCGGATGCCATAATAATATAATAACACGCCAGCGCGTATTCTGAATGCGGCAGGCTGATTTCGGAAACTTCCGCGCCCTGCTCTGTCAATTTATTGATTGCTCCCTTCACTAATTTTTCCACTTCCGGATCCAATCCCTTGGCAAAATATTCTTTAGGAAGACCGATTTTTAAATTCTTAAACCCCCCAATCCCCCTTTGCGTAAGGGGGGCGGGAGAAAGGAATTTTTGCGTAAGGGAAGCTTCCGCATCTGCCCCACTTGTAAAGGGGGGCAGATGCGGGTTAACGCTTGTCGCGTCCCTCGCATCCTTGCCTTTTATCGCATCAAACACCGCTTTAGAGTCCGCCACATTTTTAGTTAACGGCCCGATTTGGTCAAGCGAAGATGCCATCGCCATAACGCCGTAGCGAGAAACCGAGCCATACGTCGGTTTAAGCCCGACCGCTCCGCAAAATGATGCCGGCTGGCGAATGGACCCGCCGGTGTCTGAGCCCAGCGCGAAAACGCATTCATCCGCCGCCACCGCCGCGGCCGAACCCCCCGAGGAACCGCCGGGCACGCGTTCTAAATCATGAGGATTTTTTGTCGGGCCAAAAGCCGAATTTTCCGTAGAAGAGCCCATGGCAAATTCGTCCATATTGGTTTTGCCTAAAAATACCGCGCCGGCTTTTTTCAATTTACGGATAACGGTTGCGTCATAAGGTGCGATATAATTGGCGAGGATCTTTGAGCCGGCCGTGCATTTAGTTCCTTCAATCAAAATATTATCTTTAATAGCGCAGGGTACGCCTTCAAAAACTCCTATTTCCAAACCATCGGCAATTTTGGCATCAATTCTGGCGGCTTCTTCAAGCGCCAATTTTTCGGTTATAGACAGATAGGCATGAATTTCTTTATCCTCTTTTTTCACTCGCGCCAAAAAATCCCGCGTCAGCTCAATGGCGGAAAACTCTTTATCTATAAGACCTTGATGCGTTTTTACTATTGTTAAATCAGTTAAATTCATAAAAATAACCGCTATTCATTCCGCGCATACGAAAAATTTTATACCCAGACTCTGAGCGAGGAATTGCTTTTCTGAAACGCTCAGTTTCGCGGGCGGGCATGGTGCCTCGCGGCCGCGAGGCGAGCGAGCGAAACTGCGCGAATAAAATTTCCGCGCTGGGGAAATTTTATGCTTTCAGAAAGGAATTCCGAGCGATGTTTTATTCAAAAACCGTTTTCACTTTTATATACCCGTCCTTGCTTTCCGGCGCGTTGGCCAATAGTCTAGCGCGCGACTGCTCGTTTCTTTTAAAGCCTTCGTCCACCCGCGTAACAGAACGAAGTCCCGTTGCCTGCGCCATCGGTTCAACGCCTTCAATATCAACTTCTTTTAATTTATCAATAAAACTTAAAATCGCCGCGAGGTCCTTGGCAAATCTATCCTTGTCTTTATTGTCCAACCCTATCCTAGACAAATTAGCGATGTGTTCTACTTGCTCACGAGATAACATAATGTAAAATGCAAATATCAAAATGAAAAATGACAGTTCAAAATGCAAAATTTTAAATTTTACATTGTCACTTTGATTTTTGAATTTTAAATTTTCAATTTATTTCAATAATTTAAGGAAGTCATCCTCATTTATAACTTTTACCCCCAATTCCTTTGCTTTATCATACTTTGACCCCGGGCTCGCCCCCGCCACAC
>Ga0210057_1005814_pt1 | contig 15691 bp, 21 predicted proteins | sample CryGeyCG2114_010_2_FD_183968 | JGI IMG/M metagenome (GOLD analysis project Ga0210057, IMG submission 183968) | Groundwater microbial communities from aquifer - Crystal Geyser CG10_big_fil_rev_8/21/14_0.10 (SPAdes) (version 2) | ecosystem: Environmental > Aquatic > Deep subsurface > Groundwater ...
CTAAGGCGTGATTGACAAACTTGAATTTCTTTGGTCCAAAATGGTGGAGATATTCTCTTTGATTTAATTGTTTGAGCATGAGCTCAAGTTTTTTAACTAGCTTAACCTCTTTTTTTGACATTCTAATCACCAATAATTAGAATGGCTCAGGGTAGATTAATTTTTACCCTGAGGACTTTTTCAACAGAGCCATTATGGAACTCAAATCAACAAAGTTTATAAACATAAAACTTCACAATTGTTAATGAAAAAATTAATAGTAGCAGTTGTCCTCAGTATTGTGATAGTTATTTCTATTTTAGGATTTTTTTATTTTAATAATCGGTCTTCATCCAATTTGAGTGAAAGTACTATTTCTATTAAAGATCAAAATACAGAAAGTTCTACTATGGGTTCAAGTTCAGATACAAACTCAAACACGAAGGTGATTACAATTGACGCCAAAAAATTTGAATTTACTCCTAACATGATTAAAGTGAAAAAAGGAGATAACGTAAAAATCGTTTTGAACAATGAAGATTTCGCTCATGGAATATCAATTCCTGATTTTAATGTTAAAGGGATAGATTCTGTAGAATTTACTGCCGATAAAACTGGGACATTTCAATTCAGATGTCCAACCATATGTGGATCAGGGCACAGAGAAATGACGGGCAATTTAGTCGTTGAAGAATGAAAACGCACAAAACTTTACTTCTCTGTTTTTGTATAGTCATTTTCATTCTTATAACATTTTTTTACATTGTAAAAAATCACCAAAAAACCTCATTTAAATCAAATCAAGAAGCTTTAGACGAGATAAATAATTTACTAGGTCCGCTAGAAGCTCAAAATATTTCACAAAACGATTTTTTAGTATTGAAAGATTTAGTAAAAGATGATAAGCATGCTTCTGGTGAAATCATTGAACTTATCGCCTTATCCGATTATAAAGAATATTCTCATGTCGGCCACGGGATTGGATTCTTGTATGAATACTTGAAAACGGGAAAGGAACGAAATTGCCCTGGGCATAGTCTTTCACATTATTATGTCTATATGAAACATGGAAATTACGATTTGGCATCTGATAATCTTAGAGAAGCCAAAAACAGCGTCTCAAAATGGGAGAAACTTGAAGAAACACATAATTCAACGTATCTTAATGAACAAGATTATTTTGCTTATAAAAAAGTCGTAGAAGAATCAATAAAGAATATTAATAAAGGAAATTCAACTGTGAGCAATGATTTCATCAGTTATATTGCTGAAGCCCCTTGTTAAACCCTAAACCTCTAAATAAATCTCACGCCTATCTTTAAGTTGCTCTCTAAGTCTCCCATTGCTCAAATAACTTATAATCTCATAAGGATATTTTTCTTCAATAGCAATTTGCTGAGCTGATTGATAAAACTGATTTAACAGCATCTGGCAAAATATACAAAACGATTTATCCGGTTCCCCTTTCCTTTTAACGATTTGATCAATATTTTTTGACACGGGATCTAATATATGCTCAAGGAATCCTTTTTCAGCGCCTTGAAGTTCTGTTTTTTGTCCTAACATTTAACCTTAAATAATTGGTTTATTATATATTTTATTAGTATTATTATAAACAAATGTTCATTAAATTTTGCTCTGTTTGGAGTTTCAAAAATTAAAACCGAAAATTAGTTGAATAGAAACGTACTGACCATAACATCATGCAAAAAGAGGTTATTAATCAGTACAATAATAAGTTAGAAGAACAACTAATTAAACTTTTTCATAGTTCTGACTTGCCATTGCATTTTAACAAAACAGGAAATAAAGAATTTACAAATTATCAGAGAGTATCTATTATCATATTATTTCAAAGAAGCAAAAAATCTTTAAGAGATTTTGTCGTCGAATTTAATGAATCAAAATGGATTTCATATCTCGGATTAAAAAAGGTTCCAAAAAAAAGCACCTTGCATGATTGGTTGACAATATTTGATATGAAAATAATAAGAAAAATGTGCAAAGTGCTTTTGCCAAATGAAATAACTTTAACTTCAATTGATGGGACTGGATTTGATTCTTGGCAAAGATCGCGACATTATGAAAAAAGAGCTGGAGAAACACATATTCCCCATATGCCTTATGCCAAAGCAGACTTATTTATCGACGTGAAAACACAAATAATTCTAGATTACAATTTTATAACTTATCGTGAACATGATGTTATAGGTGCTGAAAGAATATTCAAAAGAAATGATATAAAAAATATAATTGGGCTTGGTGATAAAGGATATGATTCAGAAAATCTGCATAAAATTGCACGTGAAAATGGAATTATTTTTTATGCTCCTACAAGAAAAAGAGATAAAAGAAGTTTAAAAGAAAAACCAAAAGGAAAACATCGTCGAGAATGTGTTGATCTTCCTGAGTTTTATGGAATGAGATGGATTAATGAAACAATTAATTCTGTTCTGAAAAGAACACAAATACATTTTTTACGGAGCAAAAAATCATACATGAAGAAAAGAGAATTTGGCTGGCAGGTGATTTTATATAATATTAAAAGAAAAATAAAGTTATCTGATAAAAAAGAGGTTCAAACTTATTTTTGTTTAATTATAATATTATGTCCATTCCGGACAGAGCATTTTCCTCATAACATTTATATAATCTTAACAATAGTTAACTTAATGACAAAAAATACTGTTTTAGAGATCTCAAGGGAAGTTTACGATAACGCAAACGTTGAAAATTTAAAATTTAAATCTGAAGTAGGTATAAATGAAGAAGTTGTAAGGAATATTTCTAAAAGCAAGAACGAACCAGAATGGATGCTTCAAAAAAGATTGAATGCTCTAAAAATTTTCTTCGATAAACAGCTTCCAACTTTTGGACCTTCACTAGCAGATTTAGATTTAAACGAAATCCATTATTTTCTTCAGCCAGACGCAAAAAAAAATGCGACATCATGGGATGACGTTCCGCAAGATATTAAATTAACTTATGAAAAATTAGGTATTCCTCAAGCTGAAAGAGATGCTCTTGCCGGAGTTGGAGCGCAGTACGAATCTGAAATAGTTTATCATAAATTAAAAAAAGAATTAGAGGATCTGGGAGTTGTTTTCCTCGACATGGACGAAGCAGTGATTCAATATCCTAATTTAGTCAAAAAATATTTCATGACTAATTGCGTGCCGGTGGGACTTCACAAATTCTCAGCACTTCACGCATCAGTCTGGAGCGGCGGAACTTTTATTTATGTTCCAAAAAATGTAAAAGTCACTCAGCCCCTTCAAGCATACTTCAGGATGAACGCGCGTAAAGGCGGACAATTCGAACACACATTGATAATAGCCGACGAAGATTCTGTCTTACATTATATAGAAGGATGTTCCGCACCAAGCTACACAGAAAACTCACTTCACGCAGGATGCGTTGAAATTCACGTTCTAAAAAACGCGCGTGTCAGATATTCATCAATTGAAAACTGGAGTAAAAATACTTACAACTTAAATACAAAAAGGGCCGTCGTTCATGAAAACGCCGTAATGGAATGGGTTAACGGAAATATGGGAAGCAAAGTGACAATGTTATATCCATGCTCTGTATTAATTGGAAAAAATGCAAAAACAGATTATTTAGGGATCGCCTTCGCTGGAGCGGGTCAATATCAGGACACAGGTTGTAAAGTTTATCATTTCAATTCAAACACCTCTTCAAAAATTATAAGCAAGGGAATTTCAAAAGATGGTGGAATTTCATCATATCGCGGTCTAGTCCACATTAAAGCAGGAAGTATAAATTCAAAATCACACGTTTCATGTGACGGCCTGATGCTTGACAACATTTCAACATCTTCAACTCTTCCAAGTATGGAAGTGAAAGAAAACGATGTTAAAGTTTCTCACGAAGCGACAATCGGAAAAGTCGGTGAAGATCAACTTTTTTATTTGATGTCACGAGGTTTATCCGAAAGTCAAGCAACAAAAATGATTGTTTCAGGTTTCATTGAACCAATCGTAAAAGAATTGCCTCTCGAATACGCTGTCGAATTGAATAGATTAATTGAACTTGAAATTGAGAATTCTGTTTGTTAATCTTCTATTTCAAAGTAAGCCTCTTTTTTGTGAGGATCAAAAAATAACTTTGCCTTAGTTGTTAACATAAAATCAACACCTAAGAGGCTTGGTTGAGTGGGATTATCCTCGTCTTCTATTGGAATCTCAACCGGCATTTCTACTTCAAATTCATTACCAAACTTTAATTTTGATTTCTCAATTATTTTAGTTTTTATTTTTCCTCCACCGATGTTAACAGGTTTGTGTCTTCCATCTAATTTTTTAAGTTGTATCTTAGAAATTCTCATCTTCTTTGTATCTAAAGGACCAATAAGAGTTATTGGACTTCCCGTATCCACAATAGCATTTATCGGAACAAATCTTGAAAGTTCTTCCACTCTTAGAATAAAATGAGCCATTACTCTTAAATCTCCTGCAAATTCATAAACTTCCAAGGGAATTCTTTTTATTTTAAAGAATTAAAGTGAATCCATCTGGATATACAAATTCTATAAAGACATAAGAGGGATTTTCTCCCTTTTTTTCTATTTCATTAATTAATAAATCCACGTTTTTACCAGAAGCAAAAGTTTTAGAATCTTTTACTGCTACAAATTTTCCTTCAAAACCCTCTTACCTTAATTTATTTACGTTTTTATGAAACCATTCACTATCTCTTTCAAAGTCTTTCAAAACAGACATCTCTTGCAAATTTTGTTCCATATTTCTCCCCTTCTTTTCTAATTATTTAAAGATTGTGATATTTAAAAATCGAAAAGAATTAAAATTGAGAATTCTGTTTGTTAAGAAATCATTATCTAGACTCTCTAACTTGAGAAATCCTATCTGTCGTTTCTTTCAACTCTTTCATAAGTTTACTCATTGTATCATAATAATCCTCAACAATCTCTCTAACATCTTTCCATAATTGTCTTACTTCGGGCCTGTAGTCAGAAATATCCCCTTCTGGAACTCTAGAAAAATCAACGACCCAGTCGCAGTAGAGCTGCGGGGTATAACAATTAAATAAATAAGGTTCTTTGGTTTTCGCAATTCTACCGACTATATCTACCGTTCCATTATTCATTGATGCACCTACAATTTCTTCATATCTAAAATTTCTAAAATATCCTGCATGATAAGAAATGTTAGCCGGCAGGGTTTCAGAAACGTGTTTCAGCAAATCTTCAACTATTTCCAAATCTAAATCTTCTTTAAAAGAGATCGTTGTCTCTTCAATGATTTGGTCGATTGTCATAAAAAATAAATTCGTTATAATTTTATAAGTATTTAGTTAATCTAGAATATATCACATCGATAAAAATCATTTATCAAACTATTAAAACAAAAATTCTCCATCAACTCGTAGTGAATAAATTATGTATAAACTATATAGTTACAACACGACAAAATTTATAAATGAATTTTTTATCTATTTTTCATGACGTTGGGGTGACAGCATTCAGAAGCTTTATTCTGATCAACAAAAATGATAGCACAAAACACATTATTTTTCGCAGTTAACATTGCTTTAATATTCGGAATATTTTTCACCATATTTGTTTTGATTGTTGTGAGAATGACTCAGATTATGCCAAGAAAAAGAAGATCAGGTTCAGGAAGTACAATTGCAATTGTAATAACTACTATTCTCATAACTTTTGTTATAACTGTTTTCATGACAAATGCTTTCACAGGAAATGTAAGTGCACAGGAAAATACAAATAACGTTCAGGCGCAAGACAACATAGAACAGAGTATAGATAGAGTAAATTACCTCATGTCTCAATCTCAAGCTGATAAGGCTGAATTACAACAACTCAAATATGAACTTGAAGATGCCCTAAACAAATTAAGGCAACAACATCCCAATACAAAACACATCTTGATTCCAACTGGCGGAGTTAGTTAAATTATAAAATGGTTAAAGAGATTATAAAATTCACAATTGTATTCACATTGTTGTTTTATATAACTCTATATATTTTCTTAAAATGAAGAATGAAAAACAAATGATTCGATGGCTTTATTTTTTAAGATTTATCGCCATCTTCAATGTCTTCATTTTTGCATTCTTTTTATTTAATGACTTCAAATATTGGAAAATCTACTTTTTGATTAATGCAACTTTGATTGTAGGTTACATTTGGTATAATTATTTCAGATTATTTCTTATCAGAGTTAAAAAGAAAAAATATGAACCACTAAAAAATATGGAATATACCATTGTTGTTCCATGTTATAATGAAGAAAGGCATTTACTTATTCAAACCGTTGAGAGTATTCTAAAAACAGATAACATAAAAAAAGAGATTATTATCGTAGATGATGGAAGTAAAAATGGTATTTGGGAAACGATAAAAGAATTACAAAAAAAGAGCGATCAAATAAAAATATTCAAATTTGATCAAAACAAAGGAAAACGGTTTGCTCATAAATTAGCAATTGAACAATCAACAAAAGATTTTATTGTCTCTATAGATTCAGATACAATAATCGCAAAAAACGCTATCGTAAAACTTTTGGAGCCATTTTCAGATCCAAACATTGGGGCAACAACAGGTAACATCCTAATAAAAAACGAAAAAAAGAATATCTTAACAAGAATGCAAGCAGGATTATATTGGGTTGGATTAAACATCTATAAAAACGGACAATCCAGCCAAGGCAACGTTGTTTGCTGTAGCGGTTGTTTATCAGCGTATAGAAAAAAAGATTTGCTTATTGTATTGGATGAATACATCAATCAAACGTTCTTAGGAAATAAGTGCCATGCTTCAGAGGATAGATATTTAACTAATCTTATTAATGAAATGGGCAAAAACGTTGTCTATGTTGATGATTCAATCTGTTATACGGAAGCTCCAGAAAAACTCAGTAAATTTGTAAAACAACAGATCAGATGGAAGAGGGGATTTTATCGAGAGAGTTTGTATACCTCAACTTATGCTTGGAAAAAGTCAAAACCCCTTTATTTTGAAACGGTAGTTTGGCAGCTCATAACTCCAATTTTATATCTCTCAATGGTATTAACTACAGTCTTCTTATTCATATTCCATCCAATATATTCGCTAATCACCTTATTGCCGATGATAGTTCTTTTTATTGTCTGCAGAGACTCTTTATTTTTTATTGAAAATCCCAAAAGAGCTCTTTTTTATGTTCCATATATGTTCCTATACTTATTTGTACTATATCCATTGAATATTTATGCTATATTCAATTCTAATCCTGAGAAGTGGGGAACTCGTTAATCATAAATCTCTGGTTCCTTAACATTCGTTAACTTCTTAAACCCCTTAGTATGATTTTCTATATGCATAAAGACGACTTCCCATTTTTCAAAAACAATCCAAAACTGATTTATCTAGATAACGCTGCAACGTCTCAAAAACCTAAGGTCATGATTGAATCCCTGACAAACTTCTATGAAAATGAAAATTCAAATATGGGAAGAGGAATTTATACATTAAGTCAAAACGTGAAAGATAAATTCGATTCATCAAAACAAAAAATCGCCTCACTGATTAATGCCTCTCCTGACGAAATAATATTCACCCAAAACACAACTCACTCAATAAATCAATTAGTTTACACAATTGACTCATTATTTGATTGGAATGAAATTAAATCATTAAAAGAAAAAGGAATTGTTCCAGAAATATTGCTCACAGAAATGGAACATCATTCAAATTTAGTTCCTTGGCAGCAATTTGCAAAACATTTAGGATGGAAGGCCAATTTCATAAAATTAAATCAAAAAACTTTTGAATTAGATTTAGATGACGCTTCTAAAAAGTTTTCAGTTAACACGTTCATTTTTTCAATCACTCAAGCTTCAAATGTTTTAGGAGTTATCAATCCAGTTAAAGAATTAATCAAACTAGCAAAACAAAAAAATTCAAAATGTATTTGTATTGTTGACGCCGCTCAAAGCATTCCTCACCTCTTCGATGAAGTTGACGTTAAAGAATTGGATTGCGACTTTCTGGCATTTTCTGGACACAAGATATATGGTCCATCAGGAATTGGAATATTATATGGAAAAAAAGAATTGCTCTCCAGACTCCGTCCATTTTATTATGGAGGTGGAATGATAAATGAGGTTAATTTAGAAAGTTTTACTCCAGCCGACTTACCTTTAAAATTTGAGGGTGGTTCACAAAATATTTCAGATATTATAACATTAGGAGAATCAGTTGATTACCTAAATAAAGTCGGTTTCAAAAAAATAATATCTTACGAAAAAGAGTTAGAAAATTACACCTTGAAAAAATTAGGCGAAATAAAACAAATAAAAATTTATCATCCTGTATCTTCAAGTTCAACAATTCCTACAATCTCTTTTTCGGTTGAAGATTTTCATCCACATGACATAGCCCATTTTTTATCTGAAGAAAATATCTGCGTTCGTGCGGGCCATCATTGTTGTATGCCATTGATGACGGTTCTTGGAACAACTGAAGGTCTAGTCAGAATAAGTCTCTCCTTCTATAACTCTAAAGAAGAAATAGATAGTTTATTCTTAGCTCTAAAAGAGTTTATTTCTTTAAATTCAAATTCATCACAAGAAAAGAGACAGCAAATCTATGACCTTTACAAAAATCCAGAAAATTACGGAAATATCTCTTCTCCGACTCATTCATCCCATATTCATAATCCATTATGTGGTGATGATATGACTTTACAAATAAAAATAAATAAAAAAATAAATAAAATAGAGGACATTAAATTTAACGGAAAAGGTTGCGCAATTTCGTTCGCCTCGGCTTCATTATTGACAGATTTAATAAAATCCAAATCTCTTACTAAAGATCAAATCATGAAACTAAAAAAAGAAGACGTTTTAGATCTTCTCGAAATACCGATATCATCAGTAAGATTAAAATGCGCTTTACTTCCTTTAGAAGCAATACATAAAGCATTGGAGAATGAAAATGAAAAATAATAAATTATTAGAGATAATGAATCTTAAAGTTGAAATAGAAAACAAAGTAATTATTCCCGATCTTAGTTTGACACTTGATACTGGAAAAATTTATGTTATAATGGGTCCAAACGGTTCTGGAAAATCAACTCTAGCAAATGCAATTGCTGGAAGTCCAAAATACAAAGTAACTTCGGGTAAACTAACCTTCAAAAATAAAGATATCACTTCGTTAAAACCAGACAAAAGAGCTCAGCTTGGAATTTTCCTATCTTTCCAGTATCCTCAAGAAATTTCTGGAGTTCCAATAAACATATTTTTAAGAGAATCTTATAATGTCCTAAATCCAAACAACAAACTATCGATACTTGAATTTAAAAAACACATAAATGAAAAAGCAAAGCAACTTGATTTAAAGCCGGAATTTTTATCTCGTTATCTAAACGAAGGATTTTCTGGAGGAGAAAAGAAAAAATCTGAAATGCTTCAACTATTAACTTTAAATCCAGATTTCGCAATTTTAGACGAAACTGATTCCGGTCTAGATATTGATGCACTTCGTCTTGTCGCAAAAGGTATAAATCAGTTTATCTCTCAAAATAGATCAAAGACTGTTTTAATAATCACTCATTACAAAAGATTGCTTGAGTATCTAAAAATAGACAAAGTTTTTATTATGAAAGAAGGAAAAATAATAAATGAATCAGAGGGAAGTAAAATTACCGACGAGCTTGAAGAGAAAGGTTATTCATTCTTAAGCGATGGAGAGAACGATGATAAAAAAATATGAATCAAAGATTGTGAAGTATGAACACATGAACAATTCTGTAATAAAAATTACTCTCATGTTAGAAGAAGATTTAAATTTCAAAGCAGGTCAGTACATCACAATTGTTTTTACTAATCCTGATGGAGAGAGGATTTCAAGAATGTATTCCATCGCTTCTTCAACAAAAGATAAAAGATCACTTGATTTATGCATCAAACTCATTGAAAATGGCTCCGCATCAAATATCATAAAAAATTTAAAATTAGGTAACGATATATTTTTTGTCGGTCCCGCTGGAAAATTTGTTTTGACTGAAGAGTCAAAAGAAAAAGATATATTCTTTATTTCATCAGGCACAGGAATAACACCCTTTATCAGCATGTTTCATGAATTGATTGATACAGGATATAAAAACACCCTCACATTCATAAATGGTTTTCGCGACGAAAACGACATTCTTTTCACTAAAGAAATATCTTCCCTAAGAAAAAATGATATTAATCTTAAACTTTTAAATATTTTATCGCGGCCCCTGAATCAAAACATAATTTACAAAGGTCACGTCCAAGACTTTCTTAGTACAATTATTTTAAAACGTCAGCTCCAGAACTCGCATTTTTATATTTGCGGGTTAAAAGATATGATAGACTCCGTGTCGCTCAAACTCAAGGAACTTGGCGTCAAAGACGAACAGATTTTTTTAGAAGAGTATGATTAGTCTCACATATTTTTATATAATAAAATACCATTTTTAGTATATGCCACAATTAGATTCAAAACTTGAATTATTGGACGTTACTCAAAATGGGCTTGTGGGAAATTGACTAGGAGATGGCATAAAAGCAACTCCAATAGGAAGACCGCAAATAATAAGTCTTGAGAAGGGATATTCGACAGAAAACTTAGATGTTGCAATAATGAGAAATAAACCCTCGTATGCTAATTCATATTGTTACGAACCTCCTGGAACTGAGGATCAAACTTATCAAATATTAACAACATTATTCATAGAAATTTCAAGGATGAAAAGAATTATAGAAAGATTAACTACAACTGATTTTAAATTAGAAATAAGTGGAGAAGAATTTACTTCAAAGGTTTATACCCCGTGCAATATTATAGAATAGACTAATCTAAATATACCCCTCACATTCAACATTTCCTTTTTCAATTCTGCATTGACAAGCAAGTCTCATTTCACCGTCAGCTTCAATTCCTAAATCCATCTCATTTTGATTAATCTCAGATAAGTTTTCTTTTCCATCTTTAATCTGTATTATACATGTCCCGCATTGCCCGTCTTCACATCCAAAAACTACACCAGCTTCTTCACAATACTTTTTTACAGCTTCGCCTTCTTTCAAGACGAATTCTTTCTTATTTACTTTAAGTTTTGGCATGAATATCTCACAAATATTTCTCTTATAAACTTTACCTCAACAATATTTATTAATGAATATTATGAATCCCAATAATAGATGGGTTTTCTAAGTATTATCTAGGTCAAGTCCTTTGGAAGAGAAGAATCTCAGAAAAATCTAAATCAAAGGGAGAAGAAATTTTTATGTTTAATGTAGCTTGTGATAAAAATGTGCGCGGACTTTTATTTCCAGTTGACGAAGTGATAGATCCAAGTATTCTTTATGACGTCGTTGTAACTAGAACCAAAAATGACGGAGACAGAACTTTAGTGTGTGCACAGACATTTCATGAAGTTCAAGTTGTGGACGTTTATAATATATAAATTTTTTCGATTATGGAATCTGGAATGCCGCATTTCAGACTTTACGGATATTCTGGATATACTCAAAATTCAGATATAAAAGTAAACGATGATGCTTATGTAGAAATTATAGGAGTAAAAGATTCAAAAAAATGTAAAATTCTAGAAACGAAAGTTAAATATTAATTCTCTGTTTTCTGTTTAGGGTCAGAACAAAATTCTTCGGGAATATATTTTAATGGAAAAGCCGAGCATTACAATTAAATCTTCCCGACTAAATCTAATCCTTTAGTCAAAACCTTACTTCCAGGCGTCCAGTTCATTGGGCAAACTAAACCTTTATTGGCTTTTACGAATTGCGCAGCTTGAAGTTTTCTTATGAGTTCGTGGATATTTCGACCGATGTCGTTGTTATGAAATTCGTATGCTTTTATGTATCCTTCAGGATCAATAATAAAAGTTGCCCGAAGATCTTCACCATCTTCTTCAATAAATGTTCCATACATTTTACTCACTCGAATTCCATTATCAGCAAGCATAGGAAATTTTATTTTTTTAATTGTTGCTGAAGCGTCTGTCCAAGCTTTGTGAACATAAGCTCTGTCTGTTGAAACTGAAATGATTTCTGTATTTAGACTCTTAAACGTTTCGTAATGATTTGCAAGTTCGCTTAGTTCAGTCGGACAGACAAAAGTAAAATCCGCAGGATAGAAAAATAATACCACCCACTTACCCCTGTAATCACTCAAAGAAATTCTTTTGATTTCATCCTTTTCTGGAAAATACGCTTCTTCTTCGAAGTCTGGAGCGAGAGAATCTATCCTTGGTATTGAAACAGAATTGTCTTCGCAATTGCAACCGTCCGGGCAACATTCTTCATCTTCTTCCATAGATATAATAATCGATTAAGCTTTAAAAGATTTGTGGTGAAATTTGTTAAAAATCTAAAAAGCTAGAATTTAAATACCCTCAAAATCTGTATTTATATCCGTAAAGAATATATCGATTTCTTTAAGAGAATCATTGATTTGAGAATTGAAATTTTGGATATATCAAGTGGATAGGAGTATAAACATGGGAAATTTTGATCGAAATCAAGGTGGCAACTTCAATAGAAGCTTCCAAGATAGAGAAATGCACAAGACAACTTGTTCAGAATGTAAGAAAGAATGCGAAGTTCCATTCAAACCTACAGAAGGCAAGCCGGTATTTTGTCAAGACTGTTACAAGAAAAAGAAAAGGTTCTAGGATCTTATCTTTTACTAGTTATAACTTTATTTTTATTTTTTTAAATTTTATAGATTTCTGAAAAGAGAGCGTGTCTAATAAATACTCTCAAATCTAATGTTTCACATCTGATTAACAACTTTATTTGATAAACTAATATTCTCGATGCGGTTCTAGATCTAATAGCGTTAACATTTCTTGCTTTAAACCTGTCTCCAAACTCATTTGTTAGACTCCCAAATAAGCTTTCTCCTCCCATCTTTGTCTATATGCTAATTTATTTTCAGGAAGTCTGTAAATCTCTCTAGCCTTTTTTCTATAATATCCACTCGATCTTCTTTTGTTTGGACAAATTATGGGGATATATCCGAGATCAAATAAGAGCTTGATTGTTTTCTTCTCATCATACCAAGCGTCAGCTTTCATCTTCCCCGTTCCGACAGGAACTGCTTCTTTTACAGGAGCAACAACATTTTCTCTTAGAAAACTAATTCCAACCGGATAAACTGTTTCTTTACAAATTCTATTACAAACCGTAACTTCAATTAATTTCATTTCTTCAACATCCCATCCCCTAAATTTTGTTGAATCTAAAAACGAGAACTCCGACGATAAAATTCTCTGGAGCAGAGCTCCAGCTATGACAATAAATTTAGAGATAATCTTTGACATTTCTTCTTTGTTCTCCCAGTATGAAAGAACACTATGATCAACTCTTTCTTTGCAAACAAGTTTTGTTAAATCAAATTCTGCTTCTCTGAGATTTTCGTTTTTCATTTCTTTAAGAACAAGAATTATAGCGTATTTTGAAACAGAATGTTTTGGTTTTGTTCCTCTCCCTCCTTTCACAATCTTTGAACGTTGCACAATTCTCTCCATGAAAGAAAACGCAACATTTAAGTCATATATTTCATTACACCATCTGTTAAGCATAGTATTATCACCTCTTTTAATTAAGAGGGATAAGACCTATTTATTCTTAGACACGCTCTCGCTACATGTAAAGTAAACCATGTAACTCAACATGATTTACAACCGAAAATTAGTTCATTTCTAATTACTTCAATAATTAAAAGAGGTGGCGGGATTTCTCCTGCCTTAGCACATGAGATTAACACCCATCGAGAGGAAACTCATGACCAAATATATACTAAAGATTTAATTTTATGTTCTTGATTATCTAAGTAATCTTTCAGATTCTGGATGGAATTCTGTAACATAATTTGCAATTCCCATTATTCCTAAATCTTCCCATAAATGGGGGTAATGTTCATTTACACGTCCGTCCAATTTTTTAAGAAAATCAACATGTGGATCAGGTTCATCAATTCTATGATTAGTTCTCCCTTCATTACGAGCTTGAGCTAAAGGATGAAGTGTGTCTCCAACCATATTATACAATAATCTATAAAATACTTCATGTTTTTCTTTCATTTTAATAATCAGATTATAAAATTTAGAATATAGAAATTTAAAATTTCTTTGCTGTCAAATCAATACAAACACCAGCAGCAACAGTTGCTCCAGCATCTCTTATAGCGAATCTACTCATATGCGGATTGTCTGCTTGTTTTTCTAAAACAAGATTTCCCATAGGTTTTATTCTTACTTTAGCAACATCTCCATTCTTTAAGAAATCTGGATTTGGAGTTTTAGTTCCATCCGGAGATGACTTTTCAATTAATTCAACAAATTGACAAGGAACTTGTGCTGTATGAACATGGAATACTGGAGTGTAGCCTTTAGCAATAACAGTTGGGTGATTTATTACAGCAACTTGTGCTATGAATTCTTCAACTATTGGAGCAGGCTTTGAAGCTTCGCAAACAACATCTCCTCTTGCAACATCTTTCTTTCCGACTCCTCTAATATTTACTCCAACATTATCTCCAGCGCCAGCTTCTGGTAATTGTTCGTGATGAGCTTCAATAGTCTTGACTTCTCCAGGAATTCCTCTTCCACTTCTTCCTGGAAGTACAATAACTTTTTGTCCAGGTTTCATTATTCCCGTTTCAATCTTTCCAACAGGGACAGTTCCAATTCCTGTAATTTCATATACATCTTGAAGAGGCATTCTAAGTGGCAATGACGTTGGTTTTTCAGGAAGAGGGAATTGATCAAATTGTTCCATTACCGTCGGTCCTTTATACCAAGCCATATTTGATGATTTTTTTATAACATTATCTCCTTTTAATCCAGAGATAGCTAGAAAAGGAACATTTTCAAGTTTGTAACCAACTTGTTTCAATAATTTCTCAACATTTTCTTTATTCTTTTTGAATTTATCTTCAGCGTAACCCACTTCATCCATCTTATTGATAAGAACTGCTAAATTTGAAACACCCATAGTTCTCATAAGCCATAAGTGTTCGATTGTTTGGGGCTGAACTCCAGCGGGAGCAGCGATAACTAAAAATCCAGAATCCGCTTGTGAAGCGCCAGTGATCATATTTTTAACGAAATCTCTATGTCCAGGAGCGTCGATGATTGTAACTTCATATTTTTGAGTTACAACTTTTTTGTAAGCAAGATCGATAGTAACTCCTCTTTCTCTTTCTTCTTTTATCTTGTCCATAACATATGCAAATTCAAAACCAACTTTACCATGCTTTTCAGCTTCAGCTCTTAGTTTTGTCATTTCCTGTTCAGTTACAGCACCACTATCGAATAAAAGTCTACCGACAGTTGTTGATTTTCCAGCATCAACATGCCCGACGAACACAACATTCATACTTGGTTTTTCTTTAGCCATTTTTTGTTTTTCCTTATCTTAAAAAATGGGTAGCAAGGAATTCTTGATTCCGACCTAGCCATCTTATATAGTTAAATTTCACGAAGAAATTTACGTAGTTATCTATAAAAATTTAGGTTTATAAACTTTTTTGTTTATCCTTATTAATGTGCTTAACCGTAATTATGTTACCATGACAACAAAAGGTTTTGGTGTATGAATTAATCAAAGAGAATGGCATACAGCAAAAAATTTAAGTTGAAGGCGATCAAGCACGCAGAGATGAATATCTCGT
>Ga0210057_1005816_pt1 | contig 15691 bp, 13 predicted proteins | sample CryGeyCG2114_010_2_FD_183968 | JGI IMG/M metagenome (GOLD analysis project Ga0210057, IMG submission 183968) | Groundwater microbial communities from aquifer - Crystal Geyser CG10_big_fil_rev_8/21/14_0.10 (SPAdes) (version 2) | ecosystem: Environmental > Aquatic > Deep subsurface > Groundwater ...
ATGGGACCAATTATTTAACGATTAATTATCCACAGGTTAATAACATATTAATACACTTTTTTCAAGTTTGATAAACTCATATTGAGTATATAATGTAATTAACCTAATACTAAAAAATTTGAAAATGGATACTCTTATAGATAATAAAAAAGTTTGGGAAGATGCTCTCTCTATAGTAGAGTTGAGTCTTTCAAAAGCTAACTTCAACACATGGTTTAAAGACACCTCTATTATAAAATATGAAAAAGGTATTATTTATTTAGCTGTTCCTAATGAATTTGTTAAAAACTGGTTATATGAAAAATATAATAAGTATATTATAAAAATATTAAGAGATTCTCTCACTGATATAAAAACAATTAAATTTATTGTAAAAGACACTAAACAAATTAATAAAATAAATCCCTTAGATCAATTTGCCCCTTCTGTAAATAATAGATTACCTTTAGATAGTTTTTATATAGATAAAAAAGATAATTTAAATCCACGGTATATTTTTGATTCCTTTATTGTTGGTTCCTTTAATGAATTATCTTATGTAGCGGCACAAACAATTATTAAAAAACAAGGGATTGTTTATAATCCTTTGTTTGTTTATGGGAAAACAGGGTTTGGTAAAACTCATTTAATCCAAGCAGTTGGAAATGAAATAAAAAATAAATACCCCAATAAAAGAGTTTTTTATATAACATCGGAAAAATTTTCAATTGATTGTGTCAATTCTATTCAACAAAATAAAGTTAACCTCTTTAAAGAAAAATATAGAAAATATGATACTTTGATTATGGATGATATCCAATTTCTCTCAAGAAAAGAGCGGACTCAGGAAGAATTATTTCATTTATTTAATTATTTTTATGATAATAATAAACAAATAATTTTTTCTTCTGATAGACACCCTAATCATATTCCAGACATAGCCGACCGCCTTAAATCAAGATTTGGAGCTGGAATGATGGTAGATATTCAAGCCCCAGATAATGAATCACGAGTGGAGATATTAAAATCAAAAACTAAATTAAATAATTTTTATCTTGCTGATGGAATTATTGAACATATTGCTAGTGAAATGAAGGGAAATATAAGGGAATTAGAGGGTATTTTTAATTCAATTATCTGCCAATCACAATTAAAAGGAAGGGAATTAAATATTCAAGAAATAAAAAATTTAATCAAAACTAATGCTGTCCCTAAAAAAAATATTTCCGTAAAAGAAGTAGTTAAAACAGTCGCTGGTTTTTATAATATTGAAGAAAGTTCAATTTATGAAAAAACAAGAAAAAAAGAAGTAGTTAAACCAAGACAATTAATAATGTATATCCTCAGAGAAGATTTTGGTGTCTCTTACCCTTCTATTGGAGAAAAATTAGGTGGAAGAGATCACACAACAGTTATCCATTCTTGTGAAAAAATAAAAAATGATTTAAAAACAGATAATTTATTATCTCAAGAATTAGAGCAAATTAAATCTATTTTATAATAGAAGAGATTGTTTAAAACTACTCTAATAAGAAGTGGATAATAAGTTTAAAATTTTAAAAAATAAATTAAATAAATTAATTATTAACAAATAATTATTAATTATCCACACAATATAAATTTATTTATGATTAAAATAAATTTTAAAAACAACACTTTTAAACACTTATCCAAATAATCACAGTTTATATATAATATAGTATTTATATATAAAAGTAATAAACAATAATATTTAAATAAAAAATATATGAAAGTAAAATGTATTACAACTAAACTAAATAATTTTATTTCTAAAGTTGAAAAAATTACTGGGCGTAATTTAAACTTACCAATTTTAAGTTGTATTCTTTTAGAAGCTAAAAATAATAAATTAATAATTAAATCAACTAATTTAGATTTAGGAGTAGAAATAATTTTAACAACAGAAGTAGAAGAAGAAGGAATAATAGCAGTACCAGGGAATATATTTAAAAATTTATTAGCAAATATTTCAAATGATAAAGTTATTTTAAAAACAGAAAAAGATAATTTATTAGTTACATCAGAAAATAATAATAGTATTATTAAATCTTATCCTAATAATGATTTTCCTTTAATTCCTAAAGTTGATTCAAAAAATACAATTACTATTGATTGTAAAAAATTATTAAAAGGATTTAGATCTGTTTGGTATAGTGCTTCTACCTCAACAATAAGACCTGAATTATCAAGTGTTTTTATTAATATAAAAAATGGTTATTTATATTTCGTGGCGACTGATTCTTTTCGTTTAGCTGAAATTAAAATCCCTATTAAAACAGATAAAAAAGTAAATAATATACTAATACCATTTAAAAATATACCTGAAATTATAAGAGTTTTTGAAGATATTGAAGGTGATATAGAAATAAGTTTTACTAAAAATCAAATATCATTTAATTATAATAATATTTATTTAACTTCAAGAATTATTGATGGTGTTTTTCCTGATTATAACCAATTAATTCCTAAAGAATATACCACAGAAGTGGTGGTGTTATTAGATGATTTAATAAATATATTTAAAATTATAAATATATTTTCTAATAAATTTAATCAAGTTAATTTTAATATAGATCCTAAAAATAAAGTTTTTGAGATGAAATCTAAAAGTGACGAGGTTGGAGAAAATACTAATAAAGTGACAGCCGCTTTATCAGGAGAGCCTTTAAATATTAATTTTAATTATCGTTATATAATTGATAGTTTTCAATCAATTATGACAGATAGTGTTATTCTTCAGTTTAATGGTTTAAGTAAACCATTAGTCATTCGGGGAGTTTCTGATAACCAATTTCTTTATCTTGTTATGCCGATGAATAAATAGAATAAATAAAACTGATTTTACTCAATTTTAAAAGTTATATTTTTTATAGTTTTATTAAAAACAGTGTCATAAATTATTACTTTTAGATTATTGTTTGTTTCTATAGTTTGTAGATCATTAGGTACAAATGAAAAAATATTTTGACCTTGAGAAGATCCTATAAAAATACCATTCATATAATAATCAATCTTCGAAATAGAATATTTATTTGGTTGAATATTTAAAAGTATATTTATTCTTTGGTTTTTGTTGTAAATATTTGTAATAGTTGGATTTATGATTTCAAATTGAGGAAAAAATTCTGGTTTATGAACATCGTCGTATTCTACTAGTGTGTTATTAATTGCTGTTATAAAATTATTGGCTAAAGCCCATTCTGCAATTCTATATTCCCATCTTTCAAATTGAGGATTAGACTCAGGATGTAATGGTTGGGGGCCTTGGGGGTTATCTCTATCAACCCAATACAAAATTGAATGGATATCTTGGACAACTACTTCCTCCTTTAAATCTTCCGGTGTATATTCAGTGGCTAATTTTTTTGAGATTTTATCTATAACATAAGTTTGACCACCTAACCAAACGCCACGGAAGACAGGTTTCATTTCATCCAAAGGTAATTTTTCTGATTTCTCAAATTTTTCATCTGGATATTTTTCTAGAACATCATTCATAAATTCATGCCACATTGGGGCCACTACAAATCCAGCTACCTTTTTCTCCATTGAGGTATTATCATTATTTCCTGCCCAAGCTCCTACCGCTACTTTGGAGGTATAACCAATAATCCAAGCATCCTTATAGTCATTAGTTGTGCCTGTTTTTGCAGCGACATCTCTATCGGGGAAATAAAGAGGGGATTGAGCTCCAAAAGCTGGTGTCCTTGCTTCATTATCTGACAAAATATCAGAAATTAACAAAGCGGTTTGTTTCGGAAGAACTTCTTTTGGTGTAGTGTTGAAACTTTCTATTATTTTTCCATCTTTTTCAATTTTTAAAATACCAATGTATTTATTAAAGATACCTTTATTAGCGAAAACAGCATAAGCAGTTGTCATATCTAAAAGAGACACCTCGCCCCCTCCTAAAACTAAAGTTAGACCATATTGATCTATATTTGTTAAGCTCTGGATACCTAAATTTTTAGCTGTTTGAAGAGAATCATTTAAACCTGTCAGATAGAGAGTTTTAACAGCTGGGATATTTATTGATTGGGCCAAGGCTTCCCTCAAAGAAATTGGGCCACGATAGATTCCATCATAATTGACTGGTGAGTAACACTTATCTTTATCCCCGGTTTTAATGGGAGTGCCATCAGGGTTACATTCTGTTGAGAACTCTGTTTTAATGTCAAAAACAATTGTTTCAGGTGTGTAGCCCTTATTAAAGGCGGTGGCATAAACAAATGGTTTGAAAGCTGACCCAGGTTGCCGATGAGCGAGCGCGATATTAAAATTACCATCAATCTCTTCATCAAAATAATCACGGGATCCAACCATTGTTAAGATTTGACCTGTTTGTGTGTCAATCGCCACTATAGCTGCATTTTCAGCATTAAATTTTTCTTGGTTTTCCAGGGCATACCTTTTAACTATTTCTTCGGCTTTTTCTTGGAGAGAATAATCTAAAGAAGTGGTTACTTTATATCCCGCTTCTGAAATTTGTTTCCCATATTTTTGTTCCAAATATTCTTTAATGAACATCACAAAGTGGGGTGCTAAAATTCCAGTTTCAGATCTAGGTTTGAATTCCAACTCTTTTTCGGTTCCAGATAAAAATTCTTGTTCAGAAATAAATCCATTCCTAAACATTTGACTAAGGACTAAGTTTTTTCTTTCTTCTAATTTATCTCTATTGTTTCCGTAAGGTGAATAAAAAGTTGGGGCCTGTGGAATAGCAGCAAGGTAAGCTGATTCGACTAAATCTAAATCTCTGGAACTTTTTCCAAAAAAAGCCAGAGAAGCTTCTTCTATCCCGTAAATATTACCTCCGTAGGGGGCGGCGTTCAAATAAAGACCAAGTATTTCATCTTTACCCATCACTTTCTCTAATTTATAAGCTAATACCCACTCTTTTAATTTTCGGGTTATCTTTTTTTCATTAGTTAAAATTGAATTTTTTACCACTTGTTGGGTTAAGGTGGACCCCCCTTGACCGAAACTCATTGTTTTTAAATTTTCTAAAGCAGACCTTAAGAAAGCTAGAGGTTTAATTCCGTTATGCTCATAAAATTCAGCATCTTCTATAGCGACAATCGCATTCTTTGCGTAAAGTGATATTTCTTGAAATGGTATAATTGTTCTTTTGGTATCCTTGTGGAGGTCATATAAAAGTATTTCTCCGGTCCGGTCGTATATTTTAGTTGATTCTGTCACCCGCCGATCTGAAACTGCTTGGAGGTCGGGAATTTTAAAAGTTGAAATCCAAATAAAAAGACACCCTCCAATAATCAGTGAAAGAATTACAAAAAAATAAACGAGAGCCTTTAATTTTCTATATTTTTCTGGTGATTTTTTTTTATTTTTCATTTTGATAGGATCCACCCTGTTAAATGGTTTTATTTTTTAAAAAATAAAAGTAAGGTTTGACAAGATTTAATATATAAAAATTCTTTTTTCAGAATAAATACTACCATTATTAAGTTATTAGTAAAATAATGTCAAATCTTTTTAACAGGGTTAATAGCAAAATATGTTAGTCCGACAGCGACAGCATCATATTCATCGTCGTATACAATCTTCTTATGGAGAGGAATAAGTTTTTTAACCATAGCGGTTACTTGTTGTTTGCTACTTCTCCCATAACCAGTGATAGCAATTTTGATTTGTAGAGGAGTATATTCAAAAATATCTAATTTATGAGAGAGGGCAATATACTTAATTGCTCCTTTGGCTTCGGATACCAACATCACAGTCTTTTGGTTGCTATTAAAAAATAGTGATTCTATTACCATAACTGTGGGTTGATACTGTTGAATTATTTCTTCAATTTTTAAACCGATTAACCTTAACCTTTCTGTAAAAATATTTTTTGCTGATGTGACTAAACAGTCAGAATAAAGTAGAATTTCTTTGTGATGAGTATTTTTCGATTTTTCTAAAATAGCGATTCCTACTCTATCATAGCCGGGATCGATGGAAATTATTTTCATACAAATAATTTAATTTTTAATACTATTAAAACTATTCTTCACTAATATTTGTGAAAACAGCTTGCACATCATCATTGTCTTCTAATTCATCTATAATAACTTCCATTTTTTCCATATCTTCGTCAGGTAAAGGGAGGGTTGTTTTAGGGAACCATTGATTTTCTTTTTTTTCAAAACCCCAAGTCACCGAACCTATTCCAGCTAAAGGAATATTATTTTTTGATAAAAGGTGCCTAATTTCTGCTGCTATCCTATTTTTGTTATCAGTTAAACATTCAATAATTAAAGCACAACCACCTGGTCCGTAAGCTTCGTAAGTAGTATTTTCCATATTTACAGAATCATCACTAACTCCCTTTTTAACAGCTCTTTGAATATTTTCTAAGGGCATATTGACTGTTTTAGCTTGGTCAATCGCACTTTTTAAAGAGGGGGAGTTGATATCACCTCTAGCATTTTTTGATTCCACTGTAATCAATTTAGCAAATTTAGAAAAAATCTTGTTTTTTTTTGCATCAGTCACCGCTTTTTTATTCTTTATTTTTGACCATTTATTATGTCCCGACATTGTTTAGATTGTTAGATATTTAGTAAATTAGGATACTTTTATATCTCTAATAATACTTCAAATTAACCAAAATGTCCATTTGTAAATTTAATGATTTTAGACCTGAATCACCCCAAACCCCCCGGGGTTTGGGGTGATTAGGCGCTTTTTGTTATTTTTAGATGCCGGAAAGCTTTTTCCGTGGCAGTTCTACCGCGAGGAGTTCTTTCAATTAAACCAAGCTGAATTAGATAGGGTTCGTTAACCTCTTCCAAAGTAGAACTTTCTTCTGAAAGGGCTGCCGCAATAGTGCCTAAACCAACTGGACCACCTTTAAATTTATCAATAATAGTTGAGAGAATTCGCCGATCTAATTGGGATAATCCCAAAGTATCTATTCCTAACATTTCTAAAGTTTTTGTAACAGTTCCTTTGTCTAAATTGTTTTTATTTACTTGGGCTAAATCTCGGCATCTCTTCAAGAGAAAGTTGGCTGTCCGAGGGGTAAAACGACTTCTTTTAGCTATTTCTAAAGATGTCTCATCATCCACAGCAACTTCTAAAATAGAAGCTGAGCGTTTTATTATTTGAGCGATTTCTCCATCGGAATAAAATTCTAATCTAAAGGTTCCGCCTGAGAATCTGGAACGAAGGGGGGAAGACAACATTGACATTCTGGTGGTGGCGGCGATGAGAGTAAAAGGGGGGAGTTCTAATTGAATAGTTCTGGCAGAGGGGCCTTTGCCAATGATAATATCTAAAGAGTTCGACTCCATAGCTGGGTAAAGTATTTCTTCAATATTTTTATTAAGACGATGGATTTCATCAATAAATAAAATATCACCAGGGGAAAGGTTGGTTAGGATAGAGGCGAGATCCCCGACTTTTTCAATTGCAGGTCCCGAAGTGATTTTTATTTGTTTATTTGTTTCTTTTGAAATTAAATAGGCAAGAGTGGTTTTGCCGAGCCCTGGGGGACCATAAAATAAGATGTGCTCAGGTTGTTGAGAACGTTCCTCAGCGGCTTTGAGAAGAATAGACAGATTATTTTTTACATCTTGCTGACCAATGTAGTCATCCCATGTGGACGGGCGGAGAGTTTGATCTAAAAATACTCCCTCTTTTTTAATATCGGTGGTCTTATCTGGTTGAGGAGAGTTTTTCATAGGATTTATTTTTGTCCTTGACACAAATTAGTTTCTATGTTAAGTTATCGGTGTTGTTAAGGATATAATTCTCTAAGTAATTGAGAACATTTTATTGAGGTTTTTCCAGTTATTAGTTTTATTACTAATTTACTTGAACTTCCCTTAAATAAACTGTCTAAAAATGCAATTACTTAGAGAATTATATTCTCAACTTTTTTGTTTTTTCAGAGCAAAAGATTCATCTAATCAGTCTCTTTACATCTAAGCATAAAAATTATTCCAAATCAATAACCCTTCTTAATTCTGGGATTGTTGTCAACCCGTTCAAGACTTTTATTATTCCGTCTTGTTTTAAGGTTAGTATTTTTTGTTGTTTAAAAATGTTTTCAATTTCTTTTTTGTCTGGATTTTTTCCAAAGATTTTTGTTACTTCATTAGTTATTAGAATTGCTTCAAAAATTCCTATCCTGCCTTTGTAACCGGTTCCATTACATTTGTCACAACCCACTGACTTATAGACTTGGGTGGTATTGTTTGTGTATTTTTCGAGATGGTCAATTGTACCAACGGCATTAGCAATGATTTGTTTTTCTTCCGTGGTAGTGTCAACTTTCTGCATACAATCCTGACAGGGTTTTCTAATTAAACGCTGTGCGATAATGACATTAACAGCGGTGCTGATGACTTCCGGTTTTATCCCTAAATCAACTAAACGATAAAATGCTCCTGCTGCGTCATTCGTGTGGAGAGTTGAGAAAACAAGATGCCCGGTTAAAGCCGAGTTAATAGCAATTTTAGCTGTTTCTCCATCTCTTATTTCTCCCACCATTATGACATCGGGATCTTGTCGAAGGGAGGACCGAAGTCCCTCTAAAAAGGTGTAGCCCTTACTTGTCTCAACTTGGGTTTGAACTATCCCTGGGAGGTGGTATTCAATTGGATTTTCTATGGTAATAATTTTAATTTCGGGGGTATGAATTTTTCTTAAAAAAGCATAGAGGGTGGTTGTCTTGCCTGAGCCGGTTGGGCCGGTGTTAAGAAGCATTCCGTTAGGTCGTTTGATTTCTTTTGTAAGAATTTTTAAAAGTTGTGGCTCAATCCCCAAGTCTTCTATAGGGACGGAAATAGTGTCAGGATTTAGAATTCTTAAAACAATCGATTCCCCATAGGCATCCGGTAAGACTGAGACCCTGATTTCAATTTCTTTGTCTCCCATTTTAATACTCAATCTTCCATCTTGGGGGTTTTTATCGATGCTAAGTTTTAATCCAGCGATTAATTTGAGACGAGATAAAAATGACCGATAGGTTTTGATGTCAAAATCTAAAACTTTTATAAGGATTCCGTCTAATCTAAATCTAATAGTTACACTTTTTTCTTCTGGTTCAATATGGATGTCAGAAATATTTAGGGCAAAGGCACTCGCCAAGAGGCTTTCAAAAAAACGGGAGACACGGTAAGACTCTTTTGAGTTTAAGACCGATTGGATGATTTCCTTGGTGGCATCTAAGTTAGTCACTTTATTGACTATCTCGGCTATATTTTGGCTGGAGATATCAACGATCCCGGCTTTGGTATTGGATGAATAAGAAATTTCGGCATATCTTTCCCAAAGTCTTTCAATACTCTGGTGAGAAACCATAAAAATAGTTAATTTATAACCATCTTCTTCTAATTTTTTGAGCAGTTCTTCTGTTTCGGTGGCTTTAGGGGAAACGACGGCTATTTTTATTTTGTGGTCATTTTTTTCAAAGGCCGCCACTTGAACTTTTTTGGAGACTTCTTCAGGGATAATCTGAAGGGCATCGGTGTTTACTGGAACAGTTGATAAATCAAGATACTGAAGACCATATTTTACAGAAAGAATTTTAGATAATTCTTCAGCTTCTACTTTATAAAGTTCTTGAAGTCTTGTTTCTTGTTTTTCTTCGTCAAATTGAGACATAGATATATTATACAGTATTAAGTATCAAGTATTAAGTATTTAGTTGGGGAAACAAGTAACGGAGGAATGGATAGCTGTAATTTTCAATTTTCAATTTTCAATTCTCAATTAATGAAAAAATTTCTAATTTTTAAAAAACGGATTTTGCTTCGCAAAATCCGTTTCTAAATATTTTTAACTAAATATGTTAATATTATTCTATGCAAACGATAATTATTAAAAGTTTGGAAGAAATGGGCAATTTTGTTAGTTCTTTTGTTGAGAATTTACCCAAAACTCAAAAAAAGGCTTTGATTATTGGTTTGTCGGGAGATTTAGGTTCTGGTAAAACTACTTTTGTCCAAGGAATCGCCCAATCTTTAGGTATAAAAGACCAAATCACTAGCCCAACTTTTGTTATTCAGAAAAGATATGAAATTAATTCACAGGAATTTGATTTTAAAAATTTAATTCATATTGATGCTTATCGGTTGGAGAGTGGGGAGGATTTACTAATTCTTGGTTGGGAAGAAATAAAAAATAATCCTGAAAATATTATTTTTATTGAGTGGCCAGAAAAAGTGAGCGAGGTGTTGCCGAAGGACATAATAAATTTAAATTTTAAGTTCGTGGATGAAGGGACAAGAGAAATAAGATTTAAGATTTAAGAATTATGGATACAAAAATAAAAGATTTCAGAGATTTAATAGTATGGAAAGAGTCTCATAAGTTGGTTTTGAGTATCTACCAAATTACCAGAAAATTTCCAAGAGAAGAAATATTCGGTTTAGTATCGCAGATGAGAAGGTGTGCTGTTTCAATTACATCAAATGTGGCTGAAGGTTTTGGCCGACGAGGATATAAGGAAAAGATACAATTTTTCTATATTTCACAAGGTTCTATTATTGAGTTAAAGAATCAAATAGAAATTTGTAAAGATGTTCACTACATAAAGGAAGATATTTATGATGATTTAATAAAACAATCAAATTTATCACATAAATTATTACAAGGTTTGATAACAAAAACAAAAACATTCTTAAATCATAAATCTTAATTCTTAAATCTATTAATATAAAACATTATGATAAAAGAACAAAGTAAAAAAGTAACTAAAAAAAATACAAAAAAAATAGTTCTTCTGGATGCCTATGCTATTATTCATCGGGCCTATCATGCTTTGCCTGATTTTTCTTCTCAAAAAGGCGAACCCACGGGGGCTCTTTATGGTATTTCAGCGATGTTGTTAAAAATTTTGAAAGATTTAAAACCTGATTACTTGGTGGCTTGTTATGATTTACCGGAGCAGACTTATCGTCATAAAATCTATGATGAATATAAAGCGGGGCGTCAAAAACCAGATGATAATTTAATCAAACAAATTGATCGTTCCAGAGATTTGTTTAGAGTTTTTAATGTGCCTATTTATGAGAAAACTGGTTTTGAAGCCGATGATATTTTGGGAACTATTGTTGAGCAATTAAAAGATCCTAATCTTGAGAATGGGCACGGTAAAGACATTGATATTATCATTGCTTCAGGCGATATGGACACAATGCAATTGGTGGATGATGATAAAGTCCGTATTTACACCTTGAAGAAAGGAATTAACGATACTATTTTGTATAATGAAAAAGCTGTGATTGAACGGTTTGGTTTTAAGCCGAAATTATTGGTGGATTACAAAGGATTAAGAGGGGATCCTTCTGATAATATTATCGGGGTAAAAGGAATCGGGGAGAAAACGGCTAAAATTTTAATTCAAAATTTTGGTGAGATTGAAAATATTTATAAACAATTAAAAAATGACGAAGATGTTTTTTTAGAAAAAGGGATTACTCAGAGAGTAATAAATTTACTAAAAGAGAATGAAGAAGAAGCTATTTTTTCTAAAGAGTTAGCGACGATTAGAAAGGATGTGCCCATAAAATTTTCTTTGCCGATGAAGATTTGGAGGGAGGGGGTCAAGAAAGAAGAGATAATTTCATTGTTTCAAGAATTTGGTTTTAGAACCTTAACCCAAAGGGTGCGTGATTTTTTTGAGAATAAAAATGGAAATGGGAGAGAAGTTGTAGAAGCAACTAAACCAGATGAAAACATTGATGAAGATGAATTGCAGAAAATCTTAATTGCTCTGTGGCTGTTAGATTCAAATCTGACTAAACCTACTCGGGAGGATTTATTTTTATTGAGCGGGAAGAAAACTTTTTCAGAAGCCCAAAGATATATTCTAAATGAAATCAGAGGTAAAGAATTAGAGGTTGTTTTAAATGAGATAGAAATCCCTTTAATTCCTGTGATAAAGAGGATGAGTGAAGCGGGGATTAAATTAAATGTTAAAAATTTAAAGAAAATTTCTACAGAGTATCATGAGGAGTTGGACAAGTTGGAGAAAAAAATTTGGAAATATTCTGGGGGTGAATTTAATGTCAATTCTCCTAAACAATTAGCCGAGGTTTTATTTGAAAAATTGGAATTAAAAGTTAAAGGGCAGAGGAAAACATCAACCGGGAAACAGTCAACCAAAGAGTCGGAGTTAAAAAAGATGTTAGGCCTTCACCCGATTATTGGAGAAGTTTTAAAATATCGGGAATTACAAAAACTTCTTTCTACCTACATAGACAATTTACCAGAGTTGGTTGATAAAAATAATTATATTCATGCTACTTTTTCACAAACAGGCACAACCACGGGGCGTCTTTCTTCTAATAACCCCAATATGCAAAATATCCCCGCTAGGACAGAACAGGGGAGAAAAATTAGGGGAGTATTTGAAGCCTCGCAAGGGTTTGACCTTGTGGCTTTTGATTATTCTCAGGTAGAGTTGAGAGTTGTGGCGATGTTGTCGGGGGATGAAAATCTTCGAGAGATTTTTAAAAAAGGCGATGATGTTCATTCCGCAGTGGCTTCTAAAATTTTTGGGGTGCCTCTTGAAAAAGTTAATCGGTCAATGAGGAGGAAGGCCAAAATTGTAAACTTTGGGATGATTTATGGGATGGGGGTGAATTCTTTGAGGCAAAATATGGAAGATGCTTCTGATGGAGTTGAGAAGATAACTCGCAAAGAAGCTCAGGAGTTTTATAATCAATATTTTGAAACCTTTAAGACGGTGGCTGATTATCTGGGAGCGGTTAAACAGCAAGCTTTAGCAGATGGTTACCTGAAAACTTTTTTTGGCAGAATAAGATCTTTTGAGGGAATTAAATCTCATATTCCATTTATTCGGGCAATGGCAGAAAGAATGGCTGTTAATTTTCCTGTCCAAGGCACCAGTGCCGATATTTTGAAAATAGCGATGGTGCGAATAGATAAGTATCTTCTTCAAAATAAATTAGAAGAAAAAATTAAAATGCTGTTACAGGTCCATGACGAATTAATTTTTGATGTAAAAAAAGGGATTGATAAAAAACACATTTTAAAAATAAAAGAAATTATGGAAACTATTTTGCCTGTGGGAAAAACCAAAGGGATTATTTTTGAAGTAAGTGTTAAAAAGGGAGGGGATTGGAATAATTTAGTTGAAATTTTATGATTTATTTTTTGTATGGAGAAGATACCAGAAAAGCAAGAGAAAAGTTAGCTTCTCTTTTAGGTTCTTTGTTTTTAAAGAAACCCAATGCTGGTTTTTTTAAGTTAGAAAGCGATAATTTTAGCGAAGTTAAATTAGAAGAATTTATCGCGAGTCAGGGTTTGTTTGAAAAGAAGTATATTGTTCAGATGGATGGTTTGTTTGAGGATACGACTGTCTCTAAATTTTTGCTAGATAAATTAAAAGAATTAGAAAAATCAGAAAACATTTTTATTTTTATTGAAACCAAAGTTAGCAGTTCTCTTTTAAAGAAAGTAGAAAAATATGCTACTAAAACACAAGAATTTTGTCTAAAAAAAAGTAAAGAAAAACCATTGGCAATGGTGGGAGGAATTTTCCGTTTAGGAGATTTTAATATTTTTGATTTAGCGACTTGCTTGGGTAATCGCAATAAAAAAAAATTATGGATCTTGTATCAAAAAACTAGAGAAAGAAATATTCCAGCTGAAGAAGTGAGTGGTATTTTATTTTGGCAGTTAAAGGTAATGTTTCAAGCTTTAAAATCGCAAACAGTCAAACAAAGTGGTTTAAAACCTTTTGTCTTTGATAAAGCTAAAAAATATTTAAAAAATTATTCAGAAACGGAGTTAGAAAAAATGAGTTCGGATTTAGTTTCTCTTTATCATAACGCCCATCGAGGTGGTTTAGAATTAGATTTAGCCTTAGAAAAATTTATTTTAGAGTTGTAGTTTTTAAAATGTCCGCCCGGCAGGGATCTTTCTTATAGAACAGTAGACCTTTTGGATATTTTTTTCTCCAGCACTTTTACAAAAGTGCTGGGTCAAAAATATCTCAAAAGCTTTTCGATTCCTGACGAAAGCCAAGTGGTTGGCTTTCGTCAGAGATCGAACCTGCGACCGTCAGCTTAAAAGTCATGAAAGCTCCTAAACGTCGCTTTCATCTCCACCGTCTGGGCTACTTCGTTCAAAGATATAAATTAAATTGTCCGCTCGGCAGGGATCGAACCTGCGACCGTCAGCTTAAAAGGCTGCTGCTCTACCATCTGAGCTACGAGCGGATATATATTATTTAATTTTTAACTACGACTTCATTGTATCAATTTGTAGCCTTTTAAGAAACTTAAAAGCCATGAAAGCTCCTAAACGTCGCTTTCATCTCCACCATCTGAGCTACGAGCGGATAAAATATAAGGAAATAATAGCAAAAAATGAAGAAAAGTCCAGTTTATGGAGAAGTTAGAGAGGTAAATCTATTGAGAAAAAACCTGCTCCTGTGACCAGAAGAGTGAGTAAGATGGCAAGAATAAAGATGTAAAGTTGTAATTTTGTTTTCTTAATTTTAGTTGCTTTTTGTTCCAAAAAAATATCAATTATTGTTGAGATAATTAAAATTAAAACAGTTATTTGTGTATAAAATCCAATAATTAAAGCCAGAGTAGCTACAGTCTTAATTCCGATAGGATATTTAAAAATACTTTTAATTTTTACATCAACCTTGTTAATATATTTAGTATTAATTATGGTAGAAAATTGTTCCAAGAAATAAAAACCGATAATTAATCGTAGGAGAAAAGGAGCAAAAGAAGAGAAAGCAAGTAATTCTGGGAGTGGATTTAATATATTCATAAGTGCATTATAACATAAAATTGGTAGAAGGTAGAAGGTAGAAGGTAGAAAATAGAAAGTAGAAAAATTTTTTTTACGAAAAAGTTTGGTACCTTTTTTGGACGACCGTCAAAAAAGGGTACCATAATTAATTTTGCTTGATACTTGTTGTTTGCTTCTATATACTGAAAAAATGAAATTTTTTCTTATTTTACACAATATTAGAAGCACCTACAATGTCGGGTCAATTTTTCGGACAGCCGAGGCTTGTGGTATCTCTAAAATTTTTTTGACAGGTTATACTCCAACTCCGTTGGATAATTTTGGCAGAGAAGTAAAAGCTATTACCAAAACTGCCTTAGGAGCAGAAAAAGAAATTGAATGGGAATATTTTTCTCAACCCAAACAATTAATTGAAAAATTAAAAAAAGATGGTGTTGGTATTATTGGAATAGAACAACACAAAAATTCCGTTGATTACAAAAAGATTAAACTTAAAAAATCCACTGCTTTTGTTTTGGGGAATGAAGTCAGGGGAATTTCTCAACAACTTCTTAGCCAATGTGATCAAATTGTTGAAATCCCGATGCAAGGACAAAAAGAATCTCTTAATGTAGCAGTAGCGACCGGTGTGATCTTGTTTAGGATTTTGAATGTTTAGTTAGTCCCCTCAAAGGGGAAATTTTAAATACTAATGTTTAGATTTTAACTTATTTTCGTCTCTGCGAGCGTTTTAGCGAAGCAGTCTAGTAAGTAACAATCTCTAAATCCTAAACAATATCTAAATTTAAAATTCAAAATTCAAAACAAAAAAGACAAACTGGACCCTCCTCACGGACGGGCACGTTGCTTCGCAAGCCCTCCTGAGACTGTCTGTAAAATATAGGATAAAAAAGATTAGACATTTTTTTGTGTTTGTGTTAGCTTTTTGATAGATTTGTTT
>Ga0210057_1005818_pt1 | contig 15689 bp, 15 predicted proteins | sample CryGeyCG2114_010_2_FD_183968 | JGI IMG/M metagenome (GOLD analysis project Ga0210057, IMG submission 183968) | Groundwater microbial communities from aquifer - Crystal Geyser CG10_big_fil_rev_8/21/14_0.10 (SPAdes) (version 2) | ecosystem: Environmental > Aquatic > Deep subsurface > Groundwater ...
TCCGTGGGCCGTTTCTCAATCACAATTGCGACATTGCTTAATATCTTTAAGAATTTTTCAGGAATTGCCGCAATCCCTTCTGAAACAATTTGTTTAAATTTATTTCGCGTTGGAAACATTTAACTTTTAAAATTCCCCTCAATTAAATTTTGAAAATTCATTTCCTCCGACTACTCGGCGATTTTATTTCTTTAATATAATTTTACTGTATTCCTGGTCAAAAGGGAACTATTTCTCATATAACATTTTATACCACTTTTGTGATATATCACCAGATTGGGTCAAGATTAAAAGATGTAAGGCACAAAAGATTTTAAAAATCTAATTCTTCGTTCTTTCCTGCCTATCAGCAGACAGGGATTTATGTAAAACCGAAGCGAAAAGTTCGCGGAGGAGGGATTTTTTTTACTAATTTCGTTTACGCTAATTTCTCCTTAAAAAGGGACCTGTTCCCTTACAAGATAAAAAGTGATGCGTCCCTCATCCCCCTTATTATTCTTGATTCTTTAATTTTTCAATCTATAAACCTATATTAAATTTTGAGAACCTCAATTTTTTTAGATTATTGGATAAGTAGATGATTTGATGATTGGACGACTGCATAATTTTGACTTTATCTTATACATAGGTTAAAATTAAGACATAATTTAGCAGTGTAAAGGAAGTAAATGGCAGATAAGAGCTCAGAGCAACAGCCAGCACCAAAAGAGACAAAAACAATTGACATTCCCAAAGTTGTTACAGTCAGAAAACTGGCTGAAATTTTGAATGCGCCGGTGACCAAAATTATTGCCAAACTCCTTGAATATGGTGTGGCCGCCAATATTAACGAGTCCGTTGACTTTGATACCGCGGCGATTATTGCTGATGAATTTGGCTGGCAGGCCATAGAAGTCGTCGGAGAAAATATTATAGCTCTCAAAGAGAAAACTGATAAAAAAAATTTACAAATTCGCCCTCCTGTTGTAACGGTTATGGGCCACGTTGACCACGGCAAAACCAAACTACTGGACGCGATTCGCCAAACTGACGTTGTTGCCGGCGAATCAGGCGGCATTACCCAGCACATTGGCGCTTACCAACTAACTTTCAAAAATTTAAAAAATAAAAAAGAAAGATTAATTACTTTTTTGGACACACCGGGACACGAAGCTTTTTCCGCCATGCGCTCTCACGGCGCCAGAATCACCGATATTGTTGTTTTGGTCGTGGCCGCCGATGAAGGCGTCAAACCTCAAACTTTAGAGGCGCTTTCCCACGCTAAAGCGGCCAACGTTCCGATAGTAGTTGCTATCAACAAAATTGACAAGCCGGAAGCCGATATTGAAAGAGTAAAAAGACAATTAGCTGATATTGGCTTATTGGCTGAAGAATGGGGCGGACAAACTTTAATCGTCCCGGTCTCTGCTAAAACAGGAGAAAATGTAGCTAAACTTTTGGAAATTATCCTTTTGGCGGCCGATGTCCAAAAATTGCAAGCCAATCCCGACGGCCCAGCATCAGGCGTCGTTATCGAGGCCCATCTGCATCATGGCATCGGTCCGCTCGCTACTGTGCTGGTTCAAAATGGCACTTTGCGCTTGAAAGACGTAATCATCGCCGGCAAAACCTATGGCAAAGTCAAAAACATGGAAAACTACCTGAGGCAAAAAGTCAAAGAAGCATTTCCGTCAACGCCAGTAAGAATTGGCGGATTGAAAGCAGTGCCTAAAGCCGGTGATATTCTTTTTGCGGTTTTAAGCGAGAAACAAGCAAGAGAAAAAATTTCAGCAGTTTTACAGGAAGAAGGCGCTAAAAGAATTGTCAAAGCCATCTCGGCTCGGCAACTGTCAGAAGACGAAAAAAACAAAATTAAAAAACTAAAAATAGTTTTAAAGGCTGATGTCCAAGGGTCGCTGGAGGCCATCAAACAAAGTTTGAAAGATTTGTCAGCCGAGGACGTGATAGTTGAATTTGTTGCGGAGGCGGTCGGACCGGTTTCGGAATCGGATGTCAAAATGGCCCAAGCCGCCGGCGCCATAATTGTCGCCTTCAGGGTAAAAATTCCCACCGAAATATTAAAATTAGCCAAACTTGAAAAAATACAAATTTCCCAATATGACATTATTTACAACCTCATTGATGACATTTTTAAAGCATTATCTTCCCTGCTTGAGCCAGAGATAATTAAAACTTATCAAGGCCGTTTAAAAATCCTTAAAATTTTCAAAAAGTCAAAAACGGGCGGTATAATCGGCGGCTTGGTAACAAAGGGACAGGTAATAAGTTCAACGGTCGCTGAGGTGTTGAGAGATGAAACTGTGCTTGGCGAAATCAAAATTTTATCTGTACAGCAAAATAAGCAAGTTGTTGATAAAGTAGCGGAAAATACCCAGTGCGGCATAAGCTTTGAGGGCAGTATCAAAATTAAACCTGATGATATTTTAGAAGTTTATTCGTTGGAAAAGAAAATTAAGCAGCTGGGTAAACCAGTTGCCTAAAAATCTTTAAAAGACTATACTTGAAGCAATGAGAACAAAAACGAATTTGTTAGTTTTTACTTTTTAGTTTTTAGTTTTTAAGAGGGGTTATGGACGATTTAGCGCACGGCAGCGTTTTGGGCCTTAGCAGCAAAGCAAGTGTAATCTGGCAAAAACTTAATTTGACTTCAAGCTTTGGCATATTAGATATTATCATTGTCGCATTGATTTTTTATTGGCTTTTTAATTTACTTAAAGGCACGAAAGCTTTAAGAATATTATACGGCATTGCGATTTTAGCTATTATTTTCTTTTTAGGCCAGTTTCTCCAGTTAACTGCGCTCAATTTTTTACTAAGATACTTTTTTACGGGAATTATAGTGGCTATTCCGGTAGTCTTTCAGCCCGAATTGCGCTCGGCGTTGGAAAAATTAGGCCGAACCAGCAAGTTTGTGGCTGGCCTACCGCTGACTAAAGATGAATCGGCTCAAATTGCCCAAAAAGTAATTTCCGCCCTTAAAAATCTCTCCCAAAATAAAATCGGTGCCTTAATTTGCCTTGGCCGCCAAACTGGTTTGCGCGAGTATATTGAAACAGGCACAATTTTAAATGCCGAGCTTACCACCCCCTTGCTCTTAAATATTTTTTCGCCTAAAGCGGCGCTGCATGACGGGGCAACAATTATCTTAGATGACAAGATTATCTCGGCTGGCTGCACCTTGCCTTTATCAGAAGAAAAAAGGTACGACATGAAGCTGGGCACCCGACATAAGGCGGCGTTGGGACTTTCTGAACAAACTGATGCCGTATGTTTGGTGGTATCAGAAGAAAATGGGGCAATTGCAATGGCGATATCAGGCAAACTTTTAACTAACTTAACCCAAACTGATTTGGAAGAAAGGTTGCCCAAATTGTTAAGGTTTAGAAAATGAAAAGAATCACCCCTTTAATTGTCAATAATTGGCAAATTAAGCTTTTAGCGCTTTTTTCCGCCTTGATTTTCTGGTTTTATGTGGCTTCTTCCTACGCCAAAATCGGCAGTTTTCCGGGCACTCTACCTATTGAATATCGTAATTTACCCGCCAACACTGTGGCTATTTCTGACAGCGATAATATATCTATTAAATTAGCTGCCGACGGTATTGTCTGGCAACGACTTTCTTCTTCATCATTTATGGCCTACGTTGATTTAGCCGGCCTGTCAATTGGCACTCATGAGTTGGAGGTAAAAGTTGATATGAGCGTCTCCGGCGTCCAAATTATTGAGAAAAAACCGGCCAAAATCTTGGTTAGAATAGAACCAAAGATTTCCAAAGAAGTCCCCGTTTCTGTCAAAATTGAAGGCAAACCCGGAGAAGGTTTTGTTACTCAGACAGCGGATGTTCAGCCGACCAAAGTAACTGTTTCTGGGGCCCAAAGCGTTTTGGAGAAAATATTGGAAGCAACCGCTGTTGTTAAGCTGAACGGCGAAACGGAAGATAAAACAACTGTCTCCAAACTATTTGCCTTAGATAATGAAGGCAAGCAAATTAACCATATTAGCTTTTCACCTGAAGAGGTTAAAGTTACTCTGCCGTTTTCCAAATATGAAGATGTAAAAACAGTCGGGATCTCCCCCATCTTTGCCGGTCAGCCCGCCTCTTCATACTGGATTTCTAAAGTTACGGTTTCTCCCCAAACAATCACCATTTCCGGCAGCGCATCGGCTTTAAGGACAACGAATTATCTGGAAACAATGCCAATTGACATTGAGGGTATTGCAGACAATAAAACAAAGTCAGCTAGCCTAAAATTGCCTGAACATATTGGTCTGGTTGGCGACAACTCGGTTAAAGTTTACATAGAAGTATCGCAAACGGCTTTGTCAAAGGAAATTACCGCCACCATCAAATACCAAAATCTCAATGCCAACTTTAACGTATCTCAAGTTTCCCCCAGTAGCGTCAAAATTGTTGTGACAGCCGCTGGCGATATTTTGCAAAACATTTCTTCTTCAAATACAATAGTTAATTTGGATTTAACGGGTAAGCAGACAGGAACTTTTAGCATTGACATTTCTAAAAATGACATTAGCTTGCCTAAAGATGCCTCAGTGGTCAGTTGGTTGCCCAGTTCTCTTTCGATTACCTTACAACCTAAGTAATTGTGGACAATCTCTCAATACCCCGAGACTTGACAAATTGCACAGAGTATTCTAGTATCTAAATTGAAGTTGGGAGGCTACAATTAGTACACCCACTCTTTTCGGAAAGCTATTTTCACTGCTTAAAAAGAAGTTCACATCGTCTAAAAATTTGATAGGACAAGTTCAAGCTAACCTACACCTTAAACAGAAGGTGTCTTTTTCTACCAGACAGCCTAATTTCTTTCTTCATTTAAGTATCTTGCTAATCTTTTGCTTCGCCTTAGTTTCCAATGCGATGGCCAAAGAAAACGACATCACTTTTGATGTTTCACACAATCAGCTCAATGCCCTATCTCCTGAAGAAATTTTCCAGGTGGTGTCAAAAGTTTCCCCTTATACCAATGCCATTGAGGAAAATGCTGATGATGTAAAATTGACCTTAGAACTGGAAAGAAATGGTGAATTTTTAGAAAAACCGATGGTTATGCAAACCCAAACAACCTCTATTACCAACCCCGCCTCGACCCCCCAATCATATATTGTTCAAGCCGGCGACACTCTCTCTTCTATCGCTTACAAATTTAACCTAAAAGTGGCTAGCGTCAAATTTACCAATGGGCTGACCAATGATGTTTTAAAACCGGGGCAAACTCTTAAAATCCCCAATACCGACGTAGCTAATTCTGTAATCGCCGCGGCTGAGAAAGCCAAACAGCAAAAAGCAGCCCAACTGGCTGCTAAACAAGCAAGCTCTCGACAATTGGCTTCAAGACAGCGAACCAGTAAGGATACAGCTGGTGGTGATTATGATGGCGAGCAAAATTTTAATGTTAACGTCCCCATTAGCCATAATGGTATCTCTCGAGGTGTTTCGCGCGGCCACCCCGGCATTGACTACAGAGCTAACATTGGCACGGCTGTCTACGCCGCCGCTTCAGGAAGGATAATAGAAACCTCTTCTGGTTGGTCGGGCGGCTACGGCAATGAAGTTATCATTGACCATGGCTCTGGCAGAATTTCCCGTTATGCCCACTTATCAAGCATTCGTGTTTCAGCCGGCCAAACAGTTGCCCAAGGCCAAGTTGTTGGCCTTTCAGGCAACACAGGATGGTCTACAGGCCCTCATCTGCACTTTGAGTGGCGTATTAATGGTGTATCGATTAACCCATTTTAATTTTGTATCAATGAACAATGCTATATTAAGCCAAATCCGTCTTGGCAGCAGTGCTGACGGATTTTTAGTGACAGGCAAGATATGATTACAGATGAAGTTATTATTTCTGTTAAAGCGGGCGATGGCGGCAATGGTCTGGTTTCTTTCAGGCATGAAAAAGGGGCGCCACGCGGCGGACCCGACGGCGGCGACGGCGGCGCTGGCGGCGAGGTTTATTTTGTTTGCGACAATAATCTAAATACGCTTTCAGAATTTAGCATGCGCAAGAATTTTTGGGCTGCCCATGGGGAAAACGGTATAAAAATGCGCAAAACGGGTAAAAGCGCTCCAGATTTGGTTTTGAAAGTGCCGGCTGGCACCCTAATTTATGAAATTGTTAAAAAGAATGATAAAACACATCTCCAATTCATTGCCGATATGATTAGTGCCGGCGAGAAAAAATTAATTGCTAAAAGCGGCAAGGGCGGACTGGGCAACTGCCATTTTGCCACAGCGGTCAGACAAGCGCCAAGATTTGCCCAGCCGGGAGAAAAAGGAGAACAAAAATCACTCAAAATAGAGCTGAAAATGCTGGCAGATATTGCCATAATCGGCCTGCCAAACTGCGGCAAATCTACCCTTCTTTCCAAAATTTCCAATGCCCACCCGAAAATTGCCAATTACCCCTTCACTACATTAGAGCCCAATTTAGGGTTGGTAAAAATTAAAAAATTAAAAATTATAGCCGCTGATATCCCTGGTTTGATTGAACAAGCCCACCAAGGCAGGGGTTTGGGAGACAAATTTTTACGCCATATTGAAAGGTCTAGAGCAATTATTCATGTTTTAGACGCCACAAGTGAAGATTTGGCCAAGGATTATTGGCAAATAAGACAGGAGTTAAAACTTTTCTCCGCCAAACTGACCCAAAAAGCTGAAATAGTAGTCATTAATAAAATAGATAAAGTAAAAGGCCTTAAAATCCCAACCAATTTAAAAAAATTTAATCCGTTGAAAATTTCTGCCCTGACCGGTGAAGGCATCAACAAATTATTAGAACGAATTTATACATTGCCCGCTTTGATTAGTTATTATACAATCAAAGCAAATGAATCCTTACGTTGACTTAGCCCAAAAAACAATTCAAACTTTTCTTGGGGGGGGTCGGGAAATTTCTCCACCTAAAGGTCTACCCAAAGAAATGCTTACCAAAAAAGCAGGTGTTTTTGTTTCGCTTCACCACAAAAAAGATCACTCTTTGCGCGGTTGCATCGGCAGCTATTTTTGTAGGCACGAAAATATTGCCCAAGAGATAATTAAAAATGCCATTTCAGCAGCTGTTTCTGATCCTCGTTTTTCACCTCTTTCTTTAGAAGAGCTTCCAGCAATAGAAATTTCCGTGGATGTCCTTTCCCAGCCAGAACCAATTGAAGGACCTAAATCTTTAGACCCTAAAAAATATGGGGTCATTGTCAAAACCAAGGATGGCCGCACAGGTCTCTTACTTCCAGATATTCTGGGAATTTCTGACGCCGGCTATCAAGTAGCTATCGCCAGACGAAAAGCCGGCATTTTACCCTTCGAAAACATTTACCTCTATCGCTTTACCGTCGAAAGATATAAGTAAAATCTTTAACTGATAACTGGTAATTGCTCACTAATTAATTAAAATTCCAGGGGAGTTTTCATGTATGCCCAAGTTGTGCCTGATGTAACCACCGCAAAAGAGAAAGTATCTTTTACTTATCAGATACCTAAAAATATCGCCGATAAAATAATCATCGGCCAGCGGGTTTTGATTCCTTTCCACCAAAGAAAAATCGAAGGGGTAATTGTTGGAATTTCCAGTCATCGGCCAATTGCTAAAAAATTAAAAAAAATTGCCAAAATTTTAGACCCAACTCCCGTTTTAGACCACTTACATTTAAAACTGGCTCAATTTATCAGCCAGTATTATTTTTGTCCTCTTTCTTTGGCTATTTTTGCGATGGTGCCGCCCCAGCCAAAGCGCAAAAAATTGCTAAAACAAAATGATGAGCAAGACGATTTCTGTGGCATAAAAAATAATTTTGAAACGAAGTTAGTTTGCGACCGTCATCAAAGTAGAATAAAAATGTACGCTCAACTGGCTTTTAAAAATTACAAACAAGATAAATCTTCGATTATTATTTTCCCAGAAAGTAAATTATCCCAGCTTGTGCTTGAAGAATTTCGGTTATATTTTCCCATATCAAGAATCTGTGTCTGGCACAGTAAGCTCAAAAATAGTCAAAAGTTTGAATACTTTCTTAAAATACGCGAAGGACGAATCAAAATTATTATTGGTTCGAGAAGCGCCATTTTTACGCCGGTACAAAATTTAGGATTGATTATTTTAGACCAAGACGACGACCAAAGTAATAAGCAAGAGCAGTCACCGCGTTATCACAGCAAAAAAGTGGCGGCAATGTTAGCCAAACTGACTGGTGCAAAATTAATCTTAGGAAATTCTGTCATTTCAGTAGAAAACTATTTTCATTTATTTAAAAAGAATATTGAAAAAATATTAAAAAATTGTAATTTTAACAAGATTGATACTTCATTGGTTGATATGAATAATCAGCCCGATTTTCTTTCAGTCAAAGTAGGGGAGACTATGCAAGATTTTTTAAAAATTAAAAATAAAGTTTTGCTTTTTCTCGCGCGCCGGGGCACAGCCAGCGCCGTTTATTGCGTTGATTGTGAAAAAACAATTTTATGTCCAAAATGCGATAGGCCGGCCATTTATCACAGCTCTCCCCTGCCCTGCTTGATTTGCCACACCTGTGGCAACAGGTTCGGCTCACCTTTGCGCTGCCCAAATTGCCACAGCACAAAAATAAAATTTTTAGGCATCGGCAGTGAAAAAATTGAGTCCGAGATTAAAAGATGTTATTTCGATAAAAAAATTTTGAGAATAGATAAAGATACAGCTAAAAAGGAAATTACCGGTCTCAATAGCGCTGACATAGTCATTGCAACGGCAAAAATATTTGATTTTCCTCAGTTTGAACCTGACTTAACCGCCGTATTATCTTTGGATAATATTTTAAATCTACCTGATTTTCAATCTCAAGAAGAAGTTTTCAAAACCCTTTTAAATTTAAACCAGATGACAAAAAAGAAAATGATTGTTCAAACTTATCATCCAGCCAATGAAATGTTGCTGGCATTTAAAAATAATCAATTCGATAACTTTTATAGAAGAGAACTGCACCAGCGTTTTTTAGAAAAATATCCGCCGTTCACCCACCTAATTAAATTACAATTCGCCCACCAAAATGAAAAATTATGCGAAAGCGAAACTTTCAAATTGGCTTCTAAATTAAAACAATTGGCTGTTGCTTCACCTGCTATTTTAAAAATAATGGGGCCTAATCCGGCCTTTACCTACCGACAAAGAAATAAATATCGCTGGCAAATTATCATTAAGCTTTTTAAACAAGACCTAAAAATAAGAGATATCATTTTAAAGCAGGTGCCGGAGAAATGGACTATTGACATTGACCCATTCAATCTGCTATAATTCTGTAGATGGATGTAAATCCGTCGCTTAACAATTAGATAAAGGGGGAAAGGAAAAATGGTTGGCAGAAACACCGCTGAAAAAGAAATCGATGGAAAGCCTATTATTTTAGGCAGAAAAGAACTTGAGGATTTTCTGCCTCATCGGAGGCGCGCTCTTCTACTTAAAAAGGGATGGTTAGAGATTAAAGATGGGAAAGTAATTGCTAATGCAGTCTTCTACGCTCATCCGCGGTATTTCAAAGGCCATTTTCCTGGCGATCCAGTTCTACCAGGACATATTCTGCAGGAGGCCTGTTGCCAAACAAGCGCTTTGCTCTTTCCTTATTCACCTGCTAATCAAGTACGCTTAGTGAGCGTAAATGTTGAGTTCAAAGAAGAAGTAAAACCTGGCCAAACCGTCCTCTTAAGAGCCTGGTTTACCAGAGAAGGATCTGTTAATTTCCGAATTGCTGGTGAGGCGATTTGTGAAGGTGGAAAGGTGCTTAATCTGGAAAAGGCGATGCTCAAAATCGTGCCGCAGATCGAAAAAGCAAAAAAAAGAGGATTGATGAAACTGATTGCAGCCCTTGCGCGAGCTTTTTACATGTCTATTTCTTTCTTTTCGGGGCTTCCCTATCCCGGCAGTCAAAACACCTAACCTTCTAATCTTTCGCTCCCACCCCGCCCTTTCTATATCCTTTGAAAGAAGCGGGGTTTTTCTTATCTTTAGTAAAATGATAAGATAGTATTAAGAAGAAGGAGCGGAATGAAAACCTACCACAGCCCCGCCCACCGCCCTCAAATGAAATTCAAGGAGAAGTATGAAGATCGGTATATTTTCTGAATGCTATTCTCCTACCATTAACGGTGTGGTAATTTCAATTGAGACCTTCAGAAAACAACTGGAGAAGAAAGGTCATGAATTTTATATTTTTGCCCCGGGCTGCAGGCACTTTAAAGATGCCAACCCAAATGTCTTCCGCTCTCCGTCTATAAGCATACCTGGAAGATCTTTTTACCCAGTTGCTTTGCCGTTTTTGGCCTCATCGCTTTACGCCAAAGCGGCCAGCTTAAATTTAGATTTAATCCATAGCCAGCATATTTTTTCTATGGGAAGATTAGGGCTAAAAATTGCCAGAAAATTAGATATTCCGATTATCCATACTTATCATACCCTACTGACGGAATATACTTATTATGTACCGCTGTTGGCCAATTTTGCCAAAAAATTTGTCATTAATATGAGCGTTGACTACTGCAATAGATGTGACCAAATCGTCACCCCCTCAAAACCGATGAGAAAAGTCCTGCTGGCCTACGGCATTAAAACGCCAATTGAAGTTATTCCCACCGGCATTCCATTGGAAAAATTTGCCAGATTAGACAACCGGCCGTTAAAAACCAAATGGGATATCCCTGAAAGACAAAAAATACTCTTGTTTGTGGGTCGACTGGCTAAAGAAAAAAATATCCATTTTCTTTTTGACGCATTTTTAAAAATTATTAAAGAATATCCGGATGTGCATTTAATAATGGTTGGCGGCGGACCGGAAGAAAATAATCTGAAAGAGCAAGTTAAAACATTGGACCTTTTCAAAAATATCACCTTTACCGGCTATTTGCCCAAAGAGGAAGTAGAAAAAATTTTCGCCTCGGCCGACATTTTTGTTTTCCCTTCAAAAACCGAAACACAAGGCATTGTTGTGGCCGAAGCTATGGCGGCCGGCACCGTCCCAGTAGCGGTTGATAAGATGGGCCCAACTGATGTAATATCAGATAAAATAGACGGATTTCTAGTTCCGGAGAATATTGATGAATTTGCCGATAAAATCTTGAGACTGCTGAAAGACGATAATTTAAGAGCAGTTATGTCCCAAAAAGCGATGGAAAAAGCTAAAAATTTTTCCGACGAAAGAACAGCAGAGCATTTGGAGAATCTTTATGTCAAAGTCAAAAATTCTTATTTCGCCTACCTCCCTTTTACGAACGAAGTGTCAGAAGGTTAAGGATTTCGGGCCTAATTTTCAAAAATTTGTTAACGAGATGATAAATGAAGTTAAATCATCTGCTTTAGGCGTTGGCCTGTCTGCTCCTCAACTTGGCAAAACGATAAAAGCTTTAGTTTGCTACTACGGGGGACAAGACGAACAAGTGAAAAATATCCCCTTAACTATCCTCGTCAATCCAACCATAACCCACGCCTTCAAAGAGCAAGAAACCTTGGTAGAGGGCTGTTTATCTTTTCCAGACGTTTTTTTGCCCGTGGCAAGACCGGTTAAAGTGCATATTTTGGCGCAAGATAGATTTGGCAAGAAAATTAAGCTTCGCGTGGATTGTCTGCTGGGACGGGTAATTCAGCACGAAATTGACCATTTAAACGGCATTATTTATTTTGACAAAGCAGAAATTGCCGGCGGTAAAAAATTGTCCGATTTGAGAGTTTTATTTTTCGCCACCCCGTCATTTTCCCTGCCTACTTTAGAATCGCTGAAATTCCATTTCCATCTTATCGGCGTGGTGTCAGAGCCGGATAAACCGGCGGGCAGAGGAAATGTTTTGAAAACATCTGCTGTTGCCCTTGCAGCTAAGCAAGACAACATTCCCCTGTTTCAGCCGGAAAATCTTGCAGATTCACATTTTGTTAAACAATTATATGAGCTAAAACCAGACATGATAGTTGTTTGCGCTTACGGCAAAATATTGCCTAAAGAAATTTTGGATATTCCCAAATACACCAGTTTAAATGTGCATCCATCGCTTCTGCCGAAATTCCGCGGGCCAACGCCGATTCAAAACGCAATTTTAGCCGGTGAAAAAACTACCGGCGTGACGGTAATTGCAATGGATGAGCAAATTGACCATGGCCCAATTGTCATCACGGATAAAATAAAAATTGCGCCAGCGGCTAACGCTGAAAAGCTGGCCCAAAAATTGTCCCAACTTGCTTCTTGGACGACTATTAAAGCAATAGTCAACATTGTTTATAAAAAAGTGAGACCACAAGTCCAGGATGATAGTCAGGCAACTTTCACCCATCTATTAAAAAAAGAAGATGGATTTATTGAAAACTTAAAACTTAAAACGCAAAACGCAAATGAAATTCAAGAAATAGAGCGAAAAATTCGGGCTTTTTACCCCTGGCCGAAGGTCTGGACAGAAATTGGCGGCGACCTCGCTAAGCGAGGAAAAAGAATTATAATCCACAGAGCGCACTTGCAAAACTCCCCGCCCAAGGCGGGTCAGCCTCGGGCTGAAATTCACAATCCGCCAGCTGGCGGACAAATCTCAAATCTCATTCTGGACATTGTTCAGCCAGAGGGCAAAAAACCGATGAAATACAGTGATTATCTTAAAGGGAATCCAAAAATAATTTAGAACTTTAATTCAAACTTTTTCTATTTCGTTCGAAAAATTAATTAGCCGTCAACACCCATACCGCCTCGACCGCGAACTGTCAAAAATATTTCTCTGAATTCTGCTTGAGAGAAATGAATATGGCTAGGTAATATATCTTCAGATAGACTTTCAAGACGGTCTTCTTTCATTTTCAAATTTTCATCTACACCCGGCAAAATAGTGGGTTGAGATAAACAAATTATATCTTTTTCTTCCGTATAGTCTCTTTGCCATTCTTTTAATGGTGTTGGCAATAAAATTCCCCATTCAGTAAGTTTTCGAAACGCTAAAGCTCCCTGCGCTTCGTCTACATCTATATCTAATAGCATTGATTTCATCCTATTTGCTTCAGAAGCTTGGAAATCTACAATTTGTTTTAATACCTCACCAGCTGCTTTATTAGCCTTTTTTCATGTTCTTCTTGCGCCCTTAATCTTTCCTCTTCAAGTCTCTGACTTTCATCAAATCTCCTTGATGCCCTTGCAGACCTTCCTTGTGCAATTCGAAGTAATGAAGTTTTAGCTTCCTCCGCATCTTCTGGCAGCTTCCCAATAACTTTTCTAATTGGATCTTCGGCCCATGCCATACTATGAGCTTTTTCAACATCTTGTTCATATTTTTCATCCCCTTCGTGAATTGGTTCTTTTTCCATAATGATCTCCTTAAATTATTATGTGGATTATTTTATTATCTATCTTTATTAAACTTCTTCTCTTTCTGATTGTCAAATACTGCTTGACAAAATTTAATTCACAGGTTATAATTATAATATAATTAAACGAAAATCAAGAAAGTAAGGAAATGCTAAAAATCCGACTTGCAAGATTTGGCCGCAAAAGGCAGCCGCGATTCAAAATAGTTGCCGCTGAAGATTCAAAACCCCAAAGAGGTAAAGTTGTTGAAATCTTAGGTAATTTCAACCCCCAATCAGGGGATTTTTCATTTGATAAAGAAAAAGTACTCGAATATTTGAGGGTTGGCGCGCAGCCAACCAATGCTGTTTGTAAATTATTAAAAAAACAGGGTCTTAAACACAAATTAATTGTGGTTAAAGTATTTAAGGCCAAAAGCAAGAAAGAATTAGAAGAAGAAAAGAAATTAGCTGAAGAAGAGAGAGTCAAAAAACAGGCGGAAGTGGAAAAAGCTAAACAGGAATGGGAAGAAAAATCCGCGGAAATTGCCGTGGAAGCTAAGGATGAAAAAGAAGCAGTAACTACCGAAGAAGGAGTCAAGGAAGTTGAAGTTAAAGAAGCTAAACCTGAAACCTCAAAACCAGAAAAACAAACCCCGCAAGAATCAGCCCCCGCAGAAAAGACCGAACAACTAAAAGAAGAAGAATAAGTAAAATTTTCGGCAGGTATGGTCGATTTGCCGGATAAATCAAGGTTAAATCATGCTTAGGAGTTCAAATGGCAGAAAATGATCAAGAGTTTGTCGAATATGTTGTTAAAGCCATCGTTGACAATCCCCAAGACGTCAAAGTGGAACGCCGCATTGATGAAATGGGCGTGCTTTTGTCACTGACTGTTAACCCGGAGGATATGGGAAAAATCATCGGAAAAGAGGGACGTACCGCCAAGTCATTGCGTACCCTTTTGCGAGTTTTAGGCGCTAAGAAAAATGCCCGCATCAACATGAAAATTGTTGAGCCGGAAGGTGGCGAAGAAGTCAAAAAAGAGCCAGTAGACGAAGAAAAAGCCACTAAAGTCGTTTAAGATTGTAAAAAAAAATTAGAAAAAATTTCCAACAGATCGTCACAGTCTAGGAGGCGGTCTGTTGTTGTAAAAAGATAAAACTAGCGAATGTTAACGTTCGGCTTTCGGCACGAAAAGACGCGGTCCATAAAACTAAAAACTGAAAACGTAAATGTTAAAACTGCAGGAAAAAACTTAAAAGATGTATAATGCCTTTCTTTTACGCTTTTAGTTGAAATTTTGAGTTTTGACATTTAAGTTTTAAGTTATTTAAGTAGGTGCTTCACTTTATTCCATTCGTATTTTCGTATAAATTCGTAATTAGTAGAGAATATTATGAGAGTAGATATTTTAACTTTGTTTCCAGAAATGTTTGAAGGGTTTTTACAAACCTCCATTTTGAAACGTGCTTTGAAAAATGGCCTTCTGGAGGTAAAACTATGGGATTTGCGTCAGTTTGGACAGGGGCCTCACCGACAAGTTGATGACAAGCCTTACGGCGGGGGCGCGGGGATGGTTATTCGCGTTGATATCATTGACAAAGCGCTTGAACAGATCAAAAAAGAAGCAAGCAAAAACACCAGAACAATTCTATTAACACCATCGGGCAAATTATTTACTCAGCAAAAATCTCTATCTCTATCTCATTTCTCAAATCTAATTTTGGTCTGCGGTCATTATGAGGGTTTTGACGAAAGGGTCGTAAAACTTGTTGATGAGCAAATTTCCATCGGCGACTATGTCTTAACCGGCGGGGAACTGCCGGCAATGGTTATTGTTGACGCGGTTTGCCGACATATCCCTGACGTTTTGGGCAAAGAGGAAAGCTTAGCTGAAGAAAGCTTCTCCCCAACGACTAACGGCCGCTCACTGCTGACTGGAGACAGAAAACTGAAAACCAGTAGCTTGGGGCTGCTCGAGTACCCTCAATACACCCGGCCGGAAATTTACACCACTCTATCTACTCCTTCGAATTTGCTCAGGACAGGTCCCTCGAAGAAACTCGGGACAAGTCGGGACAAGAAGGGTATGCGTGTGCCAAAAATACTGCTTTCCGGCAACCATGCCAAAATAGCGGCTTGGCGCCGGCAGCAAGCTCTCAAAAAAACCAAAAAAATCCGACCTGACCTTTTGTAGGGTTAGGGAGTTAGTAGGGGGTTAGGGTTTAGGGTTTAGGGGACGGTTCTCAAAATATAGGGGGTTAGGGTTTAGGGGACGGTTCTCAAAATATCCTTCAAATCAAAAAAATAGTGATTTAAATGATAGTAGATTTTTATTTTTTCGTTATTGGTCTGTGTTAATAATCTTGGCGGCCTTGGCGTAGTTTAATTGTAAGT
>Ga0210057_1005819_pt1 | contig 15689 bp, 17 predicted proteins | sample CryGeyCG2114_010_2_FD_183968 | JGI IMG/M metagenome (GOLD analysis project Ga0210057, IMG submission 183968) | Groundwater microbial communities from aquifer - Crystal Geyser CG10_big_fil_rev_8/21/14_0.10 (SPAdes) (version 2) | ecosystem: Environmental > Aquatic > Deep subsurface > Groundwater ...
ATGATGTTATTTTATATACCGGCTTCGGCTACCCCGGAAGGAATCTTTTGTTAACCCGGGCTTCGGATGCAGTTATTACTATTTGCGGTCGGATGGGCACTCTTAATGAATTTACCATTGCCTTTGAGGATCAAAAACCAATCGGGGTTATGGAGGGAACCGGCGGCACTGCTGATATAATTAAAGATTTGATTGTCAAAAGTTATCGCGGCCCCGGGAAAATCGTTTATGCCAAAGAGCCGGCGGAACTTATGGACAAAGTCGTTGAATTAATCAAAAAAGAAGAGATATAATAAAGGAGTATTCACGAATTAGCGAATACTTGCGAATATACGAATTCGCTATATTCGCAAAAATTTGTAATTCGCGATTACTCTTATAAAAGGTCGATTAAAAAATTTTAAAAATATGCCAAAAAAATCAACAAAAACTCCTTGTAAGCCTTGTGAAGAGATGAAGCCCATCGGAGAAGTAACCCACTATTTTGGCGGAATTAATGTCGCTATTGTGAAATTCAAAAAAACCATTGATGTTGGTGAAATGATAAAATTTAAAGGAGCGAGCACCGATTTTGAGCAGAAGATCGACTCAATGCAGTTTGACCACCAAGATATCAAAAGCGCCAAGAAAAATCAGGAAGTGGGAATCAAAGTAACGGAAAAAGTGCGGGAGGGGGATATGGTTTATCCCGTAGAATAATATTTTAAATGAGCGCAATTTTTGATCCTCAAAATTTAGAGATTTTTGGACAATTGTTAATGGCCGCTGTTTTAGGAATTTTAATTGGGACGGAAAGAGAATTAAAAGGAAGAATAGCCGGGGTTAAGACCCATGCTTTGGTTTGTTTGGGTTCTTGTTTGTTCACCATTCTTTCAGCCGTTGGCTTTAAAGATTTTATTCTTGGAGCCAGTTTTGACCCTTCGCGGGTTGCTTCTCAGATTGTTGTTGGTATAGGTTTTATCGGCGCCGGTTTAATTATTTTTCACGAATCCAAAATTCAGGGTTTGACAACGGCGGCCGGAGTTTGGACGACGGCCGGCATAGGAATGGCCATAGGTTTAAAGTTTTATTTTGCCGCATTTTTCACTACCTTTTTAGTTTTATTGATATACACGGTTCTCTATTATTTTGAGCTTTATTTGCATCGCGTCTGGGACAAAAGATAAGGAACAAAAAAACTTTTTAATGGTAAAATGGCATTTTAATATTGAGTTTCCGCCCCAGGATATCAAGAAAAAAGAGTTTCCTCTTGGAGAAAAAGGGGTTATTGTCTGTCCGGTTTGCCATTCGGTATATTACAAAAAATTCTGGCACCACCCCAATCTAAATTCAAAATTCAAAATTCTAAATTCTAAAATTCAGCTTTGCCCGGCTTGCCGGATGATTAAAGACAAGGAATTTGAGGGGCAATTGACAATTAGCGGTTTCCCTCCAGATTTGAAGATGGATTTGATCCAACTCATCAAAAATTTTTGCCAGCGGGCCTTTGAGCGTGATCCTATGGATCGTTTGATCGGTATCAAAACCGAATCCGACGGTTTGACGATTACCACCACCGAAAATCAATTAGCCGTAAAATTGGCCAAGAAAATCAAGGAAGTTTTTAATAAATATAAAGTTCAGATAAAAATATCTTATTCTCCGGAGCCAAGCGATGTGGCTTATATAAAAATTAACTTTGCGGAATAATTTATCAAAATTATTTTTTTGGCTGTTTTTAATCTCTTTGCCTTTTGGCTACAGGCATTTATTTTTTCAATTTACGCCCGGATTTGATGAATATGAGGCGGTTTTTTTGTACGCCAGCGATATTTTGATGGTTTTATTCTTATTTTTTTTCTCGCTGAATCTTATCCAGACCAAACCTGCCTTCGAAAACCAGAATCTTTTTCCCCAGCGGGGAAAAAGTTCTTTTCCCTCGCCCTCGCTCGTTCCGATTTCATCGGAACACCCTGCCCGCTCGGGCTGCGGGATATTTTCTCAGACAGGTTTGGTCTGGCTATTTGTATTATTTCTTTTTATTTCTATCTTTTTTGCTTCTTATAAGATTTTAGCGCTTTATAATTTTATAAGGCTGATTTTGCTGGTTTTGACGGCCTTATCTATTGCCGGATTATTAAAGAGGGGCTTGCTAAGTTTAGAAAGAATTCTGGCGGTTTTAGCGGCTTCGGCGGTTTTCCAGTCATTGCTCGCTTTTTTGCAGTTTTTCAATCAAAAAAGTTTAGGGCTCCGATATTTGGGAGAATCGGTTTTGGGCGCCCAAATTCCCGGTGTCGCAAAAATAGTGGTGGCCGGAGAGAAACTTATACGGGCTTACGGCACTTTTCCTCACCCAAATATTTTAGCCGCCTTTTTATTGTTGGGATTATTCAGCTCCTATTATTTTTTATCCCAAAGTAATTTTTTTGAAAAAAAGTTTTCAATTAAAATCCCCATTGTTTTAGCGGTATTTTTGATAAGCTTGGGCTTGGTTTTGGCTTTTTCTCGCACCGCCTGGTTTTTGGGTTTAGCTCTGAGCTTGGCTTATATTCTTTTTTCTAAAATTAGTCGCCGTCAGGCCCTTCACATACTGATAACTTTATTCTTTGTTTTTTTCTTGATTATTTCAATGTTGGGGGGGTTAATTTTTCCTCGAGCCGAAATTTCTTTAGCCGACCCATCGGTTGACCAGCGTATTGCCTACAATAAACTGGGCTGGTATTTATTGAGCAAAAACCCTCTGGGCATAGGTTTGGGCAATCAGGTGATTTATTCGGTAAAAAATAGCCTTTATCAAATCTTCGGAATGGATCAAATATGGCAGTGGCAACCGATACATAATATTTACCTGCTTATCGGTTCGGAAATCGGGGTTTTGGGATTGATTGTTTTCTTGATATTTATAGCTTGGTTTCTGATAGGTCTGGCCAGAAGTTTAATAAAAAACAGAAATCCAGAAATCAGCAATTTATTATTGATTGTCGGCCTTATGCTTTTGTCTTTATTGGCTTTTGGGTTGTTTGATCATTTTCCTTGGACGCTTCAGCCCGGCCGCTTGATGTTCTGGCTGATTTTGGGAATAATATTAGGGATCAAAGGCGAGGTTGTTCGCCCTCGTAGTTGAACGGATACAACACCTCCCTCCGAAGGAGGAGATACGGGCCCCGCCCCCACACCAATGATCCCCTTGTCGTTCAATGGATAGGACACAAGCCTCCGAAGCCTGAGATAGAGGTTCGATTCCTCTCAAGGGGACTATTGGTGTGGGGGTTAAATTCCCTGCCTACGGCAGGCAGGCTGTCGAGGGTACTAAAAAAAATAAGCCCCTCAGGAAAATTCCTGAAGGGCTTTTTTCTGACTCTAAACATTGGGAGGTAGGTGTCCGGCAGATTCCGGCGGGGAATCATCTTTCCCCTGGAGTATTTTGATGGCTGGTCTGATTATTAAAAAAATCAAATCAGCAAGGCCGATGATAGCCACAAGATACAGAAGCCACATAACGGTTATTTTGTCTCCGTCAAGGCCTCGCTTGTGCAAGATGATGCTGCCGATAATGCCGACAACGATAACCAAAATCCCCAACGAAATGAGCATGAATTTTTTACTGGGTTTTTTCATTACTCACCTCCTTCAGCGGTTAACGGTTATCAGACGCAGCGAGCCATCGGATTTTACCAATATTTCTTCCGGCTTCGGTCTGAGATTATAATCGGAGCTCATAGAATAACCGTAAGCCCCGGCATTTTGAATTACCAGCAAGTCGTTTTCACGAACATGGCTGATTTTTCGCTGGACGGCGAATTTGTCTCCGCTTTCACAAAGATTGCCGACAATATCCACTTTTTCTTTTTTCCCGTCAGGGTTGGATATGTTGACAATTTCATGATAGGAGCCGTACATCGCCGGCCGGATCAAATGATTGAATCCGGAATTTACGCCAACGAATTTTCGGCCATCGGGATTCTTCTTGACGGTATTAACTCTGGTTAAAAGATAGCCGGATTCAGCTACTAAATAGCGGCCCGGTTCCAGAATCAAATGCAGTTTTTGGCCGTAATTCTGGCAGAAGCTTTTAAACCGTTTGAGGATCTCTTTGCCCAATTTTTGGACATCCAGGGGTTTTTCCTCCGGTTTATAAGGTACGCCCAAACCGCCGCCGAAATCCAGATATTTTAAATCTGGAAAATCCCTGGCGACCCGCAGAAGAGCGTCCATGGCTTTCAAAAATATTTCTACTTCCAAAATTTGAGAGCCGATGTGCTGATGCAAACCGATAATTCTCAGGTAATATCTTTTGGCGATTAGCCTCGCGGTTTCGGTTTGTTCCGTCCAAATGCCGAATTTTGATTCGGGGCCGCCAGTAATGCAATGGTTGTGGTGGCCGGCGCCGATGCTGGAATTTATTCTTATCCAGACCTGAGAGCCGGGATACTTTTTCCCGATTTTTTTCAGACGGGACAAAGAATCAACGTTAAGACAAACTTTGTTCAGCATCGCGAAATCCACTTCCGCATCGGTAAGGTTGTTGCCCGTGAAAAGAATTTGTTCGGGGCTAAACCCTATTTTTAAAGCACGTTCAATCTCGCCTTGAGAAACGGCGTCAATCCCTTGAATTTGATCCCGGAGAAGGATTCTGAGAATTTCGGGATTGGAATTGGCTTTCATGGCATAGAGAATGCCGTAAGGGCCGTTGGCGCTGATGCTTCCTCGTAATCTTTGGTGGGCTTCCTGAATCGTTCTTTCGTCATAAATATAGATCGGCGTTCCGAATTCTTTGGCTGCCTTTTCAAAAATAACAGAATCTAACATCTTAAACCTCCTTTGTTTTGTTTAGTTTTTAAGGTTCTAAAAGTAAATTTACTTTAACAAAATAATGATGATCTGTCAATTTTTGTGTTTTTAAAAAGTTACTATTGTAATTCTGCGATCGCAGAATTACAATAGTAACTCCTATTAGAAAACACCGTATTTTCTAATAGGGTAGAATAAAAATTACGGGGAAAATTTTAGAAATGAAAAAGCCAGAGGAAATTAAAAAATTTCCTCTGGCTCTGTAATTATTTTATCCCCAAGACATCCTGCATGTCATAGAGATCGGGAGGTTTGCCGATGATCCATTTGGCGGCTTTGATGGCGCCATGAGCGAAAACATCGCGGCTGTGGGCGCGGTGAGTAATTTCAATACTTTCACCGGGTCCAGCAAAAAGCACGATGTGGGTTCCGACAATGTCGCCCGCCCGCACGGCATGGATACCAATTTCTTCCGGTTTTCGTGAGCCGATATTTCCATGGCGACCGAAGAAGGGCTTTCTTGAAATAACTTCTTTGGAAGCATCCAAACCGACAGCTACCTTATCGGCTAACTTGAGGGCCGTGCCGCTGGGAGCGTCTTTTTTCTGATTATGATGCAATTCGATAATTTCAACGTCATAATCAGGAAGCGCTTCGTCTATTTCTCTTACCAAATTAAACAAGAGATTGACGCCTGGGCTCATGTTGGGAGCTAAAACAATAGGCATTCTTTCAGCTACCTTAGCCACCGCGCTTATTTCGGTGACATGCCCTTCGTTAAGACCGGTAGTGCCGATTACCATGGGTTTTTGGTACCGCGCCGCAATTTCCACGTGATCGAGGGTGGCGTCGGGATTGGTAAAATCAATCACTACATCAGCGTCGAGAATATTTTTTTCCAGACTATCGGCTGCGACAATATCCCCAAACACAGTTTTGTCGATGCGGGGATGATTGGTTTTTTCAACCGCCCCGATTATTTTCATTTCTTTATCTTGGCTGATTAAACTTATCAGCTGGCTTCCCATCTTACCGCAGGCACCGCAAACAATGACTTTAATCATTTCTTTCTCCTTTCTTTTTATTTTCTGTTACAGTATTTAGTTTGGTAAAGAGATAACACTTTCTCTTGCCTTTTTCTTACTGAGTTGTTCTTGAAGCTTTCTCTTAAGATAGCATTGTTTCAAAAGTTCTTTTCTGCAAACTAACGATCTTTTTCTGAAATATTCTTTTTTTTCAAGCAGCCGGAAATTTCTTGTATAGAGTTTAGCAATTTCTTCAATAAGTCCTTTGACCAACTTTTTGATGCTTAAAGGGCAATTAGACAAATTCTTGATAACAAACATCCTTTCGATTTTCCCCATTTTTCTCCCTACCAAGCCGATATTTTCCCGTTTTTTCACCTTTCACCTCCTTTTATTTAAGTTATTAAAGTACACTTTGACAGGTATAATAGTTTGTTTTAAAATTAAGTCAACCCCATAAGATGCGAAGTTGCCTTATGGGTTTAGTTTTTTGAATTGCAAATTAAAAATTGAATAAGGAGGCGAAAAATGGACGATTGGACTTGCAAGATTTGCGGCCGGAAAATAGGATGGTTTTGCCGATTTATAGGAATTTTCGGTTTTGGCTGGTATCAGACCGACGGAGGCAAGATTCATCAGTGGTGTAATGATAAACCCAAAAATAGAGGTAGGCCCTTAGAACCAAAATTTGTCTAAATCCGCCAGCTCGGTGGAAAAGGGGGTGAAAAATGGTTGCGATGGAATTAGCCCGATCAACCAATGGCACGGTTTTAGAAAAGATCGCCGGCAAAGCTCCAATGCGGTTAGCTTCTTTTAATAAAGAAGATGCCACGCCTTTTCTGGAGCGGAGGTTTGAAATCCAAGCAGAAATACAAGGGAGTTTCCACCCGATTTACAGCGTTTATTGCGTTGAGGCCGGAAGCTGTCACCGAGCCCAAAGGATCGCCGAAAAGAAATTTCATAAGTTCGCCAAAAATTAAAGAATTAAATAAAAAGTCCCGAGTTTCTCGGGACTTTTTTATTAAAAGTTGACAGGATGCTTTAAAGGTTTAAAATGCGTTTAAAACCGGTCTTTAAAAATTTAATGTTTAGCCCAAAATTTCGCAGCTAATTTTGCGAGGGAGGAATCAATAATGAAAAAATTTAAGCTTTTTTTGGCAGTTTGGACCGTAGGATTCTTTTTCGGCATTGTTTTTTGGCTTTTGAAATTGACAAAAAGAGTAGAGATTTTCGGTTACGAAAAAGGGAAGTTTACTCCCAGAAACAAAAGCTTGATTGTAATTTGCAATCATCCTTCTCTTTGGGAGCCGGGCCTTTTGCCCTTTTTGTTTTTTCCTTGGTATCTCGCTTCATTAAAATTTGTCCCTTTTTCTTTGCCGGATAAGAAAAATTTTTTTGACAAAAATTGGTTTGCGCCGTTTAGAGCGGTTTGCGTGCCGATTGAAAGAGGGAACAGAAGGGAAGAACTGAAAACGATCTTCATGTTGAAAGACAGATTAAAAGAGGGGAAAATTCTCATTTTGTTTGCGGAAGGCGGACGAACTCATTTGGGGAAAGAGTTTAAAATTGCCATCCGTTCAGATAACAGAATAAGAAAATTTCCCAAAGGCATCGAAAGATTGTTCAGCAGCAGTTGCATAGTTTTGCCTATTTGGACCAAAGGAGGAGAAAAAGTTTTTCCCAACAGGAAAACTTTTCCTAGGGGACTTTACTTTTTTTACCCCAGAATTTGGGAAAAGACAAAACTTTGCATCGGTAAACCTTTTTGTTTGCCGGAAAATCTTTCCAAGGGAGAAATCAGGGAATTCTTGGAAGATAAGCTTTTGGAGGTAAGCGAAATTTTTCGGAGAGAATTAATTTAGAAAGGAGAAATAAAAATGAAGACTGAATTGATTTTTTATCCGGACACGGAAGACGTCCCAGAAATGGTGAAGATAGAGCTTACCGCCGAAACCAAGGAAGATTCTCAAAATTAGAAATCCTCCGTCGTATGGGATTGGTGCAGGGCAGCTCCAGCCGCTGCCACTCCCTTTGCGAAGCCAGTCTTTGTCTCCCGGCCAAAGACGATTTAAATAGATAGTTTTAACCCGAGTCTGCTTATTGGCGGACTCGGTTTTTATTTGAACAAAATTGGAGAAAATAGTTAGATTGCTAATCCAACGAAAAAAAGATTAAAGGTAAAAAACAGGTAAAGACCCAACTCGTCAAGAATACAATTTTTTGTTAAAATAGAATTTATAGAGGAAAATTTTTAAATAAGGATTTTATTTAATTTTTGCTGATATGTATAAAAACTGGCATTCAATTTTATTAAAAGAAATTTTTGTCAAAACAAGAAGCCAAAGAGAGGGTCTTACAAATTTAGAGGCGATTAAAAGACTCAAAGAATCTGGACGAAACACGCTTCCTCAAGAAAAACCGTATTCAAAAATACGACTTTTTTTGAGCCAGTTTAATAGCTTTTTAATGTATATTTTGCTTACGACTGTTGTTATTTCTTTTTTGTTAAAACATTATTCGGACTCCGTCTTTATTATTATCGTCTTGCTTATTAACACCACCGTTGGTTTCTACCAAGAAAATAAAGCTAATCAATCGCTTCTCGCTTTGAAGAAAATGGTGAAGATAAGAGCGAAAGTTTGGCGAGATGGCAACGAAAAAGAAATTGACAGCGAGGAATTAGTTGTTGGAGACGTGGCGTTTTTGAAACCGGGCGACAAAGTGCCGGCTGACGGACGTATTATAGAATCAAAAAACTTGAAGATAAACGAAGCAAGTCTTACAGGAGAGTCGCAGGGAGTTGGAAAGAAAACCGATGATGTTATTTCTGAATCAACCTCGCTTCCCGAAAGGATAAATATGGTTTTTATGGGTACAATTGTAGAAGAAGGACGAGCAACAATATTGGTTGTCGCCACCGGCATCAATACGCAAATCGGAGAGGTTGTCTCACTTCTTAAAGAAACCAAAGAACGCAAAACTCCGCTTCAGAAAAAAATTGCCTCGCTCTCAAGAATTACCGGGACATTTATTCTCTTTATTATATTTATCGTCGTTATTATCGGTTACTTCACAGGAAAATCTTTTGCCGACATTTTTGTTGTTTCATTAGCTCTTGCGGTTTCGGCGATACCCGCAGGATTGCTCCCAGCTATTACCGTGATATTGGTTTTGGGTATGCGGCGTATTTTTAAACAAAACGGTCTGGTGAGAAAACTTGCCGCAACAGAAACCTTGGGCAGCGTAACTGTTATTTGCACCGATAAAACTGGAACTCTTACAGAAGGAAAGATGAGAGTGAGTCATATTTTAACGAGTACGAGAGAACTCTTAGATAATCATCTCAACGGGCTTGCTAAAGGCGAAAATGCCAACGGCGTAGAATCGCATATTTCGGCGTTGAAAATCGCAACTTTGGCAAACGACGCTTTTGTAGAAAATCCAGAGGCGGAATTGCAGGAATGGGTAGTGCGCGGCAGACCAACCGAACAAGCGTTGCTTCTGGCAGGGATGCAGTCGGGTTTAAATAAAAAAGAACTTGAAAAGCAATATCCCGTGTTGGACAGGATCAGTTTTGAATCAGATTATAAGTTTTCCGCCACACTTCATCATAAAAACGAAAAGCAAAATATGCTTTATGTCATCGGAGCGCCGGAAGAAATTATTTCTCGTTCCTTTGATTTGGATATTGATAGTAAAAAAGAAAAATTAGGCACAGCCCAAGCAGATGAATTGATAGCAAAATTAGAAACGCTTACCCAAAAAGGATTGCGAGTTCTTGCTTGCGCTCATAAAGATTACGACTCCAAAACAGAGTACCAGAACCTCACCGAATTAGTGAAAGAGCTTTCGCTCGTTGGTTTCATCGCCCTTAAAGACCCGCTTCGCCAAGACACAAAGGAGTCAATTGCAATTACCAAAAAAGCCGGCATTCGCACCGTTATTGTTACGGGAGACCATAAACTTACCGCCAAAGCGATTGCCGAAGAAATCGGCCTTGAAGCGGGGGACGAAAACATAATTGAAGGCAAAGATTTGGAAATAATGAGCGATGTTGGATTAAAAGAAAAAACAAAACATATTTCTATATACGCTCGCGTATCTCCGCGTCATAAATTACGTATAGTTGGCGCTTTACAAGCGAACGAAGAAATTGTGGCGATGCTTGGCGACGGAGTGAATGATGCTCCAGCCCTTAAATTAGCCGATATTGGAGTGGTGGTGGGCTCTGGCACGGATGTAGCAAAAGAAGTGGCTGATTTGGTGTTATTAGACGATAATTTCAAAACAATTGTTAAGGCGATTGAACAAGGCAGAGTTATTTTTGAGAATGTTCGTAAAGTATTTGTATATCTTGTGGCGGATGATTTTTCCGAAATCTTTTTATTTTTGGCAAGTATGGTGATGGGTTTTCCGCTTCCGTTGTTGCCAGCTCAGATTCTTTGGATAAACCTTGTTGAAGATGGGTTCCCAGACATTGCTCTTACCACCGAACAGGAGAAAAAAGGAGTAATGGATGAAAGACCTAGAAACCCCAAAGAGCCGATGTTAAATAAGCCTCTCAAACTCTGGATGACTGCCATTTTCTTTATTACTGACCTGGCGGCGTTTCTGTCATTCTTCTTTCTTTGGAAATTGACCGGGGATTTGTATAAGACACGGACGATAATTTTTGCCCTTATGTGTATTGATTCTTTGGTTTTTGCTTTCAGTGTTCGTTCCTTTAAGCAAACAATTTTCAGAAAAGATATATTTTCAAATCGCTATTTAGTTGGGGCGGTAATTATTGCGGCTACCTTGCTTATTGTGGCTATTTATCTTCCGCCGCTGCAGAAAATTTTAGCTACCCAGCCATTGATAATAACGGAATGGCTAATTATATTCGGGATTAGTTTTGTAGAGATTTTATTGATTGAATTTTTTAAGAAAAGAATTTTCGCTCCAAAAATTTTTAGCTATTCTCATTGAGAGAGATTACACTAAACGTCTCGAGCTTTTATGCTCTAAAATTAGATTTTAATCGAAAGGCGTTTTTATTTAAAAAAAATCGGGGAAAGCAATTCAAGAATCAAGCCAACCAAGAAAAAGCCGGCTAAGGGATAAATCCAAAACGAAGCTTTCCGCTGGAATCTTTTTTCTAAGAAATTTTTGTAAATAAAAATTACGATAATCGCTTCCAAACCCAACATCACTGCTCCGGTGAGAGAGATCACTCTAATAAAATTTTTAACCCCCAAAAAATACAGTAATAACGGCGAAAAACAGGCAATAAACCAAGAAGTTTTTTCCGGCAGTTTTAAATCACACTGAAAAATTTTTTTCAGGGTTAAACCGAGAGTAATAAAAGAAGTAAAGGTGGTCAGCAGTCCGAAAATAAAGCCCAGTTTAACCACTTGGTCGCCAATAGTTAAAGCAAAACCTGAAAGGGCGTCGGGAGAGGTTCTTGGGCCGCTAACTCCAAGAATGATAAAGATAAAAAATAGATAGCAGAGGCCAGCTAAGATAATACCCGAACTAATTACTTGTCGCAGTTTTTTCCGTTCTCGTTCGACCATTTCTTTAATTTCTGGCACCAAGCTTAATCCCCAAAGCGAGAAGAGAATAGCTCCGTAAGGAAAAACGAAATAACGAGGGTCAAAAGTTAGAAAATTTTCTAAATTAATTGAAGGCAGGCCACGGGAGAAAAAGAAAAAAAGAATTAAAATAAAGGTGAGGCCCATTATCATTTCTGTCTTGATAATGCTTTTAATTCCTTTGTAGATCAAAAAAGCTCCGAAAGCAAAATAAACCAGAGTATAAATAATCGTTGATCCGCCAAAATAAGGAGAGAAATACGATTTAAGGAATTCTCCTCCCAAAATAAGATAAGCCAAAAGAGCGCCCATCAGACCCAGCGAAGAAACAATTAAACTGAATTTGCCCCAACTTTTTCCTAAATACTCTTCGGCGTAGCCGGGAATACGAGCAATTTTTTGGGTATCCCGGCTGACTTCGGCCAATAGAAAGTGGACGATTATGGTTAAAATCGTTAAAACAAGAAAATAAAAAACCATCACTCCGAATCCAGATTTAAAAGCAATATAAGGCAAAGCAAAAATCCCCACCCCAACTATGGTGCCCGTAAAAACGGCTAAGGCTTCTAAAATTTTAATCAATTTTTACTTTTACTTTTTTGGCTTTTTGACGCTGGATTTTAGGCATGCGGACGGTCAGGATGCCATTTTTAATGGCGGCGGTGGAACGTTCGGCATCAATTTCTTGGGGCAAAATAATTGAACGAGAGAAAGAACCCCAGAAACACTCCTGATAGAAATAATCTTTTTCTTCTATTTTTTCTTCTTTCTCTCTTTTGCCCCGGATAGTAACGCTTTCGCTGGTGATATTAATATCTAAATCATCCGGCGCGACACCCGCTACCGTTGATTGAACGATTAACTCGTCGCTATTCTGATAGACGTCAACCGTCAATTGTCCGTCAGCTTCTTTAGCTAATTCTCCGTCTAAAAATTCTTCGGGATTTTTATTTTCTTGGTTCATAATAGTGTTCGCGAATTACGAATTCTTGCGAATATAGCGAATTCGTATATTCGCGGGTATTCGCTAATTCGCGATTACTCTCATTATACCATTTTCCTTAGTTTCTCAAAATCAACTATCACAAAAATGGCGCCTAAAATTAAGAATAAGCTGGGAATAAGAAAATTTACCGATTGAAATTTTATTATCAGGTAATTAAAAACAGAATGGGTCAAAACGGCCCAGAAGAATCCATAAATAAGATAGAGGCGAGATTTTTTAATTATCCTCTTAGCCCAGTAATAACCCACTAAGCCGGAAGACAGGGTATGCAGCAGGGTAGCGCCGATAAAGCGCAAAGCCATAGTGCTGAAGGCCGTGCTTATGGAAGCGGTCAAAGAAGCAGTGGTGGCTAGCGAGAAAATATTGCCCATGATTAAAACATTTTCTACGGTAGCAAAACCCAGGGCAGCGGTAATAATATAGACCATGGCGTCAATCGGCTCGTCAAACTCAGGATTTTTATAAGTTACCCAAAAGGCGGCGATGAACTTGAAAAATTCTTCAATTAAAGCCAAAGCGATAATCGAAACAATAATGTTCTTTATGCTGAAGAAATTCAGGGCATCCTGGGTCAAAAGCTGGAGAATAATCACCGGTATGGCCATCATAGCGCCCACTATAAAAGTCACCAGAATCATGCGTTTGGGTTCGGGATGAGGATCTTCCTGCAGATAAAAAAATATCCAGATTAAACCCGGCAATAATCCCAAAATCATTGTTAAAAAAATCATACCCAGTACTACAACTTCAAAATATTATAATATTCACGAAGTCTCTTGGCTAAAAACCGGCGACCCCCAGTTTTCTTGAAATATTTTTCTCTTCGTTTGGCATCTTCATAATTCAGGCAATCCTCAAAGTAAATAAGCTTGAAAGGTTTTCGGGAATTTGTTGAAAATGACAACCCTTTATTGTGCGCTTCTAATCTTTGTTTAAGATTGGAGGTAAAACCAATATATCTATTCCCATCCTTCAAACTTTCCAAGACATAGACATAATAGAAGCGCATCATTGAAGTTGTAGTACTGGGCATATTATTTTATCAATTCCAATTTGTAATCATTAATAATTTTTTCTTTTGAAGAGGGATTTTCTGATAGATTTCTTCGGTGACGAAAGGCATAAAGGGATGGAGTATTTTCAGAGATTCCGAAAGGATATAAAGAAGGATAAGCTTGGTGTTTTTTGAGGTTTTGGAATCGGCAATTTGAGATTTGGATTTTTCGATATAAATGTCGCAGAATTGGTGCCAGAAAAAGTCATAGATTGTTCTTAAGGCGTGGCCGAATCGGAAATTCTCAATATCGGCGGCTACGGATTTTTGGGCGGTTTTTAATTGTTTGATAATTTTTTTGTCAGCCGGAGTTTTGGGCTGGGGTTTGCCAGCCGATGGCTTGGTTTTTTCTGTTTGCTGCAAGACAAAACGGCTGGCATTCCAAACTTTATTGGCAAACTTTTTACCGGCTAAAACCGAAGTTTCGTCCCAGTGAATATCTTGGTTTGTCATCATTTGCCAGATTATCCCGAAGCGGGTAGCGTCAGCGCCAAAATTTTCAATTAAATTCAGGGGATCAATGCCGGTGCCCAAGCTTTTTGACATTCTTTTGCCTTCTTTGGTCAAAATAGTGGGATGAATGAAAGTTTCGGCAAATGGTTTTTGATTGAAAAATTCTAAGCCGGAAAAAATCATTCGGCCCACCCAGAGATTAATAATGTCGCGGGCCGTGACCAAAACCGCACTAGGGTAAAATTTATTTAAATCTTTAGATGACAATTCCGCAAACGGCCAAAGAGCCGAAGAAAACCAGGTGTCTAGAACATCGGTGCTCTGAATAAACTTGGCATTACAAAATTCGCATTTTGGTTCTTTTATCGAAACGATAAAATTTTGGCATTTGCTTGTATCGTTTTCATGCCCTTTGCGGGGAATACATTTGGGTTCGTGAAACCAAACCGGCAATTGATGACCCCACCAAATTTGCCGGGAGATGCACCAATCCTTAATATTTTTCAGCCAATTGAAGTAATTTTTTTCAAATTTTTTGGGGATGATTTTGGTTTTCTGGGTTTTGACCGCTTTTTCCGCCATTTTTGCCAAATTAGCCATTTTCAAAAACCACTGAGGACTGGGGATGGGCTCAATTTTGGTCTGGCAACGATAACAACGGGCCACATTATGGGAATAATCTTCTATTTTCTCAATCAAATTTTGTTTCTGCAGTTCTTCAACTATTTTTTCTCTGGCTTCCAAAACTTTAAGGCTTTCAAAATTCGGACCGGCTTCTTTGGTCATTCGAGCTTTTTCGTCAATGACTTTATAAGAAGACAAATGGTGGCGTTCGGCGATTTCGGCATCCAAAAAATCGTGAGCTGGTGTTACTTTGACGGCGCCGGTGCCGAAATTAAGATCAACGGCTTTATCGGCAATTACGGGAATTTCCCGATTTTGAATGGGCAAAGTTACTTTTTGGCCGATGAGATTTTGGTATCTTTTGTCCTGCGGATTGACAGCCACAGCCGCATCGCCGAGCATAGTTTCCGGCCGGGTGGTGGCGACAATTATAAATTCGGTTTTGGCTATCGGATTTTTTAATGGATACTTTATAAACCAAAGATGGCTTTTTTCTTCCTGATATTCAATTTCCAAATCCGAAAGGCTGGTCTGGCAGTGAGGGCACCAATTGACGACTCGTTCGCCGCGATAAATCAAGCCTTTTTGATAATAATGAATAAAGGCTTTTTTAACGGCTTCGCTATATTCCGGGTCCATCGTAAACCGCGTCCGCGACCAATCGGCAGAAAGGCCGATTTTTTTAAGCTGCTCCAAAATAATATTGCCGTATTTTTCTTTCCATTCCCAAATGGCTTCTATAAATTTTTCTCGGCCTAGATCAAATCGGCTAACTCCATTTTTTTTGAGATTTTTTTCAACGGCATTTTGGGTAGCGATGCCGGCATGGTCGGTGCCGGGCAAACAAGTCGCTCCAAAACCCTGCATCCGTTTAAAACGGATTAGAATATCAATAATGGTGGCATTAAGGGCGTGGCCCATGTGCAGGGAACCGGTGATATTCGGGGGAGGAAGCAGGATGGTGTAAGATTTTTTTACTTTAAGTTTGTCGGGATTAAAATAAGAGCTTTTTAGCCAAAGATGATAAATTTTTTCTTCGGTTTGTTTGGGATCGTAGGTTTTTTCCATTGCCATAATTATATAAATTTTTAAATGATAACGCAAAAATTTATCTATAATTATGAGCACCCGCCTAAGTTTTCGCAAAGCGAAAATTTTGGCGGGTAAAGGTTTGCTAACTAAAT
>Ga0210057_1005820_pt1 | contig 15686 bp, 20 predicted proteins | sample CryGeyCG2114_010_2_FD_183968 | JGI IMG/M metagenome (GOLD analysis project Ga0210057, IMG submission 183968) | Groundwater microbial communities from aquifer - Crystal Geyser CG10_big_fil_rev_8/21/14_0.10 (SPAdes) (version 2) | ecosystem: Environmental > Aquatic > Deep subsurface > Groundwater ...
CACGGTGGGAACCTTTACCTGCCTATTATGTCAACGGGGAGCCGGGGCCGATATTCTTGGGCAAGGAAAAGCCGGAAGAAGGGAAGAACATAATTTATGCAAGGATTAGTGAGGGCGATGAATGGAGAGAGTACCTACAGGAACAGAAATTCGAAATTAGAAACTCGAAATTAGAAATAATGGTGCCGAGTGAACCGCAGATTTATGATTTTGGAGAAGATGGGCAGGGGACCAGCGGGAACTGTGATGTACTAAAGAGAGGGTTGGCGACAAAAGATGGCAATAAATATGGGGCGGACGGCCGCGGGGCGTCTTGTGATTACGTACTGATGAAAGAGCTTGATACTAGGCTGTCGTATTTGATGAGGGTGAGGGGAGAAAATGTAGAAGGGCGGAGTGTTAAATTTTTCTTATTCAACACGGGGAGTAAGCGAAATGATATTGAGTATTTACTGGGTAAGGATAAATTTGACCAAACCTTTAGCTTGTTGCCGTGGGCGTGGGACGGGTACTATACGTTGAATATTGAAACACGGAGTTTTGGGCAAAGAACGGAAAACTTAATAGATCCGGTGGAAGTGAGGTGGTTCCCGTTAGAGCAAATTGCGGGAGCAAAAATTGTCACAGGAGAACAACGGGCGAGTCATGACTCGCCCCTACGAATCACAGGGGTAAGGAAGACAGGAACATGGCTGTACAGAGTAAGGGTGGAGGGAAGTGGGCTACTGAAATTGTCACAGGGATATGATGAGGGGTGGGTGGGACTCGCTGTGCCAGCGAGTAATAATCAATTTTCAATTTTCAATTTTCAAAAATTGAAACATGTTAAAGTCGATGGGTGGGCAAACGGCTGGCTATTGCCAGTCTTAAATTCCAATTTCCAATTTACAAATTCCAATGTTGATTTGATTATTTTTTACTGGCCGCAGCTGCTGGAGTATCTAGGATTTGGGTGATGGTGGTGACGGCTTGGTTGGTACTTAAGAAGTGGAATTGAGAATATTTTCGATTTCACAATGTTTCGCTGGGGCACTGTCACTCTTTGACTGGAGCAGGTGGGGCTGGGAGTGGGCGAGAGGCAGAGATGACAGAGACTGCCATGGCCTTCATTTGCTCGGCCGCGTGGTCGTAGGCGGACTTGAGAGAAGTAATTTCGTTGGCTTGCTCGGTGACTTGCTTTTCTAGCGTGGCAATTTTTTGATTGGCGAGGTTAAGTGTGCCTTCGTGGTCTTTGGCTAGGAGTTCTGAGGCGTGTTTGGCTGTTTGCTGCTCCTGCGCGCGAGTCTCTTCGACAGCTTTTTTGAGTTCCATTGCCACCCTGGCTGGGGCGACTTTGGCGTCGTCACGGAGTTCTTTTAATTCTTTTTCGGATTCTTCAAGCTTACTTTCGCGAGTAGAGAGATCCGCAAGTTTTTTGGCGAGATCGGCGTCGAATTGTGCCTTTTGGGCTTTGAGACTGGACTCTAATTCATCTACTTTTTCGGTTTGGTCTTTTTTGAGCTTGTAGCGGAGCTCTTCTTCGGTACGGGAGAGATCACGGTGAAAGGCATTGAGCTTGTCTTGGGTTTTGATTACTTCTGACTGTTGAGCGAGCTGTTCTTTTTCGAGAGAAGGAATGAGATCAGAGATAGATTTTTGAAAGTCGGAGAGTGAAGCGATTACTTTGGAGATTGCAGATGCAGGGGTGGATTTGTCTGTTTTGGTTGGTGAGACTGGTGTGGTGAGCTGCTGAGCTAATTCTTCGTAGGCTTTGAGAATATCTTGTTTGGTGGATTTGACTGTGACTGCTTGCATAAAATTCCTTATGTATTTTATATGGAGAAATTGTAACATGGGGCGCAAGTAGGAGTGAAATCAGCTTGTTTATTGATATAATGATTAAAATCATTATATCAATAATAATATTAATGGTGAGATAATTTTGAGAAATGATTAAAGTAAATTGCTCTCTTTTGACATATTTGTAGCGGTTGTGGTGGAGGGGGAACACTAGGTATAGTAGATGGAAGTATGACTCCAAGAGTGGTAGAAACAGCAGATAGTTTGATTGCAAATCCTGATTTGCACCCTATCACAGCAAAATTTCCTGAAATGGTTCCTATACTTGAATCTAAAAGAAATTGGTGGCTGTACTATGTACATAGCTTTGCAGAAGTTGACCAATATAAAACCATTCGTGAATTGATGACGCTAATTACAACTGAGAGAGATGAGGTTCAATCTGCTGTAGAGCCATATTCTAGGGCAATCGAAATAGGAGATATGGGAGTATTTTTAACTGCATATATCGTTAGAGCTAGTATGGGTGATGTGTATAAGAGTAGAGATGAGCAAAAGCAGTTCGAGGAAGAAGCCATGTCGCATGTCCACTATATGTTTGAAGAATTGCCAAAGACAGGTGTACCTTTTCATCAAATGAGGCAAGGAGTATTTACGAAACTGAGATATAATTTTGCAACGCAACTTGCTCCAAAATTGCCTCCACATGCAAGTGAAAGTTCTGCAAGACTGATATTCCAGAGTGGATATGACGCTAGCAGGGCTCTTCGCGAATATGCAAAATCGATGGGATATCATATTGCGGATACGGGATTGCCCAGAAAGTGGAATCAGGTTTTTTATAGCAATGGTCACACGCCAGATTACTTGTCTGGAGTAAGAGATGTAACGCTTGAACGAATGCAAAATTTGGCGTCTGTGTATGTAGGTGAGTTTGGCAAAGAGGGTGCTGAATTATTAACTCAGTACTGGGAAAAACTGGCTCCTGGAATGATAAAAGATTTGAGAGGAGTCTTAAGTGATTGATATGTTTTGATATATTGTTGGTGTGCGTAATAATTGTGTTTAATTGATGAAACTCTTTACTCTGCGATAGAGGGAAGGTATCCAGAGTGAGATCAATGTCCAACAGGATCACCTGCATGCGTTCATTTGAATAATTTCCTGTGCTTTTTTTGCCTGGACAGAATTGTCTTTGAGGATATATTGAAGGTAAATATTAGCGTCGAGTAACAGCATATTTTTTGCCTAGTGCCTGACCGGCAATATCTCGTGCAATTTTTATAGATATATATTTTCTGTCTGGCTCATGTAGTGCTCCAAAAGCCTGCTCTAGAGAGATTTTTGGTATTTTATGAGAAATAGTCAAATGTAAGACAAGTTAGGAATGTAAGACAGAAATAATTTTCTGTGTTGCTTTGCGGATATCGTCTTCTTTGTAGCCACGAGTGGTGAGAGCTGGGGTTCCCAGGCGCAGGCCCGAGGGGTTCCAGGGTTTACCGGTTTCTCCTGGCACGGTATTTTTGTTGGCGATGATGCCGAGTTTTTCGAGCGCGAGGGCGGCGTCTTTACCGGTCAAATTTTTGTTGCGTAAATCGATGAGGACGAGATGTTTGTCGGTGCCACCAGTGACGACGTCAAAGCCGGCTTTCATTAGTTCGCTCGCAAGAGCTTGAGCATTTTTGATTACTTGGGCGGCATAAGTTTTAAATTCTGGCTGCATGGCTTCGTGAAGAGCCACTCCGATGCCGGCAATCGAGTGATTCATGGGTCCACCTTGGAGGCCGGGGAAAATCGCAAAATCCAAAGCTTCTCCAATATTTTGATAACCCGACCCCACTTCGCCTTTGGCTACGTTAGGGGCGAATAAATGTTTATTCGCGAAGACCATCGCACCAATGGGACCTCTGAGGGTTTTGCGAGTAGTCATGGTCACAACGTGAGCGTGAGGGAAGGGGGATGAGTTGACTCCCCCAGCCACGAGTCCGGCTTCGTGGGCGATGTCGGCCATGTAGTAGGCACCGACGGAGTCGGCAATCTCCCTCATTTTTTGGTGGTTGATCTGCCGAGGATAGGCGGTGCCACCACTGATGAGAATTTTGGGTTTGACTGCGTGGGCACGTTGGGCAATTTGGTCGTAGTCGAATACGCGAGTTTTTGGGTCGACGTTGTAGAAATGAGAATCGTAAATTTTAGAGGTAAATGAAATGGGTTTACCCTCGGGTAATTTCCAGCCATGACTCAAGTGACCCCCGTCGTAAAGGGACATTCCCAGCATTTTGTCGCCGGGATCAAGCAGTGCAGCGTAAACCGCAAAATTGGCGATACTACCAGTGGGACACTGGAGATTGACGTGCCATACTGAGGGGTCAAGACCAAAGAGTGCGAGCGCGCGTTTTTCCACCAAACTTTCGATTTGATCGATAATGCGATTGCCTTGATAGTAACGCTTCCCGGGTCGGCCCTCAGAGTATTTGTTCATGAGGACACTACCTACGGCTTCTTTTACGGCGTCAGAGACAAAGTTCTCGGAAGGGATCATCTCGAGTTCAGAGTGCTGGCGTTTGTCCTCGGCTTGGATGAGATCGTAAATCTCTGGATCGGTTTGCTGCAAATTCATTGTTTTATTATAACGTATAATCAAATTATGATCTTTGATGGAAGAGCATTTGCGAAAGAGATAGAGGCCGCCCTCCGCCTACGGCTACGGAGTGGTGTGCGGGTTCCCAAGATAGTCAGTGTAGTGGTGGGAGATGATCCTGCGAGTGTTCTTTACACAAAACTTAAGCAACAAGCCGCAGAAAGAGTGGGAATAGAATTTGAAATTCGTCACGATCTTGAAAATTTGGAGATGATTGGTAAGCGGGAGGATGTAGATGGGATGATGGTGCAGTTGCCATTGCCGGAAGGACTTAGAGGAGAGACCCCTAAGTTGCTTGCGGCGATACCGCTTGCGAAAGATGTCGACGGGCTAAGGTGGGAGGAGTCACATATTTTGCCAGCTACAGTCCGCGCTGTCTTAGCTATTGTAGATAAAATCGCGATGGGTAAGACGAAGTTCGTAGTACTGGGGGCGAGGGGAGTGGTGGGGAGGCCACTGGTGTATTTTTTGAGGGAGAGAGGAGTCGAAGTATTGGAAGTTGAGTGGGATACTCCCGAGCCTACGAGGAGAGTCCTTGTAGGTGATGTCGTGATTTCATGTATCGGGAAAGTTGGATGTGTGACTGGGGAGATGGTAAAGGAGGGAGCAGTAGTGATTGATGTGGGATCACCACATGGAGATATGACGCAGGAGGTATATGATAAAGCGAGTGTGGCTGTGGAGGTTCCAGGAGGTGTTGGGCCTGTGACAATAGCGTGTCTTTTACAAAATGCTTGTGCTATAATTCCGGAGTTATAAAAATCTACATCTAGATGACAATCTCCTGCTAAAGTGGAGTCGCTAGAGAAGTATAAGGAGATAAAGATATGGCAACTAAGGCAAAAGAAGTTAGTAAAAAGTCCATCAAGTTGGAAGTGGCTAAACAAGAAAAAGCGGAATTTGCAAAACTCCCAAGTCTTAAAGAAATGCTCGAGGCTGGGGTTCACTTTGGTCATTCGATAAAACGACGCAATCCTCGGATGGACGAATATGTTTATGCTGTGAAAAATGGTGTCCAAATTTTTGATTTAGTCCAAACTCGTGCCGCGCTAAACAACGCATGTAACTACTTGGTTGATGTTATTTCACAGGGTGGTCAAATTCTCTTGGTGGGAACTAAAGCTCAGGCTGCAGAGACTATAAAATCTGAGGCTGAACGACTAGGTGTGGGGTTTATCACAACTCACTGGGTTGGGGGACTATTTACTAACTGGGAGCAGATCAAGACCCGCGTAGACAAACTCATAGACATGAAGAAAAAATACGAAGCTGGTGAATACAAAAAATATACCAAAAAAGAACAAGTATTGTTGAAGCGTGAGATTGATCGTTTAGAGAGGATGTACGGGGGGCTCGTGACTTTAAAGGGTTTGCCAAAAACAGTATTTATAGTGGATCCAACCAGAGAAATTACGGCAATGCGGGAGGCAAGTGCTCGTGATATCAAGGTAGTGGCGATAGTAGACTCCAATGGTGATCCAACAGGTATTGAAAAAGTTATTCCTGCCAATGATGATGCACTAAAATCTGTGGTGATGCTCGTTTTGGCTATAACCTCAGCTATAGAAAAAGGACAAAAACTATGCAAATAACTGTAGAGCAAATCAAAAAATTGCGAGACGAGACGGGTGCTGGCATTATGGATGTACGCAAGGCGTTGACTGAGTCGGATGGTGATGCAAAGAAAGCCAAAGCTTTGATCGAGAAAAAAGGACTAAAGCGAGCGGAGGAAAAAGCTGCTCGCAGTACAGAAGCTGGCTATGTTTTTGCTTATGTCCACTTTAATGGTAAGGTTGGATCGCTCGTTAAACTGGCTTGTGAGACTGATTTTGTGGCAAAAACAGAGGACTTTCAACGTCTAGGCAAAGAGATTACGATGCAAGTGGCTTCGATGCGTCCTGAGAACATTGAAGAACTTCTCAAGCAGGATTATCTCAAAGATACGAGTAAAACCATCGAGGCCATGATTAAGTTGGTGTCTGGAAAGACTGGGGAAAACATCCGCGTGACGTCGATCGCGTCGATGTAAGAGTTGACATAGTAGCTCGGTAAGCTAATATAAAGATATGGCACAGAACGAGCGGAGAATTGTAAAAATATCTAGACGGAAAGTAAAGTTGGTTATTGCCACTATTGTGATTGCTTTGATTGCTTGGGTTGGAATATCACTTTTTCCTAGGTTTTTAAGTTCGAGAACTGGTGTTTACAGTAACCCTTCTGGTACGGGAACCATGGATATCAATATTGGTAATCCGGAAAGTGCCGGCAAGTCGATTACGTCAATCAAGATGCCAAGCTTTAGGAACAATGAACAAGTATCAATAAATGACACAAGAGAGTTTTTGAAAACAAATTATAGTGCCACGATAAAGACGAGAGACGTGCAGAACGTTGTCTCTAGTGCCAAGAATATAGTGAAGGGAAACGACGGGAGAATAGACAATTTGTCTAGCTCAGAGAAGAGTGGTTATCTGACCTTTGTTGTACCAAAAAGTAAATTTGAAACTTTTCGTGAGGAAATCGAAGGTCTGACACATAAAAAATTATTCTCCGAGACAAGTTCCTCGCAGAATCTATTGAATGAAAAAATCAGTATTGAGGAGCAGACAAGTTACATAAATACTACCCTAGAGAGTTTGAAGCAGCAAAAGGAATCGTTGCTCTCAAGTCATACACAGACTGTGTCATCGATAAATAGAGAGTTGGCGTTGGTTAGGGCGGAGTTAAAAACACTCCGAACTACGATAAGTGAAACAGAAGATCAAAGCACATTAGATAGTCTGAGGAGTCAAGAAAGCTCCCTAGTGGCGAGAGAGTCAAGAGTGAAACAGAATCTGACTACAGAAAATAGTAGCTATTCGTCGCTCAATACTAACTTGGATAATCAGATCAAGAACCAAAATACCTCTTTGGCAAATGTAGAGAAGCAAGATGTCAAATTTACCCAGAACATTGAAACGGTTAGTGGAAATATTAACGTAAACTGGATCAGTATTTGGCAAATGATCAAGGCATTTTCACCAATACATCCGTCAATTATTATAACTGTACTAGTGTTGATTGTTTGGAGCGTACTCTCGCGACTTGGTTATGTGCCAAAGTTTATTCTCGAATAATCGTGTTATTATAATCAGATGTTAACAATTGTTGTTTTATCTCTTTTAGTGCTCTTTCATGAATTCGGACATTTTCTGATTGCTAAATTGTTCGGGATCCATGTTCTAGAATTTGGGATTGGATTACCGCCTAAAGGACTTAAACTTTTTAAACATAAAGAAACTGAGTACACCCTCAATTGGTTGCCGATCGGTGGGTTTGTGAGATTAGCTGGTGAAGAGACTGATCCTACTCTCTGGGAGCGGATTAACCCTCTGACTCATAATCATATGTTTTTTGCTAAACCTGCCTGGCAGAGATCTCTAGTAATTGTGGCTGGTGTCGGCATGAATTTCTTGGTGGGGATACTCATGTTTAGCGTGGTGTATGCCAAGTTGGGAGTTCCCAAGATGAGCGGTGAGCAGGTGATGGTGAGTGCGGTTACGAAAAATTCACCGGCTGAGTTGGCTAATATCGAAGTAGGGGAGGTAGTCGTCAGGGTAGGAGAGACTGAGATAAAAACTTCGGATCAGTTTGTGAATTTGGTTAAAGATAAAAAAGGTCAGATGATAAGTTTGTATCTGGCCAAAGTAGACTCAAATGGTCGCAAGTCAGATAGCTTGCGGGTTGTTGAAGTAATCCCCAGAGAGAATCCACCTGAGGGTGAGGGAGCACTAGGGGTAGGGGTCTCAACTGTGCCAATCATTGCATATATACAGAAAGTGTGGTACCAGGCTCCGTTTTATGGGGCGATCGAAGGGACAAAGGAAGCTTTGGTGTGGAGTCGTGAGTTTTTGCGCATTTTCTCTCATCCCGTGGAGTTAATGAAGAATATTAGTGGACCGGTGGCGGTCGTGAAAGTCGGACAGCAAGCGGCAATGGAAGGATGGGTAACAATGCTTCGGTTTGCGGGCATTATCTCTTTGAACCTGGCGATATTTAACCTCCTGCCAATCCCGGCGCTCGACGGGGGACGACTACTGATGATAGGACTGGAAAAGATTGTGGGGAGGAAACGAGTGGTGAAGGCAGAGCGTTATGTAAACGCGGTCGGAATGTTTTTGTTGATAGCGCTCCTAATTGGTGTGACGATAAAGGATTTGTTTTATGCCTAAACTGATTGTGACACATATTCATCCAGATCTAGACGCGATCATGAGTTCATGGTTGCTGGTGAGATTTAACCAGCCACAGTATGGGGATGCTAAATTTGAATTTGTGTCTGCACCGCATACTTATAGAAATCTACCTCCTGATAACGATCCAAAGATTGTTCATGTGGATGTAGGTGGAGGTAAATGGGATCATCACAAGTCTGGTGGATTTAGTACTTGTGCCTCAAAATTAGTATTTGAAGACTTGGTTGCGGAAAAGCTGGTATCTCCAGATGATGAAGCTTTGAAAGAAATGGTTAATATTGCCTACGAGATAGATACTTTTGCTGATTGTTACTGGCCTGGAACGGATAGTTTACATATGGCCTTTATGCTCCATGAGATCATTCCGGCTTTACATAGACTGCAGACGCATGATAATGAAGCGGTGCTTAGGATGGTGTTTGTATATTTGGATGGTGTTTATCAAAGACTCAAAGATATGGCAAAAGATCATGAAGCGGTGAATGAGGGGGAAGAGTTTGAGAGTTTATGGGGAAAAGGGATAATTGTCAAAACAGCTGCTGCTGATGTCAGTAAGATCGCACAGAAAATGGGTTATCAGATAGTGATCACTGAAGATACCAAACATGGATATTTGAAAGTTAAGACTGCTCCTGGCGTAAAGCTCCCACTAAAGTCGATTTATGATAAAATAGCGTTACGTGAAAATCCTGAGCGGTGGGTTTACCACAATTCTGGACACATGTTATTCTCTGGATCAGAGAAGGGTGCTCTTAAAGAGAAAACTCAATTACATTTCAATGACCTATTAGAAATGGTTAAGGAGGTGTCTAAGTCAAATGCCAATTATAGTCAAAGCTAAAAAAGATGAATCACCAGACGGAGTCATCCGTTGTTTCAAGAAAAAAGTTATGAACGAAAACATAATTGAAGAAGTGAGAAAGCGTGAATTTCATAAATCTCCTTCGTTACTACGCAAGGAACGTAATAACGAAATTAAGCGTAAAAAGTATACGGATCGGATGCAACGTTTAAACGCTTCAAAGAAAAAATAATGAGTATTTTGGGTGATATACAGGATCAAATGAAGATAGCCATGAAAGCGCGTGATCAGTTGCGATTAGCTGCTTTGCGCCTCATGGTATCTGCCATCAAATATGTGCAAATAGATCAGCCAGAATTAGATGATGCGGGGAGTGTGACTGTACTTTTAAAAGAAGCGAAAAAAAGACGAGAATCGATTGTGGCATACAAATTGGCAGGACGAGCTGAGTTAGCTCAACAAGAGCAGTATGAACTTGGTGTGATTGAAGAGTATTTACCAAAAATGATGAGCGAAGATGAGGTGAGGAAGCAACTAACTGCTAACAGCCGACAATTTATTGCAGCTGCAAATTTTGGAGAAGCGATGAAAATCGCGATGAAAGTGATTGGGAAAGATGCCGAAGGAGGGATGGTGGCAAAAATTGTGAAGGAATTTTTTAAATAAGAGATTCCTTCACTGCGGTCGAAATGACGAATTTCGTGTCATCTCGAGCGAAATCGAGAGGTCTATAATCTTATGATTACTATTAACATTCTCGCCGATGCAAAATTTCCTTTTGAGAGGACTGGTTTGCGTGATCACCTCACGAAAGTTTTGGCGAAATACAAATTGATCGATGCTATAGAGGTGAACATCCAAGTAGTAGGGATACGTAAAATGTCTGAACTCCAGAGAATTTATATGAAACTGGATGGACCCACGGATGTATTATCTTTTCCACTAAATGATCCTCTTGATGATCGACCGTTTATGGCCTCACCTGACGGAGTTTTACGTCTGGGGGATATTGTAGTGTGTTACAGTGAGGCGGTCTCTGAAGCCTTGGAGAAACAGTGTATGGTTGACTCGCAGATCCAGTTCCTGGCGGAGCACGGGCTGATGCACTTGCTAGGATATCATCATGAGTAACAAGTTTAGATAGATAATTTTATTCATCAAACGTATAAACGTGAGAGAATTGATTAAGGAATCCTGATGTTTTTGCTTCTGGAGATATTTCAATAGCCATTAATGAAATTATCGCCGATGGGTTGATCGCCCTAATTGTTTCAAGCATCAAATTTCCAGTAACAGTTTCCATAACCGCATCATCAACGAGTAAAATATGATTACCTATTAAGGATGTGTCATCGGAAAGATGTCCCGATGTAGGTTTGGTCCCACGACGTGCAAATACCATGTGATCAATCGGGACTGATCGATTATATTTTTCTGATATTTTTAATCCCAAATATTCTCCAACTATGCAACCTGAAACTGCGGCGGGAATTATATGACTGACTCCATCTGCGACGACGGATTCAGCCACATCCCCAAATTGACCTATAAACCGACGCATTTCCCAAAAACCACTATTTCGATAACGTTGCATCTGGCCGGCTTCAACAATGTCTTTTTGAGTAATACCAAGAAGGGTATTAATGGAAGCAAGAGCACTATGAAATCGACTGATAGCGTGAGCGGGAATACTATTATTCTCCATGATTTCGGACGCGAAAACAGTTGAATAATATTTAATGAGACCAAAGACGTAATTGGTTGGATTATAAAGAGAGGGAATGGGAGGATTACCGTCGTACTGTGTAATCCACAATGCCAAGGCGCGCAACTGATCCATGTCTCGTTCGTAAATAAGCATTTCATTAAATTTATTGAGAAAAGTAATTTCCATAATTATGGAGACATTTTATACTATATATCCTGAGAGAAAATATAGAACTGGGTAAGAGGAGTTATTTTTGGTAGAATGTAGTCAATGAATTTATATCTCAAATACCGACCCAAAACAATTGACGAACTGGATCTCTCAGGGGTGCGCAAGATTTTGAGCGACATAGTGAAGGCCAACAATGTGGCGCACGCCTATTTGCTGACTGGGCCTAGAGGATCAGGTAAAACCAGTACGGCCAGAGTACTGGCTCGAATGGTGAATTGTGAGCGAAATGGGGAAAAGCTGGGAGAACCGTGCAATAAATGTAGTGCTTGTCAATCTATTTTAAATAGTAGTGCGATCGACGTAATTGAGATTGATGCAGCCAGCAATAGAGGAATTGATGATATTCGTGAACTTAAAGAAAAGATTCGTCTAGCTCCAGCGATACTACGAAAAAAAGTTTACATTATTGACGAAGTACATATGCTTACAACAGAAGCATTTAACGCGCTCTTGAAGACTTTAGAAGAACCTCCAAGTCACTCATTGTTTATTTTGTGTACAACAGAGCTCCATAAGGTTCCAGAGACTATCATCTCTCGCTGCGCGCAGATCCAATTTACAAAAGCGACGCCGAGCGAGATGCTGAGGTCATTTAAACGCGTAATTGAGGGAGAGAGGGCAACGGCAGATGAGGGTGCACTAGAATATTTATCAAAAGCGGTCGATGGGTCATTCCGCGATGGTGTAAAAATTATTGATCAGGTTATATCACACTCCAGGAGTGTGATATTGGCTGATGTCGAGCAAGTGATCTCTGGGAGTAGAGGATATCGAGTTGAGTTGATAGTTAAGTCATTGTCGGAAAAAAACGTAACTGAGTCTCTGCGATTATTCAACGAAGCAATAACTAACGGAATAGACATGAATTATTTGTTGGTAAGCGTGATGAGGGGACTCCGAGACAAACTTTTAATGGGTGAAGTGGAGATAGAGGTAACTAAATTTATTTTTGTGTTAGACGAGGTAGCGAGACGGATGGCTACTAGTTTGGATGGGGAGCTACTAATTCAAGTGGCGATAGTAGAGTGGTGTGGGATAGATTCATCCACTGCGGTCGGAATGACGAAAAAAGTTGAAACCGTACAACAGTCATCTCGAGCGGAGTCGAGAGATCCAGTCGCTAAACCAGTTACTACCGAAGTTAAATCTTCTTGGGCTTCTATGAAGGAGAAGATAAAGTCGGGAGAGAAGATTGGTAAGAGTGATACAATAGACGAGGCAATAGCTATATTTAGTAGTTAATGGGAGAAAATTTATGTTTGATAAATTTAAACAGTTGGGTCAAAAGGCTAGTCAGCTCAAGAATATCCGCGACCAGGCAGTGCAGATGCAAAAGCAGTTGCAAGCAGAAGTGATCGAAGTCGAGGAAAATGGAATCCGCGTGGTGATGACTGGCGACCAAAAAGTCGAGACTGTGACAATTGATGGCAAGTATGAGGAGAGACTAGTAACTATTTTGAATCAGGCAATCAAAAAGTCGCAACAGGTAGCGGCCAAGAAACTCCAGGAGATGTCTGGGGGACTCAAGGGGTTGCTTGGTGGAATGGGTGGCGGGGCGTAGCGGGTAGTATGAAACTCCCAAAAGTAGTTGAAGATTTAACTAATAGTTTTGAGAAATTACCGGGGATTGGGAGGCGGAGCGCACAGAGGCTGGCATTTTATCTGCTACGCGTGCCTCAGCGAGATTTAGATTCATTTGCCCATTCGCTAACGAATCTCAGGAAACTGACCAAGATTTGCACGATTTGCCATAACTTGACTGACCAAGAGCAGTGCGCTATCTGTAGTGACCCAAGTCGCGACGACTCTCAAGTATGCGTGGTTGAGTCGTTCCAGGACGTCCTCGCGATCGAGAAATCGGGGAGTTACAAGGGCGTTTACCACGTGCTGCACGGATCGATCTCGCCCCTGAACAATATTGGTCCCGATGAGCTGTACATAGATACCTTGATACTAAGGACCAAAAAGGGTAAAGTAAAAGAAGTGATCCTGGCGACCAATACATCACTGGAGGGAGAGGCTACGGCACTATATATCCAACAAGCATTAAAAGGAGGAAAAGTAAAGATTAGTCGGATAGGTCGTGGACTTCCCACTGGAGTTGAGATAGAATATGCAGATGATCAGACGCTAATACATGCGTTTGGGACGAGAAGAACATTATAATAACTAATTATGATTTATGTTTTGTTTGGTCCTCCTGGAGTAGGAAAAACGTATATTGGTGGATTAGTGGCGAAAAGTAAAGGATGGCATTTTTTTGATGCAGATACAATTTATTTGAACGATGATGAGCTTCGTTATTTGTTGTCAAGTGGAAAATATGACCAGGGAGTACGCGACAAGTTTGTGAATAAGTTGACTTTGACAGTTGAATATATGTTGGGAAAATATCATGGAAAAGACTTGATAATTGCAGAGGCATTTACTAAAGAGAAGAACCGCGTTGAATTTATGAAATATTTTGATGACCAAGTTTCATATATCATGATTCATGCCTCACGAGACTTAGCGCTTGAGAGAATAATAGCCAGAATGAAAAAGGAAAATCATGTTGTAGATCAGGATATTTTTGAGTTTATTTGGGATGAATTTGAGACACCAGAGATTCCTCATAAAATATTGCGAAATATTGATAAAACTGATGGCGAGATATATGAAGAATTTAATAACCTGTTAGAATAGGATCTGTTAAGAGGGGGGTGTTATATGAAAATTACATTTGTTGCATCGCATTCACAGGCGCCTGAACTAGGAGAGTTTTACGTTAGAATTAATAAAGTTTTGAAGGAAAGAGGATATACAATATATTCAGGTACGCTGTTTGATAAAATTAAATCTGAAGAAAATTTAATAGATCAAAAAAAACGAGAAGAATGGTATAAAGAATCTATTTCAAAGGTGCGAGAAGCAGATATAGTGGTAGTCGAAACATCATACCCCTCCACTGCGAATGTAGGGCATGAATTGACTTATGCTCTTGATTTAGGCAAACCAGTAATTGCGCTATATAAGTCTGGACGTGATCCATTTTTTTTGAGGGGGAGAGTGGACGACAAACTAACAATTTTGCCATATACGACTTACGACTTGGAACAGGTTTTGGCAAATGCTTTTGATTACGCGCTCGCAACTCAAGATGTGCGATTTAACTTCTTTATTTCTCCTCAAATTGGACGATATTTGGACTGGGTAGCACAGAAAAAACGAGTGCCAAGAGCTGTGTTTTTGAGAAAATTGATTGAAAATGAGATGCAAAATGATAAGAATTATGAAGAAACACTGAAATAATATGGCGAGGACAAAAACTAGGGAAGAGAAAATCCAGAGCGGGTATAGACTGAAGAATTTTAAGCTGGCAGCGAGTGAGAGAACGAGCGCTCGCGACGTGAGCGAGTTTGGTTATTTGTCGAGTAAGTACATCGTAAAAGATCTAATGAAGACGCTTCTTTATACAGTGGTGATTGTGGGACTGTTGGTTTTGGCGAAATTCAAGCTGAGATAACTCCTTCAAGGTCTGACCTTTTGGGAACCATGGCGTATAGTAGATTCATGGGTATTTGGAAAAACGTAGGGCAAAATCTGGCAGGTCTGGCGAAGCACGTGGTCAAGAGCGTGGCTAGCGAGCCAATGGAAATTATTAAAGATAGTGTGGGGCAAAATTTAGAGCAAAACAAACCAACGCAACAACAAACTAACGATCCAACGAATAATAATCCGATGGCGGACTTGGCGAAAGCTGGATTCAAGACCCAGGATGACTTTAACAAATATCAGGGGCTGTCGGAGAAAAAAGATGATATCGAGCTAGCGCAAATCAGGGGAAAGCTTGTGCGTGAGTGGGGACTGGACACGACAATCGAGAGTGGGATGCAGAAGGCTAGAATGGAGTGGGAGCAGAAAGAGGAGCAGAGGAAAAAGGTGGAGGAGAAAAAAGAGGAACAAAAGAAAGAATTTGAGTTCCAGAAAAAACAGCAGGAGGATATCGGGCTCAAGGCTGCGGTGAGCGAGGCGAGTGCAGAAAACAAAGCGTGGGGAGCGGGGTGAATTGTAGTCATCCCGACTGTAGTGGAGGGATCTCTCGACTACGCTCGAGATGACGATACTGTATATGATAAGATACGAATATGATGTTATTTAACTCACTAAGTCGAAAAGTAGAGGAGATTGCGCCCAGGGAAACGGGTAAAATTGGTATGTATACGTGCGGGCCGACGGTGTATTCGACGGCGACGATTGGGAATTTTCGGACTTATGTTTTGGCTGATTTGCTGGTGAGGAGTATGGAGT